>Ga0256404_1001145_pt1 | contig 66270 bp, 39 predicted proteins | sample RumenRJG_01DNA_FD_185990 | JGI IMG/M metagenome (GOLD analysis project Ga0256404, IMG submission 185990) | Bovine rumen microbial communities from Lethbridge, Alberta, Canada - RJG_01 | ecosystem: Host-associated > Mammals > Digestive system > Stomach > Rumen | place: Canada: Alberta | collected... | reverse complement strand
TGATTTCCAAAGTTTCCCTCTCCAGCAGGCCGGTTCCTCCTTCTTACAACAAAGGTAGGGAATCGAACCTTACTAAGCAAAAAATCCTGTCTTTTTTTCTTAGACGCTGCAAACTTAGAGTGATTTCCGTGATTTCTGTGTGAGATTAAAGTTTTTCTGTGTGAGACAAACAGACTCTGATTGCATCGTAATTAGACTCTACGTAAATGTTAAGTAGGCTCTGATTACATTCCAATTAGACTCTGCTTACAATGCAATCAGACTCTACTTCATCACAAAAAAACTATGTTTCTGAATACAGACCCCGCCCCAAGGCCAGGCTCTTAGTGGTAATCATACCTCTCACTTCTCACCTCTCACTTCTCAGTTTTAATCTCTTCTCACCTCTCACTTCTCAGTTTCAATCTAAAAATCCCTCTAATGGAAGAATAACCGACCATAACCTGCAATAACCCGCAATAACCGACATTTCCAAAATGAAATGTTGTACCTTTGCATAAGAAAAGCTGCACTCAGCAATTCGAAAGCAAGCTTTCTATTGCGTTTATTTGCATTTACTTTGCACCGTAAAAAGTGCTTGACATGAGAAAAAAGGGATGGGGTGTAATAAAAATCGCGGAAAAGATGTATCTTTGCATCGGTACCGTCAAAAAAAGAAGAACGACATGAAGAAAAAAATCTATTGCCTGCTGGTGATGCTGCTCGTATGCGTCACCCTCACTGCCCAGAAACGGGAGCAGTATGAGTTTTACAAGAATCTGCCTAAGTATGCCGAGGAACTGATAGCCGACCTCGACTACCCGATGGCATGGGGAAAGAGTAAGATCAAGTATTTCACGAAGTGGAAGAAGGCAGCACGCGCAAAGGTGTTTGAGTGCATGCTCACACCGCCCCCTCCCGCCGACAGCTACGAGATGAAGGTGCTGGCAGAGGAGCAGCGCGACGGCTACCGGGCACGGAAGATCGAGATACGGCTGTCACGTTACTACACAGTGCCCGCCCTCGTGCTGATCCCCGACGGCAAGGGACCATTCCCCGCCGTGAACCTGTTGCACGACCACGGGGCTCACCTCTATATCGGCAAGGAGAAGATGATCCGACCGTTTGCCGTGGAGGAAGAGGTGGTGAAAGATGCCGATGCGTGGGCCGACAACCTCTATGAGGGACAGTATGTGGGTGACTACTTAGCCCGTCATGGCTTCGTGGTGTTCTCTGCCGATGCGCCGATGTGGGGAGAACGCGGACGTGCCGAGGGTGTTGACAGGAGCAAGTACGACATGATTGCGGGGAACATGATGATGTATGGCGTGGATCTGAGTGCCTACATGACCTACGATGATATCAGCGGCACGGAGTTCCTGGCCACGATGCCCGAGGTGGATGCCCGGCGCATCGGATGCATGGGCTGTTCGATGGGAGCCTACCGGGCATGGATGCTATCGGCCCTGAGCGACCGGATCAAGGCTGGGGCTTCGGTGTGCTGGATGGTGACGACGGATGAGCAGATGACGTGGAAATACGGGCGATCGGAGAATGGAGGCTTCGCCAACTGTCTGCCCGGACTGCGCCGTTGGATGGACTACCCCCACATCGCCAGTATGGCCTGTCCGAAGCCGATGCTCTTTATCAACGGCTCTAAAGACAAGCTCTTCCCGGTGCCGGGAGCAGAGAAAGCCTTCGGAATCATGCACGAGGTGTGGAGAAGTCAGGGTGCTGACGACCGGCTGACCACTGAGATCTGGGATATCCCCCACAGCTGCGGACGGCAGGTGCAGGCCAAGGTGCTGTCCTTTTTCCAGGAGAACCTCTGACCTGCGGAATGGGGAGCTCTATCCACGAAGAACTACGGAATGATGCAGGTTACCGGAGAGCGGTTTCCTTTCATGTTCGTAAGGAAAGCCTTGGCAGAACCGAAACGCAAGAACATATCCAGACGGATGGGGATATGGTTGCTGTCGTCTGTGACATAGAACCGCACGATCTCCTTGTATTTCCCCTCGTCCATCTCCATGTACGACAGTTCCAAGCAGCGGTATTTCTTTCCGTTATCGGCCTTGATGGTTGACTTACCCCGATAACGCAGCTGTGCTGCCTCGATGCTGTTGCCATCGGCAATGGGGATTCTCACCACATGCCCCTTCTTCCACCCCTCGGGATTAAAGCTCCGGGCACGTAGGAAGATGTTCAGCATGTCATAGACACACTCCTCACGGGAATTGGTGATGGTTTTGCTGGTACCGTCCTTATGCTGCCGGCGCTGGGTGAGATGGGTGTTGCCGCCCTTGTAGTTGTACCACACCTCATCTACGGTGTAGCGTTCACCCTCGCGGGCTCCCTTGCGGAAATAGAGAGGAGCCATGTCGAGCGTGCTGTAGCAGAGCAGGGTGTCGCGCAGCACGAACATCTCATCGACCTTCCTGTTGCCACGAGTGGTAAGACTGGCGCGGTAGGCCTGTTTCCCCTTGTAGGTGCTCTGTACGGTGTACATCGAGGCACTGCCTGCTTTTACCCACACGAACTTCCAGTTGTAGTAGAGGTTGTACGACAGGAACTCACCACCCTTGAAGGCGGTGTTCTTAAAGGTACATTGTGCCGAGGCAGCAAGGGTCATGGCACAGAGGCACACGACAGCAGCGAAACGGCGACGTATTTCTTTTCTTTTCTCTTTCATCATGACTGTTTTTTTTAATGATTCCGACATGTGTCGTTTTTATGGATTAGATGCCGGAAACTATATTTCGTTTAAACTAATACGTTTTGCCAACGGCTTCCTTCAGGTACTCGATACCTAACTTCTGGGCACGTTCGAGGTTGCGGTGCTTGATGGTCTTCTCCTTATCGGCCTTCTGCTTCACCAGTTCACCGGGCTTCTGCCGGGCAGCATTGCGGCGCGTGGGATCCCAGGTCTCTGTATAGTCCCATTTCTCCTTACACTCAAACTTCCCGGGATAGTAATAAACCTCCTCGGCCTGTCGCCCCTCATCATAGTTTCCGGTGTCCCACACCCCGTTGCCGTTCTCATCATGGAACATGCGCAGGTAATAGGTGCCGGGGGTGACATAGAAGAACTCGGCATTGCCATTGGTGGTCGTCACCTCCTTCACGACATCATCCTTGCTGCTGAGGAGTTGAGCCACCACATGCTTGCCGCTCATCCCGCTGATGGTGATGAAGAGGGTGCTGTAGGCATCGTTGCTCTTCACCTTGAAGCCTTTCTTGGTGGCTAAGGTGGTCTTGCCGTAGATATCGGCGAAGGCTGCGGAGTCGAACTCCAGACTGTATTCAATATCGGGTCGCCACTCTCCGAGCAGTTCGTAGGTGCGCGGTATCTTTGGATGTTCGCGGAGCATGAAGGGGGCACGATACCAGAGCGTGTCGTGTTTCGAGTAGAGGTGGATCATCGAAGTGTCGGCAACGGCCAAAGGGGTGTCAAACTGGATCAAAGGGTTCTTGTCGGGATCCAGTTCGGAGTTCATCCGTATATTCATGGCCAGCTGTTCCACGGGCATCTCTTGCTCGAAGGGGTCGCCACGTTTCTCTGCCTTCTCCTGTTTCTTCTTCCATTCGTTATATTCCTTCTCCTTCTGTTTCATCCGTTTGGCATAGGGTTCCTTGGAAAGGAGGTTGAGGGTATCGGTTTTCATGACGAGCACACCGGTGGTGTCGGTGGCCTGGTACTGCAGTTCCACCATCAGCGTATCCTGGTTGATCAGCAGGGAGTCGCGCAGCCAATAGGTAAGGGTGTCTTTCTTCTCGTTGGCCTCCATCACGAAGGCATCTTTCTCGTCGAAGTTCAGTCCGCGCAGCACGGGCAGGATGGAGTCGCCATAGCTATATATGAATGAAAACTGGTTGGCCAGCTTCCGCTCGCTCTTCAGGAGCATGCGGTCGGTCTGTGGCACAGAGAACGCACGCAGTACGATGTCGTCGGGGAGGAAATGGGTGTAGGGCACGCGGATGATCGAGTCGATGCGGAGGGAGTCGCGCCAGAGCGTGTCCTGTCGGATATCAGGTTTACAGGATGGTACGATGACCTCGCGGTTGAAGGCGATCTTCTCACTCTTCTGCGTATAACGGTAGTCGCCGTCGGCATCCATCAGGGCATACACGCGGTAGTTACCGGGCTTGATACCTTTGATGACGAAGCGACCGCGGCTGTCGGTGCGGCTCACACGCTGGAAGGGTTCCTTCCTGAACACCGAGTCTTCGAGGTTGTCGTAGAGTCCTACCAAGATACCCTTGATGGGTTCGAGGTTCTCTGCCTCCACCACATAGCCCGACACCTCCATGGTGTCAATCTCCTCGCCTGTGGAGAACGAGTAAGTAAAGTTTCCCAAGGGATTGTCCTCGTTGTTGTCGGAGATGGCATCGCTGAAGTCAACAGTATAGGTGGTATTCTCCTTCAGCGAGTCTTTCAGGTCGATGATGATGCGCTTGCCCGCCCCTTTGATGTCGGGCATCTCCATCTGCGGTGGCGACACCACCACTTTCTGTGTGGGGTCGGTGAGCTTGATATACTCGTTGAAGTAGATATACATCTTGTTCGTGTGCACATTGACCGACTTGTCGTCTGGACTGGCACCTAAGATGCGGGGAGGGGTCTCGTCGTACCAACCGCCGTCAGGGTTGCCCATCTTCGCACAGGAGGAGAACGCCAGGAGGCAGATGCCCCAGATGGCGAAAAAGACAGCGAGGCAGGAAGCCGGCAGGCCCCTGACGTGTTGTCTCTCTATGCGTGTATCTTCTCTCATGATCATTGTGTTATCGCTGTTGACTGCATCTCCAGCATCTGATCGATGTACTCCCTGCTGTTGCTCAGACGAGGGATCTTGTGCTGTCCCCCTAATTTCCCCTTGCGGCGCAGCCAGTCGTTGAACAGGTTCGGTCGTGCCTTCACGATTTCCAGGGGCTGCAGGGTGATATCCTTGTAGCGTTTGGCCTCGTAGTCGCTGTTGATCTGCTGGAGCTTCGCATCGAGTATGGCGGCGAAGGCTTTCAGATCGGCGGGTTCCTTGGCAAATTCGATCAGCCACTGGTGACGGCACTTCGCTTTGTTGTCCATGAACACGGGGGCAGCGGTATATTCCAGCACCTCGGCACCCGTTTCCTCACAGGCGGCCTTCAGTCCTTTCTCGGCATTATCCACGATGAGCTCCTCACCAAAGGCATTGATGAAATGCTTGGTGCGCCCGGTGATGATGAACTTATAGGGGTCTTTCTGCGTGAACTTCACGGTGTCGCCGATGAGGTAACGCCACAGTCCGCAGGGGGTGGAGATCACCATGGCGTAGTTCTTTCCCACCTCCACATCGCTCAGCGGTATGGTATGGGCAGCGTAGTTGTTGCCTCCCGCCTTCCCCTCGGTGGTCTCTAAATATTCCATCGGGATGAATTCGTAGAACACGCCGTAATCGAGCATCAGCATCATCGCAGGATCCGCAGGATCGTTCTGTAAGCCGAAGAAGCCCTCGCTGGCATTGTAGGTCTCCATGTAGTGCATCTGGTCAGAGGGGATGAGCTGCTCGAATTGTTTCCTGTAGGGTGTGAAGGCCACTCCACCATGGAAGAACACTTCAAGGTTCGGCCACACCTCGGTGAGATACTGCTTGCCGGAGATCTCCATCACCCGGGTGAGTACCGACAGCATCCACGAAGGAACACCGCTGATGTTGGTGACATTCTTGTGGAGTGTCTCCTCGGCAATACGCTCACGTTTCACCTCGAAGTCACCTAACAGGGCTGTCTGCTTCTTCGGCACGCGCACGAGGTTCACCAATGGGTTGATATTCTCGATAAGGATGGCACTGAGGTCGCCTACCAAGGAGTTGCGCAGGGTGTAGTTGGGTGAGTGACTGCCGCCCAGGATCAAGGCCCTGCCGTCGAAGAGGCGGCTCTTCGGGTTGTTGCGCAGATAGAGGGCCACCGAGTCGAAGCCACCGCGATAATGTGTGGCACGCAGACCATCATCGCTCACGGGGATGAACTTGCTCTTGTCGTTGGTAGTGCCCGATGACTTGGCATACCATTTCACCTGTCCGGGCCAGAGCACGTTGCTCTCACCATGACGCATGCGGTCGATGCTGTCCTTCAGGTCATCGTAATTAGTCACAGGGACATGTTGTGCCCAGTCATCATAGTTCTTAAAGGTCGAAAAGATATACTTCCGACCATATTCGGTGTTGCTTGCCCGCTCCACCAAATAGTGCCACACGGCATCCTGCAACGCCAAAGGCTCGTTGTTATGTCGTTCCAACTCTTTCTGCCGCGACAGGAAGGCATATCTGAGTAATCTGGTAAGACTCATTTCCCAATACAATAAATTTGGGTGCAAAATTACAACTTTCTACCCAATTATTCGCAACAAAATAAATGGAGTGCAGTGTTCTGAGCGTGCTCTTTTGCTTTTTTAACGTTTGGATTTATGTTTTTTAAGAACATTGAATAACTCCTACCTGTCTAACGCGTGTACTATATATATAATCGACCAGGAGAGTCGTCGAAAACTGAAACAGTTGAATCAATAAATAAAGAAATCGTATGAAGAAAAGAGTATTCGCAGGTGCTGCCGCCTTGCTGATGGCAACGGCAATGATGGCACAAGGCGGAAAGTTCGTGATGAAGGGCACCATCAAGAATGCCGATGGAGAGAAAATCTATCTGAGCTACGGAAGGGCAGAGAAAGCTGTCCTCGACAGTGCCGTGGTGAAAAAAGGGAAGTTCGTCTTCAAGGGTGTCATGGATCATCCCTATTCCAATGGGTTGCTTTACATGGGAAAATTAGAAGGACCGGTCAGTGAGGCCAAATACGTACAGTTCTCGTTAGAGCCTACCAAGATGACTGCCGAGATCGATGCCAACGAATTTAAGAAAGGAGTGATCCACGGTGGCAAGACCCAAGAGGAGGAGAATGCACTGGAAGCATCGATGGCCGCCGACATGCAGAAAATGCAGGAGCTGAACGATGCTTACTATGAGGCTGAGGGGGCTGAGCGTGAGGCCATCAAAGCTCAGATGGAGCCATACTCAAAGAGAATGACAGAGGCCCGTGAGAACTTCATCAAGACACATCCCGACTCGTACCTCTCACCGAAATATCTGCGCTATGCCATGAGCCGCATGAACTATCAGGAGCTGAAAAGCATCTACGACGGGTTCAGCGACAACGTGAAGAAATATGGTAACTGCCAGGACATCGTCAAAGAGATCAATGCCTTGGAAAGAGTACAGACAGGGAAGGTGGCTCCCGACTTCACCGCCAACGACATCCACGGGAAACCGTTCACGATGAGCAGTCTGAAAGGACATGTGGTGATCATCGATTTCTGGGCTTCATGGTGCAAGCCGTGCCGTCAGAGCAATCCTCACATGCTGGAGCTGTATAAGAAATACCGTGCCAAAGGACTGGAGATGGTGTATGTATCGGATGATGACTCAAGACCTGAAGCATGGCGCAAGGCTGTGGCCGACGACAAACTCACGGGCGACGGCTTCCACCACGTGCTGCGTGGCATGAAATGGGACCGTTCGAAGGGTGCGGAAGGCATCGATCATTCCAACGACATCAGTAATCAATATGCTATCCACTACCTACCCACGAAATATCTTATCGACCAGCAGGGACGCATCGTCTGCAAGATCGACGAGGGGGAGGACGAGAAGTTAGAACGCGAACTGGAACGTCTCCTCGGCAAGGCTGAATATCCATTCACCATCAAAGGCACCGTAGCGAAGGCTGAGGGAAAGACGGTGATGCTGACCTATGGAAACCGTGAGGACATCAAGACGGCCACGACCGTGGTGAAAGACGGTGCTTTCACCTTCAGCGGCGTACTCGATAACCCCTACGCATCGGGACAGATCATCCTCGGCGAATGGAATCGTATGAGAGGCGGCGATGCCTGTCAGTTAGCTCTGGAGGAAGGAACATTCACCGTGGAGACAGCCACCGGGAAGATTGCCGATGCCGTGATCAAAGGAGGTAAGGCACAGGATGACCTCAATGCCTACAATGCGGAAATAAAACCCATCATGGAGCCGATGATGGCACTGGATAAGCAATACGGTAATGCCAAGACCGACAAACAGCGCGAAGCCATCAGAAAGAAGATGGAACCGTTCAGTACAAAATATCAGCAGTTTGTCCACCAATATATGATGACTCATCCCGACTCGTATATCTCGGCACAGAACCTGATGATGGAGATGGGCGACATGAGCTACGACGAACTGAAGAAAGTGTACGAAGGCTTCTCCGAGCGCGTTCGACTCTATGGGGACACGAAGGAGATCGAAGAGGAACTGACGGCATTAGGCAATATCCAGCCAGGAGCCGTGGCTCCCGACTTCACCGCCAACGACATCAACGGACAGTCGTTCACCTTCTCTTCCCTGAAAGGAAAGGTGGTGATTCTCGACTTCTGGGCATCTTGGTGTGTACCCTGTCGAAAGAGTAACCCACACATGAAGGCTCTCTACGAGAAATACCACGACAAAGGTCTCGACATGGTGTATGTGAGCGATGATGACAACAACGAAGGAGCCTGGAAGAAAGCGGTGGAGAAAGACGGACTCGTCGGAGAAGGCTTCCATCATGTGCTTCGCGGACTGAAACGCACGGCGCAAGGCTTCGACAAGACGAATGATATCAGCATGAAATATGCCATCCACTACCTGCCCACCAAGTATCTCATCGACCGTGAAGGAAAAATCGTATGCAAGATCAACGAGGGCGAGGATGAGAAACTTGACCAGATGCTGGCAGAACTGCTGAAATAGATACTCAACCCAGTTTCTGGGGGTGTGACGGCATAGAAAGGGGTGCGCTCCGCGCCGATTTACAAGTCTGCACGAAGGGCATCCCATTAATCTATGGAAAAGATAAATTATCCTAAAAATAGAAGTGGATTGTATCTTTTTCCTAACAACAAACGTCTATAGAGTAGTTTAAAAAACGAAACGTTTCAGAATAAACAAATTAACATTCATGAGAAAAATTTTATTATCCATGGCTATGCTTGCCATCGCACTGACAGGCTGCGCCAATGACGGACAGTTGCACGTAAAGGGCAACATGAAAAATGTAGGTGACACGCTGCTGGCACTGACACCGAAGACACAGAACACCCCGCAAACCGTGGTAGTGAAAGACGGGAAGTTTGAATTTGACTTCCCGCTGACAGAGGTGACCGATGTCTATTTGGTTTCCCCCGGCGTGATGCGCGGCGAGCGTAGCGAGAAGAACGTACAGTGGCAGCTCATCGGTGTTCCCGGTGAAAGCATGGAACTGGTAGGCGACCTGAAAGATCGCTTCGACATCGGCGGTTCGAAGTTCTATCAGGAATACCACGAGTTCGATCTGATCTTGGAAGGTGCTCAGAAAGAGGCCAATGAGTTCCAGGAAAAATGTATGAAGATGATAAACGACGGGGTCAGCCAAGACTCTGTGATGAAGATCTATAATGCCGGAATGCCTCCTCTCCGAGAGAAAATCAAACAGGCACAGATCGGTTTCATCAAAGCCCATCCCGACTATGAGGCTTCTGCTGCCGTCATCCCGCAGCTCGCTATGACAGGTGCCGGCATCAACGAGCTCAAGGAGGCTGCTGCCCTGCTGAGCGACAAAGTGAAGAACGGACGTATGAAGAGCTACTATCAGGGTGTGATCGACCAGATGGAAGAACAAGAGAAAGCCGAGGCTGAGGCTGCCAAGAAACAGGCTGCCGGTGTGGAGGCTCCCGACTTCACGCTGAACGACATCAACGGGAAACCGCTGAAGTTGTCAAGTCTTCGTGGCAAGTATGTCATCCTCGACTTCTGGGGAAGCTGGTGCGGTTGGTGCATCAAGGGATTCCCTGAGATGAAGAACTATTATAATAAGTATAAAGGAAAGTTCGAGATCTTAGGCATCGACTGCAACGATACGGAGCAGAAATGGAAGGATGCCGTGAAGAAACATGAGCTGCCCTGGCTGCATGTGTATAACCCACGCGACAGTAAAGTGCTCGCCGACTACGGCGTGCAGGGCTTCCCCACCAAGATCATCGTAGGTCCCGATGGCAAGATTGTGAAGACCATCGTAGGTGAGGATCCCGAGTTCTACACCTTACTCGACAGCTTGTTTAAGTAATTGTAATTTTACTACTTTGCTGCCACTTTTTTCGTTAAATCATTACTACTGTGATTTGGCGAAAAAAGTGGCAGCAAAGTGTTTGTTAATTCCGTTCTTTGTCAGTCGTCCAAAGGCGCATTATCTCCCATTGAAAAACACGTAGAGAGCGATCATCACGATGATGAGCAAAGTCCATCCGATCTTGACATCCCACGACGGCTTTTCATTGATCTTCTTCATCATGGTAGTCTCCTGCGGTGTGTGATCAAGCAGGGATACCAAGATCATGGCGATGCTGATCACCATGAAGATATCAAAGGAGAGCATCATGAAGTGCGGCCAGAAATCGTATTTCTCAGCAGGCAGTACCCACAGGTAGAGGATACCCACACCGATGGAGAAGACGGTTCCTAAGGTGAGAGCCATATTGGCGGCACGACGGGTGGTACGCTTCCAGAACACGCCGAAGAGGAAGACGGCAGCCATAGGAGGAGCGATGAAGCCCAGCACACTCTGGAATACGTTGAACAGGTTCAGTCCTTTGATACTGTCAATGGCTACGCAGATGATGACGGAGATCACAGCTCCCACCACGGTGACACAATGTCCCATGCGGATCATTTCAGGCTGGGTGGCCTCAGGATTGATGCGCTTCACGTAGATATCCATGGTGAACACCGTACTGAGGGCGTTCAGTGCCGATCCGATGGTACTCACCAAAGCCGCTGTCAGCACCGCCAGCACCAGTCCTACCATACCCATGGGGAAGAGATTCGTCACCATGGTCATATAGGCCTCATCGGGATTCTTCAACGTGGGATAGAGTGCCAGACAGAGGATACCGGGCAGGATATACAAGGGCACGTCAAGGATCTTCAGCCATCCGGTGAAGTTCGCTCCGCGTTGTCCTTCATTCAGACTCTTGGCGGCAAGTACGGGCTGTACCATACTCTGATCCGTGCACCAGAACCACACACCCATTATGGGATAGCCCAGAAGGATGGGAAGCCAGGGGAAGTCGGGATCATCATTCGGACGGAAGAGATTCCAATAGTCGGCAGGCACCGCAGCGGTGAGTCCACTCACACCTCCCACCTTGGTAAGTCCTACGATGGTGAGTGTAGCACTGACGACGATCAGCAGCACCATCTGATACACATTGGTATAGGCCACTGCTTTCAGTCCGCCCAGCATCGTGAAAAAGGCAGAGATCGCTAACAGGATAAGTGCGGAGGCCCACATGGGGATGGAGAAGACTTGTCGGATGAGGATACCACCAGCAAAGAGGGTGAGAGCCAGCCACGAGATCAGAATCGTGACGATGGTGTACCATGCGAGGATATTGCGTGTCTGCTGACCGAAACGCAGTCCCATGAACTCGGGCAGGGTACTCACTCCACTGCCTAAATAGCGGGGTGCGAAGACGAAGGCCAGGAGGAAGATAAAGACGAAGGCATACCACGCATAGTTTCCAGAAACGATACCTGTGGTGAAACCTGCACTTGCCGACGCGATAAGCATGGAGGGGCCTACATTCGTTCCCCACATCGAGAAGCCGATGTGATGCCAGCGCAGGGAATGCTCTGCCAGGAAAAGACTGCTGCCTTTTTTCCGTTTCGTACTTGCCCAGATGCCGATGCCCAAAAGGATCAGGAAATAGGCGATGAGAATTGCCCAGTCAAGGGTTCCAAGGAATTTTGCGTGAAACATGGTTTAAAGTGAAAAATGATAAGTGATAAGTAAAAGTGAAAAGCGAGAAGTGAATCATTTATTTCCCCAATAGTTGCTTGGCCACCTGAACGGCGGTATTGGCATTATCGCTATACCCGTCGGCACCGATCTCATCGGCAAATCCTTGGGTGACGGGGGCTCCCCCTACCATCACCTTCACCTTGTCGCGGATACCTGCACGCTCCAATGCCTCGATCACTTCTTTCATGTAGCCCATCGTGGTGGTGAGCAGCGCACTCATACAAAGGATATCAGGTTCGTTCTTCTTCACTTCCTCGATGAAAGTGTCGGCAGAGACATCGATACCGATGTTCACCACCTCGAAACCGCAACCTTCGAGCATCGAGGCTACGAGGTTCTTGCCAATGTCGTGGAGGTCACCTTTCACCGTACCGATGACCACCTTTCCCATGAATGACACCTGTTGTCCCGTCATCATCGGTTTCAGTATCTCCAGTCCTGCCTTCATGGCACGTCCTGCCATCAGCAGTTGCGGAACGAAAGCTTTTCCATTTTGGAAACGCTGTCCCACTTCACCCATGGCACGGATCATCTCGTTGTTGATGAGATCCTGTGGTGACCGTCCTGCCTCAACAGCGGCACGGGTGGCCTCTGCAGCCTCCGCAGATTTGCCGTCGAGGATGGATTGGAAGAGGGAGCGTTCGGAGGAGTGTGGAGTGTGGAGTGTGGAGTGAGAAGACTTCTCCGCCAAAGCTTTGGAGACTGTTTCTTGATGATGGTCATTTGATCCAATGCCCTTTTCTTGTGCCCTTCTCTCACCTCTAAAATTCTTGTCTCCCATCTGCTCACCCCTAACATACCGTGCACTCACATACACTCCCTCCACGGGCTCCACGGCCTTTGCCATCAGTTGGATATGCTGATCGGTGGTGCCGCAGCATCCTCCCACGATATTCAGCCAATGGCCCTCGATGAGTGGCCACAGATCGGATAGCAGACTTTGTGGAGATTTCTCGTATTGTCCGTTCCTGTCGGGGAAGCCTGCGTTGGGATACAGACTGATACGATAAGGATATTGTGAAGCGAGCTGCTGGACGAGAGTTGTCATCTGTGTGACATCCGATAAGCAGTTCAATCCTACAGAAAAGAGACGTTTGCCCTCCAACGAGGCGATAAAAGCGGGAATGCTCTGTCCTAACATGTTATGTCCATCGGGTGTAGCCACAGAGAAACTCAGCATGATTGGTAACTCACGATGTTTCTTTTGCATCACCGTTTCTGCAGCTTCAATAGCCACCTCTGCGTTCTTGACATCGAAGATGGTCTCGATGAGGATTCCATCAACACCACCATCAACCAGTGCTTCTATCTGTTCAGCATAGGCACTGCGCAGCACATCCACACGTAGCGGATCCTCGCCACTGGTAGCCATAGAGCATGTCTTACTGGTGGGTCCCACCGAGCCCACCACATATCGGGGCTTGTCAGGATTCTTTGCAGTATATTCATCGGCGACGGCACGAGCCAGCGTACAGGCAGCCAGGTTCATCTCACGACAATAGTCCTGCAGTCCGTAGTCGCCCATAGAAATGCGCTGGGCATTGAAGGTATTGGTCTCGATGATGTCGGCTCCTGCATCTAAATATCTGCGATGGATGTCACTGATAACATACGGACAGGTGAGTGAGAGTAGATCGTTGCATCCTTTCAGTGCCTTGTCGTGTTGAAGGAAACGTTCTCTTCGGAAATGCTCTTCCTGTAATCCATACTGCTGAATCATCGTGCCCATGGCACCATCGAGAATGAGGATCTTTTTAGAGGAGAGAGAATTGATAGAGGAGAGAGGAGAGAGGAGAGAGGAGAGAGATTTGTTCTCCTCCAAGAATTTTGCTCCAATTCCCTTCTTTTGTTCACCTGTACTGATATCATGGTCCAGTCCACATGTGCAGACATGTTTTCCCTGTTCACTAAAAGCCATGCTCTGCTCCTGTGCACCTGAACTTAATATGATTCTCTCTTCTCTCTCCTCTCTCCTCTCTCCTCTCTTCTCTATTTCTCCTCTCTCTACTTCCCTAATAATCTCCTCCACTTCCCTTTCTGTCTCATGGTCTTGATATTCCTCCACGATGCGCAGGGCTTGTTCCACTTCGCGTTCGTTGTGGAAATCCATTTCGATGTGCACTCCGTTGCCACCGATATTGTCGAGCAGCGGTCTCAACTCATCGAGGGTGACCCAACAGGCCATGATACTCTTACCACCGTCAAGGATCTTACGATAGAGGTCGTACCATTTCGGGGAACCACCCTGCGACTCACCCACACCGGGTGTCCACTGAATGGCATTCAGTTCTTCAATCTCAAGAAGTGCAGGCAGATGATGCATGGCCCCTACCCCGTCGAGATGGTATAAGGTATAGTCGATCTTCTGGCACTGTTCGCGGATGAACGGCTGCACAAAGCGGCGGTAGTCATCTTCGCTGATCATCGTGGAGATATCACTCTGTAGCTTCGACATCTTCCCCGGTGCCCACGAGGAGAAATAGCAGAATGCCATCTCATCACCCTCTCGGATGATGTCATAGAGTTCATCGAACACTTGGAAGTAGATGTCATTGATCTGCTGCATCTGCTGCTCCAGCACCTCCGGCTGCATCACCGTATCGAGCAACACCTTGTCGGTTCCTTTGATGGCTGCCAAGACGTCGAGACCCTCCATCAGGTCGGGCATGCCCACATAGTAATGTCCCTGTGCTTTTGCCTTACAGGCTTTCAGCAGTTCTTTGTGCAGCAGATAATTCGGATGGTTGGGATCGAAGCGGATCTCATCCGTATAGTTCGGGTCAGGGTGTATCCATATCGTATCCTCTCCCCCCTCGAAGACACCACCGAGGATTGCTGCTAACGATCCTGGTCCCAGTTGGGTGTTAGCCACGGGCAGCATATCCGCCATGAGGGATGAATGTGCCACATACCAGTCTAAGTATTCGGCGCGCCACAGAGGATCGAACCATTTTTGGTTCAAGTCTTTCGGTGCAGGTGGCATGGGCACATCGGCATGGGGTTGCACCCCTTCCTGAAAATGTTCCCACATATTCAGGATAATCCCTTTGTGGTTCCACCAGTTGATATATCGTTGTTTGGTCTCTTCGAGATTTGATTTCCAGGTAATCATAGTCTGTAACCCTTAAAGCTGTTGTCTATCTTCACGACTGTGGTCTTCTGCAGATCCATCTCATCGGTACAATCCACATGTTCCGGATACAGCGGGATCTCTGCTCCTTCCCTCACATAGACGGGCATTATCTCCAATGGGATGTTCTCCAGACGAATCCATCGTCTGCCTTCAAGACGTTCTCCGGTAAAGAAATGTACCCATTTCCCTTCTGGCAAATACACCTCCCGTTGGTTCTCGCTGTTCATCACAGGGGCTACCAAGAAATCGTTTCCAAAGTAGTATTCATCATCGATATGCCAGCAGGTCTTGTCATCAGCATGGTGGAACACCAAGGCTTGCAGCAGGGTGTTTCCTGTCTCGCAGGCAATCATGCTCTCCTGTATTATATAAGGTATCAGGGCATAGCGCAGGTTCCACCATTTCTTCACGAGGGGAGCGATGGCGGGATAGTGCCACGGTTCACGTTTGTTCGTTCCGTGGTAACGGATATGTGAGGAGAACACCCCGAACTGCGTCCAGCGCACATAGACATCATCCTGAACGACACCATTCATGAAATTGGGAAGGGTATGGAACCCTGGCACGTCATGACTCCAGAAGGCAAAGCCCGACAAGCCGAAATGCAGACCGCCCTTCAGCGATCCCGCCATGCCGTCCCACGACGAGCAGCTGTCCCCTCCCCAGTGCAGGGGATACCGCTGACAGCCTGCCCATGCAGCCCGTGCCCACACGATGCCATCGCCTGTCACCTCCTTGGTGATGTCGTATGCTGCTTTCTGATAGAGCAGGGCATAGAGGTTATTGAGCAGTTCGGGTTTCATATTCTTATATTCAGCATCCATGTGGATGTTCTCGCCGAAATCGGTCTTGATACATGCCACACCCATGTCAAGAAGTCGTTTGAGCAGTCCTTGATACCACGCTGTGGCTTTGTCATAGGTGAAATCGATGGTTCCTGCATAGTCGAGGGCAGAGAAATTGCTGCCTTCGGACGCCTGCTGCTTGGTGAGTTTACCGATATAGTTGTTCTCGCGGGCTTCCGTAATCTGCTCCGCCTCCTCTGCCACATAGGGAAGCTGCCACAGCGACACACGGAACCCCTTGTCTTTTAGTCCTTTGATGAATGCTGGCGGATCAGGGAACCGTTCTTTGTTGAACTTCCACTCACAGAGCCAGTCGGTCTTGAACCATCCCGTATCTAAGTGTATCACATCACAGGGATAGTGTTCACGGCGCAGGCGGTCGCAGATTTCGTTCACCTCATCGGCAGAGAAATAGGTCATCCTGCTCATCCATACACCGAAGCTCCATAATGGTGGCATCGAGGGATAGCCCGTCAGGTCACGATAGCCACGGATTATCTCCTCCAAGCTGTCACCGCCGATGAGAAACGCATCCATCTTCGGCTCCTCACTGAGGAACTGCACACTACGGGTGGAATGTCCTGCCAACGACAGCTTGCAATGGGCAGTGGTGTGATAGAAGGTACCATACATCCTGCTCGACACATAGAACGGAATATTCTTATAGGCACGACGGTTGTTCACCCCCTGTCCGTCCTGGTTCTTCAGATAGAAGGTCTGCCCGCTCAGATCCATCTTCATGAAACGTTCCCCCGTACCGGCGAAACATTCGTCAGCCTTACATTCAAAAGAGAGGGTAGCTTTCATTGGTTCGTCAGACGATCCCTTTCCTCGTTTGCAGAACGCCAAGGGAAGAGCATCATAGCGGGGTGGTGAGAAATGGTCGTAGGCAGCTAACCGTATCTCTTTCTTCCCGTCAGGATAGAAACGGATATCGAGTGTTTCCTGTGGTGCAGGCTGTAGGTCGCTCCAATGATCGGTGGGAGCCTCACATGTATTGACGATAGCCCGTGTCACCCCATCCTCCGTCCAAATTCTCCATCCTTGATCGGAAGAGGAGACATTGAGAGGTTTTTGAGAGGAGAGAGGAGAGAGGATTGAGAAAGGAGAATTGTTCTCTTCCAAGGCATTTGCTCCAATGCCCTTATCTTGTCCTCCTGTACTTAACGCACCTCTCTCTCCTCTCTCCTCTTTCCTCTCCCCACTATGATTAAACATCGCATAAACCCGTATGATCTTCGGATCATAATATCTGATCACAACGGTATAGGTTTCCTGCGGCACTGACGTGTCGGCAGCCATCTCATTGGCTAATACTTGTTTCTGGAAGGGCACATCGATGCAGATATCACCATCGCGTTCATAAACAGCTGTGGGTTTGTACGCTTTCCACAGACTCTCTTCGTCATTCAACTCCGGATCAAAGTCGAGGAAGTCAAATAAATAGTAGTTTGTCGGTATCATATTGCAAAATAAAAAGTTTCGGTTGTTCAGAAGTGAAGGATAACCCTCATCTCTAACAAGACGGCCAGCCATTGAAAATATAATCAATATTTTCAGGATTTAATGCACAGAGGATGGAGGGAAATAACAAAAAAGTAACGGTAGGATTGAAAAAAGCGGAATTGGTAGGGTACTTTTTCCATGTCAAAACGAATATAGTATATAGAAGAGATTCAATATTATTCATTAAAAGATCATTTTATGCAATTGACAACAAGACTGAAACAACTTGTCGTTTTTATGTTTATTGCAGTGAGCACCGCTTTTACGGTGCCCGCCACTGCGCAATCGGTAAGCGGCAAGAATGTTACCTCTACGCATCAAGGGAAGGACGGACATGTGCGACACATCGAAGGAATGGTGCGGGATGATGAGGGTGAACCCCTTCCCGGTGCCATTGTCCGTGTGAAAGACGGCTCAGCACAGGTGATAACAGATGCCGACGGTCACTACGTGATCAGTGTACCCACCACAGCATGTCAGGTGGAATACAGCTATTTAGGTATGCTGTCGTACACTGCAGACTTCCCCCAGGGAACGGCAGACCAGAAGCAAAACGTGAAACTGGTGTCAGATAACCACCTGAGTGAGGTGGTGGTCACTGGATACCAAACGATTTCGAAAGAACGGGCCACAGGATCGTATACGATCATCAACAGCAAGGACATTGAGTCGCGCCATGCCGCCTCCCTGTCGCAGGCTCTCGAAGGTCTGGTTGCTGGTATGCAGGGAAATGATGACGGTCGTGGAGGTAAGGCATTCACCATCCGTGGTGTCAGTACGATGAATGCTGATACACAGCCCTTGATTGTCATTGACGGCTTCCCTATCATGGACAACCCCAGTCATGGTGCGAAAGACAACCCGAACCTGAATGCCTTAGAACGCATCAACACCGATGATATTGAGAGTATCACTTTCTTGAAGGATGCTGCAGCAGCCAGTATCTGGGGAGCACGCTCGGCAAACGGTGTGATCGTGATCACGACAAAAAAAGCCCAGAAGCAGTGGAGTATCGATGCCTCCACACAACTGACGATAGCTAAGAAGCAAGATGTGGCACATCTGACAAATCTCGCCACCGCTTCACAGATGATCAACTACCAGCGTTGGATGTTTGAGAAACAGATGATGAGCGGAGGCTATACACAGAACATGAGCAATCTGTACAATTCAATGACACTGTCGGAACTGCTCCTCTACCAAGGTATGAACTGGGGAACGATCAGCACTGACGACATGAACCGCCAGCTCAGTGCCTTAGCCGCTCTCGACAACCGAAAGCAGATCAAGGATGAGATGCTGAACAATCCGTTACAGAGTCAGACGAACTTCTCACTCAGCGGAAGCGTAGGTGACTGGAACACCCGTTTCTCTGCTGAATTCGAGCATGAAAAGGGTGACTTTATCGGAAGCCGGGATAACACATGGAAACTTGACTGGCAGAACGACTACCGTCTGAATAAGCATATTGCCGTCAATGTGGGCTTAAACCTGGTCAATGCCAACAGCCACTCATCACAAATCTCCCTGCAGGATCTCAGTATCCTTTCACCTTATGAGATGTTGCTCAACAGCGATGGCACCTATGCCTCTCACTTCCACAGCTCGTATAACTCGGATGTTCTCTCCATGTTCGACTGGAACGGTTTCACCTATCACAACATGAACTATAACCTATTGCAGGAGGCACGTACACGTACACAGCGTACCACCAACACCCAATGGCGCACACAGGTAGGACTACAAATCGACATCATAGAAGGACTGCGTTTCAACAGCCGCTTCCAGTACGAGTCCAGTCGATACAAACAGCGCGACACCAACAAGGAGGAGAGTTTCTACACCCGTTATCAGGTGAATTACTTCACCCCTGGCGACCTGACAGGTAATGCTATCGGACAAACAGTACTCCCCACAGGTGACATCCTCGTTAACCGACAAGGAAAGAACCACAGCACCTTGTTCCGCAACGACCTGACCTTCGACCATGTGCTGGGAGAGAAACATGCCATCAATGCCGTGGTGGGTAACGAGGTGAGCAACTATTATTACGAGTCGTGGACCAATCCCTATCTCTTCGGTGTGACCAACGGACATGGAGGCACGCAGGGACAGGCAGGATACTTCGACACCATGGATGGATCACAAAGCACGATCACCGGTGTGCCTGCTGAAGGCAAGGAGCATATCTTTGAATCGTGGAACCATAACCGTTTTGTATCGTTCTACGGGAATGCCTCGTACATGTATGATGAGCGCTATGGCCTTTCTATATCGGCGCGCAGCGATGCTTCAAACCTCATCACCAGTGAGCCAAAATACAGATGGTCGCCCCTGTGGTCGGTGGGCGCTATGTGGAACATGGCCAATGAGGCATGGCTCAAAGATTCCAAGTGGGTGAACCGCCTGACACTCCGTCTGACCTACGGACAGAACGGTAATGCTGCCACCTCTTCGTCAGCACGCACCACCATCAACACACAAGCCAACTACCCCGATGAATGGACAGGAGTCTATCCCGGTAAGATTCACGACTATGGTAACCCAACCCTGCGGTGGGAGAAGACCGCCATTACCAACATCGGTCTCGACTTCTCTTTCTTCAATGATCACCTGTATGGTTCTATCGACTATTATCATAAAAAGAGTACGGATGTGCTGGGCAGCGTGGCCATTGCTGGTGTCAACGGCACAACATACGCTACGTTCAATAATGCAGAGATGCTGAATAAAGGTGTTGAACTCACCCTGGGTGCCATGGGCGCCATAGGTGACTTTACCCTAAGGGGTATGCTGACCTATGCCTACAATAAGAATGAGATCACGAAGCTCTATACCGAGGCCAATAACCTGAGTGACTTCCTGAACTCCTACTATATCCCAGACTATCCGATCAGTCCGATATTTACCTTCCAATACGGCGGACTGCAGAATGGCATCCCCACCATGGTGGATACCGATGGTAACCATTACAACCTCAACGATTATTCCATCTACTACATGCCGTGGCAACCGCTGCTGCAATACCAAGGAACAACCGTTGCACCGCACACAGCAGGTCTGAACCTCTCCTTGCAATGGAAGACGCTCACCTTGTCGGCATTCCTGAACGGACGATTTGGACATAAGATGACCATGCCGCAGTTCACCTACGACTATATCACCAGCTGGGGAAGCAAAACCAATACCCTGGCACAGGTGGCCAATCTGATGGATGCCAGCGGGAACGTCATCACCAACCCCAAAGGGGCGCTGCCACTTCCCACCGTTGATGATGCAGGTGAGCCCATCGGAGTGATGTACTACGGATCATGGTCAATGTACCGGAACTCATTCGACCTCGTTACCGACGATGCTTCCTACATCTACCTGAGCGAGATTAACCTGAACTACCAGTTGCCACATTCATGGTTAGGATCAGGCTGGGTGAAAGATATCAGTGTATTTGGAAAAATGGAGAACATCGGACTGATCTGGTCGGCCAATTCCAAACACTACCACCCCGAATACCTGCCCGGCAGTTACCGTCCGGAACTGGCATTCTCATTAGGTGCAAGCATTCGTTTTTAGTATCATGTAAACAGAATCAATTATGACTATCAAAATATATCCCTATTTGAGTGCCTGCCTGATGACCTTCGGCCTGGCCACTCTTTTCACCTCCTGCGACGACTATTTAGATACGGTGCCGTCAAAAGGAGAGAACGAGGTACTGAACAGCGGCAAACAGATCGATGCCCTCTTCAACAGCAGTGATATCTTCAACACCAAGGTGTCGTATGCCATCGCCTCGTCGGATGACATCAATGTGATGCCTGAGATGTACGACCAGATGGGCTGGATGGGAGACAGCTACCTGAACGGCTACGTGTTCGGTATCGCCGATGCTGCCAATGCCCAGTATGGCGATGAGGTATGGGAAAGCGAATACAACAAAGTATTCACGGCCAACCTGGTCATCAACGAGATTGACAACGTGGAAGGGCTCACCGAGCAACAACGCACCGACTATCTGGCACAGGCTCATTTCACAAGGGCTCTGGCTTACTGGAACCTGGTACAGACTTATTGCATGCCGTATGCCGACGAGACAAAAGGCGATCTGGGCCTGCCTCTGAAGCAGACCACCAGCTATGAGGAGAATGTGAACAGGGCAACACTTCAGGAAACCTACGATCTCATCGAGGCTGATCTCACGGAAGCGATGAAGACCTCACAGACAGCCATCGGCAATCGCTGGCGTGTCAGTGTGCCGGCAGTACAGGCCATGATGGCTCGTTTCTATCTGTTCACTCAACAGTATGACAAAGCCGCCGACCTTGCCCAGAAAGCCCTGCAAAGTCCTGATGCCACCCTGCAAGACTATAATGAGCTGACACAGATCGAGGACTTTGCCTCGAATCCCATCACTGGCGACGGCGAACCAGTGTTCTATTCTGAACTCTACGGCTATGCTCCCAACCAGATGGCCGACTATCAGGAGAACTACTACTCACAGTACTTCTCCGTGTCAAGCGGAAACTATATGATTCCCTCGGAGACACTCCTCGCCCTCTACGATCAGAGCAACGACCTGCGCTATGAGCAGTTCTTCGGTCATCATACCCTGTGGAACGCATGGGTAGGTGGCTTCGGAGATGATATCCTCTACCACAAATTCTACCACTATATCTACGAGGATCAACTGCAGTCGGGACCTACCGTACCCGAGATGCTGCTGACAGCCGCAGAGGCACTGGCTCGACTGAATCAAGTGAATGAAGCCATGCAACTGGTGAATCAGCTGAGACATGCCCGTATGAGAAACGATAGCGAGGACATCAATCTGACTGCTTCCAACAGAGATGAGGCTATCCAACAGATCCTCGATGAACGTCATCGGGAGATGCCTTTCCTGATGCGGTGGTTCGATATCCGACGCCTGGCCTACAACGAGACAACTGCTGATGATGTTACAGTGGAACATGTGTTCTACAAGGTTGTTGACAACGTGCCCGACGGACAAACCTTCCTGCGCTATACACTGCCAGTGAAGTCACGCCGCTATGCCATACCTATTACTAACCTGGAAATCTCACGCAGTGGCAACCAGATCGAACAGAACAGTTACACCGATCACGACGTGCGCACAGAGGAGATTACCGACTACGAGTGGACGGATGTCTATGAGGGCATCGGCGGTGAAGATGACTGGGGTGATGACTGGAACGAAGATTGGAACGATGACTATGGTTGGTAAAAAACTATTATTCTGTACACTGCTACTGGTGCTCTCTCTGGGCACCAGTGCGCAGAATGCAGGAGGAGCACAGACCGCTCCTTCTCTGCCGGGAACCTATCATAAAGACTCCCTGATCGACTATACCGTGAGCCACCTGCGATTAGAGGAGCTGGAGACAGTAGATGACTACCTACCAAAGATGTATGCTGCCATCGACCAGCATGTGCCTAACCATGAGTGGGGCCAACGACTGAAGTGTGACATCACTTGTGACATCTTGGAGATGAGCATGTCCTCGGATCCCATCGGCTATCTCAATGATTATCTGAAGCAAGCAACCGCCGACTCTCTGAAAGTCAGGGCACAAGAGACCTATACGAAGGTAAAGGACAAATACAGTAGCATCTGGCCCGGGAAGCCCGCACCCGATATTTCATTTACCGACATCAACGACAAACGGATGAGTCTGAAATCATTGAGGGGCAAGATCCTGCTCATCGACATCTGGGGAACGTGGTGTGCGCCCTGTATCGAGGAGATGCCCTTTATCGAGAAGCTACAGCAACGGTATGCCCACCGTGATGATGTCCATATCATGAGTATTGCCTGTGACAAGAAAGCCGACCGTTGGAAAGCATTCCTTGCCAAGCATCCCACCTCCTGGCATCAATATCTCGTCACCCCCGAAGGTGACAAGACACTGAATGATGTGTATTATGCCATTGGCATCCCGCGCTTCATCATCATCGACAAGGAAGGGATGATTATCACCCCTGATGCCTTGAGACCATCGGAAAAAGAATTCATCGAGTATTTTGAGCGGATATGCCACTTAGCTGAAGGCGCATAAGAAGCCGAGCTGTTATTACCTCTAAAGTAGGGTCTGATTACATTGCAAGTAGAGTCTGATTGCGATGGAAACAGACCCTACTCCATGTTTACGGAGAGTCTGATTGTGATTCTTCTTCGCAAAAAAAATCGTCTTGATGATGTAGGAATGAAATAGAATTTGTATATTTGCAACATCAACCAGTAAATAACAACATGATGGGATTCATAGAACAGAATTTGACAAATAACGAGAAGATTGTCCATAAAGGACATCTACATTGGTTTGCCTATGCCAGTGGTTTGGCATTAATAGCCGTTGTATGGGCTGTGGCCATGGTGATTATTGCTTTTAATGTGCCCGAGATATGGGTGTTTGTGCTGGTTTCTTTGCTGGCTTTGCTCATAGGCTATATCTATGTGTGGACGGTGAGCAAGAATACGGAATACTATATCACCAACAAACGACTCATTGTGAAAAAAGGCATTATACAACGAAATACTTCTGAAATACGTCTCGTGAAATGCGAGGGCGTGATGGTGGAACAGAGTATTCTCGGACGATTGTTCAATTACGGCACCATCAAAATCACCACGGGAGAGGTGGTGAACACCTATCAGTTTATTGCCAGTCCGATCCGCTTCCGCACAAAACTGAATGATACTCTTGATCAGCTTGATCTTGCCAAAACGGCGGATGTCCAAGATGACAGAGTGTGACAGCAGATCTACCGTCACTTCACGCGATCTTTCACTCCGCGCAGGGTGGCATGTATCTTTGAAGAATTGGGGAAGCCAAATTCTTGAAAAACTCCCACATGACGATGCCTGCTGTGACAGAGACATTCATGGAATGTTTCGTCCCGAACTGAGGAATCTCCAAACAGTCATCGCAGGCATCCACCACTTCCTGATGCACCCCCTTCACCTCATTACCGAGGACCACAGCATAATTGGCTCCAACACCTATCTCTTGTTCACTTGTACCTAATACATCTCTCTCTCCTCTCTCCGCTCTCCTCTCTCCTCTATATTTCTCTCCTCTAAATAACTCTTGCAGCTTCGTGCTTCCCTCGCATTGTTCAACGGCAAAGACATAGTGACCGCTGCGTTGCAACTCCTCCACGGCTTCGAGGGCTGAGGGGAAATAACGCCAGGCCACACTGTCCTCACCACCCAAGGCAGTCTTGTGAATCTCCGGATGAGGTGGGGTGGCAGTGATGCCACAGAGATAGATGGCTTTCACACGGAACGCATCAGCAGTGCGGAACACACTGCCGATGTTATACATCGAACGCACATCGTCTAACACCACCACCAAAGGCAGTTTGTCGGCTTCCTTGAACTCTTCCACCGACAGGCGGTTCATTTCTATCGTCCTCAGTTTCCTCATTTCACGCTATGAATTTCTAATTATTGAACTTTTACTCTACGAATTTGGCGAATTTGGCGAATTCCTTATTGCTGAACTGTTACGCTACGAATTTGACGAATTTGGCGAATTCTTCATGATTGAATTCAAGTATCGTTTATTTCACTTACTAAGCCTTTGTGGAATGTGGCGCAAGGAGCATTTTTGAAAGCAGATGATTGCAGGAATAGTGCAGAAGTGTTGCACGAATTGTGCAAGACCTTTGCACAAAGTGTGCAAGGCATCTGCACAAAGTGTGCAAAGCCTCTGCACAAAGTGTGCAACATACCAGCACCAGTTACTCCACATAGCTGCACAATATGTGCACCACATTCGCTCAGGTTGTACCATAAAAAGTTGATGTTTGAAACAAGCGAAACATGAATGATTGAATGAAGTTGTTTGTCAATGATTCATCTTTGCCTGATATGCCAGCGCATAAGCCTTGATCTGTTTCACCATAGCCAACAGACCATTGGAACGCGTTGGCGACAGATGTTCTTTCAGTCCGATCTGTTCAATGAAATAGAGATCGGCGTCTAAGATCTCCTGGGGGGTATGACCGCTGAGCACACGGATGAGCAGGGCCACGATACCCTTCACAATGAGCGCATCACTCTCTGCCGTGAAGAACAGTCGGCCATCAGTGTAGTCGGCTTGCAGCCACACCCTGCTCTGACAGCCGTCGATCAGGTTACTCTCCGTCTTGTATTGCTCGGCCAGAGGTTCCTGTTCGTTGCCGAGGTCTATCAGCAGTTGGTACTTGTCCATCCAGTCATCTAAACTGGAGAACTCTTCTATAATCTCGTCTTGAATATCATTGATGGTCATATCTGTCAATTGTTTGGTCATCTTCTGCTTAAATATGATTCACTCTCCCACAGCGGGATCCAAGCGAAACAGCTTGTCACTGGGACGTACCTTTGCACTGACGGCGATGGAGACGCGCGAGCCCTGCCGAGCCACCTCCACCGGACCGTTGTCACCGTGGATCTCATTGGCAGTGACATACATCACTCCTGTGGTAGGACCGGTGATGAGCATTTTGTCACCAACCTTGAAGGTGTTCGCCTCCACGGTGAACTCCGCCACACCGAGCTTCGAGAAATATTTCACGCCCCTACCGATATACACCTTTCGCTCTGTAGCATTGGAACCGTAGTTCTTGTTCCACTCTCCCATCAGCTGTCCCTGATAATAGCCGTCCCAGAACCCACGGTTGAAGACACGTGCCAGGCGCTCGTCCCAGTCATCCTTTTTCTCGTTGGTAAATGTACCGTCAAGAACACTCTGGATGGCTTCCTTGTAGCAGCGCACCACGGTATAGACATACTCAGGACCACGGGCACGGCCCTCTATCTTAAATACACGCACACCTGCCTTCATCATCCGATCGATGAACCGTATGGTCTTCAGATCCTTCGGACTCATCAGGTACTTGTTATCTACCTCGATCTGATGTCCTGTCTCGGCATCGGTAAGGATATACGAGCGACGGCAGATCTGCACGCACTCACCACGGTTGGCAGAACGGTTGGCAGCATCCAAACTCATGTAACACTTCCCTGAAATGGCCATACACAGAGCTCCATGACAGAACATCTCAATGCGGATGGGCTTTCCCGACGGTCCGCAGATATGTTGCTCCACAGCCTGCCGGTGAATCTCTTCCACCTGCTCCATCTTCAGTTCACGTGCCAATACTACCACATCAGCAAACTGGGCATAGAAACGCAGGGCCTCGATATTCGAGATATTCAATTGTGTACTGAGATGCACTTCTTGTCCTACTTCACGGCAATAGGTCATCACAGCCACATCAGAGGCGATGACAGCAGTGATCCTTGCCTCTTTGGCTGCATCGATGATCTCGCGCATCAGTGGCAGATCCTCTCCGTAGATAATGGTATTCACCGTAAGGTAGGTCTTTACACCCTGTTCCTCACAGGTCTGGGCTATGCTACGCAAATCGTTGATAGTGAATGTCGAGGCAGAATGAGCACGCATATTCAACTTCTCGATACCGAAGTAGATGGAGTCGGCACCTGCCTGTAATGCCGCCGCCAGACTCTCTTGCGAGCCAACCGGAGCCATGATCTCAAAATCCGAAAGCTTTTCTTCTATCATGGTGCAAAGGTACAAAAAATTCGGGGATACAAGGACATTATAGGAAAGATTTCTTCTAATCCTCTCATCATCCTGCAGGAATCAAAGAAAGGGATGCATCCCGCACCCCTTTATCTTCATCTTGAAACCTTAATAATAACTAATAACCTATTTATCAAAACCTTATGAAAAATCATTTTTCTCGATGCAAAGATATAAAGATTCTCTATTCCCGGCAATTTTATTCAACGAATCCGCCATCTTTTTCAGCGAAAACGATTGAACAGTGACCTTAAAAGGTGCAGGGAAGGGTGAGGAGCTGATACATCAGTGTACGTGCCATCCGCTGTTGACCGGCATCATTGGGATGCAGCTGATCATTCTCGGGGTTATGGAAATACTGCAGGTTCTCCTCCATGAGCGGGAACAGTCCACACGACGCGTTCCAATCGATGACAGGCACAGCCCACAGGTTCCCAGCCTCCTTCACTGCATTCACATAAGCATCCACCCACTCTCCGCACTCGTTCTGGTACGACTCGTTGGGTTGCCAGTTCTTTTCGTTGGCAAAGAAGTTCGCACGGTGGATGGGGGTAAGCAGCACAATCTGCTTGGTGGGGAACATCCTTTTCACCGTATCGAGGGCGATATTGATCCTACCACGGTAGGTGTTCTTATTCATCGCCGGCACCCGCTGGCGACGCGTCTCTAACTGTTTCGGCTTGTGGATACCCGCCATCACCTCGGTGGTCTTCTCATCCCACCACTGTCCGATGGGCACTCCCGCATTGAAATCGTTCGTGCCGATGAAGATCAGGATGGCATCGAAGTCATCGCCATGCTCTTTCTTCAACTGTTCTGCCTGTCGGGGAATATCATTCCACTGTCTTCCACTCACCCCATACACATAAGGAGTGATGTCGAGCCACTCTTGGAGGAAATTCCAGTATTTCTTCTTCGAGCCATTATTCCGCGGATCGGTGATGGAGTCGCCGAGATAAGCCACCCGCTTTCCCTGCCACGGATGAGTCCACGTTGCAGCTGTTCCTTTCCTGTCTTGTTTCTGATGTGGGAAGGCCTGGATACAACAGAGCAGGCACAACCAAACTACAATCTGTTTCTTCATAAACACTAATCACTTTGTTCCTTCTCCCTCCCGTTGAGAGGGTTAGGGTGGGTATCTTTTTTTATTGAACGGTTAACATCTTGGTTTGTACTCGCTTCATGCCCTCACAAGAAGTGGTGAGTGTTATCTTACCCGCCTTCTTTCCTGCACGCAGGATGACGAGAGCACTGCCGTTGTAGAGTCGGCGGTGATCGGTGACATTCAGCTCATCACTGTTTTGGTCGCCGTTGCTCACAGCCACGATACAGGCATCCCCCTCCACAGAGAAGGAGAGTTCCTGCTGTGCCTGATACACGCGCCGTCCTTTCTTGTCAACGGCATGGATACGAACATGTTGCAAATCCATGCCATCAGCTTGCCAATGATTATTATCTGGAACAGCCACAAGGCGGACTGCCTCTCCCGTGGTCTCGATGCGATGGATGGCCTCAGGTCCCTTCACACCGGCGCAGTAAGCCCGTGCCTCCACATACCCAGGCTGATACACAACATTCTTCCACCGTATCTGATTACGTTCCTTAGGATTGTCCTTGGCATTCTTCTTCGTTCCCAAGCTCTTGCCGTTGATCAGCAGTTCCACCGCATCAGCATTGGTATAAGTAACCAGTTCCAAAGTGTCACCCTGCCGACGGTTCCAGTGGTCGCTCATGCCGTCGTTGCCTGTCTGCACCCCGTTCCACATCACATCATGTCTGCTTTCTATCACACCGATATGCACCATCGTCTCGTCCTCCTTGAAGAGACTCTTCAGCAGGTATGCTTTGGGCTTGGGTTCCAAGGAGATATCAAACACCCCCTGTGTCCACCCCTTAGCAGGCCACCCCTGACTCTCACCGAGATAATCGATAGCGCCCCAATAGGCCAGTCCGACCACCTTGTTAAGATCCATCTCGAAGAAGTTGGGTCCCATACCACTGGTATTGGCCTCACTCTGATAGAAAGTCATCCACGGGAAGCGCTGTCCGTCACCAGGGAAGTACATATAGCGGTAGTTATAAGCCTGCACGTCTGTTACCATCGCCAAGTCGCAAGGCAGAGAATCGGTCTGCCAATTACGGTAACGAGGGTGCATGGCAACTGTCACCAGTCGGGTTGAGTCATAGCGTTGCAACAATGTTTTCTGCAGCTTATAAGCCGTCACACCCCAATCATTGAATGTCGGGTTGTAATACTGCTGCAGTTCATTGCCTAAGCTCCACATCACCACCGAGGGAGAGTTTCTGTCGCGTTTCACCCATTCGGGCACATCATATTGCCAGAGGTGTTCCCATCCGGCACGGCCGCCCGTATGCTGCTTTGTCCATTTGTCGTATAACTCGTCCACCACGAGGATGCCATATTTGTCACATAGCTCGATGAAACTGCGGCTATAGGGATTGTGCGAAGTACGGATATGGTTGATGCCGAACTGTTTCATCAGCAGGATACGTTTCTCGATAGCCCGAGGATAGACTGCCGCCCCTAATGCACCGAGGGTGTGATGGTTGGCATATCCTTTCAGCAACACTTTCCTTCCGTTCAGCTTGAGTCCGAAAGTGGGTCCGATCTCTACGGTACGGATACCAAAATGATCGCTTACCTCATCGGCCACCGTACCGTCATCACGTAGCAGAGAGACCACCACCTTATATAAATAGGGGGTGTCCAGATCCCATAGTCGCGGACTGGGAATCTCAATCTCGGGCATTCGTACCTCCTGAGTGCGCGATTGCGGATGCCTCCTTATGGCCGTGATATTGTCATAGACCTTCATACCATCCGGGTCGTAGACCTGCATCTGCACACGTGTCTCTGGTGTGCGGTTCCGGTTGGTGAAAGTAACGGTCATATTGACGAAGCGGTTCTCTCGAGTGGTGATACCCAAGGGATGGCGCTCGAAATACAAATCCTTGGGAGTGATGACGAGATGGACATCGCGGAAAATGCCGCCCCCTGTGTACCAACGCGAGTTGTTAGGTTCCCGGGTATCGGCGAGCACAGCCACCACATTCTCTTCATTCCAGCGAATTTTGTCGGTGACATCTATCTCGAAGCCTACATAGCCATAGTCGGTACCGCCGATGCGGACACCATTCAGATAGACATCTCCTGTATAGATAATTCCTTCGAAATCGAGGAGCACACGACGGTCGCGCATCTCCTCTGTGGGCATGAAATGGTAACGGTACCAGCCTTTGCCCATCTCCTTGAAGCCCCTGCCGGACAGCCGACTTCTAATGTTTGCTGACATATCACGGTTGTCGGCACGCTCATCTGCAGAAGGTGGCACCCACGGTTGCTCAATCTGGAAATCATGAGGCAGATCCAAGGTACGCCATCCACTGTCGTCAAGTGAAAGAGCAGCACCGTTCTCGATCTCTCCAGCATGGAATTTCCAACCATCGTTGAGGTTCCGAACGATACGCGACTGCGCTGTCAGCAGGAGCGAACAGCCAAACAGTACGATCCCTATTATAGTCCTTTTCATTTGTATCACTTTAATCGTGGGCCCTCGTTCCCCCCGTCTCTCGAATGAAACAAGGAAGCCTGTTAAAACAGAAGCATCTTATAATACTCTACAGCCCCCAAAAGGAAGCAGCCAGTACCATAGTCCTCGAAGTCAGGTACCTTCGTATAAGTGACAGGCTGTCCTGCCGAAGGATCCTTACCCGTTCCCTGCACGTATCCTAAGAAGCCATCACGGTGTACACAATCCCGTACTAAACCTTTCCAAGCCCGATGACAAGCTTCTTCATAATCTTTGGCCTTGAGGATTTTGTTACGGATGCCCCAGCTGAATCCATAGAGGAAAAGACTCGTGCCTGTGAGTTCTTTCCCTTCGTAGTTGGTGCTCACCAGACTGGCATTCCAGAGCCCGTCTTCACGCTGGCAGGAAAGCAAGGCTGCACTCATCAATACGAAGTCACGCTTGAGTTGTTTGTAGTAGCGTTTAGTCGTTTTGTTCTTCGGCATCGCCTGCAGGTCGGAGAGTACACGCACCAAGGCTGCATACACCCACCCGCTGCCGCGGCTCCAGTAACAGTTCTTACCATCAGGCTCCTGATAGGGAGGGACATAGTCCTGATCGCGCCACCACAGACCTTCTGCAGCATTGAACAAACCTCCTGCTAAGGTGTCACGGCTCCAGGTGTACATCTTCATGGCATGATCGATATATTTCTGTTCACCTGTGGCCTTGTACATCTTGCTATAGACAGGCATGGACATCTGGATGGCATCAATCCAAGTCCACCACCCGATTTTTGTCTTCATCTGCTGGTCAAGATTCTCACGCACATGTTCAATCATCCGTTCCTCCTGGGTCATCATATAACGGTCGAGGTAGGTCTGCTCACAACACTGGTCATCGGCATGGCAAGTCTTGATGCCGTTGCGGGCCGTCCACTGATGGAAATCAGCCCAACAGTCAGTATAATCGAGATACCGTTTGTCGGCATCAATTTCATACAGTGCCATCAGTCCTTCGTAATACACGCCGCGTGTCCACAAATTACTGGGACGGATGCGCCCCACGTTGGTGGGTTTGGTGGGATCAGCATATTTCTTCATGAAATACCCGTTTACCTTACGAGCCATTTCCAGTACGTCACGCTGCTGGACTTGTTGCGCAGATACTCCCGCCGCCATCAGCCATACAAAGCCTATGATTATAATCCTTTTCATAAGATAAGAAGTGGAAGATTTATTGGTAGATAAGTGTAAGCATTTGTTCTGGGGAAAAGATCTCCTGGGCCACCTCCTGCAACTGCTCTGCCGTTACCCCATCGATATCGTTGAACAACCGGGTGATATCTTTCTCCCATCCATAATGGAGAAAACTCTTGCCAAAGTCAAGGGCGAAGTTTTCACGATGATCGCAGGCGACACCAATCTGTCCCTTGATCTGCCGCTTGGCACGATAGAGCTGGGCTGCAGAGAGCGGTTTCCGCATGACCTTGTCCAATTCGTGCCGTACCAGACGAAGACAGCGTTTGACATCATGGGGGTCGCAGCCGAAGTAAGTACACCATAATCCTGTGTCACCATAGCTCACCATACTGCTTTCCACGGTATATACCAGTCCGTTGCGTTCCCTCAGTGCAAGATTCAGTCGTGCGTTCATACCAGGACCGCCCAAGATATTATTCAGCAAATAGAGAGGAATGCGCTTCTCACTATGGATGTTGTAAGCGCGGTTGCCCAACATGACATGTGCCTGATGGGTGCCTTTGTTAAAAGAATAGACACCTAAGCTATGTCCCTCATGAATGGAGGGATTATCATTGTTGGTAAGGGCAGGAAGCATATCAGGACTTCCTCCCTTAGGGAGAGATTGAAGGTGTTTTTCCAACAGCCTCACCAACCTCTTGAAATCAATATCTCCGTAGGCAAAGAAGATACTATTGTCCGGACGATAATATTTGCGAGTGAAACGCAGGGCATCGGCGGTAGTATATTGACGGAGCCGTTCTGCGTTCCCTAAGATATTGTGTCCCAACGGATGTCCGGCGAAGAGGATGTTCTCAAAATCATCGAAGATCAGTTCGGCAGGAGAGTCGTTATAACTTTCTATCTCATCACAGATCACCTCGATCTCCTTGTCAATCTCCTGTTGGGGATAGGTGCTATGGAACACCATATCGGTGAGCACATCGATGGCGCGCGACAGATGGTCTTTCAACACTGCGGCATAGAATACTGTATCCTCTTTGTTCGTAAAGGCATTCAAGTCACCACCCACCTGCTCCAGACTGTTCAGGATCTGCAGAGAGGAACGTCGTTCCGTTCCTTTGAAGGTGACGTGCTCACAGAAATGAGCCAATCCCTCGTCACCTACATCCTCATGCCGAGTGCCCGCAGCTATCTGGTAGCCACAATAGACCACCTGAGAGCTGCTGGGCAGATGGATAATCCGCAGTCCGTTGGGAAGCTGCCACGTGTTATAAGCCATAACCTACTCGCTCAACAGTCGTTCTGCCATGGCCCTACCCAAAGCCTCGCACTGGGCAAAGGTGTCGGCATTCACGCTCTGTTTAATCTCCACGGGTGTTCCCACAGCCTCGAAGTGCAGGTGTTCTTCGTTCCATTTGGCAATTTCGCCCACGGCCTTACTGGCCCAGCTGAAGCTTCCGAACCACCCTAACAAGTGGTTGCCCTTAATGTCTTTACCCGCCAATTCCGACAGCAGCACATCCATCTCGTGATATAGTCCGGTGTTATAAGTAGGTGCTCCCACGATGAGTCCCCGGTAACGGAACACGTCGCGGATGATATACGAATGGTGAGTCTTCGAGACATTGTACATAACAATGTTTTTGATACCAGCCTGTGAGGCAGCACGGGCAATAATTTCCGCAGCACGCTCGGTGTTCCCATACATCGTACCATAGCAAATCACCAGTCCTCTCTCTGTCTCATACCGGCTCATCTTGTCGTACATATCGATCACCTTGCTGATGTACTCATGCCACACAGGTCCGTGGGTGGCACAGATATAGTCGAGCTGAATACCTGAAAGTTTCTTCAAGGCATTCTGTACAGGTGTTCCATATTTTCCTACAATGTTGCTGTAGTAGCGAACCATTTCCAGCCAGAATGTGTCGCAGTTGATCTCACTGTCGATAATGCCGCCGTTCAAGGCGCCGAAGCAACCGAAGGCGTCACCCGAGAAGAGCACATGACTGGTAGTGTCGAGTGTCACCATGGTCTCGGGCCAGTGCACCATGGGGGTCAGTACAAAGTTCAGCGTATGTGCTCCCAAGTCGATGGAATCGCCATTCTTCACTTCCACGGTACCATCACCGATACCATAGAAGCCCTCCATCATCTGGAACGTTTTCTTGTTCCCGATAATCTGGATATCAGGATAGTATTTCTTGATCAGGGCAATGCTTCCGCTATGATCTGGCTCCATGTGATTGATCACCAAGTAGTCGATAGGACGTTCACCGATGACCTCTTGGATATTCTTCAGATAAGGAACGAAGAAATCCACCTCTACAGTATCTATGAGGCACACTTTCTCATCATCGATCAAGTACGAGTTATAGCTCACTCCGTTGGGCAACGGCCACAAGCCTTCAAAGAGGTTCTTGTTACGGTCGTTCACTCCTACATAATAAATTTTGTTTGTAATCTCAATCATATAATAGTCATTTTCATTTTGTTTCCAAACTCCACACTCACTGAATTGCTGATACTCTGACAGCAGTTTGCCGAGAACTCCTGGGCACAGCAGATCACTTTGTCCCATTCCTCTTCTGTCAGTCCACGATTGATTACCTCGCGGGTTATACCATATTTCACCATGCCATAGACGAAGCCGGCATTGAAGTTGTCGCCCGCACCAATGGTACTGACAGTTTCCGTGCTCAGGATGGGATAGTCTTTTTTCAATGTATCAGAACGAAGAGCCACAGGTTCTGCTCCTCTTGTATAGATAAATTTCTTACAGTAGAAAGAAATCTCTGCATTATACACCTTATCGGGATCATTCTTCTTGAACAGTACCTCGAAATCCTCTTTCGAGCCCCGCACGATATCCGCATATTCCAAGTTCTCTAAGAAATTCGGCGTGATCTTCATCACATCGCTACGATGAGCAGCGCGGAAATTCACGTCATAGTATAAAATGGCGCCATGCTGACGGGCATAGTCGAGGAAGCCGAACACCTGCGGGCGAATCACAGGATTCACGGCATAGAAGGATCCGAACATGACGATGTCATCGGGCTGGATATCCGGATAGACAAAATCGAGTTGGTCGTGCGGGTGATCCTTGTAGAACAGATACTCCGCATCGTTGTTCTCGTTAAGGAAGGCCAAAGAGATGGGTGACTTCGATTCAGGGAACACATTGATGTTGTCAGCGTTCACACCATTCTCTTTTGCAAAACGGATGATGCTCTCGCCCACCCTGTCGTTGCCTGTCTCACTGATAAACGAGGCACTCACACCTGAACGCCCCAAGGAGATCACTCCATTGAACACACTTCCGCCTGGCACCGCACCGATCGGTTTCCCGTCTTTGAAGATAATATCGAGTACGGTCTCACCAATTCCAATTACTTTCCGCATACTTCTGTAGATTAATCATCCGCAAAATTAAGTATTATTCACGACATAGCCAAATGTTTTGTGGAAAAACAACCATTGATTATTTGGTGTCAGCGCAGTCATCCTCATCCCTCAAGAAGACTTTGGATTTCCTCCATGCTATTGGCCACTTTGATATAGTTCTGCCACTGTTTGCGTGTCATCCTACAATTTGTGAGGTCGTCGAGAAGGGAAAGGAGCGAGTTCCAGAATCCTTTCATGTTATAGAGAATAACAGGTTTCTGATGATAACCGATCGTTGCGGAGGCTGCCACAGAGAATATTTCATCAAGGGTTCCGATACCACCAGGCAAAGCGATGAACACATCACTCTGTGCCATCATCAGGGCCTTCCTGTCGTTGAGGTTGTCGCAGGGGATATGCACATCCATGTACTCACTGACATGTCCGTTCTCCTCCACTTTCGTGGGCACTACCCCTATTACCTGGCCACCTGCCTCATGGGCCGACTTAGCCACACACTCCATCAGTCCCATGTCGGTGCCGCCAAATACCAAAGTATGCCCGTTATGGGCTAAAAACTGTCCCAACTCCCATGTCATCGTATAGAAATCACGATCAATGTCATGATTTGCAGAACAAAACACACAAACTTTCATCTCCTCATTCTTTGTTAAGATGTGATCACTTTCTTATTGATTGGCAAAGTTACGAAAAAACGAGTGCAGAACAAAACAAATCTATTTGTTTTTTTTGCCGAGTGCATTGTAACTTATCCAAAGATACGAAAAAACGAGAGCAGAACAAAACAAATTTATTTGTTTTTTATGCCGAGTGCATTGTCACTTCGCGATTTTATCGCAAAGTGACGAAAAGTCGAGTGAAATGGAAAAGGGAAACGTGTTATTTGAATCAATATACATTGTAGTCAGAGTCGGATAACGCAGGATTGCAAGTACAAAACAATTTGTTTTGTTCCCTAAAATGACGGTTCTTATATTCAAAAGAAACGTTTTTTGAAGTACAAAACAAATTGTTTTGTTACAGCACATAACATTCCCCCGACCATAGCAAGGCTGTTTTTAAGGTATTAACACCTATTTTCAAGCCTCCTGTTTCTCATCATCTATCTTCGAGAGGACGTGGAAACGGAGGAGCGGGGGCTCGGAAAGACAAGAGGACGAGGGAGCGAAGGATTAAGATAAGCAAACAAAACATGAAGATTATACTGAATAAATGATAAATCATTTCGCTATATGACTAAAAATGAGTAACTTTGCACCCGAAACAGATAAAGTCAGTTAACATTGAAGACATTTGAAGAATTAGGCGTAAGCAGTGAGATACTGCAAGCCATTACAGAGATGGGCTTTGTTTCACCAATGCCCGTCCAGGAGGAAGTGATCCCTTATTTGTTAGGGGAGGGAAATGATGTGATTGCCCTGGCCCAGACGGGTACAGGTAAGACAGCGGCGTTCGGTATTCCGCTGTTACAGAAGATTGATGTGGAGAATGAGGAGACTCAGGCTCTGATTCTGAGTCCTACACGCGAATTGTGCTTGCAGATCACCGATGACCTGCGTGACTTTTCGAAATACATGAAAGGAGTGCATGTGGTGCCTGTCTATGGCGGTGCAAGCATTGAACAGCAGATCCGTTCCCTTCGTCATGGTGCACAGATTATCGTGGCCACCCCAGGACGTTTGATCGACCTGATGCACCGGGGGAAGGCACAGATTGAGCATATCAAGAGTGTGGTGCTTGACGAGGCAGACGAAATGTTAAACATGGGTTTTTCTGAGAGCATTAACGAGATCTTCGAACATGTTCCTGCCGAACGAAATACCCTGCTCTTCTCGGCCACCATGAGCAAGGAGATTGAGAAGATCGCCTTAAACTACCTGCACGACCATAAGGAGATCGTGGTGGGCAGCCGTAACGAAGGTGCCGAGAACGTAAACCATGTCTATTACATGGTGAATGCCAAAGACAAATACTTGGCCTTGAAGCGTATCGTGGATTTTTATCCACGTATCTTTGCCATCATCTTCTGCCGAACGAAGGTGGAGACACAGGAGATTGCCGACAAACTGATTAGGGACGGCTATAATGCAGAGAGTCTGCACGGTGACCTCAGTCAGCAACAGCGTGACCTCACCATGCAGAAGTTTCGTCAGCATCTCACCCAATTGTTAGTAGCTACTGATGTGGCAGCCCGTGGCTTGGACGTAGATGATCTCACCCATGTCATCAATTATGGACTGCCTGATGACATCGAGAACTATACCCACCGAAGTGGTCGTACAGGACGTGCCGGTAAGAAGGGTACCTCTATCTCCATCGTCCACAGCAGAGAGAAGCACAAGATCCGTAACATCGAAAAGGTGATTGGCAAGGAGTTTGTTGAAGCAGAGATTCCATCGGCTCAGGAGATATGCAAGAAGCAATTGTATAAGGTGATGGATCAGATCGTGAAAACCGATGTATTGGAAGACCAGATTGCTCCGTTCATGGAGGATATCAACCGATTCTTTGAATATATCGACAAGGAGGATATCATCAAAAAGATCGTGAGCATAGAGTTTGGAAAATTCCTGAGCTATTATGCCAATGCGCCGGAAATTGAGAAGCCGGCATCACGGTCAAAGGGAGATGGTCAGAAGTCAAAGGGAAACGGTCAAAGGTCAAAGGGCAGATGCCAAAGACAGGCCGAGGCCGGTTACCGCAGATTATTTATCAACTTAGGAAAGAAAGACGGATTCTACCCAGGAGAACTGATGCAGTTCCTCAACAAGAATGTGAGAGGTCATGTTGAGGTGGGGCATATCGACCTACAGAACACAATTTCCTTCTTCGATGTTTCAGAAGAGGATGCAGACCGAGTCATGAAATATCTCACTGGCGCACACTATAAGGGCCGTGAGGTGCGATGCAATAATGGTGATGATGGCGGGAAGGAGTCTTCCGGAAGAAAGAAAGAGAGCGGATCACGCAGGACAGGTACTGGATCAAGAAGTGCTCAAAGTAGCTCAAAGAGAACCCAGTCATCCGATGAAACCGCAGGTTTTGGTCGGTACGAGAAAAAGAAAAAGACCGAGAGCAAACGGGGGAAACAAGGTACCGTACGCAAGGAAAGTGGCAAACAAGACGATTGGCGCCAATTCTTCCAAGACGGTCCTATCCAGTTAATAGGTGAGGAGCCTGACTTCTCAGAAGAAGGATGGGCTCGCAGAAAGCCAAAGAAGAAAGGCAAATGACCGCTCGGTCATTTGCCTTTCTTCTTTAGTAGGGTGAGATATTATTCAATTCTCCAATCTTTCCCTCTGTCACAGGAGTGGTAAAGAGCTGCTGAAGATCACTGTAGGTGATCTTTGTCTCTGGAGAGAAAGCATCCGACTTCATATATTGCAGGATGCTACTATATAATTGTCGAGCCTCAGGATATTGCAACAGTTGGTCGAGGGGTGACATGCAGACCAGTAGCTTGCCCTTATTCACAGCAAATTCAAAGATCAGTCCTAACTTGTGGTTCCGTTCGATATTATCAATCACCTGTACAATCGGACGATAGTGTGCAGCAGTGTTATCAAGCATGAACGGACGGGAGGCCTTGATAATGGGGAACCATTGCCAATTGGTGTGCATCTCCGTTGGGAAATCATTAAACAAGGGGTGCTCGGGGTTGGTGAGGATACCTAATGTTCCTGGGGAGACAGGTTTTCCGTTGTTCTCAGAAATTGTCTTGAACATTCGATAGTTCCAGTAATCTGTCTGGAAGAGTCCTCCCACAGTGAGGTTTTTCATCTCTGTACTGTCGGGCATCAGCAGGACAGTTGCACCGCCCGACAGTTTCCTTGCCGTCTCCGCATCATAGCGATGAGCAATGACGATGTTATCAGGAGCAATATGCTGAGGTGGATAGACCCACAGAGCATAGCTGTTGGTATAGCACTTTCCATACACCTTATTATAATATACGCGTAGCACCAAGTTCAGTCGTTGCGCTTTCTTGATACCAGAGACATCGAGCGACAAATCACCGATATCTACCAGTCCGGTACTTTCTTGGGGTATGTTCATGATGCCCTTACTATAGATGGAACCGTCGCTGGTGAGGAGCTGCCATTCCAGAGTACCGTCGTTCCACTGATGCTGCCCTATAGGCTCACTGTAATTGGCCAACTGCACCTTTCCTTGTATAGTCTCATCGGTAGTCCAGCAGAATTTGGATGTAAGGAACAGGGGAACGACAGGCGAGCACCACTGTGTGAACTCCTGTGGTGTGGTGAGTCCTTTGCTCTCCAAGAATGCATCAAGAACACCGACATACGCAGAGCCTTGTCCTGGGTAGTCCTGCAGGTCGAGAAGTTGGAATCCCCCAAGACCTGGGGTTCTCAGCCCCATCTCGATATCTTGTTTATAGAGTTGTACGCTCCATAATCCAGAGGCACGATGGAAATCGGCGGCTTGATCGAGCATACCAGCCTTCTCTAAACGTTTGCGGAACACCTCCATATTATACGGATAGAGTACGCCTGTATATTTTTTGATCTCGTTGAAATCAGGGTAAGACTGAAATTGAGCCGTCTCATGACTGATGATGGGAACAGGACAGCCTTTGATACCCTCTGAAAAGTTCATCATCGTATTCGGGTAGAGGCTGTTGATCATTCCACCATCGTAAGTATCGGCAAAGGAGAACGAACTTCGTGTATGGGTATTGAATTTCCCCCATTCCTCACCACCGTTACGACAAGTAACAAAGAAATCCATACCCTCTTTCCATCCTTGATAGCCTAAGTAGTAGTTCGATCCAAAGGTATAGAGTTTCTGTCTGTCAATCTTTCGGAAGGCATCAGCAAAGATCTTCATCGTGGGGATGTCTCCCCATAGTTCATTACCCAATGCCATCATCACAAAAGAGGGATGATGCCCATAGGTGGAAAGAATCTGAATACCCTCTTGCATCAGGAACTCCATCAAACGTTTGTCTTCTTTGTTGAAGTCACCCCAGAAAGGCAGTTCTGGCTGTAGGTACATTCCCTCGATGTCGGCAGCCAGAAAACAGGCCTCTGGAGGGCACCATGAATGGAAACGGATATGGTTGATTCCGTAGCCTTTGCAAATCTGGAAATAACGTCGCCACGACTGCATATCCATCGGCACATGGCCTGTCAAAGGAAACACACAGGCATCGTGCTTACCCCGAAGGAACGTGAGATGATTATTGATTGTGAACTGAGTTCCCCGGGTACTGAACTTCCGCAAACCGAAACATTTCTCATATTCATCAACACCATCAATCTTCGCGTGTATCTGATAGAGACCTGGTTGTGCCTCACTCCAAAGTTTCAGACTGTCATCTTGGTAGATCACCCGCATGCGGGTAAACGGCTTTGAGGTGGATGGTATTGTCTTTTCAGCAATTACATATCCATAATTGGCACCCCAAGGGATCAAGGTGAACTGAACCTTTGCATCTTTCTTGAGCTGTCCTTCCACACTAACGTCAACCACCAATTCCTTCTTCTCAATATTCGTGCTGATGAACATATCTTTAATAAACGTCGAGGCACGAGCCTCCAAGAAGATCCTGCCAATGATGCCATTCCAGTTGGTCTGGGTGTCTTCAGTATAGGCATGAGAATTGCTGATGACCTGCGGTGGCACTGCATGATCACTATTATCAACCATCACTGTAATACGATGGTTTCCGGGTTTCAGCCATCTTGACAGGTCGTACTCCTGTGGTGCAGAGATGATATTACAATGTCCTGCCAGTTTGCCATCGACATATACAGTGGTGGGCTTGGTGCGCTCCATATAGAGGATAATCTTTTTGTGTCTCCATTCGCGCGGAATATTCACAGGCACTTCATACCAAGCCCTTCCCACATAACTATAATGACGAGTCAGATGCGTAGTCTCGTCTTTTTTGATAGCGGCATTTCCCTTTTTGTTTGTATCGGTAGTACCAGGCAGGAATATACTGTCGTTCAGTATGGAAGAGGACGTCAGACCAGAGTCTGGGTCTAACTGAAAACGCCAGTACCCACTCAGACCAATGGTCTGCCGATAGCCATCTTTCACAGTAGGTGTATCTTCCTGTGCCCAGATGAGGAGGGTGACTAACGTTGCTGCAAACAGCAATCCAATCCTTTTCATTTGGGATCTATTACCTCTCATCTCACATCTCTTATCTCGCATTGATTTCCTTCAGCAAACGGTCGGCATGGCCCCAGCGGTCCATCATGAAAAGAACATAACGGATATCTACGCCGATGCAGCGGGCAAGGACACGATCAAAATTGATGTCACTGGAGAGAGAGTCCCAATTACCATCAAATGCCAGACCGATCAGTTCTCCTTTACCATTAAACATTGGTGAACCGCTGTTGCCACCTGTAATGTCATTGTTGGTAAGGAAACAGAGCTGCATCTTTCCGGTAGTCTTGTCAGTATAAGGGGTGAAATCCTTGGCTGAAAGTAGTTCGTGCATGATAGGCTCAGCGTAATATTCTTCGATTTCATCGGCACGTTTCATCTTCTCCACAATACTCTCTGCAGTGGTGTAATAACCCGAAGGCTTACCATCTAAGAGATATTCTCCCACCTGTCCATAGCTAAGACGCATGGTGAAGTTTGCATCCGAGTAATGAGGCATGTCTGCCTCCATGCGTAGTTTAGCAGCACAGAGATATTTCTCCTGTTGTTCTACCTGTTCCACAAAGGGATGCAGATCGGCGCGTATCTCTGACAAGGCAGCAGTCAAATCAAGACCTAACTGAACGCCAGGGTCTTTCAAATAGCTCTTCTTGGCAGGATAGATCTTCTTTCCCTTCATGAGCATTGATTTCTTGTAGAGATAATCAACATATTTAGTATAGTCGTTTCTGAATTTCTTTTCAATGGTCTGATAGAAGGCTGGCAGGTATTTGGCATCAACCTGTTCTTTATAGTTCTTCAGCAAGGCGGCAAAGACCTCCTTGTCAAGAGCTTCGTCCCACTCTTCACTATTGTCGGGAATTTCAAAATATTGCTTTTTTTCTTTGTCCTGCGGACCTTTCAATTCGAAGCCTCCGGTATTCACGCGCATGGCTCTTGTCACCAGTTCGTTGGTACGATTGAATGTTTCTACCCAATACATAAAAGCGCGATCCGACTCAAAGCGGTTGCTGTAGAGCTTTTCTAATTTCTCGAAATCGAGTTCGTCCTTCAGGTAGCCTGTCTCCTCCTGGAATTTTCTGATACGTGCCTCATGTTCTTGTTTCTGTCGGATAATGCCGATGGAATCGATACATTTATTCATACCGATAGAATTCTTCCAATAGTTGGAACTTTGGGCATATTTACTGTCGTATTTGATACGGACGGCCTCACTGGCATTCATGTGGCGTTTCATTATCTCCTGCTTTATGCCACGAACCTGTACACGGGTGGCATTCTCTGCATCGCGCATTTCACGGATACCATAGGAAGAAAGATATCGGTTGGTACTTCCGGGATAGCCAATGGTCATGGAGAAATCACCGTCCTGATAACCCTGCATGCTGACAGGAGCCCATGAAGCAGGACGGTAGGGAACATTCTTTTCGGAGTATTCCGCAGGACCATTGGTCTGTGGGTCGGCATAGATACGGAACACGGAGAAATCGCAAGTCTGACGCGGCCACATCCAGTTATCTGTCTCACCACCAAATTTTCCCATCGACTTGGGAATAGCAAACACCAGACGAAGATCGCGGAATGTCTGGTAAGTTGTTGCGAAGTAGGCATTACCTTCATAGAAAGGATCGATTTCGATATGCAGGGTATTGTCAATCTTCCGAATACTGTCATTCATTGCCTGCTGGAGTGAGTCGATAAGGAGTGTCCAATCAGCTTCATACGCTTTGTTTCCTTTGGCAAGAGCCTCTAACTGATCGGTAATATCTTTCTGTTCGCGCATAAAGCTTACAAACATATTTTTGTTCGGAAGTTCCTCCTCATAGCTCTTGGCACAGAATCCGTTTAGCATATAGTCGTGTTCCACGGTGGAATGACTGCGTATTGACTCAAATCCGCAATGGTGGTTCGTAAACACCAGTCCATTGGGCGACACCACCACACCCGAGCAATAACCCGAGAAGTTCACTACGCAATTCTTGATGGCATTCTCACTACTGTACAAGTTCTCATAAGGCAATGTGAAACCTTCTGCCTTCATCTGTTCGTACACTGCCTGTGGCAGATTGTAGAGTGTCCACATGCCTTCATCGGCAGAAACCGTCATGGACATTGTCAGCAGATACAAGGGCAAAATCGCAGATAAAATCTTTTTCATACTAATTATTAATTGTGAATGATGAATTATCATTTATTTAAAGTATTTTCCTATTACGGGGATGTTTGCCAATGGCAAGTCGTGCTTGATGATATACGCCACGAAGACGATAATCCATGCTGTATTGAATATCAGCGTGAGCCACCCAGCAAAACGATCTTTAAAGAACAGTATCATGAAGGTAACAAATGCTGTCAGCAATACGTAGCAGCCCATCTCCTTCATCGGATAAGGGATCGGATTTTTCTTCTGTCCCACGAAGTAGCTGAGTAACATAGATGTACCATAACCTGCCACACCGCCCCAGGCGCATGCCCAGTAGCTGTATTTAGGTATCAGCAGGATATTCACCGCCAACAAGACAGCGCATCCTGCCAAAGAGAACCAAGCTCCATAGATAGTCTTGTCGATGAGTTTATACCAGAACGATAGGTTGAAGTAGATGCCCATCATGATCTCTGCCGCCATCACGATCGGCACCACATCTAATCCTTCTCGGTAGCCAGCACCGATGATATATTTTAGCAACGGCATCCAGCCTATCACACAGACAAAAGCCAGCAGGGTGAAGATCAGGAAATACTTCATCGCGGAGGCATAGTATTCACCTTTATCTGCATCCTTGCTCTTGGCAAACACAATGGGTTCATATGCATAGCGGAACGCTTGGGTTATCATCGCCATGATCATGGCAATCTTCACGCAGGAACCATAGATACCTAATTGTATGTCGGCTTCAACTCTGTCGGGATAGATCAGCGGGAAGAGTATCTTATCAGCCACTTGGTTTAGGATACCTGCAACACCAAGCACCAGAATGGGCCATGAGTAGCTGAACATCCTGCGCAGCAGTTTCCCATCGAAATGCCATTGAATGCGTAAGAGGTCGGGGATGAAGAAGAAGGTGATAAATCCTGTACACAACAGGTTGAGGAAGAAGACGTAGAATACGGATGTCTTACCCAACCACACGAAGAATATCAGGTTCAGGGCGATGTTCAGGAAGATAAACAACAGCTTCAGCGAAGCAAACCGGATGGGGCGTTTCTGGAAGCGCAGATAACTGAAGGGGATGGCCTGCACCGCATCCAAAGCCACCACCACGCCCATCATCAGCAGATAGTCGGGATGTTTCTGATAGCCAAGGGCATTGCTGATGGGTGTGATGAAGCTGAAGAGCAGTATCAAGAAGATAGCAGTAAGTGTAGCAACCACAGCAAACGAGGTGGTGAATACGGTATCGGGCCATCTCTTTCCCTGTTGTGCATCAGAAGGGGCCTCATCGTTCGCAAAACGGAACAGGGTAGTTTCCATGCCGAAGGTAAGCAGCACAAGAACCAACGCGGTGTAGGCATACATGTTTGTACTGATTCCATAGTCACCTGAATCCTTAGGCATATAATGGGTGTAGAGTGGTACGAGCAGGTAGTTCAGGAACCTTCCCACAATACTCGACAGTCCGTAAATAGCCGTATCCTTGGCCAAAGACTTCATATTTGCCATAGCGCTTCCCGTTTATCCGAAAAACATATAACAAATGGCGATAGCAGCAATAATTCCAGCAAGGTCGGCCAGCAGACCGCAGGCAACAGCATGGCGCGTATAGCGTATTCCTACACTTCCGAAATAGACAGCTAAGATGTAGAATGTAGTATCGGTGCTCCCTTGGAAGATACAGCTCAGACGACCAATAAATGAGTCAGCACCATACTGGGTCATGGCATCCACCATCATGCCACGGGCTCCGCTGCCACTCAAAGGTTTCATCAAAGCAGTGGGAAGGGCACCCACGAAATCGCTGTTGATACCGCAAGCATTGACTGTCCAAGAGATACTGTCTATGAGCATATCCATCGCACCAGAAGCACGAAACACACCAATACCAACGAGGATGGCTACCAGATAGGGGATGATCCTTACAGCTGTGGTAAATCCGTCCTTGGCTCCTTCTATGAAGGCATCATATACGTTCACCTTCTTCCACATACCCGCCACAATAAATCCAACGATGATGGTCATCAGCAGGATGTTCGCAATGCTGGTGCTCACCACATTCATCTGTTCCTTGTCCATCTGGGAGAACCCCCAGATAATACCAGCTACCAACAGACAAATACCTCCCAAGGTGAGTAACATCGTACGGTTCAACAGGTTTATCCGTTGATAGATACTCGTTACCAATAAACCAGCCAAGGTGGAGAAAAAGGTAGCCAGCAGAATAGGAATAAAGACATCAGTTGGCTGTGCGGCACCCAGCTGAGCACGATACACTAAAATACTCACAGGTATCAGTGTCAGTCCTGAGGTGTTCAGGACCAGGAACATAATCATTGAGTTACTGGCTGTCTCATTTCTTTTTTTACGCTTATCTTCATTGACCTCCATCTCTTCGTTCTTCGCCACGTTCAACTCCTGCAACTGTTCCATGGCTTTCAACCCCAATGGCGTAGCAGCATTGTCCAGTCCCAACATATTGGCCGCGATGTTCATGAAAATGCTGCCTGTGACTGGGTGCCCTTTGGGAATCTCGGGGAACAGTTTGGTAAAAATTGGACTTAGGATACGGGCAAACACATTGACTACTCCTCCTTGCTCTCCAATCTTCATGATTCCCAACCATAATGATAGGACTCCGGTTAGACCTAATGAGATCTCAAAGGCAGTCTTTGACGAGGCAAATGTTGAATCCATCATAGCGGGAAACACCGTTGTGTCACCTAAAAAAACTAACTTCCCCAGAGCAATGAAGAATGCTATGAGGAAAAACGCAATCCAAATATAGTTCAGTACCATAAATATAACGATTTTTTGTCTCTCCTTATTAAAAATATAAGAGATCCTAATTTTTCTGCAAAGGTACGAATAAGTGAGCGAAAGGCCAAATTTATTTGAGCTTTTCCGAACAAGAGTATTTTTGGCAAAGCCAAAGGTAAGGAACATTGCCATCGTGTTTCTATGATTACAAAAGGTGAGTAATAACGTTGAATAAATAAACGAACATCTCATGAAAAATCAAATAAAGCACTGGTTGTCCAAAAAATGCATGCTGGTTGTTGTTACATGGATGAGCTGTCTGTCAACAGTTGTCTGTGCACAGGATCTTTACGTATCCACATCCTTCCACGAACCTGCTAATGAAGGATTGCGTTTTATCTATAGTCATGATGGTATAAAATGGGATTCCATCCAGGGCGTGTTCCTAAGACCCAAGGTGGGCAAACAGAAAGTGATGCGCGACCCCAGCATCGTGAAGGGTCCCGACGGCACGTTCCATCTGGTGTGGACCAGCTCGTGGCGCGGTGACCTGGGCTTCGGCTATGCCTCATCCAAAGACCTGATCCACTGGACGCCACAACGGTTTATCGAGACCGGAATGGACACCACGACGGTGAACACCTGGGCACCGGAACTGTTCTACGACGACGTGAAACGGCAGTATCTCATCATCTGGGCATCGTGTGTGCCGGGACGTTTCCCCGACGGACAGGAGGAGCACAAGAATAACCACCGGCTCTACTATATGACCACGAAGGACTTCCGCAAGTTCTCGCAGACGCAGCTGTTCTACGAACCGGGTTTCTCGGCTATCGATGCGACGCTCGTGAAGCGCGGAAACCAGGACTACGTGATGGTGGTGAAAGACAATACGCGCCCCATGCGCAACATCAAGGTGGCTTTTGCGAAGAGTCCCTACGGCCCGTGGTCGGCAGCATCGGAACCCTTCACGGAGCAGTTTACCGAAGGTCCCTCCACGGCAAAGGTGGGCGACTGGTACTACATCTACTACGACTCATACCGCCACAAAATCTACGGGGCCCATCGCACGAAGGACTTCAAGACCTTCCAGGACCAGACGGGCAGCGTGCGCTTCCCCCTCGGACATAAGCACGGCACGGTGTTCATGGCCGACGAGCAACTGGTGGAGAACCTGAAAAAGTATAACCGCGACTGCGTGCACTATACGGGAACGGCCATTGCCCGACCAGAACGCCACGACGGCGGACTGCAGCCCACCGTCGGTGTGCACAACATTCAGACGCTACGCGGCGAGCGCCCCTGGACCTATAACCACCAGCCCATGATGGCCTATTGGAACGGACGGTTCTATATGCACTACCTGACCGACCCCCGCCATGAGCACGAAGCACCCGGAAAGACCATGCTACAGACCTCGGAAGACGGCTATACGTGGAGCAAACCCGTGGAGCTGTTTCCCGAATATCAGGTGCCCGAAGGCTTCTGCAAGGAGGGTTCCACCCTACCCCCGGCCCACAACCTGAAAGCCGTGATGCACCAGCGGGTGGGATGGTATGTGGCTCCCAACGGCAAACTGCTGGCCATCGGCTACTATGGCATCTGCCAGACAATGAAAGACGACCCCAACGACGGTAACGGCATCGGGCGCGTGGTGCGCGAAATCAAGAAGGACGGTTCGTTCGGCCTCATCTATTTCATCCACTACAACCACGGTTTCAACGAGAAAAACACGGATTACCCCTACTATAAGAAAGCCAAGGACAAGCAGTTCGTGAAGGCTGTCGATGCCCTGATAGCCGACCCGATGCAACGCATGCAATGGGCGGAAGAGAGCGACCGCGGCGACGATATCCTGCCCTTCAAGTCACCCCTGAAGGCTTTCAGCGGCTATACCCTGCCCGACGGACGCAAGGTAGGCTTGTGGAAACATGCGCTGACATCCATCTCTGCCGACGGCGGCTACACCTGGCGCGAGCCTGCCTACAGGGCTCCCGGACTGGTGAACAGCAACGCCAAGATATGGGGACAGCGGCTGAGCGACGGTTCCTACGCCACGGTCTATAACCCGGCAGAATACCGCTGGCCGCTGGCCATCAGCCTCAGCAGCGACGGATTGGAATACAACACGCTCTCGCTGGTTCACGGCGACGTGGTGCCTTTGCGCCACGGCGGACAGTTCAAGAGCTACGGTCCGCAGTATGTGCGTGGCATCCAGGAGGGTAACGGCACGCCGAAAGACGGTCATCTGTGGGTGACCTACAGCACGAACAAGGAAGACATGTGGGTGTCGAGGATTGCCGTGCCCGTCAGACTGAACGCCACCAGTCATGCCAACGGCGGTTTTTCGCAGTACAAGACCCTGGCCGACATGACCGACTGGAACCTCTATATGCCCAGCCAGTGCCATATCCTTCTGGAGAAGGGATGGCTGAATCTCTATGACTGTGACCCCTACGACTATGCCAAGGCCGAGCGCGTGATTCCCAAAACGAAAGAGCTGGAAGTGGAGTTCGACCTGATGATGGACCAGGATGACCGAGGAGAGCTCGACATCGAGTTCATGGACAACGGCGGAAACGTTTGCTCGCGCATCGTCGTTGACTCCACCCGGATGGTCCGCGTGAAGGGCGGCGCCCGCTACGGCACCCTGCTGGAACGCTACGAGAAGGGTGTGAAATACCACGTCAAGGCATTGCTTTCCACCAGTCAGCACCGCGCCGTCTATTTCGTGGACGGCAAGAAAGTGAGCGAACGGCAGTTTGATACGCCCGTGGAAGCTATCACGCGCATCGTGTTCCGCACAGGAAAAATCTTCTCAGAGCCCAACAATGAGACGCCTGCCGATCAGGATTTCGACATGCCGCGTGCCGATGAACTGGACCCTGCGACCTGTTATCATATTGCCAATGTGGTCAGCCGACCGATGGCCGACGGCACATTCCCCCTCCACGGCAGCGATGCACCGACTGTGGCCCGTCATGGCGGCAACATGTATATGAACCAGCACAACTGTCTGGATGTGCGCAATGCCGCTGTAGGACAGCCTGCCGTGCTCACCACCGACATCCTGCCAGCCTACGCCGACCGCTTTGCGGCTGACGAGAAAGCTTTCTATGCCCTCGACAAGGAAGAGCGGAAAGCCCCGCTGCCCGACATCACCAACGAGGACGCCGCCAACTGGATGGCCGAGAACGTTCCGCTCTTCGACTGTCCCGACAAGGATTTCAACGACATTTACTACTTCCGCTGGTGGTCGCTGCGCAAGCACCTGAAGCGCACGCCCGCAGGCTGGGGCATGACGGAATTCCTCGTTCCCCGTTCCTATGCCGACCGCTACAACCTCATTGCCTGTGCCATCGGCCACCACGTGATGGAAACCCGCTGGCTGCGCGACACCACTTATTTGCACCAGATACTGCGCACATGGTACTACGGCAACAACGGACAGGCCATGACGAAGATGAATAAATTCTCCAGCTGGAACCCGCACGCCATCTATGAGGCCTTCAAGGTGCAGGGTGACACGACGTTCCTGCTCGCACTCCGTCCACGACTGGAAGAGGAATATGCCCGCTGGAAGAGCACGAATCGACTGGGCAACGGCCTCTACTGGCAGGGCGACGTGCAGGACGGTATGGAAGAAAGCATCAGCGGCGGACGCAAGAAGCAGTATGCCCGTCCGACCATCAACTCGTATATGGCCGCCAACGCCAAGGCATTATCAAAGATTTCGCTCATGGAAAACCGCCAGCAGCAGGCTGCGGCATACGACAGCGACTACAAAGAGCAGCTGCGCCTCATCGAGGAAAAGCTCTGGAACAAAGACCATCAGTTCTTCGAAACGCTCCGCGGCGACACTTCGGCCCAGGTGCGCGAGGCCATCGGCTATATGCCCTGGTACTGTAGTCTGTTTGAGGGACAGGCAGGAAAGGACCAGTATGATGCAGCCTGGCAGCAGCTGACCGACGAAAAAGGCTTCAGCGCTCCCTACGGACTGACCACCGCCGAGCGCCGCCATCCGCAGTTCCGCTCACATGGAACAGGCACCTGCGAATGGGACGGAGCCATCTGGCCCTTTGCCACGAGTCAGACGCTGACGGGTCTGGCCAATTACCTGAACCAGAGAACCACGGCGTCAGGCATCGGTCCCTCTACCTTCTTCAAGGAAATAAACCTCTACGCCCAGTCACAGCACATGCGCGGCAAGCCTTATATCGGTGAATATCTCGATGAAAAAACCGGCTACTGGCTGATGGGCGACCGCGAGCGTTCGCGCTATTACAACCACTCCACCTTTGCCGACCTGGTCATCACGGGTCTGGCTGGACTTCGTCCGCAGGAGGACGGCAAGATAGTCGTCAATCCGCAGGTTCCTGCCGGCACGTGGGATTACTTCTGCTTGGACGGCATCCGCTATCACGGCCAGACGCTCACCATCATCTGGGACCGCGACGGACAACACTATCACCAAGGCCAGGGACTCACGCTGATGATCGACGGCAAGGCTGTGGCAAACCGGAAAGACATTGGAAGGCTGGAGTTTTTTAAGTGAAGAGTGAAGAGTGAAGAATTTTCGTTATGACGTCATAACGGTATGACGTAATGACGTTATAACGATTGAAAATCAAAAAATATGGAACAAAAAGAACATAAAAGGGAGAAAGGAAGCATGAGGATAAGAGTGAAGTTGCTCGGGGCAGCATTCTTCATTCTCTCGCCTCTGGCTGTAAATGCCCAGAGTTACGAAACGCAGTTCACGCGTTCGCTGAGCGATGTGTTTGAAGATGTGCAGAAGCAATTCGGCATCCGGCTGAAATATAATGTGGACACCACGGGACTGAAGCTCCCCTATGCCGACTTCCGCATACGGCCCTATTCCGTAGAAGAAACGCTGAAGAACCTCTGCGCCCCCTTCGATTTCGTGCCCTGGGATCAGGGCAAGGGACTCTGGAAAATCAAGCCCTACGAATATCCACGCCGCAAGCCCGAAGATGGTAAGAAACTCATTGCCTACCTCAACACCTTATATAATGATAAGGCACAATGGGAGGCCCGCAAGGATTCGCTCCGCCGTGAAGTGCGCCAACGCTTAGGCATTGACCCGCTGCTGGAACAGTCGCGCGCCCAGAAATCCAAGATGCAGTTAGGCAAGACACGCAAGCACGACGGCTATAGTGTTCAGAATTTCAACCTGCCCACCGTCAATGGTCACACCATCAAAGGCAGCATCTACACCCCCAAAGGGAAAAAGAATATAGCTCCCTCCCTTTGGGAGGGCAGGGGTGGGCTCCCTTTAATCATCTGCCCCATCGGCCATTGGAATAAAGGCCGCTATAACGATGATCTGCAACGCCGCCTGTCCACCTTGGCCCGCATGGGAGCCATCTGCGTCACCTATGATATTTGGGGATGGGGCGAATCGGAGGACGAAGTGGGCACGGAAGCCCATCACACCTCGGAAGCCCACGTAATGCAGACACTCCATGGCATCCGCATCCTGGACGAGATGCTGAAGCGGAAAGACGTAGATAAAAGCCGCGTGGCCGTGAATGGAGGTTCCGGTGGTGGCAGTCAGACCGTTCTGCTCTCGCTGCTCGATGACCGTTACACGGCGGCTTGTCCCGTGGTCAGCATGGCAGCATGGTTCGATGGCGGATGTCCCTGCGAGAGCGGCATTCCCATTATGCTCAGCGGCGGCGGCACCTGCAACCCCGAACTGGCTGCCGCATTTGCACCGAAACCCATGATGGTGGTCAGCGACGGCGGCGACTGGACTTCTGAAACCCCCATAAGTGAATATCCCTATCTGCAGCGCGTCTATGGATTCTATGGAGCACAGGACAAAGTGAAGAACGTGCATCTGCCCAATGAGCGCCACGATTTCGGAAAGAACAAGCGCCAGGCCGTCTATCGTTTCTTTATCGATACCTTCGGACTCGACGAGAGTCAGTTGGACGAAACGAAAGTAACCCTCGAAGACGAAAACACCCTCAGATTTACACCCAAAAGATAATGAGAGTCCATGAAAACAAATACTGATCCCCATACATGTGAGCAAGCAACGTTTGCAGATCTCTTTACAAAACGTCCCACGACAGGACAGGTTCTCCTCGTTACACTTATCCTGCTGACCGCACTATGCTCGCAAACCGCAAAGGCTGGCAGTCAGCACATGCTATGGTATGACAAACCGGCCATGACATGGACTCAGGCCCTACCTATCGGGAACGGAGTGATGGGCGGTATGGTTTTTGGTACGCCTGCCACAGAACGGATTCAAGTCAATGAAGAGACGATTTGGGCAGGACAGCCCAATCAGGTGTGCCATCCCGAAGCAAAGGAAAACCTTCCCAAGGTGCGCCAGTTGATCTTCGAAGGGCGTTACAAGGAAGCACAAGAGTTAGCCGATGCAAAGGTCATGCCGATAGGCGCTAACCAGAACATGGGTATGCCCTACCAGCCTTTCGGAGATGTGTTGATCAGCATGGTGGGTCATACCCGCTATACCCACTACGAACGTTTCCTTGACCTCGACAATGCTCGCATCGTGGTGCGCTATATTCTTGATGGGGTACAATATGAACGTGAAACCATAGCACCCTTGGGCAGTAAGGTGATTGTAACCCGTATTAAGGCATCCCGTCCGGGAAGTGTTTCTTTCACCGCTGCTTTCTCTACTCCCCACACCGACGTTCTCATTGGTGGTGACGGCATGGAGGCTACTTTGTTAGGAGTCTCAGCCAAACACGAAGGATTGAAAGGGAAGGTACGTTTCGAAGGACGGATGACAGCACAAGCAGTGGGTGGACATGTCAGTCAGCAAGACGGTCAGGTATCTGTGGTGGGAGCTGACGAAGCGACTCTTTACATCACGGTAGGTACCAATGTCATCAGTTACAAAGATATCTCTGGAGATGAGAAAGCACAGTCTAAGGAGCGATTACATCAGGCAACGGCTCTCGGCTATCAGCAGCTGAAAGTCCGTCATGAACAGCTCTACCACCAATACTACAACCGGGTAAGTCTTGACTTAGGCGACGACCCCTACCCTCATCTTTCCACAGACAAACGTATAGACCAGTTCCGTCAGCATGCAGACAACCACCTCGTAGCCACCTACTTTCAATTTGGCAGGTATCTGCTCATCTGTTCATCACAGCCAGAAGATACCAACCCTGCCAACCTGCAAGGTATATGGAACGAAAAGATGTTCCCCTCCTGGGACTCCAAATACACTACCAACATTAACCTGGAGATGAACTACTGGCCATCTGAGGTCACCAACCTCACTGAGATGAACAAGCCTTTGTTCAAACTGATTCGGGAAGTGAGTGAGACAGGACAGGCCATCGCACAACAGATGTACGGTGCCGAAGGGTGGGTACTCCATCACAACACCGACCAATGGCGCATTACCGCCCCTGTGGATCATGCACAAACAGGATTGTGGCCCATGGGGTCGGCATGGTTATGTCGTCATCTGTGGGAGCATTATCTTTATACTGGTGATACAGGATTCCTCCACCGTGTCTTTCCCATCATGCTGGGTGCAGCAAGATTCTATGCCCAAACCATGGTCAAACATCCCAAATGGGGATATCTTGTTGTTTGTCCGGGAGAATCTCCCGAACATGGAGGGAAGGGACGGTCATCAGCTTTGGATGCCGGGGTAACAATGGATAACCAGATTGTTACAGAGCTTTACAACAATGTGTTGGAGGCCTATCAAGTACTGAGGAAATTAGGGAAATCAGGTAATCCAAATGATTTGGTTACATCAGAAGCTGCATCTCTTATAGATACCCTCCGCTCCCAGCTCACCCAGTTACCGCCAATGAAGATTGGGCGCTGGGGACAGCTGCAGGAATGGCTCGACGACCTTGATGACCCCAAAGACAACCACCGTCATTTCTCACATCTCTACGGCCTGTTCCCCTCAAACCTCATCTCTCCCTACCGCACACCTGAGTTATGGGAAGCCGCCCGTGTCTCGCTCACGGCCCGCGGTGATGTCTCCACAGGATGGAGCATGGGATGGAAAGTATGCTCATGGGCACGACTCTTAGACGGAGAGCATGCCTATAAGCTCATCCAGGATCAGCTGACACTCACCGCAGATACGTTCCTCATCTTCGGAAGTAACAAGCAGCATGGAGGCACCTATCCGAACCTCTTCGATGCCCATCCACCTTTTCAGATCGACGGGAATTTCGGATGCACGGCAGGAATCGCAGAGATGCTCATGCAGAGCTACGACGGTTTTATCTATCTACTCCCAGCCTTGCCTTCAGTATGGAAAGACGGATCCGTCAAAGGGTTGATGGCCCGTGGCGGTTTTGAGATAGACATTGACTGGAAAGACGGTGTTTTAGTAAAAGCTGTGATCCGTTCAAAGTTGGGGGGCACCTGTCGTCTCCGTTCTCTGGTTCCTCTGAAAGGTAAGGGACTGAAGAAAGCGAAAGATCATACTCCGCCAAGCACCACGATACTACCCGCAACCCACCTCTACGATCTGTCCACGGTCAAAGGCAGAGAGTACATCGTGTGGCTGAAGGAGGGCGAATAATATCAAACATCATGAATCATCAAAAACAAAGAAAGATATGAAGATTTGGAGTTATACCTTATTATTATTGAGTCTTTTCACCTTTGCATCCCTGAACGCACAGACGAAAAAGCCTTGGGAAAACGGGAAACTGACAGTTTCTGAGAACCAACGTTATCTGATGCACCAGAACGGTACTCCCTTCTTCTGGTTAGCTGATACCGGATGGTTGCTACCCGAACGGCTCGACCGTTCAGAAGCAGCATGGTACCTGCAGCGTTGCCGTGAGGCAGGATACAATGTAGTACAGATACAGGTCATAGATGGTGTTCCCGCCTATAACATCTACGGACAACCCTCCCATATCGATGGCTGGAATTTCTCGGGCATCAACCGCAAGGGAGTCTATGGCTATTGGGATCACATGGACTATATCATCGACGTAGCCCAGCAGAACGGTATCTATATCGGAATGGTGTGTATCTGGGGCGGTCTGGTGAAGGCAGGGAAGCTTAGTGTGGAAGATGCGAAGAAATATGGCACCTTCCTTGCCAACCGATATAAGAACAAGCCCAACATCATCTGGTTCATGGGCGGTGACATACAAGGCGACATCAAGCCCGAGGTGTGGAATGCCTTAGCCAACACCATCAAGAGCATCGACAAGAACCATCTGATGACCTACCATCCCCGTGGCCGCTACACCTCAGCCAAATGGTGGAGCAAGGCATCGTGGATGGACTTCCATACCTTTCAGAGCGGACATCGTAAATACGGACAGCGCATGGGAAATGCAGACTATCCCATTCCCGACAATACCGAGGAAGACAACTGGATGTACGTAGATTCCACCTGGGCTTATAAGCCTATCAAGCCGGTGCTTGATGCTGAACCCAGCTACGAAGACATTCCCATGGGACTACACGACAAGAACGAGCCTCGCTGGCAAGCTTCCGATGTGCGTCGCTACGCCTACTGGAGCGTGTTCGCCGGCAGCTGTGGTCATACCTACGGTCATAATGCCATCATGCAAATGTTGAAACAGGGCTACCCCACCTCCTACGGCGATGCCGGTGATGTAAAGACCTGGTATCAGGCTCTCAACGATCCGGGCTTCAATCAGATGATATACCTGAAGCAGCTTATCCTTACCTTCCCATACGTTGAGCGCGTGCCCGATCAGAGTATCATCGTGGAGAACGGGAAGCAGTACAACCGTCTCATTGCTACACGCGGCAACGACTATCTCCTGGTGTATAACTACACCTCACGGGAAATGAAAATCGACCTGACGAAGATTTCCGGTACCAAGAAAAATGTGTGGTGGTATAACGTCAGCAACGGTGAACTGATCTATATAGGAGAATTCACCTCAAAGGTGATCACGTTCCGACCCCACAAGAGCATTTCTGCCGGATTCATCGATGATGGCGTGCTCATCGCCGTTGATAGCAACAAGGATTATATCGGTAAGAACCAGACCGCGATTTCTGCACAGACACTGGCAGGGAAAGCACGTAATCTGAATGAATAGACATCACCATAATTAGATAGCAAATGAGAAAGATTGTCCTTACGATGTTACTGGCCTGCCTCGCTCTCAATCTGACGGCAGCTAAAAAGAAGCAAGGATCCGCCGTGGTGATAACGGATCTACGCACGGAGCGACTCATTGCTCCGATGAGCATCGATACACCGACACCACGTCTTGGCTGGCGCATCGAGTCAACGAAGAAAGATGTGATGCAGACAAGCTATCACCTCATCGTGGCTTCCACCCGTCAGAAAGCCGAAGCCTTGGAGGGTGATCTCTGGGACTCACAGCAGTCAACAGATCAGTCGCAGTGGATCACCTATGCCGGGAAACGGCTCCATAGTAATACCCGCTGCTACTGGCGTGTCAAGGTCACTACCACACAGGGGGAATCAGAATGGAGTGAAGTAGCCATGTGGAACATCGGTCTGCTGAACGAGAGCAACTGGCAAGGGCAGTGGATCGGATACGACCATGCCATGCCCTGGGATATAGAAGAGGAGCATAGCAGACTGTCTGCACGATATCTGCGCACCACATTTGACACCGACGACCAGGACATCAGCAGAGCTACCCTTTATATCAGTGGATTGGGAATGTACGAAGCATTCCTCAATGGTGAGCGCATCGGTGACCAGGTGTTGGCACCTGCTCCTACAGACTACCGCAAGACAGTACTATATAATGCTTTCGACGTGACCAACCTGCTGGTACGTAAAGGAAAGAATGCGATTGCCGTGACGTTGGGCAACGGAAGATATTATACCATGCAGCAGAACAAGAAGCCGTATAAGATTACGCACTTCGGCTATCCCACGCTCCGCCTGAACCTCATCATCGAGTATGCCGACGGAAAGAAGGAAGTGATTGCATCGAACGAAAAATGGAAACTCACCGCCGACGGTCCGATCCGCAGTAATAACGAGTACGACGGTGAGGTGTATGATGCCCGTAAGGAACTGACGGGTTGGACTTCCGCCGCGTATGACGACAGCAGCTGGAAGAATGCCGAGCGAACGGCGATTCCCCAAGGAACGCTTCGGGGTGCCATGGCACCGGACATGAAGGTGCTGAAACAACTGAGTCCCCGTCAGCTGACAAGAATCGGTAACAAGATCATCCTGGACATGGGACAGAACATGGCGGGATGGCTGAAGCTCCGCATCACGTCGATGACTGCCGGAGACTCTGTGGTGATCCGTTTCGCAGAGAAACTTGACTCCACAGGAAACCTCTGGGTAGAGAATCTACGACACGCACAGAGCACCGACATTTACTACGCCAATGGCACAGAGCGAGGCATCTGGTGGCATCCCACCTTCGTCTATCACGGCTTCCGCTATGTGGAAGTATCAGGTCTTCCCCAAGCAAAAACCGACGATTTCATCGGTGAAGTCGTCAGTGACGAGATGGCTGAGACAGGAACTTTTGCTTGTGGGGACACTATATTAAATAAGGTGTATCAGAATGCCTACTGGGGTATCCTCTCCAACTACAAAGGCATGCCTGTTGACTGTCCGCAGCGCGATGAACGACAGCCTTGGTTAGGAGATCGCACACGTGGCTGTTTCGGTGAGGCTTTCCTGTTCGACAACAACGCACTTTACAGGAAATGGGTGCGCGACATTGCTGAGTCACAACGGGAAGATGGTGTAATCTGTGATGTGGCACCAGCCTACTGGAACTATTACAACGACGATGTGACATGGCCTGCTGCCCTCCCCTTCTCACTCTCCATGCTGATGGGGCATTACGGAGATGAACGACCACTGCGCACTTTCTACCCCCATGTGAAGCGATGGCTTGATCATCTTCAAAGTGAATACCAGCACGACGGGATTATCACCAAGGACAAATATGGCGACTGGTGTGTGCCGCCCGAAGATGAGAAACTCATCCATAGTGAGGATCCTGCCCGCAAGACAGACGGCAATCTGATCTCCACAGCCTACTATTATTACTGCTGTAACCTGATGAGCGGCTATGCCCGCATGTTCGGCTACAACGAGGATGCACGTCACTTTGAACAGGAGGCAGCACTGACCAAGCAGGCATTCAACCGTCAATTCCTCACGGTGCATCGGGGAACAAGTCGTGTACCTGGTCATCTGCTCTATCCCGACAGCACATTCTATGGCAACAACACCGTGACCGCCAACCTCCTTCCTTATATTTTTGGTATGATCGAGGATGATTATGTGAAAGGTGAGGTAGAGAAAAATATCATCACGAATCTGATCACCAAGAACGGTGGAACCGTTAGCTGTGGGGTAATCGGCATCGGCTGGCTCATGCATGCCCTCACCCAGATGGGACGTGGTGATGTGGCATGGTTACTGGCCACCAACAAGAAATACCCAAGCTGGGGATACATGGCAGAACACGGTGCAACAACGATCTGGGAGCTCTGGAATGGTGACACGGCAAGTCCGAAGATGAACAGCGGCAACCATGTGATGCTGCTGGGCGATCTCCTCTCCTGGCTTTATGAAGATGTGGCAGGCATCGGGGCGGCGGATGTCGGTTTCAAGCATATTACCATGAAACCCGATTTCTCCGTCGATGAGATGAATCACATCGATGCTTCCTATACCAGTATCTATGGAAAGATTGTCAGTCGGTGGAAGAAAGAGAACGGGAAACTGCACTGGTATGTGGAGATTCCTGCCAACACCCGTGCCACACTCTTCCTTCCCAATCAGGAGATCAAGGAATTAGGCTCCGGGACATACGAATTAGTTCGCGACCTGTCCAAACAGGGTCCTCAGGTAGTATATGATGAGTTCCTGTACCAACAGGCAGATTTCCCACAGTGCCATTCAGCCAGTATTGTAGAAACCCGGAAAGGTGATCTCATTGCCACCTATTTCGGAGGGACGAAAGAGCGCAATCCTGATGTGAGTATCTGGGTGAGCAAGAAGCTGAAGGGATCTTCCCAGTGGACGAAGCCACAGATGGTGGCCGATGGTGTGGAGTTCAAACCCCTCAAGCCGAATCCAGAAGGGAAAGTCAGTCAGGTGACCACCCCACAGAAGCCTGCTTTCGATGGACAGTTCATGCCGATTCCCGAGTGGGCCTCATGGAAGACCAACCGCGGTGAAGCGGCCATCGGCAACAACTACCGCGAGGCCTGCTGGAACCCTGTACTCTTCGAAATGCCCAACGGTGAACTGCAGCTGTTCTTCAAGATCGGTCCCAATGTAGCAGGATGGAAAGGCTGGTACATCACCTCCAAGGACGGAGGAAAAAGCTGGAGTAAGCGCATGCCACTGTCTAACGACTTCTACGGGCCTGTGAAGAACAAACCCATCCTGAACAAAGGGCGACTGATTGCACCGACCAGTGATGAGCGGGATGGTTGGAAGGTGTATTTCGAGTATAGCGATGACTTAGGGAAGACCTGGCAGCGCACTGACTTTGTCGAGGCCGATGCAGGTGTAAAAGCCATCCAGCCGAGTATCATTGTCCTGCCAGACGGACGACTGGAAGCTCTCTGCCGCACCCGTAGCCGTCATATCGGTATCACCTACAGTCATGACAACGGCACGACATGGAGCAAGCTGCAACTCATCGACATGCCCAACAACAACAGCGGACTCGATGCCGTTACCTTGCAGGATGGCACCTTTGCCATGATCTGCAACGACTGGCCCATAGAACCCGACAAAGAGAAAGGGGCACGCACCCCACTGTCTGTCCTACGCAGTCAAGACGGTGTACACTGGCAACACTGGATTACGCTCGAAGACAGTCCGATCTCACAGTATTCCTACCCCTCCATCATACAGAGCCGCGACGGACACATCCATGTGGTCTATACATGGCGCCGCGAACGCATCAAACACGTAGAGTTAATACCTTAGCCCGCAGGATCGTGCTATCGTCTGACAACAACCACTACCAAGAAGAAAGGACAAGAGATGAAGAGATTATTCCTGATGATCATGGCCTTGGCCACCCTGCAACTAAATGCGCAGGAGACATCCATAGCCGGTCTGTATCCCCTACAGAACAGCGGACGTGTGATTTACAACTTCAACGAAGGATGGCGTTTCCACTTAGGAGAGGCGCAGGGAGCCGAAGCCATCGGCTATGATGATTCCCAATGGGAGGTGGTATGCGCCCCGCACACCTCACGCTTAGAGCCATGTGAGGCCAGTGGATGCCGTAACTACCAAGGTGTCTCCTGGTATCGGAAACGGTTCGTGATCCCGAACGACCTGCGGGGGAAGGAGATCACCATCCACTTTGAGGCCATCATGGGAAAGCAGGAGGTGTATGTCAACGGTATCCTTGTACAGGAACATCTCGGCGGCTACCTCCCCATCACCGTTCATCTCACAGGCAACGACCTGAGCGACCTGAACTTCCAGGCTGGTGACACCTGTCTGATTGCCGTAAAAGCCGACAACAGCGATGACAAGAGTTACCCACCGGGAAAGAAACAGACACAGCTCGACTTTGCCTATCATGGGGGTATGTACCGCGATGTATGGCTCATCGGCACCTCTCCCGTTCATATCACTGATGCCATCGAAATGAACCAGGTGGCCGGTGGCGGCATCTTCCTGCACTACGACAACATCTCGGAGAAGAGTGCCGAGGTGTTTATTAACGTGAATGTAAAGAGAGAAGACTCACCCCAGCCCTCCCGGCTTAAGGAGGGAGCTGTTACTACAGAGGTGGTGGCTAAGATTAAGACGGCTGAAGGCAAGCTCGTTAAGACAATAAAACAGAAATTTTCACTCAAGAACGGTGAGGACAAAACTGCCATTCTGAGCACCACACTCAAGAACCCACACCTGTGGAGCCCCGAAGACCCATACCTATATAATGTGGAAATAACAGTTTCCCCCCAAGGGGGGATGAAAGGGGAGCGTGACGGCGGCCTCATCCGCATGGGAATCCGCAAGGCGGAGTTCCGCGGCAAGGACGGTTTCTGGCTCAATGGCAAGCCCTACCATCAGTTAGTGGGCGGTAACCGTCATCAAGACTTCGCCTATGTGGGGAATGCCCTGCCGAACTCCCAGCAATGGCGTGATGCCAAACGACTGAAGGATGCGGGCATGACCATCATCCGGGCGGCCCACTATCCACAGGATCCATCGTTCATGGATGCCTGCGACGAGCTCGGACTCTTCATCATTGTACCCACACCAGGCTGGCAGTACTGGAACAAAGACCCGCTGTTCGCTGAAAGGGTGCATCAGAACACCCGCGACATCATCCGTCGCGACCGTAACCATCCCTGTGTACTGATGTGGGAGCCGATCCTCAACGAGACACGCTATCCCAAGGACTTCGCCTTGGAGGCCCTGCGCATCACACAAGAGGAGTTCCCTTATCCCGGCCGTCCCGTGGCTGCCGCCGACATGAACTCTGAGGGAGTGAAAGAAAACTACGAGGTGCTTTACGACTGGGCAGACAATATCCCTGAAACACGGGAGAAACAGGAAGAAGAGAACTATGCCAACGGCAAGTGCGTGTTCACTCGTGAATGGGGCGAGTATGTCGATGACTGGTATGCTCACAATGCCATCAACCGTGCCGCCCGCGGATGGGGCGAGAAGGCGATGCTCACCGCTGCCCTCTCCCTGGCAAACACCTACGGGATGATGTATCATGGTCAGCGACAGTTCATCGGCGGCTGTCAGTGGCATCCCTTCGATCATCAGCGTGGCTACCATCCTGATCCATACATCGGTGGGATCTATGACGCGTTCCGTCAGAAGAAATATGCCTTTGAGATGTTCCGCTCGCAAATACCACCCCTTGGAGAGGACGGAAGAGGGGCTTTCCTTTTTATCGCCCATGAAATGACCCAGTTCTCCGACAACGATGTAGTGGTGTTCTCCAACTGCGACAGCGTTCGCCTGACGGCCTTCGAGGGGGAGAAGACACTCACCCTACCCGTCGTACACGACCCCAACGGTATCCCCAATGCCCCAGTAGTGTTCAAAGGCTTCTGGGACTTCTGGCAGGCACGTAACCACAGCTACACGCAGCGAAACTGGCAGAGCGTGTCATTCGTGGCTGAAGGTATCCTCAATGGGAAAGTGGTATGCACAGAGAAGAAGATGCCATCGCGGAGAAGCACAAAACTTCGTCTGTATGCCGATGAAATGGGAAAAAAATTAGTAGCCGACGGTAATGATTTCATCGTGGTGGTAGCCGAAGTGACCGACGACAATGGTAACATTCGCCGTCTGGCCAAAGAACAGATCCAATTCACCGTGGAAGGTGAGGGTACGATCATCGACGATGGGAATATCATGGCCAACCCCCGTGCCACCGAATGGGGCAGTGCACCGATCCTCGTCAGGAGCACCCACAAAGCCGGCACCATCCGCATCATCGCCCGTCCTGCTTACGAAGGGACATACGCCCCCGCTGCCGACACCCTCACCGTCGAAAGCATCCCCTATACCCTCCCCATGTGCTATCACGAAGTAGCCCACCGTCGCGCTCATGCAAACATAGAGAGGAGCCAGACTGGCAAAACGCTCAGTGATGCGGAGCGAAAAAAGACACTCGATGAGGTAGAGCGGCAGCAGCAAGATTTCGGTATTCAGTGACATACCCATAGAATACCGCCGATAGCCGACACTCCTTATTCGTTGAAAAAATCGGGACATTGGTTGAACATTTTTGCCCAAAAGAATGATGCGATCGATGCCAACGGTAACTGTTATATCAAAGGGGGCATGATCTATGCCATCGGGGCTAACGGAGCAGAAGTGGCGATCGATGCCAACAGCGAAAACCAAAAGAAACTCTACGTCACAGGGGGTACCCTCGTGGCCATCGGTGGACTGGAATCGGGAGCAAGCCTGACACAGGCGTGCTACGCATCATCTTCATGGAGGGAGAACACCTGGTATGCCATGACTTATGGTAACGAAGTGTTTGCTTTCAAGACACCATCGAGCGGTGGAACGACACTCGTTGTTTCTGCTGCATCCACGCCAACACTCATGAGCAACGTCACCATTACCGGCGGTACGGAATATTTCGGCGGTGTAGGAATTATCGGAGGAACCGTAAGCGGAGGTGATAATATCAGTCTCTCATCTTATACTGGTAACAACAATAACGGACCAGGTGGAGGTGGCGGTCCCAATGGAGGTGGTGGCCCCAATGGAGGTGGCGATCCAGAAAGGAGATAATTGTTAAAAATTAGAATAATCTTAACGAATTAACTTCGTTTAACGCGAAAAACGGGCACGGGGAGAACCAGCCGTCCTCTCGGTCGAAAAGGAGCGATTCTGACGGGTTTAGTAAGGTGCTGATAATGAATACGTTAGTAAGACCCGGCATTTTCGACTTGCAAAAACTATGTTTTTAGAGTCCAAAAACATAGTATTTTTGGGTCAAAAACATAGTTTTTAGTGGTCAGAAACACCGTTTTTGTGAAGTAAAAGAACTAAAATGACTCTTCTGGGGGGTGCCCTTACGGGCAGAACCAACGGTCACTCAAAGCGTAGCGGAGAGAAAAATTGAACAAAATCTATTCAAAATCAAACAAATCAATAGCACAGTTATTTGAAAGATTTGGAAAAATTTGTTCAATTTTTCTCTCCGCTACGCTTTGAGTGACCGTTGGTTCTGCCCGTAAGGGCACCCAGCAAACTTTCAAAAGTAAGGATTATGGTTTTTCGAAGAGACGTCATCTAAGGGTCGTTCGGATCGGCGTTTTCACCCGTTCCGACGGCATCTACAAGTGGATGGTGACGGCGGAACGAGGCATAGATGACGGCGGAACAGGTGTAAGTATAGCCTGGAACAACCCTAAACAGACCCTACGTAAACATTACGTAGGCTCTACTTGGTTCCAAATCAGACTTTACTTGCATCCCAATAAGACTCTACTTTGAACCCAAACAGACTTTACTTGCACATAAAGGCACTTTGGGATACTTCTGTATGCTCCGGGTATTCCCTTCCCTTCAATTAGCATTCTTTCACAACCCTTAAATAATTGCGAATTATCCTGACAATATTCTTACACAGAGTCAATAGAATTAACAGAATTTTCACACAGATATTATGATTTTTGTCACACAGAAAACGCGGAATTGGAGCATTGCTATCATCCTATCCTCAACTTCCTTGTATAGGGATAATAGTGTAGTCTGTATTTTACTTTACGGTAATTATTTAGCAACTGGGTATCGTGGAGCATTTGTTCATGATCAAATACGTTTGCATCTTTTACTAAATCAGCATTATAGATAACCACTAAATGACCATTCCTAAAGAAAAAACCATCAAATAATTGGTTGTCAAATGAGAAAGTACCGCTAACGTATGCATAAATTGAGGCATCGGTCTTCTTTAAATAGATTTCATATAAATGAGCAGAATATGTGTTGATATAGTTATTTAGGAAATCATTTAGACGATTGTCCCTAATGACGTTATTGTCAACCGCATCAATATGATGGTAGCAAGAATCTGGAACTTGAAAAGAATGTACAATACTGTCAGGGGAAATGACACAGTATTCCTGTGGATTCGGTTCAAAGTTAGCACTAAGGTTACTCTTCTCAGGGTACCCCATAATTGTATCCCTAAATATACAGGTATTCTTTTGATAAATGATATCAGGCCTAACAACTTTGTCTAAAAAGCAATAGACAACTAATTTCCCCTGTGTATAAAAGAATCCGTCTGTATAATCTTTATCGTATGCATACTGTCCCTCTATCGTCAAATGATCTACGCCATCTATTTTAAGCATCGATAATGAGTATATTTTATAATCATTTCTATTTATGTAATCACTGATGATGTCCTGAAGCTCATTACAAACTGGAGAATTTGTGGTAAAGCAACACGATTGGAAAAATAGGGTTAAAGCTAATATGTATAATTTTGGACTCATATATACTTTATTTAACTAACTGACTTGGATCATTAACTTCGATTTTATGATAAATATTTCGTTGATTATCATATTGATATCTAACCTTATGAGGAACATTATAGATATATGAAGAGGGAACGTCCCCGCAGCCGATCGTTCTCTATTTCCCTGAAACTTAAGGCATTTCATAAATAACCTCCTTTCTTGTCATATAAAATGGAATGGTTTCATCAGAATTACTCCCAGTTGTCACGTAAGAAACAGATATTCCCTTAAGAATATCTTCCCATGAATCCAATTTGTCAAAACCGAGATGTTGAAGATGATATTGAAGCAATATCAACCTCGCCCTCATGAATCCATGTGGAGAGATTGCTTTCTTACCGTTCTTGTATATTAAAGAAGCTGGTAGGCTAATACCTTTTGTATTATCCGCACAAACCTGAAAGAAGATAACATCAAGATTATTCTGTTTTACAGTAGGCATCAAGATTTCACTATCGCTGTGATTGTATAGGATATAATACAGAGAGAGTTTTCGATTCTCCTGTCCCCTAACAACGCGTGGAAGGTTGTCTGTATAATTAGATAACATAAATTCCAGCCTTTCACTATTTTCGTTATTTGGAATAATCGGATTCTCTCCTGTTGCTTTTTCTTGGCAGGAAAGGAAAACGAATAATAAAACAATAAAGATATAATACAAGCCTCTCATAACCCTCCAAATAAATGAGTTTCGTAATTTTTGAAATGTTCTGTTGTCTTCGACCAAGAAGGATGCTTTCTTTGAAGCATAACATGAATTGTTTTCTGCTTGCTACCGTCGGCACCATAGAGGAACATCAGATGGCCAGTGGAAGCAATGTCTATCTGCGAGGGCAAATTTAAACAATTATATTGGATTGACGAAATATTCTTATTCAAATCTTTCACCAGGTTGCCGTTTTTGTCGTATTCGTAATATACAGAATACTCGTCTCCCTCTATAATACAAAACAAACAAGTAAAGATTTATGAGGCAGATAGACAAAAGCGGGTGTATCCGATTGAAGTGAACCCCAGAAGTTAGACAGGATACTTCTGGGGTTCATTATGTATAGACATCACAGTTTAGAAGAAAAGAAAGAAATCATCCGCTTGCATGAATCTGGAGCAAGCATGTGTGAGTTGATGA
>Ga0256404_1001143_pt1 | contig 66311 bp, 58 predicted proteins | sample RumenRJG_01DNA_FD_185990 | JGI IMG/M metagenome (GOLD analysis project Ga0256404, IMG submission 185990) | Bovine rumen microbial communities from Lethbridge, Alberta, Canada - RJG_01 | ecosystem: Host-associated > Mammals > Digestive system > Stomach > Rumen | place: Canada: Alberta | collected... | reverse complement strand
AGCCATCTGTGGGTACTCCCTTGTGTGATAGTTTGGACGCTAATACACTAAAGGAGCACAGGTGGCTTTTCAATATGAAACTGTCAACTCAGCCGACATGAGTACCCACTATCATGCCAGAAGCCTCGGATTTGTATGGATTTTTAGACCCCAAAGAAAGTCGGAGTACCTCAATTGAGGGGGCCTCGTTCTTTACATGCTTCTCCTTTACGGAAAAGCCTCGTTGGCGTATAATTAATAGAATAAGTTTTGTTGCCAAAGGAGGCTTGCTCGTGGAAAAAGGCTTAAAAAATAAATTTAATAATCTTATATATCTTATCCCTGCATTTTTATTTATTGCGTCAATCCTTTTGATAAGGCTGCATTTTTTTTCGATGCCCTTGTCTAATATTTACTGGAGTGACGCAACTGATTCCACTGAATTGACCGACATGTTTTCCTTTTGGAAGGCTATGATGGTTATTTGTGCTGGATTCTTGGCAACCATTTCTCTGGTTGTGGCTTATTTTAGAGATAAAGTGCGGTTTAATGCAAATCGTGTACTTTTCCCTGTTTTGATTTATTCGATTGCAGTTGTTCTTTCCTTTGCCTTTTCCGATTATAAATATTTTGCTTTGCGTGGGATGCATGAGCATTTTGAGGGTACAGCTATACTTTTAATATATATGTTTATGCTGATATTTCTGCTTTTCTCGGTGAACAACGAATATCGCGTAAAGAGCATTGTCGTATTTGTAATGGCTGTTGTAGTTTTACTTGCGCTCCTGGGAATAACGCAGGCTTACGGACATGATTTCCTTACCACGGCAACCGGCCAAAAGGTAATGGCTCCGAATTATACACTGGATTCCGGGATAAAATTGTGGGATATGATCGATATGCTCGCCTCTCAAGGTGATCGAGTATTCACGTTTTCTTTTACGCAAGGAGAGGTTTATCAAACTGTATACAACATCAACTATGTTCCATTTTATTTAACTTTAATCATTCCTTTGTGTGCTGCGTTGTTTATTCATTATACTATTAATGGAAGCATGAATGGCAGAGTTGCAGCGATCGCGTTTCTTATAGTATATGCTTTAGCTCTATATAATTTTTTCGCAGCAAACTCTGCAAGTGGCTATTTCGGGTTGACCGCGATTTTCATTACTGCAATAATCATTTTCCACAAAGAACTAAAAAAATGGATCAAACCTCTCATTTGCCTTATTTTGGTGGCAGGTTTGGTAATGGGAATGCTGGCAGACCGTTGGCTTCCTGAGATCAAAGAGCTGGTTGGTGGCGCGATGCAATCCGTTACAGATTTTATCTATGCCGATGATGAGCTTCCGTCGGTAGAAGATTTTAAGAATGCGCCTGCAGATACATGGATTCCTATCGATACGATAGAAACAACCAGTACTCAAGTCAGTTTTGGAATCAATGGAAGCAAAATCTTAATTGCTCGTGATGATGCGCAATCCGCATTTACAATAACGGATGAAAACGGTGAACAACTATATATGACCACGATTGAGGGAGTGGATGGAACGTTTCAAATACTGGATGAACGTTTCCATGACTATGTGACCCTTTCCCTGATTCGCGCCGAAGACGGTACCGTCATTGATGTTACCACAAAAGGTACGGAGTGGTATTTCCTATATGATGGAGAGAAATTCCAATATGCAAATAGCGTGGGTAAATACGTCGACCTCACCCCGATCCCCCATTCCAGCTTAATTAAGAACTACGCTTTCGGTTCCTACCGCGGCCGCATCTGGGCAACGACGATCCCCATGCTGAAGCACTATATGCTTGTGGGTGCCGGTGCTGACTGCTTCCCCTTTGTCTTCCCTCAGAACGATTACGTTACGTTATACAATACGTTCGAAGGGCAGCAGATGAATCTGGTCACAGATAAGGCGCATAACCTCTACATGCAGTACTGGGTTAATACCGGTTTCCTGTCCTTGGTTGCCTGGCTTGCTATGGTGGGCTTTTATCTGGTCGGGGCCGTTAAATACTTCAGGAAACGCGGCTTTGTGGATTTCTGCGACTTCGTAAACGGCGGCATCTTCTGCGGCATTATCGGTTTCCTTGCCACGGCGTTTTTCAACGACGGCAGCGTCAACACGATGCCCATGTTCTATACGATGCTGGGTCTTGGGTTCGCCATCAATGCCAGGGATCAGTGGGGAGAACCGGAGCAAAAGGTAAGCAAAAAACAGGCACAGATGCCTGAGATCTAATCTCTTGAAGGAACGCAAACTCACAACGGCACAGACTGCCGCCTTCATGGCTATACTCACCGTGGGCACTAAGGTGCTGGGCTTCGTGCGGGAGATGGTGCTGGCCGCGTTCTACGGGGCCGGCGAGATCACCGACGCCTACAACATGGCGCAGAACATCCCCAACATCCTGCTGGCAGGGCTGGTTTCGGCTGCTTCCGTCGCCTACATGCCCATCCTGTCGCGCAAGGTGGAATCGGAAGGACAGATGGAGGGAGATCTCTACACCAGCCGCCTGCTCAACAGCCTTATTCTGGTCATCTGCACGGCCATCGCCCTGGGGGCGATCTTTGCGAAGCCTCTGGTGGGCATTTTCGCACCGGGTTACGAGGGCACCCAGGCGAGCCTTACGGTCTGGTACCTGCGCTTTGCCTTCTTCTCCGTGCTGTTTACGGCCTTCGTGTACATTTTCGAGGCCTATCTGCAGTATAAAGGGGTCTTCTTCCCCCAGATCGTGCTGGGCTACGTGCAGAGCATCGCCGTCATCGTTTTCGTGGTGTTCTCCGCCAAGACGGACTACCATCTGCTGATCTTCGGCATCGTGCTGGGTTTCGCGCTGCGGGGTCTGGGATGCTGGGCCATCGCCGGCAGGCAAGGCTACCGCTATAGCCCGGACTTCCACATGGGTGACGCCGTCAAAGAGGCCATGCTCCTCGCCCTGCCGGTTTTTTTAGGGGGCAGCGTGTCGCAGATCAACACCTTCGTGGACCGCATGCTGGCGTCGGGCCTGCCCGAGGGCAGCGTGTCTGTGCTCACCTACGGCAACGAGATCATCAACTCGATCGTCATGCTCACGGTCACCATCCTCGTCACCATCATCTACCCCAAGCTCAACCAGGCCTTCGCCCAGGGTGACCGCCGCCAGATCGGCACCCTCACCGAGCGCGGCATCAACGTGCTGGCGCTGCTGGCCGTGCCCATTTCCCTGGGGGCCATGCTCTACGCCCAGCCCGTCATCCGCATCGTCTACGAGCACGGTGCGTTTACCGCGGACGACACCCAGCGGACTGCGGCAGCCTTTTTCTGCTATGCCATCGGCCTTACGTTCCTGGCGGTCAACCAGTTGATTACCAAGGTCTTCTATTCCCTGCACGACACCAAGACCGCGGTGTACTGCTCCGTAGCGTCCGTCGTGTGCAATATCGTGCTCAACCTTATCCTGGTGCGTTCTATGGCTCACGCGGGGCTGGCCCTGGCCACCTCCATCGCCCAGACCATCAACGCGCTGCTGCTGTACTATACCTTTAAGCGCAAGTACCCGGACATTAAGCTTTTAAGCTCCAAGCGCAAGCTGGTGTGGATCGTGCTCTTTTCCGCCATATCTGTGGCCATCTCGTATTTGTGCTTTATGCTGTTAAGTGATAAAATAAAGAGTCCGCAAGTCGTAAGCCTCGCGGGCGCAGTCGCCTCGGCCGGCATCGTGTACCTCGTGCTGCTGAAGGCCGCGAAGTTCGAAGAATTAAGCATCCTGAAGGATCTTGTAAAGCGTTAATGAACGAACATAGATTAAAAGTCGCATTGCTCGTTGTCCTGGACGTGATCTGCATGGCAGTCATGTCCATTTTGGCGTTGATGGTGCGCTTTGAGTTGGATCCGGATAATATCCAGTTCATTAACTATCTGGATGTTCTTCTTAAAAATTGGATCTGGATGCTCCTGATCAAAGAGGTTTCGCTGATCTTCTTTGGCATTTACCGCAGTCTCTGGCGGTATGCGGGATCCGATGAGATGGTGAAAGTGTTTGTGGCCTGCACGGTCGGGAATCTGGGTTTTCTCGCGTACATGGCTATGACCCAGCAGTCCATGCCCCGGTCTTTCTACATCATTTGCACTTTCCTCGACATCGTTTTGGTCGGCGGCATCCGCTTTTTCTACCGATATATCCGGGAATACCGCCATCCGGGCTTCTTCTCCATGCCTAAGGCAAAACATCGTAACTATTTCACTTTGAAAGATGATGAAGAAGTCGTATGCGTTCTTCTGGTTGGCGCCGGGAACGGCGGTGGTACGGTCTTGAAAGAGATCCGTGATGCGAAAAGTGACCCCCGCCGTGTAGTTGCCTTTATAGATGATGATCCTGCCAAGATCGGCCGGACCGCATATGGTATTAAGGTCGTCGGCAACCGGGACTACATTCCGCAGGCGGTGGAGAAATACGGCATCGACGAGATCGTGGTAGCTATTCCAACCGCCCCGCGCAAGACGATTTCGGAGATCCTGGAGATCTGCCATAAAACGAAGTGCAAAGTACAGATCATGCCGTCTTTAATGGATCTGATGAATAACAAGATCTCCATCAAAGCGCTGCGCGATGTGGATATCGAAGACTTGCTGGGACGGGATCAGGTGGAAGTGGATCTAAAGTCCATTACCGGATACCTTTCGGAGCACGTTGTTATGGTTACTGGCGGCGGCGGTTCCATCGGATCGGAACTGGTGCGCCAGGTCGCACGATATAATCCCAGACGTATTATAGTCGTGGACATCTACGAGAACAGCACTTTCGAGCTGGGGCAGGAGATGAAGCAGAAGTTCCCCGACGTGGAAACGGAACTATGCATCGCCTCTGTGCGCGACAGAGCTCTGATGGAAGAAATTTTCATAAAATACAGGCCTCATGTGGTGTTCCACGCGGCAGCCCACAAGCATGTACCCCTCATGGAGGATGCGGCGAAAGAGGCGCTGCTCAACAACTGTCTCGGCACCGATATCTGCATGGATCTGGCGGAAAAATACCGGGCGGAAAAGTTTGTCCTCATCTCTACGGACAAGGCGGTGAACCCCACCAGCGTGATGGGCGCATCCAAGCGCATCTGCGAAATGCTGATGCAGGCCAGAGCCGCGGCAGCCTATTCCCGCGGAAGTTCCACAGAATACTGTGCGGTCCGCTTTGGCAATGTGCTCGGCAGCAATGGATCGGTCATCCCGCTGTTCCGCAAACAGATCGCTGCCGGCGGACCGGTTACTGTAACGCATAAAGATGTAACAAGGTTCTTTATGACGACGTTCGAAGCCGTTCAGCTCATCATCCAGGCTGGCGCCATGGCATCCGGCGGCGAGATCTTCATCCTCGACATGGGTGAGCCCGTCAAGATCATGGACCTGGCGGAAAAGATGATACGCCTTTCCGGCCTGGAAGTCGGAAAGGACATCGATATCCAGGTGACGGGCCTGCGGCCCGGCGAAAAGCTCTACGAAGAACTGCTGCTGTCCGAAGAGGGGATCAAGGAGACGCAGCACGGCAAGATCTTCGTGGGTCACCCCATCGAATTCTCCGACGGCTTTATCCGCCTGCAGGATGTGGGCCTGGAAGAAAGCCTGGCGGCCCTTACGGACAAGGGGGACGAAGAGGTCCGCAAGTTTATCAAAGAGATCGTACCCAATTACACCGGGGGATAGTGCATGTTTAAGATCAGTAAGAAAATCATCATAATCGCGGTGGCCGTGTTCGCGCTGGCGACCGTGGGGCTTACGCTGCTGCGCGGCGGCGAGGACGGAGGCGTGCTCGACATCCCCATCTTCGAACAGTCCGATACCAAGCTGTCCAAGGACATGACGCCCATCGTGGTGGACGAGACCAGCCCGTTCTACGAGGTATTCCAGAGCAAGGACCGGGTCAATCTGCTGCTGCTGGGGGTCAACCAGGGCATGACCGATGTTATCATGGTGTGCAGCTACGACATGGAGAACCAGTACGTCAACCTCATCTCCGTGCCCCGCGACACCTTCTATTACCGCCCCGGCTGGGAAGCCAACTACGCGGGCAACAAGATCAATGCCATCTACCACAGCGAAGGCATTGTGCCGCTGGCGGAGGCCGTTTCCAAGACCCTGTACGGCATGCCGCTGCACTACTACGCCATCGTGGAGTACGCGGACATCGAGAAGGTGATGGACGTCATCGGCGGCGTGCAGGTGGACGTTCCCTTCGACATGATCTACGACGACCCGACGGACACCCCGCCGCTGCACATCCGCATCTATGCGGGCGAGCAGACCATCGATTCTTCCAACGTCATGGAGTACCTGCGCTACCGCAAGGGCTACCGCAACGGCGACATCGGCCGCATCCAGGTGCACCAGGAGTTCGTCAAGAAGGTCATCAAGGAATGCCTCAAGGCGGGCAACATCCTGGACGTCGCGAAGGTCGCGGTGGAGAACGTGGAGTCCGACATCACCTACAGCATGGCGATCTCCGTGGCGACGAAGGCCTTTAAGCTCTCCGGGGATTCCATCAATTCCTACGTGCTGCCCGGCACCGACGCCATGATCCAGGGCTTCTCCTTCTGGCAGCCCAACGAGGACGGCGTCTTCCAGATGCTCGAGGAGATCTACTGCATCGGTTCGGGCGAGGAGGGTGACCTCTCCATCCCCACTACCATCCGCCTGCTGGAGAAGCCGACGCTCAACCGCAACTATCTGCCCAAGGGCGACGGCACCGTGATCGACATCGAATTCGACAGCCAGGGCAACGTTGTGACGGATCCTGAGCCTGTCGAAGGGTCTGACGAAGGTTCCGAAACCGCAGAATAAAAGCAATTTGGTGCAGGCAACAAAATGCCTGCACTTTTATTGACTAAAGCGGGGGAGCGCAGGGCGGATTGGGACCGAATTTGTGCAGGGTCAACAAAAACATAACAAAAACTCGTGCCTGCAGCCACAATTTTTGCCTTGACACGCCCCGCAGAAGGGACTAAAATAGCACCATCATAGATAAATGACCCCGGCAGAAAGGTGCAGAAAATGACAGCAACAGCAACAAACATCACAGTAAGACCCGCGGCAGAGACTGCTGTTGATTTTGTTGTTGTTCTGCGCCTGCTGGCCCCTATTCTTCGCATTGCCGGCATTGTCCGCAGAATCGTCCTGCTGGGCGTCGCCCGGTCAATTGAATAGGTTGGGGCACAAACAAAGTGTGTTAGATCGCGGTGCTCCAACGGGCACCGCTTTTTAAATAAGCAAGTCTAAAACCTATAGTAAGGAAAACTAAGGAGAGTGTATTAGAAATGAACATGAAAAAGGTATTTGCGATCTTACTCGCGATGATGATGGTGTTCAGCCTCGCAGCCTGCTCTGGCGGCAGCGAAGAACCCGCACCCGCTGAAGAAGGTGGAGAAGCAGCCGAAGGCGGCGAAGGCGCAGTCCAGATCCACATCGGCGCGACCGGCCCCCTCACCGGCGGCGCAGCCATCTACGGCCAGGCCGTTAAGAACGGCGCAGAGATCGCTGTTGACGAGATCAACGAGATGGGCGGCATCCAGTTCATCTTCCAGATGGAAGACGACACCCACGACCCCGAAAAGGCAGAGAACGCTTACAACGCGCTGGTCGACTGGGGCATGGACATGATGATGGGAACCGTAACTTCCGCTCCCGCTGAAGTTACCGCAGCCGATGCTTATGCAGACCGCTACTTCTTCCTGACTCCGTCCGCTTCCTCCACGAACGTCATCGACGGTAAGGACAACGTCTTCCAGATGTGCTTCACCGACCCGAACCAGGGTTCCGGTTCCGCGACCTACATCGCCGAGAACAACATGGCGGAAAAGATCGCCATCATCTGGAAGAACGACGATTCCTACTCCACCGGTATCCGCAACACCTTCGTGGAAAAGGCCGGCGAGCTGGGTCTGAACATCGTTACCGAAGAGACCTTCACCGAAGCGACCAAGACGGACTTCTCCGTACAGATCGCAAAGTGCCAGGAAGCCGGCGCAGATCTGGTCTTCCTGCCCATGTACTACGAACCCGCTTCCCTCATCCTCAACCAGGCCAACGCAGCAGGCTATGCTCCCACCTGGTTCGGCGTTGACGGCATGGACGGCATCCTCACCATGGAAGGCTTCGACACCTCCCTGGCCGAAGGCGTAGTCGTACTCACTCCGTACTCTGCAGACGACGACTCCGAGCTCAACCAGAACTTCGTAGCGAAGTATCAGGAAAAGTTCGGCGAAATTCCCAACCAGTTCGCAGCAGACGGCTATGACTGCATCTATGCAATGTATCAGGCCGCTACCGCAGCCGGCATCGATCCCTCTACCATGGATCACGAAGCGATCTGCGACGCAATGGTCGCCCAGTTCACTTCCATGACCTTCAACGGCCTCACCGGCGCAGACATGACCTGGGGCGCTGACGGTACCGTTTCCAAGATGCCGAACGCAGTCGTCATCGAGAACGGCGCATACGTAGGTATGTAATCTTCCGTAGCGATACGGAAACTTGCATAAACAAAGCCGGGGGTCTCCAACCGCCCCCGGCTCTTGTTCTAACTTTTGAGAAAGGTTTGTTTATCTATGAGTTTCCTCAACTACCTGGTTAGCGGACTCAGTCTGGGGAGCGTCTACGCGATCATCGCCTTGGGCTACACCATGGTGTACGGCATCGCGAAGATGCTGAACTTCGCACACGGCGACGTTATTATGGTCGGCGCGTATATCTGTTTTTTTGCGTTTACGCGCTATGGGCTCAACCCTTTTATCAGCGTGATCTTAGCCATGCTCGTGTGCACCTGCCTGGGTATCGTCATCGAAAAGCTGGCGTACAAGCCGCTGCGTCAAGCGCCTTCTCTTGCCGTACTCATCACCGCCATCGGCGTCAGCTATCTGCTGCAGAACCTGGCGCTGCTGTTCTGGTCCTCCAACCCGAAGGTGTTCAACCCCATCATTCCGAACAAGTCGATCAACCTCGGAGGACTCACCGTCTCCTACATTACGCTGCTCACCATACTCGTCTGCGTCGCCATCATGATCGTGCTGACGACCTTCATCAACAAGACGAAGCTGGGCAAGGCCATGCGTGCCGTATCCGAGGATAAGGGCGCGGCGCAGCTGATGGGCATCGACGTGAACACCACCATCTCGGTCACCTTCGCCATCGGTTCGGGCCTGGCCGCCATCGCCGGCGTGCTGTTGTGCTCCGCCTATCCCAACCTGACTCCCACCACCGGTTCCATGCCCGGCATCAAGGCCTTCACCGCTGCCGTATTCGGCGGCATCGGCTCCATCCCCGGCGCATTCCTCGGCGGGCTGCTTCTTGGGATCATCGAGAACCTGGCGAAAGCGTACATCTCCACCCAGATCTCCGACGCCATCGTGTTCGGCGTTCTGATCATCGTGCTGCTGGTGAAGCCGGCAGGGCTTCTCGGCAAGCCGACGAGAGAGAAAGTGTAGGTGCGGGCCATGAATAAACTCAAAACAATGAACCGCACAACGCGGACCAATTATCTCACCTACATCCTCGTGATCGCAGCGTATATTATCCTGGAAGTCATGATGCGGGGCGGCGGCTTAAAGGCCGCGACCAAGGGCATGCTGGTGCCCATCTGCGCCTATATCGTCATGGCGCTGTCTCTCAACCTGACCGTCGGTGTCATGGGCGAGCTTTCTCTGGGTCACGCGGGCTTTATGTCTGTCGGCGCCTTTACCGGCACCGCAACGACCATGTGCCTGGTGGACGCCGTGCCCAATACGGCGCTGCGCCTGTGCATCGGCATCATCGTCGGCGCCATCGCCGCAGCCATCGTCGGATTCCTCATCGGCATCCCGGTGCTGCGTCTGCGGGGCGACTACCTGGCCATCGTTACATTGGCCTTCGGCGAGATCATCAAGTCGCTGGTGGGCAACGTGTATATGGGCGTTGACCACGGCCAGCTGAAGCTCTCCATGTTCACCAACGAACTGAACATGAGCCCGGAAGGCAAGATCATCATCGAGGGCGCCATGGGCATCCGTTCGATCCCCAAGATCGCGACGTTTACTGCGGGATTCGTGCTCATCATGATCTCCCTCATCGTCATCTTCCACATGGTGGGCAGCCGCTCGGGCCGCGCCATCATGGCGGTGCGCGATAATTACATCGCGGCGGAATCCATCGGCATTCCGGCGTTCCGGTATAAGATAACGGCGTTTACGATCTCCGCAGCCATGGCGGGGGCGGCGGGAGCCCTGTTCGGCAACAACTACAGCTCCCTCATCGCCAGCAAGTTCAACATCGACACGTCCATCCTCATCCTCGTGTTCGTCGTGCTGGGCGGCCAGGGCAACATGCTCGGTTCCATCATCGCGGCGGCGGCGCTCACCATCCTGCCCGAGGCTCTGAGAAGCTTCGCGGACTACCGCATGCTGATGTACGCGGTCATCCTGATCGCCGTTATGCTGGTATCCAATAACCAGAAGATCAAGGATATCCTGAAGAACGCGGCCGAAAAGCGGACCGGAAAGAAACTGGCGGAAGGAGGTGCCTCGGATGAGTAACGTCGTATTGAAGTGCGAAAACCTGGGCATCGTATTCGGCGGTCTGGCGGCGGTCAACGACTTCGACATCGAAGTGCACGAAAGAGAGATCGCAGGCCTCATCGGCCCCAACGGCGCCGGCAAGACCACGGTCTTCAACCTGCTGACGAAGGTGTACGAACCCACCTCCGGCGAGATCTTCCTCAACGGCGAATCCACCGCGAAGAAGACCACGGTGCAGCTTTCGAAGGCCGGCATCGCGAGAACGTTCCAGAACATCCGTCTGTTCAACAAGCTGACGGTGGCGGAGAACGTCATGACGGCCATGAACCAGTCCATGAAATACTCGCTGCTGGAAGCCGTGCTGCGGCTGCCGCGCTACTGGAAAGAGGAGAAGGCGGCCCGGGAAAAGGCTCTGGAGCTGCTCTCCATCTTCGACATGCAGGGCATGGCGGACGTCAAGGCAGGGTCGCTGCCCTACGGTGCACAGCGGCGTCTGGAGATCGTCCGGGCACTGGCGACGGAGCCAAGCCTCCTGCTGCTGGACGAACCGGCGGCGGGCATGAACCCCGCAGAAACGGCGGAACTGATGGAGAACATCGGCCGCATCCGTGACAAGTTCGGCATTGCCATCCTGCTGATCGAACACGACATGAGCCTGGTCATGGGCATCTGCGACCAGATCACCGTGCTGAATTTCGGCCAGGTGATCGCCCGCGGCACGCCCGCCGAGATCCAGAGCAACCCCGTCGTTATCGAAGCCTACCTGGGCAAGCATAAGGAGGGGTAGTCATGGCACAGATCTTAAAAGTCAACGACATTAACGTATATTACGGCAGCATCCACGCCATCAAGGGCATCTCCTTCGAGGTAAACGAGGGGGAGATCGTGACCCTGATCGGCGCCAACGGCGCCGGCAAATCCACCACCCTGAATACGATCTCGGGCCTGCTGCGCTCCAAGACCGGCTCCATCGAGTTCTTCAGGGAGTCTCTGGCGAAGGTGGCGCCCCACAAGATCGTGGAGAGGGGCCTGGTGATGGTCCCCGAAGGCCGCCGCATCTTTACTCAGATGACAGTGGAGGAGAACCTGGAGATGGGCGCGTATTCGCAGCCCAATTCCGGCATCAAGGCCTCGCTGGAAGAGGTGTATGAGCTGTTCCCCCGTCTGAAGGAACGGCGCACCCAGATCGGCGGTACCCTGTCCGGCGGCGAGCAGCAGATGCTGGCCATGGGCCGGGCGCTGATGGCGAAGCCGAAGCTCATCATGCTGGATGAGCCCTCCATGGGTCTCGCCCCCATCCTGGTGGACCACATCTTCGATATTATCAAGAGCCTGCACCAGGGCGGCGCGACCATCCTTCTCGTCGAGCAGAACGCCCAGGCGGCGCTGTCCGTCGCAGACCGCGCCTACGTGCTGGAGACCGGCAAGGTCGTTATGTCCGGCACCGGCAAGGAGCTGCTGGCCAGCGACCAGATCAAGAAGGCGTACCTGGGAGCGTAGAGGAAGGGCCCTGAGCCTGTCGAAGGGCGGACGGAGTAACGGGCGGCCCGGCATATCCGCTCGGGGCAACACTCCTCGCTGCGCTCGTGCGTTTGCGATTGCCCCTCGCAGACATGCCGGCTCCGCCCTTGCAACCATCTGCAAAAATGCTATAATACAACCGCGGAGTTCTTCCGCGGTTTTCCCTTTTGTTGAGAGAGAATTCAATAGATGTGGTTCGTTCCGGTGGTTTTGTGTGCAAAGCATGCTCTACCTCCGGTCTCCGGATGTGTTTTAAGGCCGAAAATCGGCCCGTACAGCGAGGTTTATGGGGTTTATGGAACTCGATATCTTAAAGGATAAAAAAGTCGCAGAATTGCGGGAAATCGCGAAGGCGCTGGGCGTAAAAGGCGCATCGTCCATGAAGAAAAAGGAGATCATGGACCTGCTCACCCGCATGCACGAAGAGGCGGAAAAGGAGAAGGCGGCTGCCGCGGAGAAAGAGGCTAAAAAAGCTGCTCCCAAAACGAAACGGACTGCAAAGAAAAATGCAGAGCCTGCCTCCGGGCCTGCTGCCGGCAAGCCGGAGAAAGCCGCGAAGAAGGCGGCAAAGCCGAAAAAGACGCAGCCCGCCGCTGCGGAACCCAAAGAGGAACCTGCCGATTCCCAGCTGAAGGTCTATATCCCCGAACCTGCTTCGGCTTATATTTCTGAGGAGAATACGATTTCAGCCGTTCCGGACAATAAGTCCGCGGAACCGGCTGCAGAACCTGCTTCTCTGCCCGAAAAAACAGAAGAGAACAAGCCGGAAGAGATCAAGTCCGAGGAGTCCGATCCGAAAAAGGGCGCTCCCTTAAAGGAAGGCCGCGTGGAGAAGACCGGCATCCTGGACATCGCGGAGGGCGGCTTCGGTTTCCTGCGGTTCGACAATTTCCTGACTTCCGATGAGGATGTCTATGTTTCTCCCACGCAGATCCGCAGGTTCAATCTGAAGACCGGCGACAAGATCTGCGGCATCGCGAGAAAGCCCGGAAGCGACGAACGCTTCGGCGCGCTGCTGTACGTCAAGACCGTCAACGACGACGAGCCCGGCGTTTCCATCCGCCGCAGGGATTTCTCCGACCTCACCCCCATCTACCCCACGGAGCGCATCCGTCTGGAGAATGGCTCCTCTGCGCTTTCCATGCGGCTCACCGATCTGGTGGCGCCTATTGGGAAGGGTCAGCGCGGTCTGATCGTCGCACCCCCGAAGGCCGGCAAGACCACGCTCTTAAAGCAGATCGCGAAGGCCATCGAAGCCCAGCATGTGGATGCGGAACTCATCGTGCTGCTCATCGACGAGCGGCCGGAGGAAGTGACCGACATGCAGCGGGAGATCAAGGGCCAGGTGATCTATTCCACCTTCGACGAGCAGCCTTCCCACCACGTGAAGGTGGCGGAGATGGTGCTGGCGCGGGCCCAGAGGCTGGTGGAGCACGGGAAAGACGTTATCATCTTGATGGATTCCATTACGAGGCTTGCCCGGGCGTACAACCTGGTGGAGACCCCCAGCGGCCGCACGCTGTCCGGCGGTCTGGATCCGGCGGCGCTGTACAAGCCTAAGAAGTTCTTCGGGGCGGCCCGCAACATCGAAGAAGGCGGGTCCATCACCATTCTGGCGACGGCGCTCATCGAGACCGGCAGCCGCATGGACGACGTCATCTTTGAGGAATTCAAGGGTACGGGCAACATGGAGCTTCACCTCGATAGAAGACTGCAGGAGAAGCGGATCTTCCCGGCGCTGAATATCAACAAGTCCGGCACGCGCCGCGAGGATATGCTCATGACCCAGGACGAACTCGAGGCCGTCTGGATGATGCGCCGCGCCGTTGCGGACTGGGGTATCGAGGAGGCCACGGAGCGTGTGGTGATGGAGCTCGCCCACACCAAGCGTAACGAAGACTTTATTCAGAGATTAAAGAAACTCAGACTGTAATAACAGGACAGGGACGGTTCTTTGTCCCAGCAGTGTGCTGGCGCTTTAGTGAGACAAAGAACCGTCCCCATCGAGATAAAATATTATGGACTTTAGCAAAATATTTATGAAAAATGCCACGCCTACGAAAGTGGGCGGGCAGGCCATCCTGGAAGGCCTGATGATGCGGGGCAGCAGAGCCCTGGCCATCGCGGTGCGCCAGCCCGACGGCGACGTGCACCTGACGGTGGAGCCGCTTCCTGCGCCCGGCAAGTGGAAGAAGATGCCCATCATCCGGGGCGTCGTGTTGTTCGTGTCCTCTCTGGTCACCGGCACCCGCATCCTGATGTATTCGGCGGACGTGCTGGAAAACTGCGCGGATGCGGAGGGCAACTCCTACTATGAAGATGACAAACTGACGATCTGGATGAACGAAAAGTTCGGCAAGGAGAAGGCCAACACCATCATGATGTACGTGTCGGTGCTGCTTTCGATTCTGCTCACCGTGGGCGTGTTCATCATCCTGCCCACCGGCGTCATGAGCCTCCTGAAAAAGGCCGGCATCGACAGCCCGGTGCTGCTCAATCTGATCGAGGGCGTGCTTCGCATCTGCATGTTCGTCGTCTACGTGTCGCTCATCTCGAAAATGCCCGACATCCGCCGCACGTTTATGTACCACGGGGCGGAGCACAAGACGATTCACTGCTACGAGAACGGTCTGGAGCTGACCCCGGCCAACGCCCAGACATTCTACACGCTGCACCCGCGCTGCGGAACGAGCTTCCTGATGTTCGTGATGGTCATTTCGCTGCTGGTGTTCTCCCTGCTGGGTTGGCCGAATCTGGCTGCCCGGGTCATCTCCCGGCTGCTGCTCATTCCGGTCATCGCAGGGCTGTCCTACGAGCTGCTGCAGTTTACGGGCCGGCACGACGGCAAGTGCGTGCGCATCCTGTCCATGCCCGGCATTCTGCTGCAGAAGCTTACGACCAAGGAGCCTACAGACGATATGCTGGAAGTGGCAATCCTGGCGGTGAAGGCCGTGCTGCCTTCCCACGAAGATCCGTCGCTGCCGGTGGAGTACTGGGTCGGCCGCGTAAAGCCTTCCGGCGAATACGTGAAGGATGAGGAAGAGACCGCCAAGTACAAGGCGGACAGAGAGAAGTAGAGCGTAGAAAGAAAAAGCCGAAGACTAGTTTGGAAAGCAAATGCCGGCAGGTAGGGACATAGCCTGGAAAGCAATCGTTTGCAGATAAAAAGCAAGTCTTTGAGCGCTTAAGGTTGGAGGGAAAACATGTACAGACACTCAAGACTTTACGCTGTGATCAGCTATATCACGTGGATCGGTTTTATCATCGCCATGGTCGCCCGCGATCCGGCGGATCCCCTGGTGCGCCGTCACCTGAACCAGGCGCTCCTCATCAACCTTATAGAGACTCTCTCGAGGATCCTGGCCCGTTTCGCGATCTTCAGCCCGGCGGCCTTTATCCTGGATCTGGCGGCTCTCGTGTTCTTCTTTATGGGCATCATCCGCGCGCTGAATATGGACGACCGCCCGCTGCCCCTGATCGGCGAGATCGAGCTGATCCGCTGAGAAGAAAGGCCGGTCTGCTATGGCTTCTTCGAAAGAATACCTCGACTTTGTTCTGGACCAGCTGTCCGGCCTGGACGGTGTGTCTTTCCGTCCGATGATGGGCGAGTATATCCTCTATTACCGCGATAAGATCGTCGGCGGCATCTACGACGACCGCCTTCTTGTAAAACCGACTCCCTCTGCTAAGGCGCAGATGCCCGATGCGATGGCGGAACCCCCTTATCCTGGCGCAAAAGAGATGCTGCTTGTAGACAACGTGGACGATAGGGAGTTTCTGTGCGGTTTGCTGGAAGCGATGGTTGCAGAACTGCCGGCTGGGAAGAAAAGGCAGCGGTAAAGATCGAGGCTTATAGGACAAAAGTGTTGATATGAACTGCCGCAATCGTTGACGTTTCAACGGTTGCGGCAGTTTTATCTTGTTTCGAGCAAGATGCAGGGTGGACAAAACGTGTTGGTAAAATATTGATGAAAAAACGCGGCAGAAGAAGATGTATCGATTTTTGCATTTTATCTTGGATTTAGATACATCTTACGAGGCTTGCTGCGTACTGCCAGATCGAAAAGGCTCTTACGGACAATGATTTTTCAGTGTGGAGGGCTTGTGATGTATCGATTTTTGGCAAGATTCCCGATTTTCGATACAAGTATACATAACCCCAGAGCGGCAAAATGCGATGGGAGCCGGGATATGTATCTAAAAACGGCAAAAAGTCTTGAAATCGATACATTCTCAAAATCCACGAAATTCGCACTACTTGTTTAGAAAAATATTGCGAAGGATCGTTTCGATCGTCTCCGTTCGAAACGGTGCAGCTTTATGGTCAAATACCATGATAAGCTTTGAAAACATCTCGGATTGGGAATAGCGTGCGATTTTCTGCAGGTTCGTCGCTGCATAATCGGGGTCGTCCATCATTCCGAACAGTTCCAGCCAGTAAACCTCCAGAGTTATCGGATGCAATAGCGTAAAATCCGGATAGAGGACTGAGCCATCCTCCAAGTATACAGCGCATTCATAGCGATAGGGGATGCCAAGATCGTAAAGCAGATTCGCAACGTGCAATTCCAACCGGCTGCGGACGTACTCTCCTTTCTTTGTGCGGTATGAATCATTGGGTAAGGGATAGGGATTTGTGTCAAAACGCTCATTGAGCCATGATTCGATCTGTTCTTTCGTGGTTTTTACTAATGGCGTAATATAATTGCTCATTTCTTCCGGCAGAGACCGCCTTAAAAGGACTTTTTCTTCCGGATCGAATTTAGCCAAAAAGGATCGAAGCAGCTTGATTTCTTTCTCCAGAATAGGAATCAATTTTTCGCAATACCTTTTGTCGCATAACGATGCGAGCAGTCTTTTGTTGCGTCTCGGAATGGAGACCTCTTTGCGGTGTCCTTCCTCATCTGCGGGTAGTAGGTGGTAAAAGGATACGGATCTTCCTCTCTTTTTCACCAGGATCGATCCGTCAGCATGGCGGGTCAGCCTTTTTTTTGCAGCCAACAACGCCCGCTCATCTTTTCGCAGCAGATCTTCTATTAACTTTGTTATCATTTTTCCTTGCTCCCGCGAGCAAGAAAATTATACAGTGATTGACAATAAATGACAATCACATCTCCGCATTCAAAACCCGGAAGCCTTTAAGACCTCCGGGCTTTTTTTCAGCTAAAACATCTTTATCTGCTCTTCCTCCCGGCTCTGCCGCAGGTCGGGCAGGGGCTTGCCCAAAAGCTGCCGGGCCGCCTCCTCGTCGAAGATCCAGGCCTTCGCCTCGTCCTCACCGATCAGCAGCGGCATGCGGTCGTGCACATTCTCCACGGACTTGTTGGCAGGCGCGGTGATCACCACGAACCGCAGACCGTCCTCGGACGACGCATCCTGCGCCGGCCGCCACAGCCCCGCCAGATACATCAGCTTTTCGCCGGGCAGGTCGAAGCCGACTTTGTTCTTGTCCGGATCCCACTCGTAGAATAATTCCGCCGGCACGACGCAGCGCCGGTACAGCGCGGAACTGCTGAACATCGGCTTTTGGAAGATGCTCTCCGACCGGGCGTTGACCACGAGATCTCCGTCCTTCCCCTCAAATCCCCAGCGGGCCTGGCGCGCAGCAAAACGTCCTTCCATGCCGCTGATGATCACGGCGAGATCGCTGGGATTGATGGTCCCCCAAGCGAACGTCTCCATCTCCTCCACGAGCCCGAATTTCCAGCGCGCCCGCTCGAGGGCATATTTCGTATACCAGATCCTGTGGCACATCTAACGGATCTCCCAAACAAGCGTTACGGTCTCGGACAGCTGCACATCGCCGGGATTGATATCCAGGTCGATGCTGTCCCGGGCGCTTTCGTTTACGGCCATGCCTTTCGCCATCAGAGGCGACTCCATGGGCCGCGCGTAAAAATTCAGTTCGCCCCAGGAGTAGTCGATGTTCTGCAGGTCACCCAGGGTGACCCCACCAGCCTCCGCCAGCACCTCCGCCTTCGCCGACGCGTCTTTTACGGCGCATGCCAGCAGCAGTTCCTTGGCGCTCTCCTTATCCGCCACGGTAAACGCGATGTGGCATTCCGGATCGGTGCCGCTCTGCGCCAGCGCGTAGAGGATCTTGCCCAGCCGTTCGCTGTCCGAGGGGAATTCCAGCTTCAGGTTATGGTAATAGCGGTAGCCCTTAAACCGCTGCTTCCAGACGCCGTCCTCCTGATAGCCCTCGTAGTCCGCGTCGATATTAAAACTGTTTGTCTTTAAGTCTGTCTTCTCGAACCCCAGCGCCGCGACCGCTTCCTGCAGCGCGCGGGTATCCTGCGAGGACTGTTCCATCGCCTTTGCATAATCCTCGTCCGTCCCCGTGAGGGAGATCCCCAGAGACATGGTGTCCGGCGCGATGCTCAGCGTACCGCGCCCCGTTACTTTGATCGTTCTCATCTCTGCACTCCTTTCGTTCTGAACACAGTATAGCAAATTCCAAAGGCCTGCGGTCGCCCGTAAGGCGACAAAATATGCGGCGCTATGGTACAATGAAGATATCTCATGCAAAGGAGACTCCGGAATGACTGAAAAGAAAAAGCGCGCACCTCTGCTGCTGCGCATCCTTTTAAAGCTCATCCTGACCGTTGTCGTCTGCTTCGCGCTGCTCATCGGCTTTCTGTCCGTTACGGAATACAAGCCGGCGGATACGGAGGAGATCGCCGTGGAAGGCGGCGCCGGCCGTCCGCTTTCGGCAGGGGAATCCTTTACCGTCATGACCTGGAACATCGGTTACGGCGCTCTGGGCGACAACGCCGACTTCTTTATGGATGGCGGCAAGTCCGTGCAGACCGCGGATGAGCAGCGGGTAAAGCTGAACATGGCCGAGATCCTGTCGCACGTCGCTTCCGTTGACCCGGAGATCCTCTTCCTGCAGGAGATCGATAAGAATTCCAGCCGGTCCCATCACACGAACGAGTACGCGATGGTGCAGCTCGGACAGCCCACGGACCGGACCTTCAGTTTTGCCAACAACTTTAAGGTCGCGTTTCTGCCGTACCCCATTCCGCCCATCGGCAAGGTGGATTCCGGCGTCGCGACGGTCTCTGTCTATTCCGTGGAAAGCGCGCAGCGGGTGCAGCTCCCCATCCCGTTCTCCTGGCCCGTCCGCATGGCCAACCTGAAGCGCTGCGTGCTCGAAAGCCGCATTCCCGTCGAGGGCACGGACAAGGAGCTCGTGCTGTTCAACCTGCATCTGGAGGCCTACGACAGCGGCGAAGGCAAGATCGCGCAGACCAAGATGCTGGCGCAGCTGCTGCAGGACGAGGCCGCAAAAGGCAACTACGTGATCGCCGGCGGCGACTTTAACCAGATCTTCTCGAGCGCGGACACGGATGCCTATCCCGCGCAGGAGGGCAAGTGGGCGGCGGGAGAGATCGATGTCTCCCAGATCGAGGGCGACTGGCAGTTCCTGATGGATGCCAGCGTTCCCAGCTGCCGCAGCCTGGATCAGCCGCTCCTGGGCGCCGACCCCGAGACCTTCCAGTATTACCTGATCGACGGCTTTATCGCCTCCGCAAACCTGCAGGTGGAGAGTCTGCAGACGGAGGACCTCGGTTTTATCAACTCCGACCACAATCCCGTGGTGTTAACGGTGACCCTGCAGTAGCACGATCGTCACCATAGAACATATATGAGCGAAAGATCTCTGCAAAAACAGAATATCGCCTGGCTGGACGCCCTGCGCATCGCCGCGTGTCTCGCGGTGATCGCGCTGCACGTGTCGTCCCAGGGGTGGCATGCTGCGGTCCCGGGCAGCAGCGAGTGGCAGGTGTTTAACGCTTATAACGCCTGCGTGCGCTGGGGCGTGCCTGTTTTTGTGATGATCTCGGGGTCACTGTTCCTGGATCCGCAAAAGCCCCTCGCGATCCGCTCCGTTTTCGGCAAATATCTGCTGCGGATCGCAGCAACGTTCTGCTTTTGGAGCCTGGTCTACACGGCTTACGCCAAATGGCGCGCGCCGGGCCTTACGACGCTTCAGATGGTCAATAAATTCCTGCAGGGCCAGTATCATATGTGGTTCCTGTTTTTGATCGCCGGGCTGTACGTCGCTGCGCCTTTGCTGCGCAAATTCACGGAAAGCCGGGAGACCGCGAAGTACTTTCTGACGGTGGCTTTCCTCACGGTCTTCGTGTTTTCCACGGCGGCGGACCTGGCGGACTTCTTCCTGCCCCGCATGGGCGAAAGCACGCTTTCCACGCTCGTAACCGCTCTCCGCGCGGACTGGGCGAAGGCTTACTTCTTCCTGCCCATGGGCTACACGTTCTACTATGTAGCGGGCTACTATCTGCGCCGCTGGAGGCCGGGACGAGTGCTGACCATGGTCATCCTCCTGCTTTCCGCTGCCTCGTTTTACGTGACCGCCCACATGGGCTCCGTCCTGACGTCGATCTCGGGCGAAGCGACCAGCTTTAACAGCAACTTTTCCCTGAACGTGATGTTCGAGGCGCTGGGCATATTCGTGCTGTTCCAGAAACTCGGTTCGAAGGACGGGAACGGCGCCTCCCGCAGCGGCAAAGTCCTCAAAAAGCTGTCCCAATGCAGTTTCGGCGTTTATCTCGTCCACGTGCTGTTTTTGGATCTGCTGGCGGACGTCTTCGGGGTGCATGCAGCAGATCTTCCGGCGCTCGTCTCCGTGCCCGTCTTTACGCTGGGCATCGCGTTTGCGAGCCTTCTTGTTTCCTTGTTCCTGAACGCCATCCCGGGGCTGCGGGGACGCATCGTCTAAGAAAGGACGCCCATCCATGACCATCATCGAAGCCCAGAGAGAGATCGCGAAGATCCTGAAAGAGGGGGGCGTGGAGAATGCCATGAACGAAGCCCGGTTCCTGCTGCAGGACGCCCTGGGCTACGATTCCGTGCAGCTCGTAACGGGTTACCGGGACTACGCCTGCACCTCCTGCGTGGAGACGGCCTTCGACTGGGCGAAGCGACGGACGGCGGGTGAACCCATGCAGTACATTCTGGGCCATACGGACTTTATGGGTCTGGAGATCCGGGTGGCTCCCGGCGTGCTCATCCCAAGACCCGAGACGGAAGGCCTTTGCGAGCTGCTGGCAAACGAGGCGAAGGCACGCCGCGGAGCTGACCCCGCCAGCCGCTGGCCCGCCCGCATCCTGGATCTCTGCACCGGTTCCGGATGCATCGCGGCCTGGGCCGCATCGGCATTTGGTGATGCGAAGGTGACGGCGACGGATCTGAGCAAAGAAGCCCTGGCCATCGCAGCGGAGAACTGCCGCGCGCACGAATCCCATCCGGGCCAGATCGAACTGCTGCAGGGCGATCTGTTTGCAGCGCTGGAGCCGAAAGGAGAAACGCAGACATTCGACGCGATCCTCTCCAATCCGCCTTACATCCCGAGCAAAACCGTGGACGAATTGGAGCCGGAGGTGAAGGACCACGAGCCCCAGCTGGCGCTGGACGGCGGACCGGAAGGCATGGATCTCGTCTCCCGCATCATAAAAGAAGCGCCGGACTGGCTGGCGCCGGGTGGTCTGCTCCTGATGGAGATCGACGACACCCAGGAAGAATTGGTTCTCGCCGCCTGTGAAGAATGCGGCAGATATGCCTCTTTCGCAGTCCTCCGCGACCTCGCCGGAAAGATCCGCTATTTAAAAGCTTGGACGAATTGACGGGGACGGCGCTTTGAACTATTGGGGACGGTTCTCTTCAGATCATTTTGATCTGAAGAGAACCGTCCCCAATAGTTCAAAAAAGTGCTTGCAACCCACCCGCACTTATGCTATATTAATAAGGCTTGTAAAGCGTATGAGCGCTTTTCGGAGCGCCAGTCAATAGATATTTTGGTAGAAGGAGGAACACAGCGATGAAAGAAGGTATCCATCCTGCATACAGAGATTGCAAGGTAACCTGCGCCTGCGGAAACACGTTTATGACCAAGTCCACGAAGGACGAGATCCGTCTGGACGTTTGCGCACAGTGCCATCCTTTCTTTACGGGTCAGCAGAAGTTCATCAATCGCGGCGGCCGTGTGGAAAAGTTCAAGCAGAAGTACAACATCGACTAATTGCGATAAAAGGTACCCAAAGACCCGGCTGGAACACGCCGGGTTTTCTATTCGCGTAAAACCATGGAACTCAAGGTCTTAAAGGGCGGCAAGAGCAGCTCTCTCATAACCGAATACCGGTTCGCAGGAGGCGAAGTCACGAACACCCGGCTGATGGGTGTTCTTGGCATGCACCTGCACTGGCTTCTGCCCTACGAGACCGAAAACCGCGACCTGCACCAGTTCTATTACTACGACATCGAGGAGCTGGGCCTGGAATCCATGGGCGTGTACATCGGCGACGACGAGATCGCGGTGGAGGTGACCGCAAAGAGCATCTTCGGCGGTCTTGGCGCCGAGATGAAATCCCTCACCGAGCGCGAAGCCCGCTATCTCGCCAACGAGATGATCGCGGAGACCAAGCGCAAGAACCAGCTGCTGCCCGAGGAAGCGCGCGATCTGGACTTTATCACCAAGGCTCCGGTGCTACTGACGGATGCGGAAAAGCAGGCGCTCAACGAGAAGATGTGCGTGCCCATCCACACCGATTACGGCGTCGTCAATTACTACCTGATGCGCCTGTACGGAAAAGATCTGGAGGGCGCAGCCCTGCTGGTCGCCAAAGGCGCAGATCCGGAGATGCTGGCCATCCCCGAGCCCCGGCGTCACTGCACCTTCCTGCGCAACAGCATCCAGGACAATGGCGGGGTCATCCGCAGAAATTATCTCTGCGAATCTCTCATCGAAGTGGACGACGAGAACGCCCACCGCATCGTGACGAGCGAGGTGTCCGTGGCAGGCGGCAAGGTCGTGGCGGCTCAGAAGAAGAGCGAGTTCCGGATTTCGGACTACGAGGCGTCCATGAAGCTCTCCCGCCCCGAGTTCGTAACGGTGTACGAGATCTACGGCGACATGGATTCCTTCGACGCGGACTTTGCGCCATACGTCGTGGGAGCCCAGAAGACCGGCCACGACTGCGGCGACATGTACATGGAATTCAAGCGCGACAATTACCACGTGGACCAGCCGGAATTCATGCTTTCCGACGACGTGCAGACCCTGTATTTCGTCACGGACTACGGCCAGCTCATCGTGGGGGCCTATTCCCTGGAAGACATCGTGCGGGCGGAGGCGCTGCTGCAGAGCGGCCGCGCGGGCAAGCACATCCAGTCCACGGCCAAGTACCAGTTCGCCGACCCCATCATCTACGAGTTCGCCATGAGCGGCATGACGGATTTTACGGAATTCCTGAAGGCACTGGACTGATCCGCGCAAAATCAATTAAGAAATCTTATGACAGCCATAGAAAACATTAGGGCTGTCTTTTCTTTTATCCCGCTTGCGGCGGGACTAAAAGGTGTATAATATTTCCAACAAGACATTCGTCATTTCATTTCTCAGTTTTTTAAGAGAGAGGTAATATCATGGCAGACGTTAAGAAAAAGACTATCGTAGATTTTCGCAAGATGAAGGCCGAAGGCGACAAGATCACCTGGCTCACCGGTTATGACTACCTGACCGCTAAGTACGAAGAGAGAGCGGGCGTAGAAATGATCCTGGTCGGCGACTCCGCAGGCAACGTTATGCACGGCTACAAGGACACCTGGCCCGTAACGATGGACGAGATGATCTCCCACGCAAAGGCAGTCCGCAAGGGCGCTCCCAACACCTTCTGCGTAGGCGATATGCCCTTCATGAGCTATCAGATCTCCAACGAGGAAGCCATCATCAACGCCGGCAGATTCATCAAGGAAGCCGACATGGATGCCATCAAGCTGGAAGGCTACACTCCTTCCTGCCTGGAGAGAATCACTGCCATCAACGACGCCGGCATGGTCGTAATCGGCCACATCGGTCTCACCCCGCAGTTTGCTGCTCAGCTGGGCGGCAACAAGGCTCAGGGCAAGTCTCTGGAAGCTGCCGTTAAGCTCGTCAAGGCTGCCAAGGACATCGAAGCTGCAGGTGCTTCCATGATCCTGGTCGAAGGCGTTCCCGCCATCACCGGTAAGGCCATCCACGATGCAGTCTCCATCCCCGTTCTCGGCATCGGCGCCGGTTCCTACATGGACGGCCAGCTGCTGATCTTCGCGGATATGGTCGGCTACTTCGACGACTTCACTCCGAAGTTCGTCAAGAAGTACGGCAACGTCGGCGAAGTGCTGCTCAAGTCCTTCCAGGATTACTGCGCAGAAGTCAAGGGCGGCCAGTTCCCGATCGACGGCGTACACGCTTACAAGATCAAGGAAGAGGAAGCCAAGGCCATCGAAGAGGCGATCGCGAAGGAATTTAAGTAATTCCGGTACAAACAGAGCATATTTTGGGCGGGTCACGCGTGACCCGCCCATTTTTTCAACGCCTGTCGCCAAAATCCATTGACAGAGGCCCCCGCGCCCTGTTATGATTAGCAACAGACAACTTATAAACGGCAGAGAGTGTGCGGGCCCGAAAACCCGCCTGAAAAGGGAAACAGGTGAGATTCCTGTACTGTCCCGCAACTATGTTTGAGTCGTCCTCCGAGAAAATGTCACTGGGAGAGATCCCGGGAAGGCGGAAGAGGGCGGATACTCATCAGTTAGGAGACCTGCTTTCTGTTCGTTGCCAAAGGACTGCGAGGAAACGGTCGGGGCAGCGCATAGGATCCAGGTTCGGCCGGCTTAGTCTTCGCATCTCATCCCATTTGCGTGTTTTTCCGTATTCCCCCGCAGGAATGCGGTTTTTTATTGCACGTTGTAACGAAGGAGGACAACTGTGAAGACCAAGAAAATTCTTATCGCGCTGCTGTGCGTACTGGCTCTCGTGCTGGGCGCCTGCAGCAAGGACGACGCAAACAAAGTCGAAAATCAGCACGGAGAAGAGTTCACCGTCACGGATGAGGCCGTTCAGGTCGGCACCGAAGGCGGCGACTACGAACCGTACACCATCACCCTGAACCTGGAGCGTTCCGGCATCGGCCAGAACATGGAGGAGACCTTTACCTCCGCTCCCACCCACGCCATCGCCTCCGGCGACCAGATGGCGGACTTCTTCTTCGATCTGGGCCTGGAAAACAACATGGCAGGCTTCACCAGAGGATCCTGCTGGTCCACCGTCAGCCAGTATCCCGCCAGAGACACCGTTCACAAGATGGCTCCGGACGGAACCGGTCTTGCCAAGGTCTCCAAGGAAGACATCATCGCCACCGGCTGCGACTTCATGATGGGCTGGGATTCCCTGTTCTCCGACAATAACTTCTCCGTCAGCTTCTGCCTGGAGCACGGCATCATCCCGTACTTCCCGTACTGCTGCTCCGACTCCGCCACCTTCGAGGATATCTATAAGGACTACGAAGTGCTGGGCAACGTCTTCGGCGTGCAGGAACTGGCCGCAGAAAAGGTCCAGGCCATGAAGGACAAGCTGGCTTACGTCGAAGAGACGCTGGGCGCAGAAGTCTACGAGAACCCCATCCGCGTGTTCGTTTACGACTCCGGCGAAGACGCTCCCTTCACCGCCTGCCAGGGTATGCCCGGCGACATGATCAAGAGAGCCGGCGGCATCTCCATCTTCGACGACATCGAAAAGGGCTGGGCGACTCCGTCCTGGGAAGAGGTCGTCGCACGTGACCCGGATGTCATCCTCATCCTGGACTACGACTACGACACCGACGCCAAGATCGAATTCCTGCAGAACAACGACTTCACCAAGAACCTGAGAGCGGTCAAGGAAGGCCGGATCTATTCCGCCTGCTGCGCCGACATGCAGGGCTCTGCCGGTTCCGCCGGTACCGTCGAGATCATGGCGAAGCAGTTCTATCCCGATAAGTTCTAAGGTTTAAAAAATTAGCGAAGATGGAAAAACGAAAGACAGCGCTGTTTCCGCTGAACAAAGAATCGCATTTTCTGATCTTCTGCATCCTTATGCTCTGCCTCATGGGCATCGCCATGTTTTCGGCGATGCGCATGGGCAGCGTGGAGATCGATCCGGACACCATTAAGGGCGTACTGGTAAACAAACTCACCAGCAGAGAGTATTACCCGGTCACCTGGGATTACAGCCTGGAGTCCATCGTCTGGGACATCCGCACGCCCCGCGTCTTTACGGCCTTTATCGTCGGCGCGGGTCTTACCATGTGCGGCATCCTGATGCAGGTGCTCACGAAAAATTCCCTGGCGGATCCGTACGTGCTGGGTATCTCCCACGGCGCATCAGCCGGTGCGGTATCCGTCATCATGTACGGTTATCTGTGGTTTTTAGGCGGCTACGGCACCATGGCGGGCGCATTTTTAGGCGCTCTCATCTCCATTACGCTGGCCATGAAGATCGCCAGCGTGCGCAAAAAGATCACGGCCACTCAGCTGGTGCTGGCAGGCATCGCGGTCTCCGCGCTGTTCGGCGCCATAACGAACCTGATGATCTACCACACGAAGACCGGTTCGGACAAGGTGAAGACCGCCTCCTACTGGATGATGGGCTCGCTGTCCGGATCCTCGTGGGAAAAACTGAAGTATGCGACGATCGCATTCCTGGTGTGCTTTGCGCTCATCATGCTGCTCACCCGGCAGCTGGACGTGCTGATGCTCGGCGACGACGTGGCATCCACAGTGGGCGTCAACACGGATAAGCTCAAGTTGATGATCATCCTGCTGGCGACGCTGCTGACCGGCGTCATCGTATCCGTCTCCGGCCCCATCGGCTTTGTCGGGCTCACCTTCCCCCACATTACGCGAAGTATCGTGGGAACGAAACACCGGCGGCTGGTTCCGGCGGCGGTGCTGGTGGGAGGCACGTTTTTAGTCGTCGCGGACATCATCTCAAGGGTCATCGTTGCCCCGGAGGAACTGCCCATCGGTGTCGTGTCCGCGTTCTTCGGTGCGCCGTTCTTCCTGTATCTGATCCGCAAGGGCAACAAGAAGGCAGGTGGCTGAGGATGAAACTCAACGTAGAGAACGTAAGCTATTCCATCGGCGCCAAGCTGATCGTGGACGGCGTGAGCCTGGGAGTGGAAGAAGGCTCTTTCGTGGGCCTCGTCGGCCCCAACGGCTGCGGAAAATCCACGCTTTTAAAGAATATCTATAAAGTCTACAAGCCAGACAGCGGCAAAGTGTTTATCGACGGCAAGGACCTGGCGCAGCTCTCCAACAAGGAGACAGCGAAGGAGATGTCCGTGATGCAGCAGGAGAACAACGTGGAGTTCGACATGCTGGTCTTCGATATGGTAATGCTTGGCCGCTACTCCCACCAGAAGATGTTCGGCACCGACATGGTGTCGGAAGGGCGCATCGTAAAGGATGCTTTGGCGGAAGTGGGGCTTTCCGGTTACGAGGAGCGCAGCTTCCTGTCGCTGTCCGGCGGCGAGAAACAGCGGACGCTCGTCGCCCGGGCCCTGGTGCAGAAGGCCGAACTCGTTATTTTGGACGAACCAACCAACCATCTGGACATCGGTTACCAGTACCAGATCATGAACATCCTCAAGAATCAGGACCTTACCGTGTTTTCCTCCATTCACGACCTCAACATCGCGTCGTGCTATTGCGACAAGATCATCCTGATGAAGGCGGGCCGGATCGTAGATTTCGGCACGCCTGAGGAGATGTTCGTGCCGGAGAAGATCCGCGATCTGTTCGGTGTGGATACGGAAGTCAACGTCAATCCCCACACCGGCCGTCCGAATATCGTCTTTTATCCGCAGTGACGTTTTTTCACACCTGTCGCCCTTTCCGGGGTTGACCCGGGAGACCCTATGTGATATAGTACAGCCGAACTGAATAGAGCTCATCGAGAGTGGCTGAGGGAATAGGCCCTGCGACGCCCGGCAACCTAGCAAAGAAAAGGTGCTAAATCCTACAGGTATTACCTGAAAGATGAGGAAATTGTAAAGCAAAGCCTCTTCTTTCATGAAGAGGCTTTTACAATATGTGAGCTCTTTTGCAAAGACCGGCCGCTGGCCGGGTCACAGAAAAGGAGGAGATTTCCATGGTAAGAAAACTGTTTACTTCCGAATCCGTAACGGAAGGCCATCCCGATAAGATCTGCGACCAGATCTCCGACGCGGTGCTGGACGAAGCGCTGCGCCAGGATCCGCTGAGCCGCGTAGCCTGCGAGACCTGCGCCACCACCGGCCTTGTGATGGTGATGGGCGAAATGACCACCACCGGCTACATCGACATCCAGGGCGTTGCCCGCCAGGTGATCGCCGACATCGGCTACACGAAGGGCGAGTACGGCTTCGATTCCTTCAGCTCCGGCATCATCGTGGCCATGGACCGGCAGAGCCCGGACATCGCCATGGGCACCAACGAGGAAGTCGGCGGCGCCGGCGACCAGGGCATCATGTTCGGCTATGCCTGCAACGAGACCCCGGAACTCATGCCGCTGCCCATCTCTCTTGCCCACAAGCTGGCCATGCAGCTGACGAAGGTCCGCAAAGACGGCGTCCTCACCTATCTGCGCCCGGACGGCAAGACCCAGGTGACCGTCGAATACGAAGACGATAAGCCTGTGCGTGTCGACACCGTGCTCATTTCTACGCAGCACGATCCCGAGGTGACCCAGGAGCAGATCAAGGCAGACCTCATCGAAAAGGTCATCAAGCCCATCGTTCCTGCCGAACTGCTGGACGACGCCACCAAGTACTATGTGAACCCCACAGGCCGCTTCGTCATCGGTGGACCGCACGGCGACTCCGGCCTGACCGGCCGCAAGATCATCGTCGACACCTACGGCGGCTATGCACGCCACGGCGGCGGCGCCTTCTCCGGCAAGGATCCCACGAAGGTGGACAGAAGCGCCTGCTATGCAGCCAGATATGCAGCCAAGAATGTTGTCGCTGCCGGCCTGGCAGACCGCTGCGAGATCGAGCTGGCCTACGCCATCGGTATCGCCCAGCCCGTCTCCATTCTGGTAGATACCCAGGGCACCGGCAAGCTGCCCGACGACAAGATCGCGGAGATCGTCTCCAAGGTGTTCGACTTTACACCGGGCGGCATCATCAAGAAGCTCGACCTGCGCAGACCCATCTTCCGCAAGACCGCAGCCTACGGCCACTTCGGCCGCGAAGATGCGGACTTCACCTGGGAGAAGCTCGACATGGTCGATGCCCTCAAGGCCGAAGCTGGGCTGTAAGGAACATTTTTAACGAATTCCGAATTACAACTTCAAACCAATAAAGCGGAGCGGGCGCGAGAGCGCCCGCTTGCTTTTTTAGAAAAGTGCATTATAATATGAGGTGGTTAGCAACAGCTAACTATAACGACAAGATAAATCATCCAGAATATAAATCGATATCCGATAAACGGAGGCTTCTTATTACATCCGAAGTATTGCGCGGCGTCCTGATCCCATTCCTGGGAACTTCCGCAGGAGCTGCCTGCGTGTTTTTCATGAAAAGAGAACTCAGCCGCATCGTGCCCGCCATGCCGTACTTCCTGAGTTTCGCTGCCGGTGCCATGATGTATGTGGTCGCGGAAGAAATCATCCCCGAGATGTCCGAGGGCAGTCATTCTCACATCGGCGTATTGATGTTTGCTGCCGGGTTCACCGTGATGATGGCGCTGGATGTGGCGTTGGGATGACCCTTCCAGTTGCCTTTCCAGCACAAAGAATGATATAATACTCTTTGTCTAATCTCACCAAAAATCTCGGAAGGAATTTGTATTATGGTTAAGAAATTCACCGCAGACAGAGCGGAATTCAAACCCAGCGTGCTGATGCAGTTGGCAGGACTCTCCAAGGGCATGGACGATCTGATCGACCTGTCCATCGGCGATCCGGACTTTACCACGCCCGAGCCCATCCTCACCGCAGGATATCAGGATGCCCTCAAAGGCTACACCCACTACTCCCCGGCGAAAGGCTATCCCGACACCATCCAGGCGGTCGTCGACTCCTATAAACGAGATCTCGGCATCGAGATCGCTCCGGAAAACGTGCTCATCGCGGCGTCCGGCGCCTATTCCTGCTTCCTGGCTTGCTTTTCCACGATCAACCCCGGCGACGAACTGCTGGTAGCGGATCCGACCTTCCTCGCTTACAAGGCGCAGATCGCCTACGCCGGCGGCGTGCCCGTGTTCTTCCCCACCTACGAGAAGGACGACTGGCGCATCAAGGCGGAGAACGCGGAGCCCTTCATCACCGAAAAGACCAAGGGCATCTTCCTCTGCAATCCCAACAATCCCACCGGTGCGTGCCTTCACAGGGAAGACCTGCAGGCCATTTACGACCTGGCGGAAAAATACGATCTGATGATCTACGCCGACGAGATCTACACCTCCTACAGCTACGAGGTGCCCTTTACCTCCATGCTGTCCATCCCCGGCGCGGCCAAGCGGACGATCGTCATCAACTCCCTGTCCAAGAACTTCGTCGCCACCGGCGCAAGACTTGGCTGGATCATCGCACAGCCGGAGATCATCAACGCCTGCACCATGGTGGGGGTCAACGTGGTGTACACCGCGCCTGCCATCTCCCAGCGCATGGCGAAATTCGCCCTCAACCAGGGCACGCAGTACATGGGCGATATCATGAAAGAGTTTAAGGAACGCATGTACAAGACGGCGGAGCGGATCAACAGGATCCCGCACCTGTCCGTGCAGTGCCCGCCTCCCGGTACGTTTTACCTGTTTGTAAACGTTAAGGAGACCGGCCTGGACGACGTGGAATTCACGATGAAGGTCCTCAAAGACGCCCACGTTACGGTGGTCCCGGGATCCGACTTCGGCGAACTGGGCAAAGGCTACGTGCGCATCTGCGCGACGGTGGGCCTGCCCAGGCTGATGGAGGCTTGCGACCGAATCGAGGCCCTGGGCCTGTGACCCGCACCAACAACATAGGAATCTCAGCGGCGGCGTCCGGAAGGGCGCCGCTTTTGTTTTATGCGCATACCGGCCCCGGTATGCATGAATAATGCATAATATGTAGCAGCGACCAAAAATATTAAAAAATATTCAAATTTCCCTTGACATCTTTCCAGCATAAATATACACTATCACCGTTGATTTACGAATAACCATGAATATTTAGACCGATATACTGCATAAACAACATGAGCACCATAGCAGACATCTTTGCAAACTATTATCAATACTTCTTACGGGGCACCCGGACCACCATCGTGGTCTCCCTGGTCACCGTATTCTTCGGCGCCCTCATCGGCTGCCTCATCGCACTTCTGAGACTTTCGAAGTACAAGCCCCTGTCCGGTTTCGCAAAACTGTATATCACCGTCATCCGCGGCACGCCGCTGCTGGTGCAGCTGTACATCGTGTACTACCAGCTGAACTTTATCCACTATCCCAGCGGATCTTTCCTGGGCGTGGAGCTGGCGCGGGTCATCCCCTGCATCATCGCCCTGAGCATCAACTCCGGCGCCTACGTGGCGGAGGTCATCCGGGCGGGCATCCAGGCGGTGGACTTCGGCCAGACGGAAGCGGCTCTCTCCTGCGGCATGACGTACCCCCAGTGCATGTGGAACATCGTGCTGCCCCAGGCAGTCAAGAACATCCTGCCGGCCATCGGCAACGAGTTCGTCACCATGGTAAAGGAAACGTCCATCATCCAGTATCTGGGCATCTCCGACCTGATGTACAACAACGGCATCGTGGTCACGTCCACCTACAATCCTCTTCCCTGTTACTACATCTCGGCCCTCATCTACCTAACGCTCAACATCGTCCTGGGCAAGGGCCTGAACATCTTCGAAATGAGGCTGAAGCAAAGTGAACGGTAACGTACTGTTTGAGATACAAGGTTTAAAGAAAAACTTCGGAGAGGTCGAAGTTCTGAAAGGCATCGACCAGAAGATCGAGAAAGGCGAGGTAGTCGTGGTAATCGGGCCTTCGGGCTCCGGGAAATCCACGTTCATCAGATGCCTCAACCTTCTGGAAACGCCCACGGACGGCAAGATCCTGTTCGAAGGCACCGACATCTGCGGCAAAGAGACCCGGGCCAATCTCCACCGGGAAAAGGTAGGCATGGTGTTCCAGCAATTCAACCTGTTCAACAACCTGTCCGTGCTGGACAACATCACCGTTTCCCTGAAGAAGGTCAAAAAGATGCCGGAGGCGCAGGCAAAGGAAAAGGCCTTAAAACTTCTGGACCGGGTCGGGCTCACCGACAAGGCGGATACCTATCCCTCCCAGCTGTCCGGCGGCCAGAAGCAGCGCATCGCCATCGTGCGGGCCATGGCGCTCGACCCCGACGTGATGCTCTTCGACGAACCCACTTCGGCGCTTGACCCGGAGATGGTCGGCGAAGTGCTGAAGGTCATCCAGGAGCTGGCGGAGGAAGGCGTAACGATGGTCGTCGTGACCCACGAGATGGGCTTCGCCAGAAAGGTCGGCACCCGCATCCTGTTCATGGATGACGGGGTCATCGCCGAGGAAGGCACCCCCGAACAGATCTTCGACCACCCGCAGAACGAACGCACCCGGGACTTCCTGTCCAAGGTCATCAACGTAATATAAGCAACGCAATTGAGGAGGCAAATACAAATGCTTGGAACCATTAACCCCGAAATTTTATTCCTGCAGCAGGAAGACCAGATCAAGGCGGGTCTTCTGGACATGAAGATGATCCTGGAGATCACCGAAGAGACCTATAAGCTCCTGGGGGAAGGCAAGATCCAGAACCCGCCCAAGACCCACCTGGGCATCCCCGATCCGGAAAACTGGAATTCCTTCTTCAACACCATGCCCTGTCACATCGCAGGCGACTACAACATCGCCGGCGTCAAGTGGGCAGCGGAGAGCAAGAAGAATGCAAATACACCCGGCATCCCCTACGGCATCGATATCTCGATCTTAAGTGACCCCGAGACGGTCCTTCCGTTCTGCATCCTGGACGGCACCATCATCACCGCCATGAGAACCTCCGCGGTGGCAGGCGTACAGGCGAAGTACTGCGCGCCTTCCGATACGAAGACAGCGACCCTCATCGGCGCAGGCGTCATCGGCGAGACCATGGTGATGGCGATCTGCGAAGCGATCCCCACGGTCAAGACGATCTACATCTGCGACCTGGATCTGCCCAAGGCGGAAAAGATCGCGGCGGAATACAAGGACAAGTATCCCGGCGTGGAGATTATCCCCTGCGCAGACAGCAAGGCGGCTGCAGCCAAGTCCGAGCTCATCATGGGCGAGACCACCGCGAGAACGCCCTTCATCGATAAGGAATGGGTCAAGCCTCACAGCGCCATCGTCTGCGTATCCAACGAGGCGGCAAAGGACGTACCGCTCATGGCGGACGTAAAGGTCGTGGACTACTGGAAACAGATGGTGACCTTCAAGAACAAATCGATCGTCCAGGCGTTCGATGCCGGCGAAATCACCAAAGACCAGATCCTGGAGACCTCCGACCTGGTGCTGGGCAAACCCTGCAGAACCAATGACGACCAGTTTATCTACGCTTGCTCTCTGGGCCTCGGCGCGCTGGACATCACCGTCGCCTATAAACTCTATCAGAACGCAATGAAGATGGGACTTGGCACCAAGATCAAGATGTGGGACAAGCCCCTGTGGGAATAAGACAGAAAAGGAGACAAAACCATGAAAAAACTGATCGCACTCTTACTGGCCGCCGTTATGGTATTCGGCCTGGCTGCCTGCTCCGGCGGCAGCGAACCCGCAGCGGAATCTGCTTCCGTCATCGACGAGATCAAGGCGGCAGGCAAACTCACCGTAGGCACTTCTGCGGACTATCCTCCCTATGAATTCCACACCGAGATCGACGGCGTCGATACGATTGTCGGCTTCGACATCGCCATCGCACAGGCAATTGCCGATGACATGGGTGTAGAACTGGACATCGTCGACATGTCCTTCGACAACCTGCTGATGAGCCTTGCCAACGGCGAATTCGACATGGTCATCGCCGGCATGACTTCCAACGAGGAGCGTCTGAAGGCTGTTGACTTCTCCAAGCCCTACATGGTGAGCAAGAATCTCATCCTCGTAAAGAGCGAGAACGCGGACAAATACAAGACGCTGGACGATCTGAAGGGTGCCAAGGGCGGCGCCCAGACCGGCTCCATTCCTTATCAGCGCTGCGTGGAGTACTGCGGCGAAGAGAGCTCCGTCGGTCTTGCCAAAGTGCAGGATCTCGTGATGGAGCTGCAGGCTGGAAAACTCGACCTCATCTTCCTGGACTACATGACGGTTCTGACCTATGCGGCGGTCAACGACGATCTGGAAGCGGTGGATGTCAACATCCCCACCACGGACAGCGGCTACTGCATCGCCGTCGAGAAGGGCAACACGGAGCTGGCCGAATACATCAACGGCGTGCTGTCAAAACTGGCGGAAGCGAATGCGATCGAGGAGTTCGTCGTGGAAGCCCAGCAGCAGGCCGGCATGGAGGAGTAATTTACTTAAAATTCCGGTCCGATACGGCAAACTATTTCAGGGAAAGGCGGCTACCGCCTTTCCTTTTATGGTACAATAAGATGTTAAAGTACGCGTATTTTGGAGGCACATCATGACGAAAAAGTTTATCGCAGACCGTCTGCTGCAGGAGGAAGTCCCTCTCATGTCGAAACTCGCCGGTATGACTGCCGGCATGGACGACCTGATCGACCTGTCCATCGGCGATCCGGACTTTACGACCCCGGCGCCCATCATCGAAGCGGGATACAAAGATGCGCTGGCGGGCTGCACCCACTACACCCAGCACAGAGGATATCCCGACGTGATCCAGGCTGTCGTGGATTACTACAAGAGAGAGCTGGGCGTGGTCACCGACGAGAAGAACGTCCTCATTACGACGTCCGCGGACTACGCGGCGTTTCAGGCCTGCTTCGCCACCATCAATCCCGGCGACGAGGTCCTCATCCCGGATCCGTCCTTTCTGTGCTACCGCAGCCAGGTGGAGTATGCTGGCGGCAAGAGCGTCATGGTGCCGACCTGCGAGGAGGACGGTTGGCGGCTGAAGGCGGAGATCGCGGAAAAATACGTGACCCCGAGAACGAAAGGCATCTTCATCAGCACGCCCAACAACCCGACCGGCGCCTGCCTGCATAAGGAAGACCTGGAAGGCATCGTAAGGCTGGCCGAAAAGTACGATCTGCTGATCTATTCCGACGAGATCTACACCTGGTACAGCTACGACGTGCCCTTCGTGAGCGTCCTGAGCGTCCCCGGCGCTGCAGAGCGCACCTTGGTCATCAACAGCATGTCCAAGAACTACGTCTGCACCGGCGCACGCCTTGCCTGGGTCATCGCCCCGGTCCAGATCATCGGCGCCATGGTGCAGGAAGGCATGAACATGGTCTACACCGCGCCTTCCATCTCCCAGCGCATGGGCAAATTCGCGCTGGAGCAGGGCAAGGAGATCATGGCGCCGATCATGGCGGAGTTTAAGGAGAGAATGTTCAAGACGGCGGAGCGGATCAATCAGATCCCGCACCTGAAGGTGCAGAGCCCGCCGCCCGGCACGTTCTATCTGTTCGTCAACATCAAGGAGACGGGTCTTACCGACGAGGAATTCGTGCTCAAGGCGCTGCACGAAGCCCACGTTACGGTGGTGCCCGGCAGCAATTTCGGCGAATGCGGCAAAGGCTACGTGCGCGTTTGCGCAACGGTGGGCCTGCCCAAGCTGCTGGAGGCCTGTGACCGCATCGAAAAGCTGGGTCTGTGACCCGGCCAAGGGAATAGAGATCATTTTACAGGAGATTAGATTATGGGATTTTTAGAGAAGATCTTCGGCGACTGGAACGAGAAGCAGGTTCGCAGGATCGAAAAGCTCGCGGATCAGATCGAAGCGCTCGATGAGCAGATGCAGAGCCTCTCGGACGAAGAGCTGAAAGCCAAGACGCCGTATTTTAAAGAAAAGCTGGCGAACGGCGCCACGCTGGACGACATTCTGGTGGAAGCTTTCGCCGTCTGCCGCGAAGCCGCCTGGCGGAGCCTCGGCATGAAGCACTTCCGCGTGCAGCTCATCGGCGGCGTCGTGCTCCACGAAGGCAACATCGCCGAGATGAAGACCGGCGAAGGCAAGACGCTGGTGGCCACGCTGCCCGTGTACCTGAACGCGCTCACCGGTAACGGCGTGCACGTGGTAACGGTCAACGACTACCTGGCGAAGCGCGACATGGAATGGATGGGCAAGCTCTATACGTTTCTGGGGCTCACCGTTGGCTGCGTCATCCACGGCATCCCCACGGACAAGCGCCGGGAAGCCTACCTCAGCGACATCACCTACGGCACGAACAACGAGTTCGGCTTCGACTACCTGCGCGACAACATGTGCGTCTACCAGAAAGACCAGATGCAGCGGGAGCTCAACTACGCCATCGTGGACGAGGTGGACTCCATCCTCATCGACGAAGCCAGAACGCCGCTCATCATCTCCGGCATGGGCGCCAAATCCACGGATCTGTATCAGACCGCGGACCGCTTCGTGCGCACCCTGGTAAAGGGCGAAGTCATCGAGGACGGCGATCCCCGCTTCGGCGGCACCAAGACCACCACCGGCGACTTTACGGTGGACGAGAAGGATCGCAGTGTGGCCCTCACCGAGCAGGGCGTCGCCAAGTGCGAAAAGTACTTCGGCATCGAGAACTTCTCCGACCCGGAGAACATGGAGATCAACCACCACGTCCTCATCGCCCTCAAGGCCCACAACATCATGAAGCGCGATGTGGACTACATCGAAAAGGACGGCGAGATCGTCATCGTGGACGAGTTCACCGGACGCTTTATGTTCGGCCGCCGCTACTCCGACGGTCTGCACCAGGCCATCGAGGCGAAGGAAGGGATCGAGGTCCGCAGCGAGTCCAAGACGCTGGCGACCATCACCCTGCAGAACTACTTCCGCATGTACAAGAAGCTGGCCGGCATGACCGGTACCGCCAAGACCGAGGAAGAGGAATTTACGGACATCTACAACATGCAGGTCGTGGTCATCCCCACGAACCGGCCCATTCAGAGAAAGGATCTGGACGACTCCGTCTATTCCACGATGAAGGCGAAGTTCAACGCGGTCTGCGACGAGATCGAGGCGCACCATGCGACGGGTCAGCCGGTGCTGGTCGGCACCATCTCCGTGGAAAAGTCCGAGATCCTCTCCGCGATGCTGCAGAGACGGGGCATCCCCCACAACGTGCTGAACGCGAAGCAGCATCTGAGAGAAGCCGAGATCATCGCGCAGGCGGGCCGGGAAGGCGCCGTCACCATCGCGACCAACATGGCCGGCCGCGGTACCGACATCCTGCTGGGCGGCAACCCGGATTACGAAGCGAAGAAAGAGATGAAGAAGCTGGGCTACGAGGACGAGGCGATCTCCTACGCCAGCAGCTTCGTGCCCTTAAAGGATCCGGCGCTCATCGAAGCCCGGGCGAAATACAGCCAGCTGCTGGAGCAGTTCGAAGAGGAACGCCAGCCCGAACAGCAGAGAGTGCGCGAACTGGGCGGCCTTCACATCATCGGCACCGAGCGGCACGAGTCCAGACGTATCGACAATCAGCTGCGCGGCCGTGCCGGCCGTCAGGGTGACCCCGGCAGCACCCAGTTCTTCGTGGCGCTGGACGACGATCTGATGCGTCTGTTCGGCGGCGAGCGCGTGCAGACCATCATGTCCAAGTTCGGCATGGGCGAGGACGAGAAGCTGGAGGCAGGACTGCTCTCCAAGACCATCGAGAACGCGCAGAAGAAGGTGGAAGGCCGCAACTACGGCATCCGGAAGTACGTGCTGCAGTATGACGACGTCATGAACCGTCAGCGCACCACCATCTACAACGAGAGAAACCGCGTGCTCCACGGCGAAGACCTGAAAGAACACATCATCGGCATGATGCAGGACCAGGTGACCGAGATCCTGGACTACGTAACGGCTCCCGGAAAATATGCGGAAAGCTGGGACTGGGATGAACTGAACAAGCGGCTGAAAGCCATCAATCCCAACTTCCACGACATCCGCTACACCGACGAGCAGCTGCAGGTCTTAGACCGCAAGATCCTCAACACCGACTGCATGACCATGTTCGAGGAGGCCTATAAAGCCAAGGAGGACGAGATCGGTGTCGAGCGCCTCAGAGAGATCGAACGCATGCTGCTGCTGCGCATCGTGGACAGCAAATGGATGGATCACATCGACGCCATGGACCAGCTGAAGACCGGTATCGGCCTTCGCTCCCTGGGTCAGCAGGATCCGGCCCAGGCCTACGCCAACGAAGGCGCGGACATGTTCGAACTGATGGTAAAGAGCATCTGCGACGACATGGTGCGCTTCCTGTTCGGCATTACGCTGCAGACCACGGCGGAAAGAAAGCAGGTCATCCGCATCGGAGCCAGCCGCAAGGACGAAGGCGGCTCCGCCATGGACCAGGCCAGATCCGAGAGCGGCAGCGTGTCCGCATCCGGTTCTGCGACCGGTTCGGGCGTCGTCTCCGCTTCCGGCGGACTGCCCCAGCAGGTGAAGGCGACGGCCACGAACGCGGGCGACGCGAAGCCGGTGCCTTTCCGCGCCGAAAAGCGGCCGGGAAGAAACGATCCCTGCCCCTGCGGCAGCGGCAAAAAGTATAAGAACTGCCACGGCAGAAATGCATAAAGGTTGGAAACCATGCTCATCTTAGACAATCTGAAAAACTCCATCCCGCAGGCAGAGGAGACCCTGGGGAAGCTCAGGGAGAGCCTTTGACGTCGATAAAAAGCGGGCGAGACTGGAAGAACTGAATTACGAATCCGGGCTTCCGGGTTTCTGGGACGACCAGGAGCGGGCGCAGAAGACCATAAAAGAGCGGGGTTCGCTGGAGTCGGATCTGGGCGAATACGACGCCTGCAGCCGGCTGCTTTCCGATGCCAAGGTCCTGATGGAGATGGCGGAGGAAGCAGAGGACGAAGACTCCGCGAAGGAAGCGCTGGCGACGTTTGAAGCATTTCAGACGAAGGCGGAAGAGGTGAACATCCGGGCGCTTCTGTCCGAAGAATATGACCAGAACAACGCCCTTGTCAACATCCATCCCGGCGCCGGCGGCGTGGACGCCCAGGACTGGGCGGAGATGCTGCTGCGCATGTACACGCGCTGGGCGGAAAAGAAGGGCTATAAAGTCAAGATCCTGGATTACCAGAACGATACCGAGGGCGGCATCAAGAACGTGGAGATCCTGGTGGAAGGCCCTCTGGCCTACGGCTATCTGAAGACCGAGAGCGGCGTGCACCGGCTGGTGCGGATCAGCCCCTTCAACGCGGCGGGAAAGCGCCAGACCAGCTTTGCGCTGGTGGACGTTATGCCGGAACTGCCCGAAGACATCCAGGTGGACATCGATCCCGGCGATCTGCGCATCGACACCTACCGCTCCAGCGGTGCGGGCGGTCAGCACGTCAACAAGACGGACTCCGCTGTGCGGATCACCCATATCCCGACCAATATCGTGGTGAGCTGCCAGAACGAGCGCAGCCAGCACCAGAACAAGGAATATGCCATGCGCATGCTGTACGCGAAGCTGTACGCATTGGCGCGGCAGGAACATAAGGAAAAGATCTCCGAACTGCACGGCGACTATGGACAGATCGCCTGGGGCAGCCAGATCCGCTCCTACGTCTTCCAGCCCTACACGATGGTAAAGGACCACCGCACGGGGCAGGAGACCAGCAACGTGAACGCCGTCATGGACGGCGCCATCGACGACTTTATCTACGCTTCTCTGAACGCGCTGCAAAAGGGGGAATTGTAGTGGAAGAGCTGGAACGCAAAAGAAGATTTCTCATCAATCTGACCTATGCCGTTGCGGTGGGCATCGTGTATTACGTGTTGGTGCGCTACGTGCTGTACGCGCTCATGCCCTTTACGATCGCGCTGCTGGTAACGTTCCTGTTAAAGCGGCCGGTGGATGCCACGTCCCGCCTGCTGCATATCCCGAGAAGAGGCATCGCGGCGTTCTGGGTCATCCTGTTCTACGGGATCATCGGCGCGCTGCTCACCCACGCTGTTATCCAGCTGATCTTTACGGTGCTCAGCTGGTTCGGCTCCCTTACGACGATCTATGCGACGCATATCGAACCTGCCGTACAGCGGGTGCTGCAGTGGTACGAGGAACTTGTGGCGGATATTGACCCTGCCAGGGTCAGCCAGGCGGAGGCCATCGCCAACAACATCCTGGGCAGCCTGGCCAGCGGCGTAACGTCCCTGTCCCGGTCCCTCGTGGGATACGCGCAGCGCCTCGCCATGGGTACGCCGAAGTTCTTCATCTCCCTGATCTTCTGCATCGTGTCCACGGTATTCCTGTCCATGGACTACCCCAACATCAACTACTTCTTCCTGGCGCAGTTCAAGGAGAAGTCCCAGCAGACCATCCTGGAAGCGAAGAACTACCTGGTCGGCACCATCGGCGGCATGCTCAAGTCCTACGGGCTCATCATGATGATCACCTGGATCGAACTGACGATCGGCTTAAAGATCATCGGACTCGAGGATTACATGACGGTGGCCCTTATCATCGCGATCTTCGACATCCTGCCGGCACTCGGCACCGGCGGCGTCATGATCCCCTGGGTCATCATCGAAGTCGTCCAGGGCAACTATTCCATGGGCGTAAAGCTCCTGCTGCTCTACGTTATCATCACGGTGGTGCGCAACGTCCTGGAACCGAAGATCGTAGGCGAATCCATCGGCCTGCACCCGGTGCTGCTGCTCATCTCCATCTACGTGGGCGGCACCATCCTGGGACCCATGGGCATCGTCATCATGCCCTTTACCCTCATCGTCATCAAGAAGCTGAACGATGCGGGGCACATCCAGGTCTTCCGCAGCGACTACCTGGCCGAAAAAGACGAAGCATTCCGGAAATCCTTTAAGACCAGCACAGTCGTTCCCGTCGACGAGGAAGACGAGCGGACCAAGCTGCGTGGTTAGGCAAGCCCCACAGAAAGTACTTATTTTATGAGAAAGATCAAAGCGGTGCTGTTCGATTTCGACGGCACCATCATGGATACCAACACCATCATTCTCAAGTCCTGGCAGCACACCTTCAACACGGTGCTGGGGCGCGACCCGGTGCACGAGGAGATCGTGGCGACGTTCGGGGAGCCTCTGGACGTGACCATGGCCAAACTCTTCCCGGACCGGGACACCCACGAGATGGTGGAGACCTACCGCAACTACCAGCGGCACATCTACCGGGATGCCATCACCATGTTCCCGGGTACAAAGGAGGTCATCCTGGAGCTGAAAAACAGAGGTTATCTGGTGGGGATCGTCACCAGCAGGCTTTGGAGCTCCACGACCCAGGGGCTCTACAAATTCGATATCGCGGACATGTTCGACGCCGTCGTTTCCGCGGAGGATACGACGATCCACAAGCCAGATCCCACGCCTTGCCTGCTGTGCCTGGAAAAGCTGGGCGTAAAGCCGGAAGAAGCCATCATGGTGGGCGACAGCAAGTTCGATATCCTGTGCGCCCGCAATGCCGGCGTCAAGTCGGTGCTGGTGGCCTGGACCATCTCCGTGAACGAAGAACAGCGCAAAACGCTGGCGCCGGAGTACTACATCGATGACGCCATGCAGCTGCTGGATATCGTAGAAAACGCTTGATTTTTCACAAACCGCATGGTAATATAATCCGTGCGTATGCTGATGTGGCTCAGTCGGTAGAGCAGCTGATTCGTAATCAGCAGGTCGCCGGTTCAAGTCCGGCCATCAGCTCCAGTGCAAACAGACGTCCGAAAGGACGTCTGTTTTGCTATGCGCGGAAAAACGCCCTATGGTAAAATAGAAAAAAGCATGCGGCCATGAAGGCGGATTTCGAGAAGACGAGAGGGTGACCCAAACACGGGTCGGGGCGCCCGGAAAAAGAGGTTGGATATGAAGATCAAAGTCGCAGCAAAACCGCTGGAGGAAGTCCGGCGCATCCCGAAGCCTCCCCGGCAAAAGCCTATGCGTCCGGCGCTGTTCTGGCGCTGGGTGATGAAGACCGCAGGCGCGGGCGACCTGAAGGACGCGCAGTTTTCCTATGCGTTCGAAGGTATGGACCGCATGCCGGAGGAGCCCTGCCTCGTCGTGATGAACCACTCCAGTTTTATCGACCTGGAGATCGCAGCCCGCATTCTATATCCGCACCCCTTCAATATCATCTGCACTTCCGACGGCTTCGTCGGAAAAGAGGGCCTTCTGCGGCGCATCGGCTGCATCCCGACGGATAAGTTCGTGACGGATCTGGGGCTCATCGCCCAGATGTCCTACGCGCTGCACGACCTCGGCGACCACGTGCTGCTCTATCCGGAGGCCAGCTACACCTTCGACGGCTGCGCGACGCCGCTGCCTACCCGCATGGGCGTGCTTCTGAAGAAGCTGAAGGCGCCGGTGGTGCTCATCAAGACCGATGGTGCATTTCTGCGTGACCCGCTCTACAACTGCCTGCAGAAGCGGCACGTAAAGGTAAACGCGACCGTCAGTCTGCTGGCATCCGCGGAAGAGGTGAGCACGCTGCCGGCTGCTGAACTGACGAAGCGCCTGGAAAACGCGTTTACATTCGACAACTTCCGGACGCAGCAGGAGAAACAGATCCGGGTGGATGAACCCTTCCGCGCGGATGGACTGCACCGCATCCTGTACAAGTGTCCGGAGTGCGGCAGGGAAGGGGAGATGGAAGGAAAAGGCACGCAGCTGATCTGCAGCGCCTGCGGCGCTTCCTGGATCCTGGACGAGACCGGCATGCTGCGCGCAAATGCGGGCGAAGGGGACGCCCATATCCCGGACTGGTATGCCTGGGAGCGGCAGTTCGTGCGCTCCGAACTGGAAAACGGCACATACCGGCTGGATACGCCGGTGCGGATCCTCGTCTTCCGGGATTTTAAGGCCATCTACGACGTCGGCTATGGGCGGCTCATCCACGATACGGGCGGCTTTACGCTGACGGATGAGGCCGGCAGTACCATCTACCGCCAGGACCCCGGCAAATCCTACAGCCTCTATGCGGACTATTATTGGTACGAGATTGGGGATATAATATGTATCGGAGACAGCGAGTTCCAGTACTACTGCCTGCCGGAAGGGAATGTTCCCGTAGCGAAGGCGAGGCTGGCAACGGAGGAGCTGTTCCGGATCGTTAAGAAGAAGAGAAAGGAAGGAGAGTGACCCATGTCTACCCCTCATAACAGCGCGGAAAAAGGCGCATTTGCAAAGACCGTTCTTATGCCCGGCGACCCTCTGCGGGCAAAGTTCATCGCGGAGACTTATCTGGAAGAGCCTAAGCTCGTGAACAACGTGCGCGGCATCCAGGGCTACACCGGCACATACAAAGGTGTGCCCGTAAGCGTGATGGCCAGCGGCATGGGCATGCCCTCCATGGCGATCTACAGCTACGAACTGTTCAACATGTACGGCGTGGAGAATATCCTGCGGGTCGGTTCCGCCGGCGCGGTCTCCATGGAGCTCAAACTGAGAGATATCGTGTTGGGCCAGGGCGCCTGCACGTCTTCCTCCATGCAGGATAACTTCGGCGTGCACGGTCATTTCGCACCGATCGCCGATTTCGATCTGCTGCGCTGCGCAGCCCAGATCTGCGAGGAGAGAGGTCTGCGTTACAAGGCCGGCAACCTGATCTCTTCCGACATCTTCTACAACGATGACCCCGCCAACAACCAGCCCTTCCTCAATCTGGGCGCCTTGGCGGTGGAGATGGAGGCGGCGGCACTGTACATGAACGCCGCGAGAGCGGGCAAAAGAGCGCTTGCGATCTGCACGATCTCCGACCATGTGCTGACGGGCGAAGCGACCTCCGCGGAAGAGCGGCAGACGACCTTCAATGAGATGATGGAACTGGCTCTGGAAGTTGCCGTGAGGATGAATGACAAATAACCGTTTAGCAAAAGCCATATTCTTTATGGTGGCGTCCGCGTTCTGCAGCGCGATGATGTCCACCTGCACGAAACTGGTGCCGGGCGTGCCCGCCATGGAAAAGACGTTCTTTACGGCGTTTGTCTGCATGGTTGCTGCCTGGATCATCCAGATCCACCGGCACCACGAACCGCCCCATTTCCTGCGAAAAGACATCAAGGATCTTACGCTGCGGGCCGTCTACGGCATCATCAGCATGTACTTGACGTTCTGGTGCGCTTCGGCCATGGACATCGGCGACGCGACGGCGCTGTTCAACCTGAGCCCGACCTTTACGATGATCTACGCCCACTTTGCCATGGGGGAGCGGTTTGACCGCAGACAGGGCCTGCTGGTGGTCCTGGCCTTCATCGGAGGGCTGTTCGTGGTCAAGCCCAGTTTTCACAACGTCAACCTGGTGCCGGCCCTGGCGGCCGTGCTCTGCGGCATGATCGGCGGCCTGGCCCACGCCTATGTGAGAAAGCTCAACGCCTACAACAAGGTGGAGGGCAACGCTGTTATCCTGTACAATTACACGTTTTCCGCCATCGTGGAGCTGCTGCTCTGCCTGAAGATCTTTGTCTTTCCCGATGCGAGACAGCTGTTCTGGATGCTGGCGGCAGGCGGTTTCTGCTTCCTCACCCAAGTCTGCATGAACGTCGCCTTTTCCCTGGCGTCCGCCAGCGAGGTGTCGGTGTACAAGTATACGCAGATCATTATTTCGTCCATCATCGGCATGGTGATCTTTGCCGAGTTCCCCGACGCCCTCAGCGTAGCAGGGTACGTGGTGATCATCGGATCGGCCGTGATCATGTGGCGGTATAACGCGTCGCTGGAGAAGGCGCAGTGAGCCTCAGAAAATTTTGTATTCAATAAAGGCCGGGCATGTGCTGCCCGGCCTTTTTCTGGTTGTGCGATGGGATCGTGACGGATCAATGATAGCGGTTTGCCGCGAAGGCGGTGTCGAAGCCGCAGATGCTCTTAAACTCGCAGAACGTGCAGGCGGTGCGGCTGCTTCCGAGTTTGCGGGGCTCTATGCCGATCTCGCCCGCCGTAAGTCTTGCGCACAGGTTGGACAGGCTCTTGCGGAACGCGGCGCGGAAGGCTTCGAAGTCCTCTTCCGTGGTGCCGCCGCTGCCCCTGCTGTTTTGGGTGCCGTCTTTCTTGAGGGCGTAGTTGAAAACGGAGGAGCTTTCCCCGGGCTGCAGCTCGCTGTCGATGCTCTGGGTGACGGCAGGCGTATCCACGAAAAATCCCTGCATTTTGTACTCGGACTGTAACTTTGCCCACACCTGCTCCGAAATCGCGTCTGCGGCCAGATTATCGGCCTCTGAGGCGATCTGAGGCTCTTCGATATGGTAGTAGAAGATGCCGGCGGGCTTTGCATCGCCCTTGCCCAGCGCAGCTTCCAGATAGATGCCCAGCTGCAGCATCAGTCCCTTTTCCGCCATGTTCCGGTCGAAGCGGTTGTCGCCGGATTTGTAGTCGATCACCTTGGCGTATTTCTCGCCTTCTCCTGCCAGCATGTCGACCCGGTCGATCTTGCCTTCCAGATATACGACGCCCCGGGGCGTCTCGATCCGGATGGGCGGAAAGTCCTTATGCCGCCGGAACTCCGTCTCGAAGTACATCTCGGAGATCTGTCCTTTTCTCACCTGAAGCACCATCATCCAGGCGAAGCGCACGCATACGTCTGCGATGCGGGAGGCCTGGTAGGACTCCTTCGGTCCCGCGTTCATAATGCCTTCGTTCTGTTCCTTCTGCACGTCCTGCAGGATCTGCTGCGTCTTCTCCTGCAGTTCTTCCCGGGTGACCGTCATCCAGCGGCTCCTGGGATCTGTGATGGCAAATCCGCCTTCCCGGGACGGCTGCGACAGCCATTCCGCCAGACGCATCAGGCAGTCGTGGTGGGCGTTGCCGAGCTCCAGGGGAGAGATCTCGAATGCCTTGAGCTCCTGGGGGCGCAGGCCGTAATTCACGAAATGGCGGAAGGGACAGTGGGCAAAGCCTTCCAGCCGGGAAGGGGACAGGGAATAGTCGCCGGAGGCGTACAACGCCTTGGCTTCGCTTGCAGCAAGCGGCGCCTCTTCGTTGGTGAAGAGCAGCCCCGCCCGCAGCGCATCCGTATCGCCCAGCCGGTCGTAGACTTCCTTCCACAGCGCATCCGGTTCTCTGCCCTGTGCGAGGGATTCGCGCATGGCGGAAGCGATGCGGCCCAGCGCCGCCTTTTTTCCCTGCACGAAAGCGAGGGGCTCGTCCGCGTTTTCAATATCCTGCTCCTCGGGCAGCTGCGGGAACATGGCCTGCAGCTGGCGCACGAGGGACGAAGGTTTGCTCTCTTTTCCTTCGCTGTCGGCGGCGCACCAGCAGATCCGCAGGAATTCCGACGGCAGCGTAAAGGCGCTGTAGATGGAGAGCAGGTTTTCTTCCCGCAGGACGCTGTCGGTCTTCGACAGGGTATAGCCCTTTTCCTGCAGTTCTTCCAGCTCCCGCTGGGTGAGGATGGCTTCGGAAACGCTCTCCTTGGGCAGGATGCCGTCGTTGACCCCGGCCAAAAACAGCGCTCTGCAGTTTCCGGTGAGAGAGCGGCTGAGGGTGCCTAAGAGCACGCTGCCCTGGGCCTGGGGCAGTAGGCCGACTTTGATGTCGGCGAAGGAATCGTTCAGGAGCTCCGCGTATTCCGCCGTGGAGATCTCATCGTCTCCCAGCAGTTCCACGCACTGGTCCAGAAGGCTGCACAGAACGCCCCAGATCTGCTGCTGTTCTTCCGCCGCGTCCAGCATCTGCTCTTCCGCCAGCTGCAGGGCGCTCTGTTCCAGCTGCTGCGGCATATGCAGATCGTCCGCCAGGAAACGGACCAGCGCTTCGCTCTTTTCCCGTACGGTCTTCGCGTCTTCCATGGCCGCCAGGAAGGGGGAGAGGACGGCTGCGATCTGACTGCGGATCTCTTCGAGTTTTGCCATGCCGTCTTCGCCGTACACGTTTTTCCCGTAGCGGAGGGGCTTAAAGAAACGGTCGCCCTGGATGTGATACTGCTTGCAGTAGTTTTCGAACAGTTCCAGGTCTTCCCGCTCCGCAAGGGCGGGGAGGGGGAAGAGGCCGGGTTTAAGGCAGGCGAGCATGCCGGGGGCGTGCCGGCCGCCCGCTGCGAACCGCAGCAGGGCGGCCGCCGTCTCCACAGCGGGGCTGTGGACGACGGCCCGCTTTTCGTCGGCGAAAAGCGGCACGCCCATCTGCCGGCAGACTCTGCGGATCTGCGATCCGAATCCTGCCATGTCTTCCGTTAAAATGACGATCTCGTCGTAGTGCAGCCCTTTATCCCGCACCAATGTGAGGATATCCGCTGCAATGGTCTCCGCCTGGGTGAAGGGGTTCGAGCAGCGTACGAGCGCAATGCGGGCCGGGTCTTCTTCGTATTTCTGAGGCGGCAGCGCGAACAGATTCTTTTCCAGATGTGCGAACTCCGGCGGCAGGTTTTTCGCGTAGGCGCTGCCCGCCGAGACGATCCGCGTCTCCATCCCCAGCTCCTGCGCCTTTGCTTTTAATCGCAGCGCGGCTCTCCCCGGCGCAGCGAACACGCTGTTGTCCGGGTCATCCCGTCTTCCCATGGTGAGGCAGACGTTTAATCCTTGACTGCAGCGCATCAGCTCCTGCATGAAGGCCAGCTCCCGCTCCGTAAAGGAGTAGAAGCCATAGTACCAGAAGATGCTGTTCTTTACGAAGGCGCTGCCTCCCATGCTCTGGGTGACGAACCGCAGCATATCTTCGGAATCGTTGAATTTGCCGTTCATGACGGCATCGTAACCTTCCGCCAGCAGCTGCATGTCGGACAGTTTTTTCTCCAGCAGCGAACCCTCTTCCGCCTTTTGGCGGATGCCTTCCAGGTCCGAAGGTTCCAGCTGGTTCTGCTTCATCTGCACGATAAAGTCGCCCGCCATCTTCAGGAATTCGGTGCTGCCGCACACTTTCCCGAAGGCCTGCATCTCGTCCTTGTGCTGAGCTGCGATGCGGCGCAGCAGCATGACGCGGCCCAGGGTGTTGATGGGGGTCGTCTTCGGCGATCCGGTCTCCTTCAGGATCTGCTGGTTCAGGCGGGCGCCGGACATGATGTGAAAGTCAAAAAAGCCCTTCGCATCGAACTTGCGAAAGGCGGCTTCCTCCGCCTGCAGCGTAAACTGAGCGGGTACGATGAGGACGATCTGCCTGGCGGCAGACGTTCCGCTGCGGATGGCTTTCAGATCTTCGCCGATGCGGTCCAGCATCAGATCCAGAAGGTCCGATGAGGCGCGGGCGGTATAAAGGTTCAGCATGTTACAGATTCAGGATGATGACGGCAGCGATGGCTGCGGCCATCGCGACTTTATGTTTCTTTTCGAGCTTGTCTCCGAAGAACAGCATCCCCACGAGGGTCGTAAGCAGGATGATGCTCACCGTGATGGTGGGGTAGACGATGCTGGTGGGCAGATGCTGCAGGGAACTTACGGTAAAGCTGGCCGATCCCAGGTTCACGCAGCCGATGCCCGCACCCAGAAGCACTTCTCCGGCGCGGATCTTCGGCCCCTTGCGCCGGATGAGCAGGGCGGCGGTGATGAGACCCGCCGTGCCGAACACCAGCATCATGTAAAAGGGCTTGTCTTCCTGGGGGCAGAGCCGCGCAAACAGGCTGTTGCAGAGCTCCGCAAAACCTCCTGCGATCCACAGCCGCATCAGCACGGCCTTGAACTTTATGCCGCCTTCCCAGTTGAAGATGATGAGGCTTGCGATGGCCAGGGCAATGCCCGTCCAGCGGAGGAGCCCCGCCCGTTCGTGAAAGATGAAGATGGAGACCAGCACGGGAAACACCATGGACAAGCGGTTGAACATGGTGGCAGCGCTGGGGCCGGTCTCGGCGATGGCCGCCTGCACGAACAGCAGACAGACCAGGTATACGATGCCGGCGAAGATCGCCATCGGTACGGTGAGCTTTCCTGTAAAGGCGTGTTCCTGACCCGCCGTCATCCGGGAGGCAAACTGGGCGGCGGAGACGCCGCAGGCCACGATGTAGTTGATCAGAGTCGTGTTGAGGTTATCCAGGCCTTTTTTGCCTGCCAGGGCGAATCCCAGATTGATGGATGCGCCGCAGAGGATAGCGAGTAAGAGATAGAGCATAAAGGTTTAAGCGAATTTTTCTGCAAATGTCTTGAGTCTTGCCAAAAGGATGTTGACGACCACCAAAACGGCGGCGAGCTTAACGGCGGCAGCCACATAAGGATAGCCGCTGTAGTAGCGGGGGACGATCACGTCCGCGGCAGCCAGCAGGGCGCCGGTAACGATCAGGACGGCGAGGTTCTTCTTGCTGAGGATCTTTTTCCAGGGCATGTCGGGGAACAGCATCTTGGCGGTCACCGCGAAGAGCGCGACCATGGCGGCGATGCCGATCAGGGCGCTTAGAATGACCCCCGCAAAGGGAGAAAGTACCGTGGAATACAGAAAACTTCCCAGCAGAAGGAGCGCATAGCCCAGGGCCCACAGAGGCACTACGACAACGATCCGGAGCCATTTCGGCATGGACAGGATCGCTGCCCGCAGCCGGGCCTTTATGCCGTTCTTCTTTGCCTCCTCCGGCGCCGGCTCTTCGTCCTGCACCTCCGCGTCAAAGGAATCGATGTCCATGACGATGGGCTCCGGCTCGAGGATCTGCTGCATGTTGCTTCCGGTAATGTCTTCGGGTCCGGAAAACATGCTTCCCACCAGAACCGCGGCCGTCATGGTGAGGGCTACGGCCGTCTTTTTCAGCTTCTTTCTATTTACTTTTCTGATGCGTTCGTCCACTTCTTTATGGAGCTCTCCGCCCTCGTCGTGGAAGTCGCGCATCCGTTCTTTCATCGTCTTCATGGGTCAATCATATCACAAAAAAGGGCCGCGGAGCCCATTGTTTTTGACTTGCAATAATTGTGTAAAAAAAGAGGGATTTTGCAGGGCTTTTATGGTATAGTTACTCTGTAGGAAAGTCAAGAATAAAACTTTTCATATTGAAGGAGGAAAGTTATGAAAAAACCTGTTATCGGCGTAACCATGAACCACTTCATGTCCGTTACCGGGTCGGAATTCGACAACGTAGGCTTCTCCCGTTCCCAGTGGACCACCGGCGCGGATGAGTATGCCAATTCCGTGGAAAAGGCCGGCGGACTCCCCGTTTTGATGCCCTTCTATCTGGATCAGGAGAACATCAAAGCATTCGTCGATACTCTGGACGGTCTGCTCGTCACTGGCGGCGACGACGTTGGCCCCTGGCTCTACGGCGAAGACATCATCAAGGAGTCCAATCCGATCAACATCATCCGCGACACCCAGGAGATCGCTCTGCTGAAGTACGTCCTCGAAGAGACCGATCTGCCCGTTCTGGGCATCTGCCGCGGCATGCAGATGCTGAACGTCGCTTACGGCGGCAAGCTGGAGCAGGACAACCGCAGACACGGTTTCTGGCACAGCACCGGCCCCAACGTGCCCCTGTACGACCTGGCCCATAAGGTCGAGTTCGCAGAAGGCTCCAAGATCGAAAAGATCGTCGGCAAATCCTGCCTGTACACCAACTCCTATCATCACCAGAACGTCCTGCCCGATCATGTCGGCAAGGGCCTGAAGATCACCGGCTGCGTGAAGGATACGGCGAAGGGTATGGCTTACGATATGCCCGAAGTCATCGAGCTCGAAGGCGACCGCTTCGTTCTCGGCGTTCAGTGGCACCCCGAATGGATGCCTCAGTTCGAAGAGCATCAGGCGATCTACAGAGCGCTCGTAGACGCTGCCCGCAAATAGTACACACGTTTTCGACCAAGTGACCCGCCCATGGGCGGGTCACATTTTTACCAGGGAGGAACCAGAATGGACCTGAGAAAAGAGATCGCAGAACTTACCCCGCATATGATCGAAATGCGCAGAGATTTTCATGCGCACCCCGAAGTCGGCACCAAGGAATTCCGCACGTCCCAGATCATCGAGGACGAGCTGAAATCCCTCGGCATGGACGTCCGCAGATGCTGCGGCACGGGCGTGATCGGCGTGCTGAAAGGCGGAAAGCCCGGTAAGACGCTGTATTTCCGCTCCGACATCGATGCTCTTCCCGTTCAGGAGGAGACCGGACTTCCCTTCGCCTCGGAAAATCCCGGGGTCATGCACGCCTGCGGCCACGACAACCACATGGCCTGCCTGCTTACGACGGCGCGCCTGATGGCAAATCACAGAGACGAGATCCCCGGTACGCTCGTGTTCCTGTTCCAGAAAAACGAGGAAGATGCAGGTGCCCAGGAGATGATCGACGCCGGCGCTCTGAGCGATCCCAAGCCCGATGCCATCATGGGCATGCACGTGTGGAGCTATACGAAGGAAGGTTGGATCGGCATCGTGCCCGGTGCGCTGATGGCTTCCAGCTGGTACTTCAAGCTGACGATCCACGGAAAAGGCGGCCACGGCGGGTCCCCCCATTCCTGCATCAACCCCATCGACTGCGCGATGCACGTGCTGCAGGCGTTCCAGACCTTCCACACGCTGGAGATGGATGCCAAGAAGCCCACGACCGTTACGGTGGGCAAACTGCAGGCCGGCGAGTTCAACATCGTCGTACCCGACGACTGCTTAATGGAAGGCTCCATCCGCTGCCTGCATAACGATGATGAGCAGGTACGCGAACGCTTAAGAGAGATGATCGACGGCGTCTGCAAGACCTACCGCTGCACCTACGATCTGGAGTTCAAGTGCGGCAACAGTCTGCTGGACAACGATCCGGAGATGACGAAGATGGTCATCGACGTGGCGGACGAGGTCATGGGACCCGGCCATATCGACGACGGCTGCGCCACCATGATCGGCGAAGACTTCGCGGAGTTCCTGAAGGTCGTTCCCGGCGTGTTCTTCTTCATGGGCATCGCCGACCACGAAAAGGGAACGGACTACGAACATCACAACTGCCGGTTCAACGCGCCTGAAACGGTTCTGCCGAAGGCCGTGGAGATGCAGTGCACGCTTATCCGGAAGTACTTAGGTTTTTAGTAAACACGGACCCTGAGCCTGTCGAAGGGTGTCGAAGGGACATAAAAACACCATGAAAAAAGTCAAAGCATTCGGCATCGTTGTCATGATCCTCATCCTGCTGGCAGGAGCTGCAGCTGCTTATTACGTGCTGCTGCCCGCCCGTACGTTTGACGTGCCCGTCATCTCCCTGGAAGGGGTCGAAGCAGAGGCGGCGACCGGCGGATTCCATACCCGGCTGATGCGCGAGCCCGCCTGGCTGGCGGACCGCATTCCCATCGCGAAGGAAAGCCCCATCGTGTCGGCGAACTACGCAGATGTGGGAAGGGTGGCGAAGAAGCAGCTGACGCTCGAAGTGCCCGGCGATGCGGATGCCTGTACCTTTGAGCTCCTGCGGCCTTTCGATTCCGTCAGCCCCGTGGTGGCGGAGGGCGATCTGGCCGAATGGCAGGACTTCGAATTCACCCGCAACGGCGACTATTCGCTTACGGTCTCCCTGCACTACGATGAGGACGAGACCTTCGATGCGGCGGATTTCAACTACCAGTTCAATTTTACGATCGACGTGCAGCCGGTGGTGCGCTTCAGCACCGACCGGGCGATCCAGGGCGACATCCTCCTCGTGACTGCAGACATGGGCTTTGAGACCCAGCCGCCTACGATCGAATCCGATCTGGGGCTGTGCGCGTTCATCCCCATGGGCGAAAACTGCTACGAAGCCTACGTGCCCGTGGGCTACAACCAGGCGGCAGCCGCGAAGGACATCCTCGTCCATACCGGCGAAAAGGATTTTACGGGCCACGTGGTGATCACCCCGGCAGGCTTCGAAGTGGAGTACTTCGACATGCCGGAGGAGACCATAAACGCCACCATGAACGTGCCCGGCGCAGGCCAGGATTATCAGGAAAAACTGGGCGTGCTGGCGGAGGAGCGCTACATCGTCTGGGAAAAGCTCTGGGACGGCCGGTTCATCCAGCCCGTGGAAGGGACGATCACCTCGTCCTTCGGTCTGTACCGGTATATCAACGGCTCTACGACGGCTACCCGCCACCAGGGAATCGACATCGCGGCGCCGGAGGGTACGCCGGTTCCCGCATCCAACCGGGGCCAGGTGGTGTTTGCGGACTTCGTCATCATGACGGGCAACACCGTGGTGATCGAGCACGGCGCAGGGCTGAAGACGATCTACATGCATCTGAGCGAGATCGACTGCGCGGAGGGCGACATGGTGGAGCAGGGCGACATCATCGGCCTGCTGGGTTCTACCGGCTATTCCACCGGTCCTCACCTGCACTTTGAAGTGCGCATCGGCGACCAGAGCGTATCCCCCTGGCCTCTGATCGACGGCACCAGCGATATCTACGGGGACGAAAAGGAGGGTAACTGATCCATGAGCATCCTCACGGCATTGGCGGGCATACCCGACATCAACGAAGGACTGGAAGAATTCCGCAAGGCGAAGGGCGCCGTGCTTCTCGACGTGCGCGAACCGGACGAATATGCCCAGGGTCACGTGCCCGGGGCCGTCAACATTCCGCTGCGCCAGTTCATGACGGTGCAGGAGAAATACCCGGACAAATCCACGCCCCTGTTCGTCTACTGCCTGGTGGGCGGCCGCAGCAAGCGGGCCTGCACCGGCTTTACGAAACTCGGCTACACGGACGTGCACAACATCGGCGCTTTTAACGCCTACAAGGGACCGGTGGAGAAGTCGACAGCGTGGTAAAAGATCCCATCCGCGGCTTTAAAACAAAGAAAACAGCTTCCAGCCAAGAGCAGGAGCTGTTTTTTCTTGGGGGCCGGATCCGGGAAGCCTCGAGGCATAGCGATTAAAATCTGCATACATAGATAATTCTCAAAAATGTTAATATGGGTTTACTTCAAATAGTAGCAACATTAACATCCCGACAGAGTCTCTTTCCATCAGACATCAACTTTTGCTCTGTTTTTCTGTACAGGAGGTATGACGTTAAACAGGAAAGGCTGCTGTAAAGCTAAACATTAACATTTTGCGGCATAATGGGGTTATGAGTGTTCCTTACAATTGATTGGCTCCGGCTAACCTTCACAAGTGTTAAAGAGGTGGGGCACCATCTTCATAAGCATTAACAAATCGGCGATTTGTTTGCTCTCAGGAAAATTATCGTTGCAGCCGGTAGAAATCCCTGATCTGCGCGCGGATCAGGGAAAGGTTGATCCCTCCAAATTCATTATCGCAGGTCAACAGCAGGTTTTTGCCCAGAACGATGCCTTCCTCTGCGTACAGTTTCAGCTTACGGGCGAGACGATAGGTATAAGCCAGGCTTTTTATTCCTAGATGCTCGTGATATAAAAACTGGTTATCCTGCCGGATCCCCCGAAAATCCGGAGAGATCAATTCCATCTGGATCGAAAGACATTCATCGTAATGATGCGGAATCTCCAGATCACAGTAGATCTCATCGGTGGCGGCTTCGGATTTTGAACGGCAGAACACCTGGCTGGATGTCAAATGAATCTTATCTTCCGGGTAACTGTTATTTGCGCAGAAAGGTGCTTCCGCCCAGGCTCTGGGAGAGTCTCCGGTAAAAACGGTCGCTATAGGCTCCGGCTCCATACTCCCGTCCAGAACCGGATGTTGGATCAGTCCATGTACATTGACCGGCATCGTTATTTCCTCCCAGGGAAGCAGTTCAAAGTGTTTGGGCATGTCCGGCAGATAAAGGGCAGAGTTTAATTCCGGGAGTTCTGCAAGCGTCTTGATCAACACTTTTGCCGAAAACTCCAGTCGTTCCCGGTATTCTTTCAGGTAGGCTTTTCTCGCTAACCTGTACATCAGGTTTTTATCGGATCCGATACCTTTCAGCTTTATTCCGGTATTTGTCCGGACACGATTGAAATAAGAAATGCGGTCTGGTCCATTCGTTGAGATCACCAGAACCCCCTTTGGCATGTGTTTTAACTCATAGTTAATGTTTGTCCGCTCTCGTTCTATCCGCTTTAACAGTTCCTGGATGTTATCTTTTATGTCCATTCTGTGATCCCCCCAAAGTTTTCTTACACACTATACAATTCCTATGTGTGACAAATAGTACCATATAATGACAGGGAAAGTCAACCTGCAAAATTAAAATATGGAAAATGCTCCAAGGCATGTCCTCAGCTGGCGGATGCTTTGATCAAGCCTGTTAAATTCAACAGTCAGAAGATCTACGTCGCATTAACTTTTTCAAAACAAGTCAAAACCCGCTGTAAGGTTACAGCGGATATGGGAGCATGATGTGTTTGTAGGATCAAAACAGGTAAAGATACAGGCGAAGTACAGCCGATCTCAGCTATTATGGGCATTGACGCTGTCCTGTCGGATCCCCTTCCCTCCTCACCTTGCCGGCATCTGTGTTTTATGGGATAATGACGCCATATGGGAAACAAACTTTGGACAAGAGGTTTACGATCATCACGCGGGGCAGTGCGATCTCCATACTCGGAGGCATCCTGCTGCAAAGCGAGGTCATTTAGGGGATAGCATGATTCGATTCGAAGAGATCACAAATAAAAATATTTGGAAAGTGTGTGCGTTAGAGCCTTTTGACGAGCAGAGGGATTTCGTCGCGGAAAACCTGCAGAGCCTGGCCGAAGCGTATGCCACCAGAAACGAAGGAAACAACGCAATGCCATTGGCTGTTTATGATGATAGCATGCTGGTCGGCTTCGTAATGATCGGGAAAGGCACCGTCGGCAACGAAGATGAGAGCGATCTGATCAAGGAAAACTACAGTCTCTGGCGCCTCATGATCGACAGGAAGTATCAGGGGAAGGGCCTGGGGAAACAGACGATCGATGCGGTCATCGCCCTGATCCGCACGTTTCCTTTCGGCGAAGCGAAAAAGGTTTGGCTGTCGTATGAACCGGAGAACACCCGCGCGCGGGACATCTACCGGAAGTACGGTTTCGTCGAAAACGGAGAGATGTGCGGCAACGAGATCGTAGCCGTATACGAATTATGAGCTGCGCAGCGGAGATTTGAGCGATGGAACTGGATGGTTTGGAAAGGTGGCACTTTGAGCTTACGGAAAAAGCCTGCAACGAATTGCTGGATCTGGTCCTGCAAGGCAAAAAGCGGGCAACCTCGAGCAGCCTGGCAAGCTTCCGGGCCGAAGGCACGGCAGTACCGAAAGAGGGAGAACTGAGCGTGATCACAGACTGGGACGGACATCCCTGCTGTGTCATACGGACAACAAAGGTCCGGGTGATCCCGTACAAGGATATCCCCTTTGGCCTGGCACGCCTCGAAGGAGAAGACGATACCCTCGCCTCGTGGCGGAAGAATCACGAAGCCTTTTTTCGGGAAGAAGGAAAGTCCTTGGGGTATTCGTTTTCTGAGAACATGGAGGTCGTCTTCGAAGAGTTTGAAGTTGTAGAAACGATAGAACCCAAATAAAAGGATCGATCCGCTGCGCACTGCGCAAGGATCGATCCTTTTTTAATCCTGCGTATTGTAGACCTTGGAGATCTCCTCCCGGTTGCCGCCGATAAAGATGAGGGCGGCTGCCAGGCACACGAGGTTGACGGACATGAAGAGGATGCGCAGCGGCACCTTCAGAGAGAGCACGCCGGAGACGAGCTGGCCTGTCAGCATACCGATCATGCTGAGGGTGTTGAAGGCGCCGTTAAAGCGGCCCTTCTTTTCATCCGGCACGTAGCGCTGCGTCGCGGAAATGCGGATGTTATAGGACGTGACCCCGAGGATCCCTACCAGGGTGCAGCAGACCGCCATGACAGGGACCGGCAGGAACAGGTATACCGCGCTGAGGGAGTTGATCGCGACATAGACGAACAGCGCGATGTCGTACTTTTTCTCCACGGGCATGCGGTGCCGGTAATGGTACAGACCGCCCAGTGCCCGCGCGGCGGAGGCGCAGCCCCAGACCAGCATGTAGAGGTACTCGCCGTTTTCGAAAGCGCCTTTGAAATATGGGAGGGTCACCGTCTGGCCGACGCCGTCGTTCATGGACGAAAACAGGAAATAGATGGCCACCGCCAGCAGCCCCTTTTCGGAGCGCAGATAGGACATGCCTTCTTTAAAATCGTCGAGAAAACGCTTCAGACCGGCCTTCGCCTCTTCGCCCGCGCTCTCCGCGGCGCGCTTGGCGATGTAGGCCTCCTCGTGGCGGATCTGCCGTTCGAAGGTGGCGGCGATGGTGTAGCTCACGACGTTGAACGCGAACAGCGGCACGATGCCCACGGCGTTGTAGACGAAAGTCGCGACGGGGATGATGGCCAGGGTGAGGGTCTGCAGGGTGCTGGCCACGCTGTAGGCCTTAGAATAGTTGCCGGGGGTAATCAAGAGCGGGTAGAAACTCTCGTAAGCCACCTGGTAAATGCTCCCGATGACCCCCAGAGCGAAAGTCCCGGCCGCCAGGATGGGAAAGCTGAGCCCGCCGTAATGCAGGATGAGCGCAAAGACGCCGTACAGCGCCGCCGTAATGTAATCCAGCATGTAGATCGTGCGCTTGCGGGAGAAGCGGTCCAGGAAGGGCCCTGCCACAAGAGGCATCACGACGTAGGGCACGAAATAGGCGATGTTATAGAGTGCGAAATAGAACGTGGAGCCGGTATAGTCCAGCACAAGCAAAGACATGGCAAAACCGGCCATCTGGCCTCCCAGCATGGAGACCACACTGCCCAGCGTGATGATCGTAAAATCCCTTGTCCAAAGCTTGTTTTCCATGCAGTGTTATCTCACCAGCATCTCAAAATCATTGTACCGCAGGTGGGGCGCAAGATAGGTATAATCCATGTCTCTGCTGTGGAACTCCACATAAAGAGCCTCCTCGCCCTGATACTCCGCAGGCGCCAGGGTGAGTTCCCCGTCCAGCAGTCCGTAGGTGAGGCGCAGCCCGCTCTCTGCCAGTACCGGATCCGGCTTTGTATGCTTCTTCAGCTCGGAAAAGATGAGTTTGGCGTAGATCTCGTAGGCGGCATCGGGGGAAACGCTGCAGGTTCCTCCGTCCATCTCGCAGGTGACGGCGCCCTTGCCGCCGGCGCGGGTCGTCAGACTGGAGAGCTCCGAGGTGAATTTTACGTACTGCCGGTGCCGGTACAGGGGGATGGAGATGGCGATGATCGCGATCAGCGCAAAACAGATGACCCCTGTCAGAGCAGGCCGTATGCTGCGGTCTTTTTTCGTTTTCGCTTCCTTTTTATTCATCATTCCAACCTTTCCGGGGGTCACCCCTCCGTTCCATTATAGCATAGATACGGGGCAGACCAAGGGCAATGTGCGGAACTTTAGCACTCTCTGTTGACGAGTGCTAAAACCTGTGCCATAATACCGTTGGTATTTAAGACGATCCACTTTTTATATAAAGGAGACAATATGAACGAAGTCAAACAACCGAGAAGACCCATGCTGGTCTTCTATATCGTCATGCTGATCCTGATGCTGGTGTTCAACACTCTGGTACTGCCGTCCCTGGCAAAACAGCAGATCCAGGAGGTGGACTACGGCACCTTCATGACCATGACGGAGAAAAAACAGATCGGAGAGGTGGAAGTCCGCTCCAACATGATCCTGTTTACGGACAAGGCGGATCCCCCGCAGATCTACCGCACCGGCATCATGGACGATCCGGGGCTGGTGCAGCGCCTGCACGAATCCGGCGCGGAGTTTACGAGCCAGATCGTGGAACAGGCGTCGCCCTTCACCAGTTTTCTGCTCACCTGGATCCTGCCGATCTTCATCTTTATCTTCCTCGGCCAGTACCTGTCCAGAAAGATGATGGACAAGGCTGGCGGCCCCGGTTCCATGATGTTCAACCTGGGCAAGAGCAACGCGAAGATCTACGTAAAATCCTCCGACGGTATCCATTTCTCCGACGTGGAGGGCGTGGATGAAGCCGAAGAAAACCTGAAGGAGATCGTGGATTACCTGGGGAACCCCTCCAAGTATTCCGAGATCGGCGCTTCCATGCCGAAAGGCGTGCTGCTGGTGGGTCCTCCGGGAACCGGTAAGACCATGCTGGCCAAGGCCGTGGCAGGCGAAGCCAACGTGCCGTTCTTCTCCATGAGCGGCTCCGAATTCGTGGAGATGTTCGTCGGTATGGGCGCATCCAAGGTGCGCGACCTGTTTAAACAGGCCAAAGAAAAGGCTCCCTGCATCGTCTTTATCGACGAGATCGATGCCATCGGCCAGAAGAGAAACGGCGGCAACATCGGCGGCAACGACGAAAGAGAGCAGACCTTAAACCAGCTGCTCACCGAGATGGACGGTTTCGAAGGCAATACCGGGGTCATCATCCTGGCGGCCACCAACCGGCCCGAATCTCTGGATCCGGCCCTCACCAGACCGGGCAGATTCGACCGCCGCGTGCCCGTGGAACTGCCCGACTTAAAGGGAAGAGAAGCCATTCTGAAGGTCCACGCCAAGAAGGTGAAGACCGAACCCAATATCGACTACGGTAAGATCGCCCGCATGGCGTCCGGTGCCTCCGGCGCAGAGCTGGCCAACATCGTAAACGAAGCGGCGCTGCGGGCTGTCCGCGACGGCCGCAAGATGGCCAGCCAGAGAGATTTCGAGGAAAGCATCGAGGTCGTCATCGCCGGCTATCAGAAGAAGAACGCCATCCTCTCCGACAAGGAGAAGAGCATCGTGGCCTATCACGAAGTGGGTCACGCGCTGGTCGCTGCCATGCAGACCCATTCCGCACCGGTGCAGAAGATCACCATCATCCCGAGAACGTCCGGCGCCCTGGGCTACACCATGCAGGTGGACGAAGGCGAGCACTACCTGATGAGCAAGGAAGAGCTGGAGAACAAGATCGCTACCCTCACCGGCGGCCGAGCTGCGGAGGAACTCATCTTCGGGTCCATTACGACCGGTGCTTCCAACGATATCGAACAGGCTACGAAGCTGGCCCGGGCTATGATCACCCGTTACGGCATGGGCGAATTCGGCATGGTGGCCATGGAGACCGTCACCAACCAGTATCTGGGCGGCGACACCACCCTGGCCTGCTCCCCGGAGACCCAGGCCAAGATCGACAAGATGGTCGTGGATCTGGTGCAGAAACAGTACGAGAAGGCCAAGACCATCCTGACCGAAAACAAGGCTTCCCTGGACAAGATCGCTCATCACCTCTACGAAAAGGAGACGATCACCGGCGAGGAATTCATGGATATTCTGAACGGACAGATCGAAGAACCTGCGGAATAAAGAAACGTGAAGAACAGAACTTTTCTCCTGATCGGCATCCTGCTGGTCTGCCTCTGCGCCGCAGTTATTTTGGTGCAGGGCCAGACCTATACCGTACAGGTCGACGTCCGGGGTATCTCCGAGAATGCCTCGGATTTCGACGTGCGCCTCGACGGCGACACCAGCTGCGTGGCCCTCACCGATCAGTGGATGGAAAACGGCTTCCTAAATCTGAAGTTCAGTTCCATCTACAAAGGTAAGGTCTACGTCGACGTTTACGGTCCGGAGGATGCCGTTACCATGTGTTCGCTGTATTCTCACGGAAACGGCATTCTTACCCACAACGGATGGATCGGCGACTGCAGTGGTGCCCGGGCGATCCCCCTGGCCATCTCGCTGTACCTGGCGCTCGCGCTCTGGCTGCTGCGCAAACGGTACAATTATTTTGTAGAAACTGAATTCTACCGCTACCGCAACATCGTCTATCTGGGTCTCGGCATCTTCTGCGTCTTTCTGCTGTTCGATCAGCTGAGCCGCTTTTTTCGCTTTCAGGGACTGGTACAGACGCTGCGCTCCGTGCTGTCATCCGCAGCCAACTTCTCGTCTACGACCCTGCCCATCGCCTTCGTGCTTTCCCTGTTCGTGACCATAACCAATATTCAGCTGATGCGAAGAGAAGGCCGCAACTGGCGCAACATGCTGGGGGCGCTGCTGGGCCTGCTGCTTTGCTTTTCCACGGTCTTTCCCATGATCCTGGGCGAATGGCTGCAGCGCACCACGCTGGTGGACGTGCACTACGAGCAGGGCTGGGCGATGTATGTGGAGATGGCCCTGGACAGCGCGGTCTACATCATGGTCGCCTATCTGGAATGCATGCTGGCAGCGACCATCATCTATGCCGTGAAGGCGGCGCACCGCATGCCCGCTTTCGACAAGGAATACATGATCATCCTGGGCAGCCGCATGCGGGCCGACGGCACCTTGACGCCGCTGCTGCAGGGCAGGGTGGATAAGGCGCTGGAATTCGCCCGGCTGCAAAAAGAAAAGACCGGCAAAGAGCTGGTCTTTGTTCCCTCCGGCGGTCAGGGCAGGGATGAGCCCCTGGCCGAAGCGGCTGCTATGAAAAATTATCTGCTTGGGGTAGGCGTTCCCGAAGCGCAGATCCTGGCGGAGGATGCGTCCGCCAACACGTTCGAGAATTTCGGCAATTCCATGGCGCTCATCCGGCAGCGGGAAGGGGAGGGCGCTGACCCGCAGATCGCTTTCTCCACCACGAACTACCACGTGCTGCGCGCCGGCCTGTACGCGGCGAAGCAGGGCATCCGGGCCGACGGCGTCGGAAGCCCCACCAAGCGCTACTTCTGGGTCAACGCCTTCGTGCGGGAATTCATCGCCATGATGGCGGCGGAAAAGAAACGGCACGCTTTGGCGGTACTGCTCCTCATCCTCGCTTCTTTCGCCATGGTTTGGCTCGTCCGCCTGTCGAACTTTTAGTCCTCGCTACATCAGCGGCGCCACCAGCTTCATGACGAAGCCCTTGAGTTTCATAAACGTTTTTTCGTAGGTGATGGATTCGTCCGTCACCTTTTTGCATTTTGCCTGCGTATTCTGGAAATCCTGCTCGATCTGTGGAATGCAGGGCACTTTGTACAGGTAAGCGGCACACTCGAAGTGGTGATAGAGGCTGCGGTAGTCCAGATTGATGGTGCCAACTACGGCCCGGCAGCCGTCGCTCACGGCGACCTTCGCGTGTACGAAACCGGGGGTGTATTCGTAGATGTGCACGCCGGCATCCACCAGTCTCCGGTAGTGGGACTTTGCCAGTGCCCAGGCCATCTCCTTGTCGGGAATGCCGGGCAGGATGAGGGAAACTTCCACGCCCCGCTGGGCGGCATAGAGGATCGCGTGCTCCAGCTCGCCGTCCAGGATGAGGTAGGGCGTCATCACGTGCACGTAGTCCGTGGCCCGGTTGAAAAGATCGATGTAGACAGTCTCGCCCACCTTGTCGTCGTCCAGCGGGCAGTCGCCGTAGGGCATCACGTAGCCCTTGTGCGGGTCACCCTCGGGAAGCGGGTAGGTGCGGACGAGTTTGCCCAGTTCCTGAAAGATCGAAAAGTCCGGCGTCTCTTCCGTAACGTTCCACATCTGCAGGAACATCAGGGTAAAGGACAGGGCGGCGGATCCCTTCATCATGATGGCCGTGTCCTTCCAGTGGCCGAAGCGCTCGACCTTGTTGATGTATTCGTCTGCCAGGTTGACCCCGCCGGTGAAGGCCGTCTTGCCGTCGATGACGAGGATCTTGCGGTGGTCGCGGTAGTTGTAGTGGGTGGAGAGGACCGGCGTGACCGGAAAGAAGGACTTCGCCTGGATCCCCAGCTTTTCCAAGCGCTTCGGGTAGTCGTGGGATAGAGTGGTGATCTCGCACATGCCGTCGTACATCACCCGCACATCCACGCCTTCCTTCGCCTTGCGGGCGAGCACGTCCAGGATGCGGCCCCACATGTAGCCTTCCTCGATGATGAAATATTCCATGAAGATGAAGGTCTCGGCCTTCTCCAGCTCGGCCAGCATGGCTTCGAATTTATCCTCTCCCAGGGGAAAATAGGTAACGTCCGTGTCTTCGTAGACGGGGAAGCATCCGCTGCGGTTGAGATAGCGGTGCAGGTCCTCCGTGCCGTAGGGGTCTTTTTCCAGGTCCTTCAGCACCTGCTCATCCTGGGGCAGCGTGTCCTTCGTGCGCCGGATGAGGGCCGCGGAGCGGTCGTGGATGGTGCGGTGACCCAGATTCGTCTGGGAATACCACAGGAAAAAGGCGCCGATGTAGGGAACGACAGCGATGACCATCATCCAGGTGAGCTTGGACGAGGAATCCATGCTGCTGTTGAACAGATAGAGCACCATGGCGATGATAAAGATTCCCCGCAGCAGCTCGTAATGGGTAAGATATTGGCGGAACCAGAAAAAGATGCCCAGCGACAATACGATCTGCAGAAGGATGAGCACCACGATGATAGTGAGCCGGCTGAAAAACACCTTCTGCAGCAGTCCGCGCTTTTTCTTGTTCAGCAGTTTTACGACGTTTTCCTGTTCCATGGGGCCCTCCTGAGTACTCGATGGTAAGTATTTTACCATAAACGGACCGCGGAAATTGACAAAAAACGGCCGTTCCTTCATAATGAAACACGGTCGCTCTCTTTTGGCGATTAAAGTGTGTGTTCAGCGAGGTCGTAAATTGAAAAACAGTGACGAATCTTTACGCGCCAGTTTCTCCGGCAAACTGGGTTATGTTCTGGCGGCAGCAGGCTCTGCCGTCGGTCTGGGAAACATCTGGCGTTTTCCGTATCTGGCCGCGAAATACGGCGGCGGCATGTTCCTTTTGACCTATCTTATCCTGGCCCTCACCTTCGGGTACACCATGATGGTCTCCGAAACGGCGCTGGGCCGCCTCTCCGGCAAGAGCCCTGTGGGTGCGTTCAAGACCTATGGCAAGACCGGTCTGGCGAAGGCCGGCGGCTGGGTGAACGCGGTCATCCCCATGCTCATCCTGCCGTATTACAGCGTCATCGGCGGCTGGGTCATCAAATATCTGTTCGAATATCTGAAAGGCAGCGGTTCGGAAGCGGCTGCGGACGGCTTCTTCGGCGCCTTTATTACGTCTCCTGGCGGTGCGGAAGTCTGCTTCCTGATCTTTGCGTTCCTCACCCTGATCGTCATCGTGCTGGGCGTCGAGAACGGCGTGGAGAAGGTCTCCCGCATCATGATGCCGGTGCTGGTAGCGCTGGCTGTGGTCATGGCCGTCTACAGCATGACCCGTCCAGGGGCCGCGGCAGGCATCCGCTATCTGCTGGTCCCCGATCTGAAGCACTTCTCCTGGATGACGGTGGTTGCGGCGTTGGGGCAGATGTTCTACTCCCTGTCCATCGCCATGGGCATCCTCATTACCTACGGTTCTTACATGAAGAAAGATGTAAACATCGAAAGCTCGATGCACCAGGTGATCTTCTTCGACAGCGGCATCGCGATCCTGGCGGGTTTGATGATCATCCCGGCGGTGTTTGCGTTCTCCGGCGGCGACATGCAGGCGCTGCAGGCTGGCCCGTCCCTGATGTTCGTGACCATGCCAAAGGTCTTCGAGAGCATGGGACTGGGCCATCTGGTCGGGATCCTCTTCTTCGTGCTGGTGCTGTTCGCAGCGCTCACGAGCTCCATCTCCCTGGCGGAGACCTCCGTCTCCACGCTGCAGGACGAGCTGGGCTGGACCCGCACGAAGGGCGTGGCCTTTATGGCGGTACTCGTGCTGGTGCTGGGGTCACTCTCGTCTCTGGGATTCGGCGTGCTGTCCAACATTACGATCCTCGGCATGGACATCCTGGATTTCTTCGACTTCCTGACGAATTCCATCATGATGCCTATCGCCGCCTTCGCAGTCTGCCTGCTGGTCTCCAAAATGGGGATCGACAAGATCGCTGGGGAGGTCAAACTGTCCTCGCGCTTCCGCTTTGAAGGCATGTACCGCGTGTTCGTGCGCACCGTTGCGCCGGTGTTCGTCGCGGTCATCCTGTTCAGCTCCATCGCCAGCGTGCTGGGGTGGATCAAGATCTGATTGCTTTCTGTCTGCCGTACAGACCGGTTAAGACAATTGTCTGAGTTGAAGCAAAAAGACTTAGAAAATCTAAGACAATTACGAGACTAAAAGAAAACTGACTTAGAAATATGCTCGATTCTAAGTCAGTTTTTTATATCTTTTGCAAATGACTTAGAAATTCTAAGCCACTAATAAATTTTTATCAATTTGGCATAACCTGCGGTCCCGGATCATTTCTGCCCCAGATATTCCAGGGTCAGCTGGCGCAGATAGGGCTCGATGGCCGCTGCCGTCTTCTTGTCGATCTTGAGGGATTTCTGCGTGCCGTCGGAATAGTAGAGGCTGAGCATGATCTTGTCCTTGTAGGAGCCGTGCTCGAAATCGTCGGGGTTGAGCCAGGCAAAGGCGGGCTTTGCGGCATTCCAGACCGCATCGTCCGTCTGGTCGTAGATGCTGATGTTTTCGCCGCCTTCCTCGAAGCGGACGATCAGCCGGTAGCCTTCCTTCGGGCCTTCCGGCAGGTTCCACCAGTTGCACTGGAACGACATGTCCGTCGTATCGTTGATGTAGGTGGCGCCGGACAGCACGGGCGGCTCGGCCCACTCGATCTTGCGTCCGGTCGGGTGGGCCAGTTCTTCCAGGACCGCATCCAGCGTAAGGATGCGGCGGTCAGCGGGCGCGTAGTACCGCACTTTCTGTACACCGTCCTCCGTCTCCCAGGACAGCCACCAGCGGTCGTAGTCGCCGCCGTCCAGCACGAAATACTCCGTGTCGTCCGGCTGGTTGAGGATCTCTTCCGGGATCTCCTCCCAGCTGCCCCACAGATCCAGAACGGCCTTTTCCACGTCTGCCCACTGCTGCTCTGTAATAGGAACGTTGTCCTTGCAGATCATCTCATCCCTCTTTACATTCAGATCCCAGTATTCACAGTGCAGGATCTGCTCCGGGGCGACGTCGATGGCGAATTCCGTGGCGAATTCCATGGAACCGGCGCTGGATTCGTGGGTGACCCCCACCAGCTTCCCGGGCAGCTCCGGAACCGGCTTTTCATAGGCGGGCGGAAAATCTTCCGCGGTTGTGTACTGCGGCGTCTTCTTCGCTGTGCAGCCAAACAAAGAAGTGAAAAGAGACATGATGAGGATCACCCCCAGGATCTTTCTTGCGGTCAACATCGTTTTGCCCTCCAAACGGCTCCAACCGCATTACAGTCCGGGAACCGGCCCGTTGTTGCCTTTCTCCTGGAGCTTCTTCGCTTCTTCTGCCATCTTCTTGTTGAAATCGATCAGGCTGCGCTCGTCGTTTTCGGGAAGGTTATAATATTTAGGCATGCCGTTACCTCCTGGGTTTTCTCTCTTTGTTTGATTGTACTATTTTTACCATGCTATATCCAACAAATGTCCAACAAAGAATACCATTCCGGAAAAATTTTTCATAAAAAATTCCCCTTGAGTCTGCGAAGACTTTGTGATAATATATTGCGTGTTCCGAATACGGGCCTTTGGCGCAGTTGGGAGCGCGCCACACTGGCAGTGTGGAGGTCAGGGGTTCGAATCCCCTAAGGTCCACCATATTAGAAAAGAGCACCCCTTGTGGTGAACTAGTAAGATGAAAGTAGACATGTAAAAAAGCATGTCTACTTTTTTCATGTTAAAGTTTATGTGGAGGTGGAATTATGGGTAGACCTAAAGGCGGAAAGAATAGACGGTGGACAAATGAA
>Ga0256404_1001142_pt1 | contig 66335 bp, 60 predicted proteins | sample RumenRJG_01DNA_FD_185990 | JGI IMG/M metagenome (GOLD analysis project Ga0256404, IMG submission 185990) | Bovine rumen microbial communities from Lethbridge, Alberta, Canada - RJG_01 | ecosystem: Host-associated > Mammals > Digestive system > Stomach > Rumen | place: Canada: Alberta | collected... | reverse complement strand
TATATTATTTCAATCATTATAGTAGGTGTCGGATTATTCCTGGGGATAAGTTTATTTAAACGTGGACTACCGGATAATTCTGATGGATGGAACGCGCTGAATCAACTGTATTCTACGCTTATTATTACTTGTATAAGCAGCTTTGTTACGGTTATAACTACTTTTTTGGTGATTCAAAGAAGTTATAAAATCGATTATCATCAAGAGCGTATGGCAGTTATGCCGATTTTGAGAGTCTATAATATTGCAAATCATTTTGATTGTGAAATGGTGCCGGATACTATAACAGGCTATATCAATAGTTTGGATTTGGTTCATGCTTATACCAGTAATGATGCTATGTTGCTATGTATAGAAAATATTGGCAAAGGAATATCTTTTGATACTATCATACGAGAAGGGGTTATAGATGATGATGAGTTTTGTTTATCATCACTTGGAATTAATGATAAAAGATATTTAATAATGTACAGTCAAAAAGAAATACATATTAAGTTTGAATTTAGGGACATTTTTGGAAATTTGTATTATCAAACTTGTGTAGGTTATGAAAAAGATAATAATAGTGGCGGAAAAATATGGTTTCAAATGAATCCACCTGAATTAGTGAAAAGAACGGAGCGTTATAGATATGTTCAATGAAATTCTTGATACTGTCTAATTTAATGGGGTGAAAATTGCATTAGGAGGAATTGGACTGGAATGAGGTAAAGGGCATCATTGAAAAAAATTATATTCAATGGAAGAAGAGTGTGATATTTCAGTTTTCGAGCCATCTGTTTCTTATAGAGCTGTTCCAAAAGAAGCACCTAAGGTTAGCGTTTCAGGTTTGGTGTTATTAAAGACGAGGATACAATTAAAGAAGGTTAATAAAATCAGGCTTCAAAAAGCTTCGTTTATGCTGAATTATTATCTCGGGGAAGAATATTTCAAGTTTGACAAATGGCATTATGGACCATATTCGCATTCTATAGATGTTGTTGCAAGAAGCTTAGGGGAATATCAGAAATATTATAATTTAACAAATTCTGAGGATACGTATAAGCAGTTGTACAATGTGATATGCAGCAAAAAAACTGAAGAAAAAATGAATAAGTTGCTTCCGGCTATAGAGAAGGCAGCGAAGTATGTAAATAAGATAAATACAGATAAAAAAATGGAAGGTGTTACAACTGCTTTATTTTTAATTCAAAAAAATAATAAGAGTTTAGATTCTGATGCAATAGTAGCTGAGTTTAAGGCATGGTCAGAAGATAAAGCACAGCGATTCTCTGAAGATTATATTAGAGAATGCATTGATTATCTTGAAGAAACAGGGATAATACAAATAAACATATTTGGGTTTTATGAAGAATCATTTATATATGTATAGTATATGCTATCTATGAAAAAAAACAACTATCTTTCAGGGAAATGAAGCAGTTGTGCCATTTATATGATGAATTACATCGAGAAGATGGGGTGAAATCTGTTTAGAAGTAGTTAATGTCAGATGGAATCAAATGTTGATGGGGATAAGAAAAGGATAGAATAGCTATGAGAAAAAAATTTATGTCTGACGAAAAATGTGTTGTGAAGATTGAATAGTGATTATTTAGCGATAATTACATAGGCCATTTAGCTCCGGTGTGCTCGAGGTGAAGATAGTGAAAACATATTTAGAAGTAGAAAATTTCGGAAAAATAAAAAAGGCTAAAGTTGCAAGCAGCGGATTCACAGTATTTGTAGGGGATAATAACAGTGGAAAAAGTTATTTGATGCAGATGATCTATGCTATTAAAAAAAATATCACCGCTAACTTTTCGGAAGGAAGATTTGTGAAAATCCTTCAGGAAAAAATGGAAAAAGCAACAGAGGTTTTTCTGAGTTCAGATGATCTGAAAGTACTTGTTGAAGATGTAAATACATATTTGGATAAAGAAAAAGAAAAAATAGTTCAAAGGACATTTAGAAGGCCGATAAGCATAGGAAGTTTAAAACTGGATCTGGAACTGGATGAAAGCGATAATGTGAGGTTTCATTTTGATGAAATGGAATCCGGAGTTCAACCAATTCAAAAGGGCAAAAATGCTGTTCAAAAAAAATTCCAGTCATTTGAATTCGTTATTGCAGGTAACCATTATGCGTATCTCGTGATGGAAGTAACTCCTATTCAGATTGCGGAGACAATCACAGAACTGATATTTGGCTCGCACAAACAGATGTATTTACCGGCCGCAAGGGCAGGGATTCAGCTTTTATATAAGGACTTTTTTGCCTCTAAAGCAGATGATTTGTTCTATGCACAGGACAAAAAAAGGGATGATATAGCACTTACTGAGCCCATTTATGATTATTTAAGATTTCTTCAGATGATGTCCGGCCCAAAGACGTTAAATGAAGATGCTGTACAATTGATAGATTTTATTGAAAATCACATCATAGATGGGCATATTGATATAAGTGAAAAAAATGAAATCACATATACACAGAAAAACGGGGTTCAAAATGTACCGCTTTATATAGCATCCTCTATGATCGGCGAAATCACTCCGATTATTGAGTGTATAATGGACGGCTATAGTTTTGGATATGTAATCATTGATGAAATCGAATCAAGCCTTCATCCTAAAAAACAGAGAGAAGTAGCAAGGCTGTTAACTCGTATGAGAAATATCGGATATGAATTACTGGTTAGTACTCATAGTGATTCTATGGCTGCATTTATGAATAACTTGTTAATAGCATCCAGGAAGGAATTAGAGGAACAAAAGCTTGAAAAGGTTGGATTAACCGGAAAAGATTTATTGGTGGATAAAGATGTTCGCTTTTATGAATTTAGAAATTCTGAAGACGGAAGCAGCGAGGTTATAGAACTGCCGGTTAATAAATATCCTATGGAAGGAGTGCAGTTCTCATTATTTAACCAGAATATCGATCAGCTTTATCGTGAATCGATGTACATTTTAGAGGGGACTAATGAAGCTACAGGCGAAAAAAATTGATGAAAAGAATAGTACAGTAATCAAGAATCAGTTATATGCTGTGACTGAACAAACAGAGTTAATTGTAGAGGAGCAGCAAGAAGACTCATATGACAGGGTTAAGTGTGGGTTTAAAGGGAATGGCGATTGTGAAATCTATTTTTGCAAAGAGTACAGACCGCCTCAAATTCCTGCAAAAGGGCACAAAGCTGCAGACATACTGGTGGCTCATCTCGGAGAGAGGGCTCTCTTTCATATTTATGATATAAAGCGCAGATTTGATAATGATGATGAAATACTTCATTATGTAGAGCAGGTTAACACAACCTATTATGATGCGCAGGGATTGTCGAGCTTTACAAGATATGGGAAAGACAAGCAGCAATATAGATTTGGTGTGATTTCATCTAATTTTCCGACTGAAATCATAGAACAACAAAAGGAGTACTATGAAAAAGAACTGGCTGATTTCGAGAAGAATTCTCAAGCAGGGAATCTTGGAATAGTAAAGAGGAATATTTTTCACATGCCGGAACTCAAGCGAAGGGCAGATGTTCTGTCGGCAATAATTTCAAAAAAGGTGACTATGGAAGATGGAGCGACGTTTGATCTGGATGTAAAAATCATGGATGAGATCGAAGGTGGCTATGGATGTGAAATAGTGTTCGAAGGTGAATAATGTGTATATATGAAAATATTAAAAATAAAATTGGATAATAACAATTTTTTCGGCAATGCAACTTTTGACTTTTGTGATACAAGCGGTAAGCCTTATGACAATATTGTTATAGCCGGAGAAAATGGATGCGGAAAGACGCAACTATTAAATCTCATATATGACATGTCTATATTTGAATATAATTTAAAATTGAATTCGTCTGAAAAAAGAGAATTTTTTGTTTATTTGAATAATGACGAAGTTGACAGATACAAGAAACTAATGAAGAACTTTAATATGGAATCTCCCACAGGCATTTTTAAAATTACCATTGATGGGTCAAAAGATGGGTGGGAAAAGTTCCTCATACAGTATGAATCAGAAAATGCAAAACAAAAAATTGGAGAAATACAACGTATCCATCTAATGTTGAACATAGAGATGCATTTAAAACTGTTTTTTCTACTGCGGAAGTATCATATATACCACAAATAACTTCTAATGTGACGTCAAAGGAGATTGATGAGGATTTCAGCAATAGTTTGAAGAGCGGTAATGACTTAGCAACGGAGATACAACAGCTTTTGATTGATATTAAGACAAATGATGCAGAAGACCTAGCTGATTGGGTTGATAAAAATCCTGACACAGCACCGCCAAGACATGTAAAAAATAAAAGGATTTCCAGATTTCAAAATGCTTTTGCTACTGTTTTTGATGGAATGAACTTTGATAGAATAAAGACCGAGAATGGAAAGAAGAGTGTTGTTTTTAAGAAAAATGAAAAAGAAATTGATATTGCTTCTTTGAGCTCAGGAGAGAAACAAATAGTATTCCGTGGAGCATTTCTTTTGCAACATCAGCAAGCAGCAATAGGATATCCTATTATGATAGATGAACCTGAAATAAGTTTACATCCCAGATGGCAGAAAAAGATATTTGACTATTACAGAAAGCTATGCATAGCAAGAAATAATGTTCAGACTTCGCAGATGTTTCTGACAACACATTCTCAGTATGTATTAGAAACTGCCTTGTACGATAGACATAATACAACCGTACTCCTTATGAAAAATGCTGGTAATGTTTTTAGTTTAAATAAAATGATAGCTCCGTTTGTTTTGCCCAAATTGACAGTAGCGGAATTTAATTATGAGGCCTTCAACATAATTTCCAGGGATTACCATAATGAGTTATACGGTTATCTTCCAAAACTATTTAAAGATGCCACTTCAGTAAAAAAGACAGATGACGTTATTGTTAGGTGTAGGTTATTTGACAAAGCGAAACATGGCAAGATATCAAAGTACGGAAACACAACTTATAATGCTAAAACCACATACATTAGAAACATCGTAGATCATCCGGATTATCAACATACTTTTACTGACAAGGAACTGGAAGAGTCTATAGAGCTACTAAGAAATATGTGTAATGAAAAGAAAAATGTGAATTTGTAGGCAATATGAGTACCAATGGGGAGTTGAATAACTATGTCTGCTATTCAGGATAAGGTATTAAGAATATATACAGATTCAAAGGTTCAGGCAGGATTGTCTATTTCATCAGATGTTGTGGCTTTTTCTCGCCCCATAGGTGCGGCTATAGCAACTGCTTTCAAGGAGGTTGCAAACTTATCAGATGAGATTATAATCTTGAACAAGCAGTAGAAGCTGCGTTAGGAACAATTAAAAGATGTATTAAAGGGTTTGAATATAAATAGCAAAGTTTGATAGTTACAGTAGAAGTTGTTATTTAAATAATATCTGGAGGGTGTATTCTTAGTATGGATATAGTAAATATAGTAGTGATATTACTTTCACCTGTTATCGCAGTCATAGTGGGTCAAATTTTGCAGGATAGAGGTAAGAAAAGAAATGATAAGATGGAGATATTTAAAGCGCTTATGGTAAGCAGAGGCTTAGGCTGGTCTGTTGACAGTGTTAAGGCATTGAATACAATCGAAGTTGTTTTTAATGATGATAAAAAAGTATTGGAACAATGGAAGGTTTTATATGATAAATTATGTGTTGAGAACCCTAGTGAAACAGAATTATTAAAAATTAAGAACGAAAGAGATAAACTGCTTGATGTTATGGCAAAATCATTAGGATATAAAGATAGTATTACATGGGAAACAATACAAAATCCATATATACCTAAAGGGTTAACTGATAATATGCTACAACAACAGCAGTATATGAATAGTCAGTCAGAAATTATGATCAAGATGAATGCATACTTGCAACAAATGAACTTTCCGACAGATGAACTTAAGAAGCAATGATTTATCGATAAGAACGTAGTGTTGGTTTTCTTGGGGATGATCCTAACATAGGGTGTGAGGCATAGAAATCAAATGTAAAAAAATCTTTGAAAATATCCCAATATTAATAATTGGAAGTTGTTTATGATATCTACAGTAAAATCAAGGATTTATAATGCGCAGAGTTACTCTATAATAATCTGTTCTTATAATTATAAATATCACTCGATGATATCTAAGAGGTTTTATGGACTTTTGTTGTTGAACCTATGCTATGTCTTAATCTGCAAATTAGATATATGTGTGAGGAAATAAAATAATGGTGAAGTTATCTGAAATCAATATAGCTGACACACTAAAAGACAAAACAAAATTAAAATCGCTGCTCAACACCTTAACAGAGTGCTTTTTCCTTCTAGTCATCTTCTGTCTGTCTTACAGAATACAGGTGGGGCTCACCACTTTTTATATAGATCCAAACTATACCTTTTGGAACCGTCTATACAAACTGACGCTGCTTGCTGCCGGGTTTAAGGCAGTAATGAATTACAAGAACAAGACACTGTGGCTTAGCATCCCTGTAGCCGCAGTGTTTTATTTAGCGTTTCCCCGAGAACATTATTTGTGGGAGCCGTTTTATGCCCCGCTGATAATCGGGTGCGTGGGGGTGAAGGTACGGAAGATATTCTGGGCGGCAGGCGTTCCAGCGATTGTAGTTATCGTAAACATGATGATTGCTTCACTTGGTGGAGCGATAGAAAGTATGGCCGGAATCGGCGAGAATATGAGTAGCTATTGGGGGCATATTTCGCCAACTGATTTTGGAACCGCGGTATTTTGTAATGTACTCTTCGTATGGGTCATGTTCAAAGATATGCCGGATGTAATCACGCTGATAATCACCTTTTTTTCGGTGTATATTTCTTTTGTGATTTCGAGGTGTAATACTTCACAATATCTTACGGTTATGTTTCTTGTGATTCTGGTCGGAAGAATCTTCTATAAATTACTCCCGGAGAAGAAAAAAATCATCAAATGGATGAAGAAGCTAATTGATGCAGCAATGGTCATGGCATTTACTACTTTAGGGTTACTCACTCTGATAATGGTTCTGGCATATTATAAGAACCTTCCCTATACACGAGAATTAGATTTGTTTTTACACTACAGGCTTTCTCCGGCGGCAGAAATGCTTTCGGAATATGGCATAAAACCGTTTGGGACATATTTTGTTATGGCCGGATGGGGTGGAAGTACAATGAGTAATATTCAAAAGTACACATTTATTGACTCATCCTACCCACAGATTCTTATAAGATATGGCTGGGTAACCTATCTCGTGGCAAATATTATGTGGAGTTATACTACCTGGAAGGCAATCAAAACGGATAACAGAAAAGTGGCTTATGCCATGACTCTCTTGGCTTTTGATTTTGTGATGGAGCACCATTGGTATGAACTAAGTTATAATGTCTTTATAATCATCCCATTTGCATACTTCATATATAACCAAAATGAAAGCTGTTCATTTATAAGAGAGATTAAAGACAGATTTAAGGATAAAAGGTATGCTGCAGCATTTACTGCTGCATTGGCAGTTTCCCTGGTGGCGATTTATACATTGCTTCCTGTGGGGTTCTCATGGCTCCGTACCATAGTGAATGGATACGGCATATATGGGGGAGGTCGAAGAGGAGTTCTACTGTTTGCAACATTAACAATCATAGTCTTGGTGTTTATTGCATGGATATATGCTTTTGGAAGCCTGATGGCAGACCTCTATACCACTAAATTTGGTGCAAAGGTTACATCTAAAAAAGAACCTCAAACATCTTTAGACCAATCTGCTTCAAACATTGACGCATTTTCCACACCCGTAACAACGACATCGCAAAAACCGGAAAGAATAGCCGATAAATCAAAGAAACCTAAAATCTTTATTCTTGGAGTAAGCTCGATCTTTTTATTGATCGGTGTATGTACCGGCAACTATTTGATAGATAAAGTAGAGCAGAAAAATGCTGACCGAATCGATTCTGAGAGGGAAATTCTGGAACTCATCAGTTCAAACGCAGGAGGAGATCTGTATGTTGATAAGCTCCCTGAAGCCTATATAAGAAGGCTGGATGGAATAGGAAGATCTTTCTATAACGGAGAAGACTATGCAAGATATAGTGAGGCAACTGTAGTGACGGATGCATCCTGGGACTCACAGTGCCTTATCGGAAGAGGCTTTTTATATCTTCAAGTTTCTGATGAGGATGCGATATATACAAATGATCAAAAAGTGATAAATGCACTAAAAGAAGCCGGATACAAGATGAAAGGGTACAATTCATATGAATACACTATTGATCTTGAAACCTTGGCTGAAATGAATGATGTGAAAATTCTTGAAGATGGAGCATTGGAGCTGGAAGGAACCGAACATCAGTTGACACGCTGCCCATATGTATCGTTAAATAATGGAACATATACAGCTAAGTACGAGCTGAGACTTCCTGAAAAAGTTGAAAAGGATACCAAAGTATGCAGCTTGAAAATAACAGCTTTCTCCGGTGAAAATACCATTTTGGATGTTAATATATACGGAAGAGATTTTGACGAAAAGGGGCAGCTTACATATGAAATCCCCTTCAATGGGTATGGAAATAAATGTGAATTTCTCGTGAATACCGAAGAGAGGGTAAGGTGTAAAGTGTCCTACATAGGTTACAGGAGAACTCCAGGCTCCGATACCCATAGATATATAGATGAAAAGGGCAGGACCGTTAGAGAAGAGTACTACGATACAGATGGAAATCCTGTCGAAACATCTGAGGATGTATACGGAGTGGAGTATGAATATGATAATAAGGATCGTATAGAGGTCATAAGATACTTAGACAGCGATATGAAATCTGTTTTAAATTCGTCAGGTTTTGCTGAGGTTCATCGGGTGTTTGATTTAAAGGATCAGGTAATCGAGGAGAGATATTATGGAGTTCAAGGAGAAGCGGTTGAGTGTTCCGAAGGTTACCATTTGGTTCGAAGAGATTGTGACAATGTTGGGAATATCACACAGGAATCGTTTTATGATCTATCGGATAAGCCGGTGATGGTTGGTGAAAGCTATGCTAAATATATAAGGACGTTTGACAACAAAAACAGGTGTATAAGAATTGAGTACTATGGAACAGATGGAAAACTTGTATTACAAAGCGGTGGTTATGCCATCATTGAATGGAAACATGATGAAAAAGATAATCCAATAAGCGAAAGCTATAGAGGAATTAATAATGAGCCGGTATTATATTATGATCTATATCATGAAATAAGAAGAGAATTTAATGAAAGTCATCTCTGTATTCATGAAGAGTATTATGACACCGAGGGAAAAAGAATGGAGATATATTCCGCATTCTTTGGACTTGACAGAGAGTATGATGGATCAAATAATATCATAAAGCAGGTCTATCTGGGGGAGGATATGGAGCCTATAGAGTTGCCTGATGGTTATGCGATTTGGAGAAGAAGGTATAACAGCAAAAATCAGGTGATTCGTGAAGAGTACTATGATGCAGAGGATACCAAGAAAACGAGACCTTCAGGAGAGTTTGCTGTAGAACAAAAGTATGATGATGAAGGCAATTGTATAGAGTATAGCTATTATGGTGTTGATGGTGAAAGGATTCTTGTAAGCGGCGGGTATTGGAAAACCTTACGTACCTACGATGAAGGATTGCTTATAAAGGAGGAATTTTTCGGAACTGATGATAAGCCTCTGCTTATATCAGATACCTATGCAAGTGTTTTATATACCTATGATAAGGATAAGAAACATATTAAGAGTACATATTTGGATATATCCGGTAAAGTGGTTGAAGAGAAACTCATTGAATGATACAATCGTGAGGCACATGGTGGACACATCATGTGCCTCATACTGTGAACGAGCAAAGTGAAATATATGACTGCTAACCATATATAGGGAGAATTACAATTTATGAAAGAAATGTTATCGAGTAAGGCAGGAAGACGTTATCTCGAGAGGCTTTTGATGATCATGATGGCGGATGGGTTTACATTAGCTCTGTCATATTTTATGGCGTTATGGATAAGGTTTGATTTCTCTATTCAGAACACGCCGAAGGACTACATTGAAGGAATGATGCTGTTTTTACCGCTTGTGTTGGTGGCTACATTTGTAGTGTACTATTTTTTCAGGCTTTATCACAGCATATGGAGATTTGCCAGTGTGTCGGAAGTTGCGCATATCATACTTGCATATATGGCACTTGCAGTTATCCTTCCTATACTTAACACTGTGGTTCCCTTCAAGATTCCCAGAAGTGTGCTTTTGATAGCGTATATCTTCAGTCTGTTCTTCTGTGTATTTATCCGTTTCGGATATAGACTTGTGCGATATGCTGTAAATGATGACAGGTTTACCATGAGTGAGCCTGGTATAGACAATGTCCTTCTCATAGGCGCCGGTCAGGCTGCCAGAGAGATTCTTAAGGAGCAGCAGCTCAGCAATAAGAGAGAGTTTGTTGTAAAGGCAATCGTTGACGACAGTCCTATCAAACAGGGGAGGTATCTTGAAGGTCATAAGGTAGAAGGAACAAGAGATGATATCCCTGAGCTTGTTAAAAAATACGATATAGATAGGATCATCTTTTCTATACCTACCGCAAAGCCTAAGGAAAAAGCGGAAATCCTTAATATATGTAAGGAAACCGGTTGTAAGGTTCAGACAGTTCCAGGTATTAGCCAGCTTGTAAGCGGAGAAGTAACCATAGCGGCGATAAGAGATGTTGAGATAACCGATCTTCTTGGAAGAGATGAGATCCACATAAATCTAGATGAGATTTTTGAAGCTATCAAAGGCAAAATTATCATGGTAACAGGTGGCGGCGGCTCCATCGGTTCAGAGCTTTGCCGACAGATTGCGGCTGCAAAACCGAAACAGCTAATAATCTATGATATATATGAAAATAACGCCTATTCCATAGAGCAGGAGCTGAAGCGTAAGTATCCGAATCTCGACCTGGTTACACTCATAGGTTCTGTCAGAAATGAAGCTAGAATAGAGAGCGTTATAAGAGAGTATAGACCTGACGTTATATATCATGCAGCAGCACATAAGCATGTACCTCTTATGGAGACGAGTCCTAATGAAGCTATTAAAAACAATGTTATGGGAACCTACAAGACTGCCAAGGCAGCAGCTGAGAATGGTGTGAAGAGATTTCTTCTTATCTCTACAGATAAAGCGGTCAACCCTACATCTCTAATGGGAGCAAGCAAGAGAATCTGTGAGATGATCATCCAGATGATGAGCAGAAAGCATCCGGAAACAGTATTTATGGCAGTAAGATTTGGAAACGTACTTGGTTCCAACGGCTCAGTTATCCCACTTTTCAAGAAGCAGATCGCGGAGGGAGGTCCTGTAACTGTTACAGACGAAAACATCATAAGATATTTTATGACCATACCTGAAGCGGTATCTCTGGTTCTTGAAGCAAGCCACTACGCTAAGGGTGGAGAGATATTCGTCCTTGATATGGGAAAACCGGTTAAGATTTTGGATCTCGCGAAGAATATGATAAAGCTTTCCGGATTCACACCTGATGAAAACGGTATCCCTATAAAGATAACCGGACTTCGCCCGGGGGAAAAGCTGTATGAAGAGCTTCTCATGGGTGAGGAAGGCATGCAGAAAACAAAAAATGAACTCATATATATCGGACATCCTATTGAGATGGATGATGAGATGTTTATGGAGAAGCTTAAAGTACTTGATGATGAATCAAAGGGTGAATGTCCTGACATTAAAAAAATTGTAAAGGAAGTAGTTCCTACATATCACGAAGACGTATAATTAAAGAGGAAGACAGCATGACGTGATGGTTATGTTGTCTTCCTTGTACTATAACTTGACAACTATTTATATAAGATTTATTGTTTAGAGACGAATGTAGAGTTTTGCTTTATAGATTGGAGAGGCGCTATAATGGCTTTTAAGTTTGATAAAGATATACAACCATTTGAAAAAAAGGTTTGGCTTTCTAGCCCTACTATGCATGGGGATGAAGCAAAGTATATGATGGAAGCCTACGATACAAACTGGATGAGTACCGTAGGGAAAAATATAGATGAAATAGAGAAACAGATCGCTGAGTATGTCGGAGTGAAACATGCAGTAGCACTAAGCGCCGGTACGGCAGCTCTTCATCTTGCAACAAAGCTTGCAGGAGAGAAAGTCTATGGTCAGGCAAGACCATATGAAGGAACGCTTAAGGGGAGAAAGGTGCTCTGTTCAGATGTCACCTTTGATGCCAGTATTAACCCTGTTGCCTATGAGGATGGTGAAGCGGTATTTATAGACACAGAGTATGATGCCTGGAACATGGATCCTGCGGCGTTGGAAAAGGCATTTGAAATCTACCCTGATGCTAAAATAGTTGTGATCGCTCATCTGTATGGGACTCCCGGAAAGATGGAAGAGTTGAGAGATGTATGCGACAGACATGGCGCGCTGATTATAGAAGATGCAGCAGAAAGTCTAGGGGCAAAATATCTTTATAAGGGTGAGTGGAAAGAAACCGGATCACTGGGAGATTATAACTGTATCTCCTTCAATGGAAACAAAATCATCACAGGCTCCAGTGGAGGAATGTTCCTTACAGATTCTAAAGAGGACGCAGACAAAGTGAGAAAGTGGAGCACACAGTCAAGAGAGAATGCTCCCTGGTATCAGCACGAGGAAATAGGCTACAATTACCGGATGAGTAATGTTATCGCCGGAGTTGTTCGCGGACAGATCCCATATCTTGATGAACACATAGCTCAGAAGAGGGCGATTTATGAGAGATATAAAGAAGGCTTCAAGGATCTGCCGGTAAAGATGAATCCTTATGATGAAAAGAAGTCAGTGCCTAATTTCTGGCTAAGCTGCATGATTATTGACGAAGATGCCATGTGTCAGCAGGTAAGAGATGATAAGCAGGTTCTTTTTACTCCGGAAAAAGGAAAGTCCTGCCCTACAGAAATCCTGCAGGCGATCGCATCAATAAACGCAGAAGGAAGACCTATCTGGAAGCCTATGCATGCTCAGCCTATATACAAAACACATGCATTTATTACGGCGAGAGGTAATGGACGTGGACAGAGTAATGCTTACATTGATAAGGGAAAGGTGTTTGATGTGGGCATGGATATATTCAATAGAGGTCTATGTTTGCCGAGTGATAATAAGATGACTAATGAGCAGCAGGATAAAATCATTGAAGTGATAAAAGCTTGTTTTCGATGAAAAGGAGTATAGAGTTTTATGTGGCAAAGGATTTTACGAGGTATAGAAATAATAATCGGAATATCTGCCGCAGCCGGAATTATTACAGGGATACTGCAGCTGTTTGAGAATAAGAGCAATCATAACCCCAAGGGAATATATGAGAAGTTTTTTAAGAGAGTCATAGATGTGTTTCTGTCTACGGGAGCATTGATTGTGCTGAGTCCGGTAATAGTATTAACAGCGATACTGGTCAGGATTATACATGGTTCTCCGATTGTATACACTCAGGAAAGACCGGGAAAAGATGAGAAAATCTTCAAGATTTATAAGTTTCGCACAATGACAAATGAAACGGATGATAAAGGGGAACTGCTGCCTGATGATAAAAGACTAACAATATTCGGCAAGTTTCTCAGAAGTAGTTCTATTGATGAAATTCTGGAATTGCTAAATATCATCAAAGGTGACATGTCAATAGTGGGACCAAGACCATTACTTGTAAGATATCTGAACAGATACAATGAAGAACAGCATCATAGACACGATGTAAGACCGGGGCTTACAGGATATGCACAGGCACACGGCAGGAACAATGTGTCATGGGAAGATAAATTTGCTATGGATGTCTGGTATACAAGGAATATTACTTTTATGGGAGACATAAAGATCTTAATTGATACCATAAAAAGTGTGTTTAAACGAGAGGGTATTAACTCAGAGACATCTGTGACGATGGAAGAGTTTATGGGAACACCGGATGGAGTGGAAGCTGGATGGAAAGCGCCAAATTAACTGAAACTGGAAGGATAATTCAGGAAAAACGAATAGCATTAGGATTCACTCAAAAGTCTTTGGCGCAAGCCTTGCATATTACGGATAAAGCAATTTCCAAATGGGAGAGGGGAATATGTTTGCCGGATGTATCACTTCTTCCTAAATTATCACTTTTGCTTGATGTTGATGTTGATATACTCGTTTCAAAGAGCATTAAACAACAAAAATGGGTAGGATTGATTGAAATTTATGATACTGACCTGTCTCAAACTGTTTATGATAAACCTTTGGTTTACTACTTGTTAAGCCATTATCTTCTGCTAGGGATTACGAAAATTCATATATTGACTGATGAAAAGAACCGTGAATATTTGAGCCAAAAGATATTTGAAACCTTTGGATTTCATTTTGATTATGAGATTCCACATGGTCAGAATATGATGGTTCTGAATCATCCATGGTTTTTATTTGGATCAGACCTTACACAACATTTTCAAGGCGCAATGATATGCGAAAGAAACACAAAGCTAGTTCCTGATAACCAAGACCCGGTATTTTATTTCTCATATGGCAGTAATGAATACTTTGAAAACAAAAGAAAATTTTTAAGGAATTCTTCAAAACGCACATTAGGAAGAGGCATGATTTGCATTGGCGCAGATAGCCGAGAGAAAATACTTGACATCGCAACTTTCGTGAGAACTTATCAGAATTATTCGCAGATGCCTATTGGATCCTTGGAAGAAATAGCTTATAAACGTGGCATGATCACAATAGGGCAAATGAAAGAGATGGCACAGAATGTGTCTTATGGAGATATATTAGTTAAGATGGTAAACTAAAAGTAGATTGAGAGATAGATGGAAAATATAATATAATCCTTTAGATATGCAATAGGATACAACAAAGGAGAGAGAATGGTCTTAGGGGTATATGGGGCAAGTGGACTTGGCAGAGAAGTACTGGAGTTAGCCAAAATTATTAACAGCAATAATAGATGGACTGAGTATATTTTTATTGATGATGGAAATGTACCTGATGTTGTTGCGGATTGTAAGGTTTATAAATATGAAGATGCAAAATCAAATTTCAAAAATGATCTTGAAATCGTGATGGGAATAGGTGAACCTGCTACCAGAATTAAACTTTTTTCGAAAATCAAGGCAGATGGAATTGAAACACCTTCGCTGATTCATCCGGGAGTGCACATACCTACATCTACATCAATAGGTAAGGGAGTAATTATCCAAGATGGATGTTTTGTATCAGTGGATGTAACGATACATGACTATGTAATGCTTCAACCGAAATGTGCAATAGGACATGATTGTGTACTTGAAGAGGGTTGTATTGTATCTACGTTTGATAGCATTGCCGGTGCTGTAAAAATCGGAAAATGCACGTATGTAGGTATGAGTTCATCTATAAAAGAATTAGTAACAGTAGGGGACTCTTCCATAGTAGGTATGGGGTCGGTTGTATATAAGGATGTTCCCGATGAAATGATTGCGATAGGTAATCCTGCAAGAGTAATGAGAAAGAATGAAGAAAAGCATGTTTTCAAGCATTAGACATTCGTGATGATACATTCTGATTAGCATTTTTAATTAATGATGATTAATAACAAGGAGATTAAAAAGATGGTTGCAGGGAAAAACATAGTAGTCACAGGCTGTCTGCAAGGAATAGGAAAAGAAACATTAAAAGTATTAGCTGAACATGGAGCAAACGTATTTGCTTGTGCATATAAGCAGACAGAGGAATTTGAGCAATTCTGCAAGGATTTAGCTGAAGCTAATAAGGTATCCATATGGCCGGTATATTTTGATATGATGGATAATGCATCCATCAAAGATGCTGCCAAAACTATTCAGAGTCAGAAGGTTGAAATCCACGGACTGATCAATATTGCAGGAATTAACAAGGATGCCTTCTTTAACATGGTGACTTATCAGGATATGCTAGATACATTTCAGGTGAATTTCTTTTCACAGATCATTTTTTCACAGTACATAGTTAAATTGATGCAGAGGAAGAAAACCCCAGGAAGCATTGCATTTACCTCAAGTATTACTGCATTGGATGGAAATGAAGCACAGTTATCCTATGGCGCATCTAAGGCAGCTCTTATTGGTGCCATGAGAACTATGGCTTTGGAACTTGGAAAATCAGGAATTCGAGTTAATGCTATCGCGCCTGGAGTTATAAAGACACCTATGACTGATAGTCTTGATGAAAGTATCATTAATAAAAAAATTAAGACGATGGATATGCCCAGACTTGGAGAAGCAGAGGAAGTCGCTGACCTATTTATGTTCTTAATGTCAGATCTGTCCAGCCATATCAGTGGACAGACAATTCGTGTTGATGGAGGTATCCGATAATGAGCAAACTACTTGAAGGAAAAAATGTTGTCGTGACAGGTACCGCCAAAGGCATGGGAAAGCAGATGGTGGAAACATTTGCAGAAAATGGAGCAAATGTTTTTGCTCATGCAAGAACAGAGACTGATGAACACAAAGCATTCTGCAAGGAACTTGAAGAAAAGTATGGTGTTCAGGTTATGCCGCTATATTTTGATCTTAGAGATGCTGATGCAATGAAAGATGCAATCAAAACCATAAGAGGCACGAAACTTCCTATCGATGGTCTTGTGAATAATGCAGGTATTACATATAATTCATTGTTCCAGATGACAAATATGGAAGAGCTACGTAATCAGATGGAAGTAAATTTCTTTGCACCATTTCTGTTTACACAGTATATTTCAAAGTTGATGGTTAGGAACAAGAAGGGAAGTATAGTTAGCGTATCATCTTCTGCTGCATTAGATGGCAACTCAGGAAAGTCTGCATATGGTGCGTCAAAGGCCGCCTTACTTACAATGACCATGTGCATATCTGAGGAATTGGCTGTTAGTGGAATAAGAGCTAATGTTATTTGTCCCGGGGTTACTGCGACGGATATGCTTTCAACTATGCCGGATTATATTATGGACATTCAGAAGGAAGCTACATTTCTAAAGAAGGTAGGAACTCCTTTAGATATAGCAAATACAGCATTATTTCTGCTTTCTGATTACTCTAGTTACATTACCGGACAGGTGATCCGAGTGGATGGTGGTGTTACACAGTATGATAAGAGGCAATCATAATGAATGATGTTAATATTTCAATTGAAGGCCGAACCCGATTAGATATTCTGACAGCCGCATTATCTGCAGGAAAAAAAGGAGCACATGTTGCCCCATCTTTATCAGATGCAGAAATCTGTTTGTCCATCCTGATGAGATACAAGGAGAATGAAGATAGCGTTATTTTGAGCAAAGGTCATGGGGCATTAGGATACTATGCAGCTATGCATCAGGTTGGATTGATTACGGATGAGCAGTTCGGTTCTTTTGAACAGAATGGAGGAGAGTTTCCCGGTCAGTCTAGTCGAAGCAATAATAACAAGATTGAATATAGTAGTGGGAGCTTAGGTATGGGGCTGCCGTATGCGTTGGGAGTTGCTCTTGCAAAAAAGAAAACTTCCGGGAAAGTCTATGTTGTTGTCGGTGATGGGGAGTTAAATGAAGGATCCAACTGGGAGGCTGCGGCTCTTGCAAATCGTTATAGTTTGGATAATCTGGTTGTTATCGTTGATAAAAATGATCTCCAATCCGATGGAGTATGCAAAGATATTGTCGGACAGAATTTACTTTCTTTATGGCAGGCATTTGGCTGGCACGTTGAAGAGTGTGATGGTCATTCATTGGATGATTTAAATCAGGGATTTGAGTGTGAGCATACAGGAAAGCCCTTAGTAATTCTTGCAAGAACCATTAAAGGGAAAGGCGTTTCCTTTATGGAGCATAATAATGCATGGCATCACGCAGTGCTGAAGGAAGATGATTATAACAAAGCTGTTCAGGAGGTGAGAGATACATATGGAATACATTAAAAATAACCGTGTGTACTCTTTGCTCGGACAGAGAGGGACTTTTGGAACAGTATTAAAGGACCTTGCAGGAGAGAATGAGAAAATAATAGCGCTATCTGCAGACTTGACAAGAACATCCGGGTTAGAGCAATTTGCGGCTACATATCCTGACAGATTGTATAACGTTGGTATAGCAGAAGAAAATGCTGTTGGTATGGCTGGTGGAATGGCAGATCAAGGATATATACCATTTGTATCAACCTTTGCAAACTTTGCAACCCTTAGGGCAAACGAGTTTGTACGACATTTTATGGCTTACATGAAATGCAATGTGAAACTAATAGGGATGGGCAGCGGATTTGCCATGGAACTGTTTGGGAATACGCATTATGGCTTGGAAGATATATCGACTATCAGATCAATGCCGAACATAACTATTTTTTCACCTGCAGATGGCTTGGAAGTTGCTAAAATAGTTGATTATGCAGCTGGTAATAAAGGTCCGATGTATATTAGACTTTCAGGTAAAATGAATAATCCTATGGTGCATAAGGCGGATTTTGATTTTATCCCTGGAAAAGCAATAAAAATGGCAGATGGTGATGATGTAGCTATATTTGCCACTGGAAGTATGGTAAGTGTTTCCCTTAAAACCGTGAAGAATCTTGCTGAAAAGGGAATAAGCGCTGCGGTATATGATGTTCATACTATTAAGCCTTTTGATGTAGATTCGGTAATTAAGAATAAAGATAAGAGATTGATCGTATCTGTTGAAGAGCACTGCAGGATTGGAGGACTAGGATCTGCAATTGCAGAGGTTCTGGCCGGACAGTCTCAACATGGAGAACTAATAAGACTAGGGACCGGCGACAGATATGAAGCAGCAGGTGATTATGAATACATGCTACAGGTTCATGGGCTTACGCCGGATGGTATAGCAAATACAATTATTAAAAAGATGGAGGATATTTAAAATGAATAATCTTGAAAAGTACAATAACGCATTTATGGAGACTTTTGAAATCACAGAGGATAAGCTGGAAGGGCTCAAATATCAGGACATTCCGGCGTGGGATTCAGTAGGACATATGAGCCTTATTGCAGCTCTTGAAGATGCCTTTGATATCATGATGGATACAGACGATATCATCGATCTCAGTTCCTATGAAAAAGGCAAAGAAATTCTGACTAAGGAAGATTATGGAGTAGAGTTCTAAAAATGGGCAAGATTTGGGATTTAGAACAGCATAAAGGGAAAACTGCACTTCAGGATGAATTCGGTAACACCATGAGCTATGATGTTCTGAATTCCGAAGCGCATATACTGGCAGAAAGGGTGGGGCATCGTTGCCTCGTCTTTTCGTTATGCCGTAATGAAATTGGGTCTGTACTTGGGTATACTGCATTCGTTAACAACGGTATCGTTCCTGTTATGGTAAATAGTCATTTGGAAGAGATGCTGTTGGAGAATCTTTTGAAGACCTACAGCCCTGAGTATTTGTGGGTGCCAAAAGATCAAGTTAAAGATTTTTCCGGTATGGAAATCCTGCATGAAGCGTATGAGTACTGTTTGTTAAAGACAGATTATGAAGTGAAATATCCTTTGTATAAGGAAATAGGGCTTCTGATAACGACATCAGGATCCACAGGTAGCCCTAAGCTCGTTAGACAGGCTTATATTAACCTTCTTGAAAATGCGAAGTCTATAGCAGAGTACTTGAAACTTGATGATACAGAGAGACCGATTACAACACTTCCAATGAACTATGTTTATGGTCTGTCAATCATCAACTCTCACTTTCTTGTGGGTGCCACACTTCTTCTTACAGATAAGGGCCTTATGCAGAAGGAGTTCTGGAACTTCTTTAAAGAAGCGGAAGCTACTTCCTTTGGTGGAGTTCCATATACCTATGAGATGTTGGATAAGTTACGTTTTTATCGTATGAAGCTTCCGAGCCTTAGGACTATGACACAGGCAGGTGGGAAGATCACTCCGGAGCTTCATGAGAAATTTGCCGCTTATGCTGCCGAACAGGGAAAGAATTTTGTTGTTATGTATGGTGCAGCAGAAGCGACAAGTCGTATGGGTTACCTTCCTCCGGAGAAGGCTGTAGAAAAGAAAGGATCTATGGGCATCCCAATTCCGGGGGGGAAGTTTGAGCTTATAGGTGCTGATGGAAGTGAAATAACTGAACCGAATATCACGGGCGAACTTGTGTACTACGGAAAGAACGTTACTCTTGGCTATGCGGAAAAAGGTGAGGATCTGATCCTTGGTGATGAGCGACATGGACGGCTGGAAACAGGGGACATGGCTCAATTCGATAAGGATGGATTCTATTATATTGTAGGTCGTAAGAAACGATTTCTGAAAATATATGGCAATCGTGTTAACCTTGATGAGATTGACAGATTGATAAAGGGAAAGTTTGAAATTGAGGTTGCCTCTGCAGGAGTAGATGACCATCTTTACATCTTTGTTACAGATGAAAAGATGGCTGATCCGGTAAGGGATTTTGTTATTGAAAAAACAAAACTAAATCCGGCAGCATTCAAAGCAATTGTAATTAGTGAGATTCCGAAGAATGATTCCGGAAAGACACGGTATAATGAACTAAAAAAGTATTATGCAGAATAAGGAGGTACAGCTTTTCATCCTACCGTATGCCGGAGGAAGTATAGCAGCATTTAAAAGGCTTACTGATTTAATTGACGAACGCATTGATGTTGTGACGGTGGAGTATCCGGGCCGGGGAACAAGAGTTAAGGAACCTCTAGTGGATAATATAGAAGCATTGATAAATGATGTGATTAAATTCTGTTTTGATCGTCGTAACAACTCCATTCCGTATGCGGTTATGGGTTATAGTATGGGGAGTGTATTGGGTTATGAGATGTTGGCAAGAAAAGCTCTGCCCGGAGAACTGAGACATTTCTTTGTATCTGCTGAAGTTTCTCCAAAAGATTGCTCTTTGGAACTTAGAAAAGTTTCTAATCCCACAGATGAGAGATTGCTGGAACGTGCCAGAAGTCTTGGTGGATTGGATGAGCGCATGCTTTGTAATAAGAGATTTGTCGATATTTTCATAAGGCCTATGCTTTCTGACTACAGACTGTTCTTTGAGTACAGATTTCCGGGTTATCAAGAAAAACTTAAAGCTGATACCACATTCTTTTATTGTGAACAGGATACGTCGTTGATAGATATTGAGAAATGGTCAGAGTTAATTGAAGGGAAATATGATTTTCATGAAATGGGTGAAAATCATTTCTTTATCAATCAGCATTATCAAGAGATGGCCAAAGTGATAAATGACGCCTTAGTACAGGGGTAATATACATGACATTTGATGAAATAATTAATATATCTCCATACAGTCTAAATCAGGAAGAAAAGGAAAAACTTCTGACGGAACGACTTGTAGAGCTTACAAAGCAACATTATGAGCATTGTGAGGAGTACAAACGTATGTTGGATGCGTCAGGATTTGAGATGGATTCAGTAAAGAGCTATAAAAATATTCCATTTCTTCCTGTACGTCTCTTTAAGGAATTAGATTTAAAGTCTATTCCAAAAGAAGATGTCGTAAAAACAATGACATCTTCCGGTACTACAGGTCAGGCAGTTTCGAAGATTTACCTGGACCGTGCCACAGCCTCTAATCAGCAAAAGACGATGGTAAAAATCGTATCGGAGTTCACCGGATCCAGCCGTATGCCAATGATCATCATTGACTGCCCCAGCGTTGTGAAGAATAGAGCGATGTTCAGTGCTAGAGGTGCAGGTATTCTTGGGTTCTCTATTTTTGGCTCAAAAAAGATCTATGCTCTTGATGATGATATGAAGCTTGATGTGGAAAGCTTGAGAGAGTTCCTTGAGAAGTATGAGGGTCAAAAGATTCTTCTTTTTGGCTTCACGTTTATGATATGGCAGCATTTTTATAAGGAACTTCTTAGATTAAAAAATGAGGGCATTACTTTTGATCTTTCTAACGGGGTGCTTATTCATGGAGGCGGATGGAAAAAACTGGTTTCTGAGGCTGTGAGTCATGATGAGTTCCATCAGCGTTTGAAGGATGTCTGCGGACTGGAACATATCCATGATTATTATGGTATGGTAGAACAGACCGGATGCATATATATGGAATGTGAATGCGGACATTTGCATGCTTCTGTTTTCTCTGATGTAATTACCAGACGACCGATTGATTTTTCTGAAGCGGACATTGGTGAGAAGGGAATCATTCAGGTGGTATCTACCATACCGGAGTCATATCCAGGTCATAGTCTGTTGACAGAAGATGAGGGAGTTGTTTTGGGGATAGACGATTGTCCATGTGGTCGAAAGGGTAAATACTTCAAAATCGATGGACGACTGAAAAATGCTGAGATAAGGGGGTGCAGTGATACTTATGCAAATAAATTCTGAAGTAATAAATCGAGTCACATATCTGACTGGATCTGCGGAGATCGCTGTAATGCTTCCTGAAGCTAGAGCAAGGATTCCATTTGACGATGAAATCGTAGAGTTTTTAAATGACGTTTCAAAGGAATTGATGAGAGATAGTAGCGCAAAAGCATACTCAGATGTTGTTACTTTTGGTTTCTGGATACGTAAGGGATCTATACTGAAGCTTAAAGAGCGCTTTCAGAAGAATGATGGTATATACATTGGAAAAGGTGTTGCTTTTCATATAGCTCCATCAAATGTGCCAGTGAACTTTGCTTATACGCTTGTCGTTGGACTTTTATGTGGGAATACGAATGTTGTCCGCGTACCTAGCAAGGATTTTCCGCAGGTTAGTATTATCTGTAATGCGATTAATAAAGTGCTGGAAACCCATGAAACAATGAGACCGTATATTCTGTGCGTTCGATACGGAAGAGAGAAGGAAATCAATGATTTCTTTAGTTCGGTTGCAGATGTTCGTGTTGTATGGGGCGGAGACCAGACAATAACAGAACTTCGCAAATCTCCGTTACCTCCAAGATCTGGAGAAATCACTTTCGCAGACAGATATTCGCTGGCTGTGATTGATTCGGAGTCCTATTTGTCAATTGATAATAAGGCTAAGGTTGCGGAAGATTTCTATAATGACACATTCTTTTCCGACCAGAATGCTTGCACAAGTCCAAGGCTTATTGTATGGACCGGTAATAAAATTGAAGAAGCTAAAGAGTTGTTTTGGGAAGAAGAGTATAAACTGGTTGAAAGGAAATATACTTTCCAAGCGATACAGGGAGTAAACAAGCTTACTCAGTCATATCTTATAGCTGCTGCTGAGCTGGGAGTTAAAGTAGAAAAACATTCAGATAATCTGATAATCAGAGTGTCAATACCAAGGATTACAGACTATCTTATGGATTTTCGAGATAATTGTGGATATTTCTATGAGTATGATTGTAAAGATATAATGGATCTTACACCGATGTGTAATGATAAACGCTGTCAGACAATTGGTTATATTGGAGACAATCAGATGATTATGCCGTTAATTCAATCCGGTATAAAAGGTATTGACCGTATAGTTCCGATAGGAAAAACAATGGACTTTGATCTTATTTGGGATGGATATAATTTGCCGTCGCTTATGACGAGAACTGTGGTATTTGCTTAAAGGAGCAAAAAAATAATGAATGTTCTGTTCTTAACTTTGGGAGAGTTTGAAACTCTTCAGGAAAGAAATATATATACAGATTTGTTGAGGGAATTCGTTAAGAACGGACATGAAGTGTATGCTATTTCTCCAGCTGAAAAGAGAAGGCAGATAGAAACTCATCTAGTGAATGAAGATCATGCCCATATTCTTCGACTCCAGATAGGCAATACACAGAAGACCAATATTCTTGAAAAAGGCATATCAACGGTAATGATTGAGCCGACCTATAAGAAAGCGATTAGGGAGTATTTCTCTGATGTAAAATTTGATTTGGTACTGTATTCGACACCGCCAATCACTTTGGTTTCTGCAATAGAGTATGTGAAGAAAAGAGACGGAGCCAAGACATATTTGCTGCTTAAAGACATATTCCCTCAGAATGCTATAGATATAGGGATGATGACCACAACTGGTATTAAAGGAATTCTTTATAAGCATTTCCGAGGGCAGGAAAAGAAACTTTATGCGATATCTGATAAAATCGGGTGCATGAGCCAGGCTAATGTTGATTATGTGATAAAGCACAATCTTGAAATCAATCCGGAGAAGGTGGAGGTTTGCCCGAATTCCATTGAAGTGATTGATAAAAGCGTCGACGAGGAGACTCGTAAGACTATAAGGGTTAAGTATGGAATACCGCTTGACAAGAAGGTGTTTGTATATGGAGGCAACCTTGGAAAACCACAGGGAATTCCGTTCCTTATAGAATGCTTGCAGAGATGCGCAGATATTAATGATGCGTATTTTTTGATAGTAGGTGATGGGACAGAGTATGGTGTGCTTGAAGAGTATGTAAGGAATAGTCACCAGATGAATCTTAAGCTATTGAAACGGTTGCCTAAAGAGGATTACGATACGATGGTGGGTGCCTGTGATGTGGGAATGATATTTTTGGATCATAGGTTTACAATTCCGAACTTTCCAAGCAGATTGCTAAGTTATATGCAGGCAAAGTTGCCTGTGCTGGCTGTGACGGATCCGAATACGGATATTGGGAAAGTGATCACGGAAGGTGGATTTGGATGGTGGTGTGAGAGTGATAGTGTTGAAGCTTTTTCGGGTATTATCGATGGTATTGTATCCGATGGTGTCGATAATAAAGGGGAAAGGGGATTTGAGTGTCTGAAAGAGAATTATACGGTTGAGTATGGTTATAAGATTATTATGTATAAATAATGCTTGTTGCATTCTTTTCTAAATTAAAGATGAATAATCAAAAAAAGTTTTTTTCTAATTTTCTTATAATAGTTTTGTTTATCGTAACGGCATTATCATTGATGCCGGATTGTATATATAAACAGTGCATTATACTGAATAGGCTTTACGTTATAGCTACAGAAGGGTATTCGAGAGGTGATTTGCGTCTTGGAATTAGCTCAATTATGGTATCGACACTTGTAGCTATATTATTGTATAAAAACCAAAATGATCAATACCTAAGAGAACAGAAGGAGATTAATCAAAAGACAAAACATCAATTTGGGATAATTTTGTACAATGACATATATAGATATTTAGTGAATTACTGTAATGGTGGGCCCGGTTATAGTAAGAAAATAGGCAAAAGCTCATACGATTATTTTGAACTAAACAAAAAAGCTTTAATATCTAGTTTAGGCAAAGATTTCCCAAAAGTAGAAGAACTTATGGAAAATAAATTGGACTACAAAAATCCTGTAAAATATGAAGAGAATATATTTTCTGATTGGATTAAGCCCGTGTTGAAATATGGTTGTTTTAACCATTTGTTGCCGAGGGCAAATTTAATATACTGTTATTTAAGCAAGGAAGTAAATGATGTCTTCGTCTTATTGGGGATATTAAAATGTAAAGACCCTGATAGCAATGACCTCATTATAGCAGATAAAGCTGGTAATCAGCTTATTAGTAAATCGTCGGATGGGATATATTTAATATATGATGGTGCTGATGTGGCGGCTAATTGTTCTTTTGAATTTGTTGAAAATGAACATGTTACTGTAAGTGGTTATGTACGTACTGAAGAATATATAGGACATGTACTCAAAGGAAAAAAGAATGGCGAAGGAAGCTGTTTGCTGAATGGAAAGGTAATAAGTAGTGGTAAGTTTTCAGATGATAAATTGATTGCAGGGATTAAATACAATTGTTTGATGAAAAAGAGTGGAAAATTTCTGGTTGAATTAGAAAAATCTTATGAAGAATTATTTAAACAACCATTTAGGGATATGGAAAAAATTTTTTGTGAGGATTTCAATAATGATTATATTGCAGATATTGTTGTGAAAGAGGGGAAGTTAGAGAAAATTTTACGAATTGAAGATCTATATGGGTATATGTTGAAAAACGACAAGGAGTTTTTAGAATACATTACTACAATTAATACGGTGAGAAATGAACTGAAATCAAATTCTTTGTATACGCTGAAGAGACAGTTAAAAAACGAAATCAAAAATGTAAATTGGCATAATGGAAACGGATGGGATAATTCAAGTGGTGAATGGGTATATTTGAGAAATGGACAAGTTGTTGTAAACAAGTGGGTATCAGCAAATGGCAATTGGTTCTATTTAGGCGATGATGGAAGAATGGTTATAAATACAATTATTGAGGACGAAAGTAATCAAAGAATCAACATTTATTATGTAGATGAATATGGCGCGATGGTTACAGATAAACGGATTAATTATTCAGATGAAAATGGGAATGTTTGTTACTATTTTGGGAGTGATGGCAAAGGGAAAATTGAAAAAAGGTAATTTTTTTGGCACATAGGTCTAAGTGGTATATAGAATAGATTGGATTTAAGGGTATAATAATCAAGATTAAGATAGTACATTCATGTTAATAAGGAGGCTCAAATATGTTATTAACAAAGACTTCTCTTATGAAATAACCGATATCAGTATTTAAATGATAATTTCTCGGTAAAAAAGGCATATACCACGATAATAGAAAAAATATGATTGGTGCGAAATTAGTATGAAAATTCAAAGACCATATCAAAGATGTTCACGGTGTGTTATGGATACTACAGATTCAAAGATAACCTTTGATGAGAATGGAGTCTGTGATCATTGTAGAAATTTTGATAAAAAAATAAAACCATATTGGAAACCACAGGAAAATAGATTTGATGAACTTGAAGTAATTGCGAAACAGATTAGGAAGGCCGGCGAAGGACATGACTACGATTGTATATTGGGACTTTCCGGTGGTGCAGACAGCTCCTATTTGGCGTATATAGCAGTTGAAATCATGCATTTACGACCTCTGATATTTGTAGTAGATACCGGCTGGAATCTTAATGTTGCGGTAGAGAATATCGAAAAGATTGTCAAGGGATTAAAGCTTGATATGTATACAGAAGTAGTTAATTGGAAGGAAATGGCTGATCTTCAGCTATCTTTCTTTAAAGCTTCAATTTCTTCATGTGATCAACCACAAGATCATGCTATTTTTGCAGGATTATATAACTATGCAATTAAGCACAAAATCAGATATGTTCTTACAGGATCAAATAGTGCTACTGAGTTTATCAGACCTCCAGTTGAATGGCTATATATGAACGATATTGTTATGCTGAAGGATATTCATAAAAAGTATGGAAAAGTACCCCTAAAAACTTTCCCGTTATGCGGAATGTTGAAATATCGTATCCTCTACCATTATTTCTATGGTATGAAAAGAGTTTATCCATTGGACTATGTTGTTTATGATAAAGAAGAGGCTATGGAACTCCTTCATGAGAAGTATGGTTGGACTAAGTATGAAAATAAACATTACGAGAATGTTTTTACACGTTTTTTTGAAGGCTATTACTTACCACATAAATTTGGATTTGATACAAGAAAAAATGTTTGCTCTAATCAAATTCTTGCTGGAACAATGAAAAGAGAAGAGGCTCTAAGAATATTAGAAAAGCCACCATATGATCCAGAACAGATGGAGTTAGATAAAGAGTATGTGGCGAAGAAAATGGGTATAACTACAAAAGAATTTGATGAAATAATAGGTAAGCCCAATAAGACTCCGCAAGATTATAGAAATCAGATGTGGATTATTCGTATAGGTGTATTCTTTTCAAAGATGTTTGGATTGGAAAATAGAAACTTGAGGATATAGTAATGATTGCAATAGTAGACTACGGTCTTGGAAACCTTGGCTCAATAGCCAATATGCTCAAGGTCATAGGAGAAAAATCGAAAATAACAAACAAACCGGAAGAGATACAAACTGCTGATGGCATCATATTGCCAGGAGTCGGTGCTTTTGATGCTGGGATGCAAAAGCTTAATGAATCTGGTCTTGTGGGTGCTATCAAGGAGTGTGCTACAAAGGACACTCCAATTTTAGGGATTTGCCTTGGAATGCAGATGTTAGGTCGTAAGAGCGAGGAAGGAAATTTACCTGGACTAGGTTTGATACCATTTGAATGTAAAAAGTTTATGTTTCCATATGATAGTAATCTCAAGATTCCGCATATGGGTTGGGATATTGTTGATATTAAACAGAACAATCCTTTGGTAAAAAATCTGAAAGGAACTCAAAGATACTATTTCGTTCATTCATTCCATGCAGTTTGTGACAGCGAAGAGTATGTATTGATGACTTGTGAATATGGATATGAGTTTACAGCATCAGTTGTTAAAGATAATATAATGGGGGTTCAGTTTCATCCGGAGAAGAGCCATGACTTCGGATTGACGCTATTAACTAATTATGTTGCGATGACGAGGAAGGAATAGCGAATGTTTGTAAGACCCAGAATAATCCCGACATTGTTGATTGATGATAGGGATTTAATAAAGACAATTCAATTTGGCAAGAGAACGTATCTTGGTGATCCTGTAAATGCCGTTAAGATTTTCAATCGTAAAGGTATTGATGAACTTTCCATCCTAGATATTGGTGCAACAAGGAATGATAGAGAACCTGATTTTGAACTCCTTAAAGATATAGCAAGTGAAGCGTTTATGCCGTTAAGCTATGGTGGTGGAATCAAAACAGTTGAGCAGGTACATGATTTATTGGCAATAGGATACGAGAAGGTTGTTATAAACACAGGACTGATTAAAAATCCTGATCTTATTATGAAATCAGCTGAGATGTTCGGCTCGCAGAGCGTTGTGGCATCAATAGATTCGAAGAAAAATGATGAAGGATACAATTGTTGTGTTGCTGATGGAACTGAATTGGTAGACAAGACTCCGGTAGAACTTGCAAAGGAAGCTGAGCGGCTCGGTGCAGGAGAGATTATTATCAACTCCATCGATCAGGATGGAATGATGAGCGGTTATGACATAGAGTTGGTTAAATCAGTTGTGGATGTTGTTAAGGTTCCTGTGATTGCGATGGGCGGTGCCGGCGGAATAAAGGATATTAGGAACGTTCTTGAGAATGGCCACGCCCATGCGGCTGCGGGGGGTAGTATGTTTGTGTATTATGGAAGGCTTAAGGCAGTGCTGATTACAGCTCCAAGCGAACAGGAATTAATCGATTCTGGAATCTATAAGAATTGAAGAGGAGTGAGCTAATGAATTATCCGGTTATAAAAAGCAAGAGTAAGAGACCATATCAAATATGTAATTGTTGTGTTATGGATACAACAGATGAGGATATTACCTTTGACTCTAATGGTGTATGTATGCGCTGCAATGAATATAAAGAACGTATAGAGCCTGAGTGGAATCATGGCAAGGGACATGAAAAAGAGCTGCAGAATTTGATTACAGCCATTAAGAAATCTGGAGAAGGGAAAGAATACAACTGCATCCTTGGGTTGTCCGGCGGACTTGATTCAACTTATATGTTGCATTTAGCTGTGAAAGAGTGGGGTCTTAGGCCTTTTGTATTTCACATTGACTGCGGATGGAATCTGCCTGTAGCTGAAGAAAATATTAGAAAAGTTACAGATAAGCTAGGTGTTGAACTGCATATCGAAAAGATGGATTGGAATGAGATGAGAGAAATGCAGTTAGCATGGTTTCGTACCGGATTAGAGCCACTTGATGCTCCGCAAGATCATGCTTTTATTGCACTGATTGACCGCTTTTCGAGAGAACTTGGCGTGAAATATATATTGAATGGCTACAATATATGTACTGAAATCATTGCGGATCCTGCGTCTTGGGGTAAAGGAGCTGGGCAGACCGGAGACGGAACCTATATGAAAGATGTGGTGAGAAAACACTGCACTATCCCTATTAAGCACTATACCTATACAAATGGCTTTAAACATAAATTCTGGATTCCATATGTTCTTGGAGTGAAGACGCTTAAACCATTAAATCTTGTACAGTTTACAAGAGAGGAAATGATAGAAACACTTGAAAAAGAGTATTGTTATGAACCGTACGGACAGAAGCATTTTGAGGATTTACTAACAAAGTTTTTGGAGGGCTGGTGGACGCCTACGCGTTTTGGACACGATATCAGAAGAACCCAGCTTTCAAGTCTTGTTGTAACAGGTCAGATGAGCCGAGCGGAAGCCCTCAGTATATTGGAAATCCCTCCTGTTACAGAAGAAGAAGCAAAAGAAATGTTTAAGGAGGTTGCGAAGCGCCTCGAAATAACGGAAGATGAACTAATGGCTTTTCATGATATGCCTGAATGTACTGAAAGATTCAAATCTCAAACAGTTCTTTACAATATTGGAATTAAGCTATATGAAAAACTTGGAATAGAAAAGAGAATAAGAAAGTAATAAGGGTATTCTATCAAAACAAGGCGGTCTAAGATGCAAAGAAAAAATATAGCAATAATAAACGTTGATTATGAAGATGCAAGTGCTGGAGCTTTAGCGCGACGATTATTCCAACATGGAAATCAAATTGGACATAACATGTTTGTATATTACGGAAGAGGCGATACTGTAGATCAGGAAAGAATAATTAAGTTTGAATCAAAACTTGAAGTGTATTTACATAAAGCTCTTTCACTCGTTACTGGGTTACAGGGCTTTTTTTCAAATTTTGCGACAAACAGGCTATTGAAAAATCTTGCAGATAATAGCATAGATACCTTGATAATGATTCAGTTACATGGATATTATCTCAATGAGTTCAGATTGTTTCGTTATGCGAAAAAACACAATATTAAAATAGTTTACGTTACAGCAGACGAATATGCAGGATTAGGAAAATGTTGTTATAGCCTTGAATGCAGAAGATATGAGGATTCTTGTGGAAAGTGTCCGCTTGTAAGAGAATATCCTAAAAGCCTGTTCTTTGATTGGTCGCATTATATCTGGAAGAGAAAAAGAGAATCATATGATGAATTAAATATATCCTTTATAGGACCCAAGACAAATATTGATAAGTTTAAGCTTTCATCATTGCTTAAAGAGAAACCTTTATATATAGCAGACTGGGGAATTGATACGGATTTTTATCATTATAGTATAGATGATCGAATTTTTGAAAGATATGGCATCCCGAGGAACAAGATTTATATCCTAACAGTCGCGCCGTACTCATTGGAAAGAAAGGGGGTAAAGAAATATTTTTTTGAAGCAGCCAAAAAAGTGAATGATGAAAAATATCATTTTATTAATGTTGGATATGATGGAAATCCGGAAATGGATCCAATACCAAATAACATGACAACTATCCCGTTTATAAAAGATCAAAGTGAACTCGCCAGGATATATTCATTATCAGATTTGTATGTGCTTGCAAGCACACAGGATACTATGCCCATCTCGTGTTTGATTTCGTTCGCTTGCGAAACGCCTGTTTGCTGCTTTTATACAAGTGGACTGCGCTATCTATCGGATGGCAGAAAGGATGTTGTGAATTACGTCTATGAAATTAGTGCTAATGAATTAGCTAGTGAGATTAAAAAAACAGACAAAAAAACTATGGAAGTTAGAAAAGAATGTAGAGAATACGCGATTGAAAGGTATTCATCACAAATATTTAATAGAAAGGTTTTTGAGTTGGTAGATGATGAAAATAGGGATAATAGGAGCAAATAGTTTTCTAGCCAAAAATTTTATTGAATATTCACATAATATACATGAGTACGAGTTTCAACTATATTATCACGTTATGCCAGAGGAACACAGTGAATATCAATGTGAAGTTGTAAATTACAATGATGTGAACGATATTTGCAAAAAGGTTGATTTTGGTGCTGATCGTATAATGGTTTTTATAGGAAAAACGGGTACAGTAAATGGGTTTAGTGAGTATGAGGATTTTTTGAAGGTTAATGAACTTTATTTTATGAACATACTAACGGCATATGTCAAGTGCAAATCTAAAGCACGCATAATATACCCATCTTCAAGATTAATTTACAAATCATCTTCCGATCTGATTAATGAGAATTCAAATGTGGATTTGAGATCAATTTATGCAGTAACTAAGTATGCATCTGAAAAATACCTTGAAATATTTAACCGGTGTTATGGAGTTGATTATGTGACATTACATATTTGTACCCCTATTGGCACTTTGCTTAGCAGCAACGGCACTTATGGAACGTTCAAAATTTTTGAAGATCAGGCAAGGGAAAAAGGTGTGATAGAGCTTTTTGGAGACGGATTACAAAAGAAGACTTTTACAGATATAAACGATATTTGTGTTGCATTTGACAAACTTATTCGGGCTGAAAAAACAAACTATAATACTTACAATCTTGGTGGACAGATTTTTACATTAAGAGAAATATGCGAAAAAATTGCAACAAAACATAAAGTAAAGATAAAGACTATGGATTGGCCTAAATTATTCAAAGAGGTTGACGGAGGCTCGGTGGCTTTTGATTCAGAAAGATTTGATAGTGAGTTCCACATGAAGTATTCAAAACTGATATAATATCACAATATACTTGGTTACTATGTATGTTCGCCGGGTGAGTTATTATGATTGAAAATATAGAAAATAAAGCAAGTTTAATGGATAAATGTCTGCTATTATGTGCTGTCTTTTGTACAGCACCGATCATTGCGATAGTGGTAGGTGGAAGAAGTATTTCTTTTTTTGATATCTTCTTTGTCATATCGGTTGTTATAATTGTTCCGACTTGTTTGAGAAAGATGTTTTTTACTATATGTAAGAACAATGCTCAAAAAGCTCTCATTACATGGTTGGTATTATCACTAGTATCATGTTTGTTTGGGATATTATATTACATAAATCGTCAGGTTTGGTTTGATAACGCATTATATTATGGCATAAAAACGACAATATACCTAATCTATGTACTGCTTTTGTTTAACAGTAATTGCAACCCAAGATATATTCTCAAAGGGTTGGAAATCGGAGTGATTACAAACCTGATATGGGTAGATATTGATGCCATATATTATTATCTTTTTGGTACATCTTTAACAAACACAATTTTTAGAAGCTATATTATTGCTAATAATGTGAGATATGGATCGATAGATACCTTTGATGGGGCGCTTATCAGACCGGGAGGTTTTAATACCGATCCTGCGAGCATCGGACTTTTTGCTCCATTTTTGTTATTGTCAGGTTTATTAAAAAAGAAACCATGGATGGTTGCTTTGGCAATATCATCAATAATATTTAGTGGAAGTACAACTTCATTGGTGTGTTGTTTTATCGCTTTTACAATTTGTTTTGTTGGAATATGGTTAAAACGAACAGAAATAAGAATATCAGTCAAAGTGGTACTATCTGTTTTAGTAGTATCACTGGTAGTGGTTGTTGTCGGTTATCATTATATTGATGCTATAGTTGGTCGGATCCTAATGATATACAATCGAGTAAATACAGTTTATGTATCGGGGGATATGGAAAATGTTAGAGTGTCATTTATAACACAATTACCACGAGCAATAATGAATCAGGGAATAAAATTTTTTACTGGAACAGGATTTAATTCTTCAAGTGAAGGATATCTATATCCAAATATAAATAGCTATACCATGCAGCTTAGAAGGTCTATTAATAATCTGCCACATGATATTGAAAATCTCTATATTAGTTATCTTTTGGACAACGGAATTTTTGGCTTTACCTTTTTTGCGATTATGCAATATAGATTGTACAAGTGGGCGAAGAATGGTATGAGTTCCTATGATTCTGAAGAGTCGATATTAGCAGTTTCCTCTATGATTGCTATTATGTTGTCAAGCGTATTTTATCATTATACATTGTATTCATTTCATATTCTTTGCTGGGCGGCTGTTAGTATGCTGGGAAATGACGAGTTTTTTAAAGAGAAAAGGGTTCTATTATGAGTGTTGGAATACTCCTTTCTACATATAATGGCGAAAAATATATTATTAATCAGCTTGATTCAATCAAAGCACAAGATTATATAGACTATAATTTATACATAGCAGATGATTGTTCAACAGATAATACTTTTCACACAATTGAAAAGTATATTAAAGATAATAATTTAACTAACTGGTTCTTGTCAAAAAACGAGTGTAATCTTGGATGGAAGAAGAGTTTTATGACACTTATTGATAGATGCCAAGAGGATTATATATTCCTATGTGATCAAGATGATTATTGGTTAAGTGACAAGATATCAGTGATGATGAAAATCATGGAAAGCAATGAAGAAATTGATTTGTTGTGCTCACAGTATTTGGAGTTTTATAATGATTACGAGATAGGTCAGTGTAGAAAAGAAAAGACGGATTACAATGTTCGAAGAATAGAAAATAATAGGAATATGCTAAAAATAGACTATCCTGGCTGTACATATTGTTTTCGAAGAAGTATTAGTAAGCAGGCTATAGCACTTTGGAAAGAGTATTTACCTCATGATGCAGCTCTGTGGATATCTGCATTTCTTAACCATAAGCTGTTTGTTTTGGACCATCCACTAATCTACTGGCGGCAGCACAAGGAGAGCGTTTATGGGGGCAACAGGGTTCGAAGCACAACGGGTGAAAGACATCAGTTTATTAAACAATACTTGGATTTTTTTATGGGATTAGCAGAGGTATTGAATAAACAAACGAACTCTAATAAAAGTAACGAAAAAAGAAACAAGAGGCTGATAAAGCGCTATATCAAATGGTTGAAGTACCGATATAAGTTTGTGATAGAACACAGGTATAGCTATCTATTTAGACTAATGAAAAATTTTGATTTATATCCCACTGCACAGAATCTTGCAGGAGATATTATTGATAGTCTTAAACGTAAAAAGATTGCTGGAGAATAGTGAGGTACCAAATGAAGAATATTAACATTCTGACTTTCGGAGCAGATGCTCAAGCTTCAAATATGGGATGTATGGCATTGGGAAGATCATTTATTGCATTGTGCGAAGCAATTGCAAAGAGAAACCAGTGGAAAATACATCTTGTGATGCTTTCGGAAGGCAGAGTTTCATATAGTACGGAATGGATTACAGTAGAGACTATAGTTGGACAGTTTAGAAAGGTGGATTTTTATAGACGACTTAATAAGCATATCAAAGAATCTGATTTGATTGTAGATTTCACACTTGGTGACAGTTTTACTGATATTTACGGATTGAGTCGATTTGTTACTGGGACTATCCCTAAATATATGGCCGTTCATCAGAAAAAGAAATTTGTAATGGGACCGCAGACGATAGGTCCTTTTAACAATCCAATAATAAGAGCTGTTGCAAAAAATATACTAAAAAAGACAGATCTGCTATATTGTCGAGATGAGCTTTCCTCTAAATATGCTGAAAAAGTATTGGGTAAGAATAATATACTTACAACCGATGTTGCATTTTCGTTACAACCTGATTTTGATTCTGTCAAAACAAATGTTTTTTCAGATCGGACTAAAATAGGAATTAATGTTTCTGAACTTTTGTGGTATTTGAGACGGAATAAAAGTGACCATGTTTTTTTGAAAATGAATTATCGTGAATATACATCTAGACTGATTGAATATTGCTTGAAAAATCACTTAGAAGTACATTTGATAAGTCATGTAATAAACGAGCATATTGGGTCACCTGATGATTATACCGCTGCAGAGGAACTGAAAAAACAGTATCCTCAGGTTATTATTGCTCCACGCTTCACAGATCCAATGCAGGCAAAGGCATATATTTCAAAAATGGACTGCTTTATCGGAGCTAGAATGCATGCAACGATTGGTGCTGTATCAATGAACGTACCGACTATTCCAATTGCTTATAGTAGGAAGTTTACGGGTTTATATAAATTGTTGGATTACAATCATGTAATCGACGCAACAAGAGTTGATACCGAGACTGCATTGATTGCGACATATCAGAAATTAGATTCGTTAGACTGTATGAAGGGGCAGGTGAAACAAGCAGTTGTCAAAGCAATGCAATTAAATCAAGAATTTATGATGGGATTGGAATCTCTTCTAGAGTCTCAGATACAGAGTACTTGAATACTTTGAATACAGTAGGACAACTTGAGAGGAAAAATAATGAACCAAAATCAGAGAGCGATTGAAATTACTGTTGATCTACTTAAGCAACATGGAATACATCATATTGTGATTAATCCAGGGGGGACGAATGTTTCGTTCGTTAAAGCTGTGCAAGGGGATTCATTTTTTAAATGCTATTCAGTAGTTGATGAAAGGAGCGCAATATACTTTGCAATTGGGTTATATCTTCAAACGGGTGAGATAATTGCAACATCATGTACTAGTGCTCAAGCGACCCGAAATTATATACCAGGATTGACAGAGGCTTTTTATAAGAGAGTTCCCATTTTAGCTATCACTATGGAGAAGCATTCTCGCTTTATCGGGCAGGAGTATATGCAAGCGCCGCATCAGACGTCTCTTCCTGACGATTGCGTTAAGGCTAGTTATGAACTTCCTTTTATTTCAGATATTAATGATGAATACCATTCTATAAGGCTTGTAAATGAGGCGATATTAACAGTAATAGATAATATGTATGGTCCAGTGCAGTTATGTATTCCTTGGCTTGATTTTGATATTGGAAATATAAGGCCATCAATTCGCAAAATCGAATGCTATAACACATATAATGGTGATTTTATAGGAAATAAAAAGATATTGATTGTTATAGGAGAGCACAGACCTTTTCAAGAACGTGAGATTCGAGCAATTGAACAATTTGCTAACAGTTATAATTGTGCGATATACGTAAACCATCTATCCAATTATCATGGTGAGTATGCTGTAAATGCAAATCTTGGTTTTACGAATATGCCATTGGATATATTTTTAAAAGATTATGCTCCAGATATCATTATAACAGTTGGTGGGCAGACGGGAGATTATCCACTTTATCTTTTGCTATCTAGACCTGAGTTACATGCAGAGCATTGGCGAGTATCGGAAGATGGAAGAATAATAGATACTTATGACAAACTAACTAAAGTATATAAAATGAATGTGGCAGGCTTTTTTGGCTGTTTAAAATTACCGCACAGAACCGATCATACCTATTTTGAAAAACTGCACGCGCTTTGCCAGAAAGCAAATTTGTGTATGGACTTGCCACTATCAAATGCTTATTTGGCTCAGAGTTTACATAATGTGATTCCTAGTGGAAGTATATTGCAGTTTTCAATTCTAAATAGCCTAAGGGTATGGAATTTTTTCCCCTTAGACTCAACAATAGAATGTTATGCAAATGTGGGGGCTTTCGGAATTGACGGAGGCCTATCAACACTGATTGGTCAAAGTGTAATTTCTGAAAAAAAAGCATATATGATAATTGGCGACCTTGCTTTCTTCTATGATATGAATTCAATCGGTATTCGTCATATAAAGAATAATCTCAGGATTATTATGGTAAACAATAATGGAGGCATTGAGTTTAAACTAAATAATGATGATCATACAGAAACGGATAAATTTACTGCCGCTGCTGACCACTATAAAACTGCTAAAGGCTGGGCTGAGTCTTGTGGGTTTCATTATATTGAAGTCAGAAGCAAAAAAGACTTTGAAATCAATAAGGAGTTTTTGCTTCAAGAAACGTCTCAACCTGTTTTGATGGAAGTTTTTGTATCAGACAAAAATGAATATATCAGTTATAAGAAAATTACAGATGCTAATAGGGATTATTCTTTGTCATATATTTTTAAGAAAGGGATAAACAAAATTATAAACCGTTGATAATATGGATAGGAATAAAAGGATTGCAAAAAATACAGTAATATTTGGTGTCGGTAATTTTGGCTCAAAAGTGCTTGTTTATATAATGGTTTTGGTATATACCCATTATATTGGTAAGTCCGAGTTGGGTTACTATGATATCATTCTTACAACTGTCAATTTATTACAACCCCTTCTTCTTATGGCTTTTGATGAAGGGATATACAGATGGTTAATTGGAAACGATGAAGATAAGGGGCAAATTATATCCACTTGCATAAAAAGTACAAGTATAACAACAATTGTAGCAATTGCTCTTTTATTCATTGTCAATAGCATTAATCAAATAGAATATGTTGGACTCATTGCACTTTTTATTGCATCTTCAATGGTATTTTCCATGTCTCAGAATGCTATTAGGGGATTGACAAATAATAGATTATATGCATTTAGTGGTATCCTTAATTCAGTTTTATTATTAGTATTTGAGCTTATAAGTTTAATTGTACTGTCGATGGGGATTGATGGTTTGCTTATTTCAAAAGTAATTGCAGATACATTGACGATATGCTTCATGTATTACAAGGAACCAACGTTACATGGATTTATTACTAAGCCATTTAATAAAGATTTAGCAACAAAGATCTTTAAGTATTCCTTTCCGCTTGTGCCTAATCAGTTGAGCTGGTGGATTGTTAATTCATCGGATCGATATATTATTCTTGCTTTCCTTGGAACAGCATATAATGGTATATATTCTATTTCTAATAAGTTCCCTACTATTATTACTTCGATAACCGGGGTAGTATATTTTGCTTTACAGGAAACAATTATTAAGGAATACAATTCGGACGATAGAGATGAGTTTTATGGTTCGACATTTAAAAATTATTATGTACTATTGTTTTCTTTAGTTTGTGGGGCTGTGCCCGCAACAAAATTGATCATTAATTGGTTTGTAAGTGAAGAGTACATAGTGGCATGGCAGTTTACAGGCTTTTTATATTTGAGCACGGTTTTCAGCGCATTGAGTAGTTTTCTTGGAATCGGATATCAAATATCTAAGGAGACAAAAAGAAGCGTATTGTCAACTGTATCTGCGGCAGGAGTTAACTTAACACTCAATATTTTACTTATTAAATATTTGGGACTTCACGCAGCGAGCCTTTCTACATTTGTTGCATATTTATGCTTGTTTATTATTAGAATATTTCACTCAAAAAAATACTTTACTTTAAATGTGAATTGGGCTCATTTTGAAGCACTTTCAGTACTATCATGTGCTGTAATAATAGTATCATTCTATAGTGGTATTGTATCAAATATGTTACTTATGTTAGTGTCATCGATTATTGCGTTGTATATGAATAGAAGTATGCTTCAAAAAGTTTTGAAGAGAGAGGCATAAAATGAGTATTAAGAGTAAGTTGAAGTCTATAATGAAAAGCATAAATGCTAAAGAGGTAGTAGCGGTTCCGTCATTAAACAGTCTAGATTCTATACTGAATGGGAAAACTGTACTTGTGACAGGAGGAAGTTCTGGAATAGGCTATTCTGTTGCTGAAAGGTACGTTATGGCAGGCGCTAAGGTTATAATCTCTGGTAGAAATGAAGAGAAGCTAAATCAGTGTTGCGAAAAAATAAAATCTGATCACATTAAAAGTCTTGTTATTGATTTGAATGATATATCAAGCTTTTCACAAAAAATTAGAACTGCAAATGATTTATTTCCGGAATCTAAGATAGATATTCTGGTTAATTGCGCTGGCTATAATCCTAAGATGACTTTTTTTGATGTTTCAGAAGAGGAGTACAACAGAACCTTCGATACAAATGTCAAGGGAACATTTTTTATGTGTCAAGCCATGAGCAAATATATGATTGAAAACCATATTAAAGGACATATACTTAATTTTTCATCTTCATCAGCGTTACGGCCAGCATGGTCGCCATATGAAATGTCTAAATGGACGATTCGTGGAATGACGCTAGGTTTAGCAGATACCTTAATACCATATGGGATTGTTGTTAATGCAATTGCTCCAGGCCCGACCGCTACGCCAATGCTGGGAGTGGATGCAAAGGGCGATTTGGATCTCCCCACAAGTCCTATTGGAAGATATGCAACACCCGATGAAATTGCTAATCTTGCATTAATAATGGTAAGCGATGTGGGAAATCTAGTTGTCGGAGATACTTTGTATGCTACAGGCGGAAGCGGGGTGATTTCGTTACATAGATAAAACATGTGAAATGGCTTTATTTGTGACGACCGACGGCGGTATGATAAATGTTAAGCTATAACTAAGTTGTAAAGGGTTGGGAGTTACTTGGCATATTTTCTATGATTAATGCGTGTTTCATAATTAAAACTACATTTTATATATGATTGAAGAAATGATTAAGGGAAAAACAAGAGTAATAATGTGCCTCCTTCTTATTTTTATAGAGATTATTTTATATATAATCGCAAGAGGTACTACATTTAACATATCAGATGCAATTAGCCAGAACATTTGGGGATATACTATACAGACAGGAGATGCATATATTGATTTTAATTTCAATGAAGGAATCAAAAAGATAAGAATTATATTCTATGGGATGAATGCTCCAAGTACAGATATTGTTTTATCATTTGAAGAAAAAGAGGGTAAAACTAGAACAAGCGATTTTTTGACAAGCGAGGCATATGGTGAGGATAGTGAATTTTTGGTCAATGAAGAGATCTCATTTAATCGGCTCCGCGTGTATTTGAAGAACCAGCCAGGAACAAAATTTCGAAATGTTAGAGTTGTCAATTATAATAGATATATTGAAACACTGTTATTATTGATGATGCTTCTTCTGGCTTTTGCATTTGCTTTTATTTTAATAAAAGATGGACGAATCATTGATTTGATAGAAGGATTAAAGGAAAGAACCAAATTCTTGATATTTATAACAGTTTTTGCAGCTGTTATTATAATCCTCCTCTCGAGATATTTTTTTGGAGGATATTATTTTCTGTTCAATGATGTTGCAAATGATAGTTATGTACAAACATATCCAAGTCAAATAGATTTAGCAAGGAGGTTTAAAGCGGGAATAATCAATACAGATTGGGATCCGTTTATAGGTCTGGGCATGCAAATGGGCTCTTTTTGGCCAACTTTAAATAATTGGTATCTTTTGCTTGGAGAGCACCTTATTCCCTTTATGAGAGGGGTGAACTTTGCACTTGTTGTTTATATAGCAGGTATATTCTGTTATATGTATATATCATGTTTTACAAAGAGCTTTGTAATAAGGACCGTTATAGCTTTGGGTTATGCATTCTCTGGACCTATTATATTGCGTGCACCATGGCATTCTTATCCTACTTTAATGTCTATGCTAATAGTGTGGCTGTATTTATATGAACTGTTTTTTCAAAGAAAAAGATGGGTTTTCCTTATCATTGGAACGGTAGTTTTTTTTACTCAAACATCTTTATATGATAATATCCTTTTTGGGTTCCTATACGTTGGATATATTGTGATTCGATATTTTTGTACATTTGAAAGAGGAGTGAAACTGATAGAGATAGTAAAAACTCTGTTTGTATATGGCCTTATCGCAACAATCTCCAGCATGGATAACATGTTGACTAGTTTAATCGCTACTATCTCGTCTGATCGTTTTCAGCTTGCGAAGTTTAGTGAAATCGGGTTGTTGACTGATATAAGGGAACTAATATCATTGTGGAGTAGGACACTTGGGCTCAGTATAACTGGGTTGACGCAGTTTAGTGGTGTTTCAAACGTGCTAGAAGATGGGACGTTTTATTGCGGCATTATCGTCGTACTGCTTCTGCCAATCGCTTTAATTATGATGTGTGAAAAAGAAAAAATTGTTTTCTGTTTCATGTATCTTGCAGCAATTATATATATTGTTATTATACCAATTAGGTTTTTTTTGAATGGAAAATCAAGTGACAAATGGAGAATGTCATCTGTTTGGATTATAGTATTAATGATAACAGCGGCGACTTTTGCATTAAGAAGATTATTCAATGGGTTCGATGTTAAACAGAAAAAGATAATAAAAACAGTATTAACAGTTACTTTAATATTAGATTTATTGTTTCTTTGTTATTTAATATATAAGAATTATTATTCCAGTTTGAACATGATTGGGATAAGTGCTGGATTTTTAATCATATATTATCTGATTATAATGACACGTATAGATAATGCTGTTCGAATTAGTAAAATTCAACTTTTACTATTATTCACTGTGATAGGTGAGATTGTTATAGTAGCATATTTTCCGTTGAATGATAGGTATGTAATGACGGAAGATACTTTAGCCACAGGTTACAATGATGCTACAGTTAAAGTCATAGACTGGATAAATGAAAGGGAAGCTGTCATAGGGTATGGTTCTCAGTCGTTTAGGATAGATAAAAAATATAACTCTGTCCAGATAATGGACTCTTTAGCTCAAGGGTACAAGGATTCCAAGTCCTATGTGGGACAAGTAGGAATAGGGCAATCAGTGTTGGATGTATACAGAACATATAATCTTCCTATGGAACGAAACAAATATTTATATGGGAGTGGGGCAAATTATAAGATTAATTCTTTGCTTGCCACTAAGTATATATTGTCTAAACAGACTGGTATTTGTGACTATGGATATAAACTGATCGACAATATTGATGGGATAAATATATTTGAAAACGAAAATGCTATACCAATGGCATTTACCTATGATGAATCAATTGATACAGATGATTTTTATGAGTTAGATACTAATATGAAAAGCTGGGCGATACTTCAAGCGTGCGTTGCTAATGAGAATTTATCGAATATATCTAAAGTAGATGTAAATGAACTTGCTTTTTTTGATGAAGGCTATTGTTCAGATGCAAGAATAGATCAGATAGAGAAAGATGTATTCAGCATTGATAGTAAAGATTCACCTATTAAGATAGTTATATCTTATGAAAATGATAACGAGTCGAATGCCTTTGGTGCACTATATTTAACGGATAGTAATGACAATCAATATGAGACATATATAAGCTATAATCCAGGTAAATCATTTGATTCATATGATATTAACATTAATAATGTTAGGGAAATAAGTATATATACTCGAGGGAATGTAACAATTAAGGATGTTAATGTATTTCATATAAAAGAAGGATATTTTCAAAAATATGAAGAAACAACACGGAAATTAAGAAACAAGGGACTAAAAAATATGATTTGTACTTATAATTCGATTGAAGGAGAAGTAGATTGCAAAGGAAACGAAGTATTATTTGTATCTGTTCCCTTTAATGACAAATGGGAAATAACTGTTGATGGCATAAATCAGAACACTATAAAGCTAAATGGAGGATTTCTTGGTACACTATTGAGCAAGGGACATCATAAGGTAAAAGTTCATTTTGGAATGAATGGATGGAAAAACGATAACATGTTTAAATGTATATCAATACTTATTATGGTTATTTCGATAGCTATCTATAATTTAAAGTATAGTTTTAGAGAAAGAAAGCTTAAATGATCTGTGGATTCCGTAATTGTATAGTAAGGGTGCTATGGCAGCATGCAGAATAGATATCATCGTTATATGTGATGTCAAATTGGTAGTTATCAAGCATATGATACTCACCGTTTTCTTCATGATAGATTAATATTTCATTAGTCACTTTATTAATCAGGAAATCAAGGATAAAGCGAGTAAAATATTCATGTTCAAGAGTATCAATTAAACCTATTATTATTTTGGTATAGTGATGTTTTTTATACTACTGTATATTTGAAAACATGTAAAAGAATGGAGATTAATATGGCAATAATTAAGGTATCCGACTACATAACACAGTTTATAGTAAATCAGGGAATTAAAGATATCTTCATGCTTTCCGGAGGAGGTATGATGCATATGCTGGATTCTGTCCAGAAGCAGGAGGGCTTAAATCCTATATTTAACCTGAACGAACAGGCATCCGGTATATGTGCGGAAGCATATGGTCAATACACAGGTATTCTTGGAGTTTGTATGGTGACCACAGGTCCCGGAGCTACAAATGCAGTTACGGGTTGCGCAGGAGCATGGGTTGCCGGAACTCCGACACTGTTTATAAGTGGACAGGTGAAAAGAGAACAGATGGGGCAAAACATGGGATTACGCTTTTATGGAGTGCAGGAAGTTGCGATCGTTCCGTGTGTAAAGCCGATCACCAAGTATGCTACAGTGGTAATGGATAAAACCGAAATTAAGTATCATCTTGAAAGGGCGGTATATCTTGCAACCCATGGAAAAAAAGGTCCGGTATGGATTGATGTTCCACTTGATATACAAGGATCTATGGTAGATGAGGATGAGTTGAAGGATTATGATCCCGTCATTGAAGGTGATGTTGTAGATTACGGCATCACGGATGAACAAGTACGGGAAGTATACCGATTGTTAAATGACTCAAAACGACCGGTGATTTTAATTGGCAACGGAGTACCAGCATCCGGTGGACAGGATAATATTCGATATTTAGTTGAAAAATATCACATTCCTGTTTTGGCTACTTGGCGTGCTAAAGGAATATTTGGCGATGATGAAGAATTGTTTATGGGAAGTCCGGGAATACCGACAACTCGCTATTCAAATTATGTTCTTCAGAACTCTGATTTTGTTTTAATAATAGGTTCCAGATTGAATCCGGCTATAACCGCCTTTGATGAGAGGCATTTTGCTGAAAATGCAAAGAAGATTATTGTAGATATTGATGAAAAAGAAATTAATAAGCTGGATATGGACTTTGCAATGAAGTTTGTGACAGATGCAGGAGCTTTTCTAAAAGTGTTACGAGAAAATGTGACCTCCTATGAAGAAAAGGATCGCGACGAATGGATTTCCTATTGCAAGAAGATGAAGAAAAAATATCCTCTTAATAAAGAAAAACAGCCTTTTGATAATGAAGGAAAAGTAAATGGATTCACTTTTGCTGAGAAATTATCGGAGCATTCTAATTCTGAAGATATTTTTGTTGGGTCGGATTCTGGAAGAACCTGTGGTATTTCTCATATGGCCTATAAGTTAAAGAAGGGACAAAAATTTGTTGAATCTTTATCATTGGGATCTATGGGGTGGTGCCTGCCGTCTGCTATTGCATGTTGCGTAGCCGGTGGAAAACGAAGAACAGTTCTAATTGAAGGTGACGGGAGTCTTCAACATAACATTCAAGAATTGCAATTGATACAGACATACAAGTTACCAATAAAGCTGTTTATTTATGAGAATTCAGGGTATGCGTCGATTTATACAATGCAGAGAAACAATTTCAAAAGCAGGTTCTGCGGATGTAATGATGTTAGTGGATTGACTTTGCCAGCCATGAATAAAGTAGCCGGTTTGTATGGTTTAAAATACTATCAGATAAGTCGAGATGAAGAAATAGATGATATACTAGATGAGGTTATGAAAGATGATACCCCGTGCCTTTGCGAGGTAAAAGGAAGTATTAATTTTGACGAAATCCCTAAGTCTATGACAGTGGCACATGCCGATGGCACATTTACGTCCTCCAAGTTAGAATATTTGTACCCTTATATTAGCGAAGAGGAACAGAAGGAAAATATGCCTAAGTGGGATTGATTTTAAGAAAGGAATATAATGTGGAAGAACTAGCAATATTTGGAGGCAAACCGGTACGAGATACAATCTTATATTATGGGCATCAGTGGATAGATGATGAAGACATCCAGGCAGTTGAGAATGTTTTAAGAGGAAACTTTATAACCTGTGGACCGAATGTAGAACGTGCGGAAAAAGAATTGGCAGAGTATGTAGGTGCGAAACATGCCGTAGTGGTATCAAACGGCACAGCGGCACTTCATTGTGCTTGCATGGCGATAGGATTAAAACCAGGAGACGAAGTTATCACTACGCCAATGACTTTTGCGGCATCAGCGAATTGTGTACGTTATTGTGGTGCGACGGTAGTATTTGCGGATATAGACCCTGAAACATATAATATAGATCCGGTAGATATTAGAAGAAAAATTACAGATAAAACAAAAGCGATAATAGCGGTCGATTATACCGGGCAGGCAGTGGATTATTACAAAATCAGGGAGATCTGTGATGAGTATAATCTGGTATTAATCGAAGATGCCGCCCATTCAATAGGAACAAAATATGATGGTAAACCGTTGGGTTCACTTGCGGATATGACTTGCTTTTCTTTTCATCCTGTAAAAACAATTACATCCGGAGAGGGTGGGGCGATCACGACGAATGATGAGGCATTATATAAAAAATTGGTGCTTTATCATGCACATGGTATAACACACGATGCGGAGTGGCTTGAATCCGAAAGCGAAGGACACTGGTATTATGAGATGCTTGATTTGGGCTATAACTATCGTATGACTGATTTCCAAGCAGCATTGCTTGTATCTCAGCTGAAAAAAATCGATAAGTTTGCTGCACGGAGAAAAGAAATCTCTGCATATTATGACCAAGAGTTTAAGGATGTTCCGGAAATTATACTTCAAAAACAGATACCGGAAAGTGATACAACAAGACATCTGTATGTGATACAACTTAATCTGGATAAGCTATCATGTACCAGAAGGCAATTCTTTGATGCGATGTGTGCGGAACTGGTTCGTCCACAAGTGCACTATATTCCGGTATATCACTTCCCGTATTATAAGAAACTAGGGTATAAGAAAGGTCTGTGTCCAAATGCCGAAAAACTGTACAAAGGAATTATGAGTTTACCGTTATTTCCCGCTATGAGCGACTTAGATGCGGAGGATGTTGTTAAAGCGGTTAAAAAGGTGGTTGGATATTATAAAAGATAATGAGTTGCGATGGAATGGATAATAAGTGATGGTATCGAAATTTGCTTTTGCAATCAGCTTTTCTGTTCGACGTCGTACTTTACCTTCGTCCTCCGCCATAAGCAACTTGATTAAAAAATCCTCGTAGCCAAGCTTGTTTAAGGTGGTTAAAGATGATAAAATTTGTGCTCATAAGGTAGACTTTATAACTTAGAGACTTGTAAATAATATAGTTGAAGTAAGATAGATAGTAGCTTCGTTTATTGATTGAGATGTAAAACCGACTAACGTTTCTTCATTAATTTTGGATGAAAAATATTCCGGTGGAAGATAAAAAGGATATAGTTGTAATTATAATAAACAAACATTTGTCTCGGAGTGATATGGTTGAAACTTTTTTGGCGGATCAAAATAGATTTTTTTTCTACAAAGATCCTGGTTGTGTAACAATTAAGAAGGAGTTTGATGCTATTAATCTTATAGTATGAAAAACTTTTGATGGTGAAAAAAGCAAATGAAAAAGATTAGTATTTTAATTCCATGTTATAACGAGGAAAATAACGTCCTGCCAATCGCTGATGCAGTGCGTAAAATAATGTCAGCTATAGATTATGAGTATGAACTTATTTTTGTTGATAATTGTTCAAAAGACAGAACAAGGGAACATCTAAGAAACCTGGCATCTGAAGATACTAATATAAAGGTTTTGATGAATAACAGGAATTATGGGATTGATGGTCGTAGTGGAAGAAACGCATTAAAGTATGCATCAGGTGATGCGATCATATCTATGGCATGTGATTTTCAAGATCCTCCGGAACTTATACCAGAATTTATTCAAGGATGGGAAGAAGGGTATAAAGTAGTATGTGGTCAGAAAACCTCCTCGAAGGAAGGGTGGATAAAATATCATTTAAGAGATGTCTTTTATCGTATAATTAAATCTTTATCAGAGATACCTCAGTATAGTCACATATCAGGAATAACATTGATGGATAGAGAAGTACTTGATGAGTGGTTAAAGACGGATTATGATTTTTATTTTAGGTTTGCCCTTGCTGATATGGGATACAAGCCTAAATTGATTAAATATCAGCAGCAACAAAGACGAAGCGGAAAATCAAGTTATAATATTTGGCGATATTTATCATTTGCAATAGATTCTATGGTGGCAACTTCGAGGAGACCGATACGTCTTATAACAGTTCTGGGTGGAATAATGTCTGTTTTTAGCTTTGTTCTTGGTATATTTTATTTGTCATTTAAATTAAGATACTGGCAGTTATTTGACCCAGGAACAGCGCCGGTTCTTATTGGCTTTTTCTTTTTTGGCTCGGTACAGATGTTTTTCTTGGGAATAATCGGAGAATATATAGGGGCGATTCTTAGGAAAGTTACACATAGACCTGAAGTGATTTTGGAAGAGATGATAAATATAAAAAAAGAAGATAAGAGAATTAGCAGCACTTGTTAAAATGGTATAATACAGGTGATAGATTGCAAATTGTGCATTTTTGCATAATTTGCAATTTTGCTATTTGTAAATGGTTGTCACACAACTAAAAAGCGAGATAGAGAAAATGAAATATGGTCTAATAAAATATAAGAATAAACCTTATGGCAGAGATAAACAAGATATTAATGATAAGGGATTATTTAATATAGGCGATAACATTCAAATGATTGCGATAAAAAGAATATATACGGATATTATGAATGTGCCTCTCGAAGATATAATTGAAATAGATTTTCATGATTTAAGTACATATAAGGGTGATTATGTGCTAGTTCTGATAAATTTATTTTTCTTTGGATGTCATGATCTAAAAGAAAAATGGTTTCCGGCATCGCCTTATATAATACCTATATTTATAGGACTTCACTTATCGTCGCGGATTTTAACAGAAAATGAAGTTTCATATTTTCGAAATTATGCTCCAATTGGTTGTAGGGATGAGTTTACCTTATCTACGATGCGAAATTATGGCATAGAAGCATATCTGTTTGGTTGTGTAACCGCAACACTACCAAGAAGATCAGTAGAAGGTGGAAAAAGAAATACTATTTTTTTGGTCGATGTTGATGAAGACCAAGTGATTAAGAGACTACCTGCAAAGTATAAAAAATATGAGGTAGAATCTATACATCATGTAATGGTTGGAGATTTCTCTCTTGAGACATATAAAAAAGCAGACGAAATGGCCATGAACCTAATAAAACGGTATTCTGAGGAAGCAGTTCTTGTGTTAACTTCAAGGCTACACTGTGCATCGCCGTGTGCCGCAATGGGTATTCCAACAATTATGATTGTAAAGGAAAAGTCTCAAAGGTATTCATGGCTTGATTGCCTGATAAACATATATACAGAGGAAGAATATGACATAATAAACTGGGATATAAGTGGAGTCCATTTTGAAGAACTCAAGACAAAAATGATTAGTTATGTGATAAAACGAATTAAGGAGGAGAGTTTTAAAAGAGAGGAGATATTTGAAATAAGTAGCTATTTTGAAAAAGAACGTTCAGGATATAAAGAGCCATTCAATGTATATTTCTCTAGGCTTGTTTCATTAGCAAGTGATAAGACGTTTTCTTATTATATCTGGGGTGCAACTGCCCTTGCTGAGGAAACATATAGTTTTATCAAACGACATTATCCCAATAATAATTTCTTAGGGCTGATAGATCAATTTAATAGTATTGAATTTATGGGAAGAAAGAGTATTACTTTTTCGGAAATTATGAACAGAAAAGAGAATGTAGTCATATTGGTCACACCAACTTCAGCTATAAAAGCAATAAAAGAAGATTTAGTGAAATCGAGCTTGAATGGGATGGCACTCTTTACGGATGGTTCTGTTGTATCGTTAGGTTCAAATGAGTGATTCAGAGATACTTACTATTGGTTTTGAAAAGATAATTTGGAGAGTGAATAAAGCATATTTTGCCAGTGGATTGGCCGTAAAAGAATAAATGATTTAATTCATGAAAAATGAAAGAAATAAGGTAGCAGGTTTTTTTGAATACTATATTGAATTGATTTTTTGTGAATAGAAAATTTAAATCGTAAAAACATCTTTAATTAAGAATGGTGGAATTACAGAAAGGAAATTTTTGATATTTCAAAAGAAATGAAATCAGTAATCGTTACAGGGGCAGCAGGATTTGTCGGGTATCATTTAACAAAAACACTATCTGATGATGGCTATACAGTTTATGCAATTGTTCGCGCAGAGTCACAACATAATGAACGGATAAGTAAATTACCTGGGGTACACTTGATATATGCAGATTTGGTCACGGTCAAAGCAGAGGATTTTAGTGTAAAGCTTATCGGAAAATGTGATTATTTCTTTAATTTGGTATGGATGTCGGCAGATAGATATGACTACGTAGGACAGATGGATAGTGCTTATCTTGCGTTACGTATGGTAAATCTAGCCTCGAAACTTGGATGTAGAAAATATGTAGGGATAGGATCTCAGGCAGAGTATGGAGAGACCTTGGAAGTAATGTTTGAAGATAATGAGAATATTCGTCCGTTTTGTGGTTATGGTTCCGCTAAAGTAGCAGCATGTTGTTTGACACGAAAGATGGCCTTAGAACTTGGTATGGAGTGGGTATGGGGCAGAATATTTAGTGTCTACGGTAAGTATGAACCTGAGACCAGACTTGTTCCTTCATTGATAAACGCTCTGAAAATAGGTGAAGAAATATACTTATCTTCTGGTAAACAGAATTGGGACTATTTGAATGGAGAAGATGCCGCGAGAGCTATTATAGCTATTGGAGAAAAAGGAATTGATGGAGAAATATATAATATCGCAAATGGAGCATATAAACCGCTTAAAGGGTTCATCGAAGAAATAAGATGCATTTGTCGTAGCAACTCAATTGTAAATTATGGTAGCGACTCAGTTCCATTTGTGTCTTTACAACCGTCAGTTAGCAAAATCAAGAGAGATACAGGTTGGGTGCCATCAATTAGCTTTGCTGATGGAATAAGGATGATAGTGGAAGACAGCAACGTATGAGCTTAAAAAATCAAAAGAAGGATTATTTTTGGAATATAATAGCAGGCTTTGTAAATGCGTCGGAAGCTGTGCTGATGTCCATGGCAGTGACGAGATATGGAAGACTTGCTGATGCCGGAATCTTATCAATCGCCTTTGCCATTGGAAACGTACTTATGACAATAGGGAAATTTGGGGGAAGAATATATCAGGTTACAGATATAAAGAGGCAATACACGTTTCAGATGTATTTTATCCAAAGAGTTATAACTGTTTTTTTGATGTTGATTACACTGGCGGTAAGCATTTTTTTAAAAGGATACTCGGGAGAAAAAAGAATAGCAATAATATATATTGTGCTGATATATGCAATTGAATCAATAGAAGATTGTTACTGGGGATATTATCAGTCCATTAACAAATTGTTTATTGGAGCAAGAATGTTTTGCTTGCGTTGGATAGTTATCATAGTCTCGTTTATTATAATGATTATTCGAACAAATAATATGATTTTATCTTTACGGATAAGTTTGATGGCCTGTATATTTACATTTTTGATTTGTCTGACAGGGATGAAAATTTCTAAAGAAGGATTTTTCAAGTATAACCTTAAAGAGTTAATTAATGAACATAGGTTGTCAAATTGGTTACCAGGATTATTTAGACAGACTTGCCCATTGTTTTTTGCAGGTTTCTGTTCGATTGTCCTGACTAATCTTCCTAAGTTTGCTATAGACAAGTTTATGACAAATGAGGAGCAGGCATGTTATGGTTTCGTAGCTATGCCTGTATTTGTAATAGGTCTACTTAATCAATTTATTTATCAACCTACTATAGTTCATTTGACAAATGCGTATTATGATGGTAGTAGAAGATTATTTCAGAGATATGTAAGAAATCAACTTTGGGTTGCGTTTGGTATTATGATTACGTGTTTATTGGGAGCTGCTACAATAGGTATTCCTATATTGTCAATCATATATCATACAGATCTTGAAAACTATTGGAGAGAGCTGGTGATGCTTCAGGTTGCAGGTGGACTATTAGCAATTTCAGGGTATTTGACTGTTGTATTGACTTTGATGAGAAAGCAAAAGGTCATTTTATTGGGATATATTATATCTCTTGTTATTGGAGTGATTATATTAAATATATCCGTAAGAATAGGTGGTACAGTAGGTGCTTCATTGGGATATACTATTGTAATGGCTATTTTGTGTATGTTTTATTTTTGTTTTTATAACCGAACAATTTTACTAGAAAATAGGAGTTTTTTCAATGATGAACTAAATGAAAATCATGATTAAAAAGTAATTAAATATAAGTTAAGTATAAGTGTAAAGTAGTTGGCTAAGACATAACCATGGTTTATCAACGTTTTGATGTTGTTGAGACTTTCAGTTTTTTTTAATGATGCTATGGTTAATATACACAGAGAAAATACTTCCTTTATAAAATTCACCTCTCGTCTTGGATTTGTGAATATGGGATCAAGAGATGTAAGGTTTATAATGAATACAAAAAGGCTGCATGAAGAGGAAATATAAAAATGTTTCACTTATATGAGAAAATTAAGAATAATGATATATATTTTATTGCGGAGATGTCTGCAAATCATGGAGGTTCGTTAGACACAGCATTAAAAATTGTAAGAGAAGCTGCTAACGCAGGGGCTGATTGCTTAAAGATTCAGACCTATACGGCGGATTCACTTACGATTGATTGCAGTCACACGGAGTTTTTAATAAAAGGTGGATTATGGGACGGCTATACATTATATGATTTATATAAAAGAGCATCTACACCATACGAGTGGCATCATGCAATTAAAGACGAATGTGAGAAGTATGGAATAGATTTTTTATCCACTCCATTTGATTATCATGCTGCAGATTTTTTGGAGTCAATCGATGTTGAAGCATATAAAATTGCATCATTTGAATTAGTGGATATTCCGTTGATTGAATACACAGCGGCCAAAGGAAAGCCAATGATTATATCGTGCGGAATGGCTTCCGTAGAAGAAATTCGCGAGGCTGTTAATGTCTGTAGAGGAGTAGGAAATGAGCAAATAGTATTATTAAAATGTTGTTCAGAATATCCGGCACCATGGAAAGATATGAAGCTTGGTAATATTCCGGACATGAAGAGGCTGTTTGATTTGCCAATTGGTTTATCGGATCACTCTGCCGGTTCTTTAGGAGCTGTTGTAGGAGTAACGTTAGGTGCATGCGTGATTGAAAAACATGTAAAAATCGATGGAGTGGATAGCGCAGATGCGGCTTTTTCCATGACCATGGAGGAATACAAGCAGATGGTTGATGATGTTAGGGCTGCAAAGATTATGTGCAATGACCCTGATTATGGGCTGACAACCGGAGAAAAAGAAAGCATTGTATTTCGGAGATCCTTGTATGCTGTTAAAGATATTAAAGCTGGGGAAGAATTTACAAACTATAATGTTCGTTCAATAAGACCTGGCAACGGTATAAAACCTAAATATATGAAGGAGTTATTGGGAAAAAAGGCAAAGAGGAATATCGGATTTGGGGAACCAATTCGATCAGATGATCTATGAAGATAATATTTCGGGCTGATGCAAATTCAAATATTGGCATGGGACATGTGATGCGTTGTTTATCAATTGCAGACGCATGCAGAAGGCATGATATTGAAGCATATTTTATTATTGCAGATGATAACCCGCTTGAGATTATTTCCGGAAGAGGTTTTGATCCATATGTTTTAAATAGCGATTATCGCTGTATGGATGATGAATTGGAGCAATGGCCTAGTGATAAAAAGGCGGATTATATAGTTGTTGACTCCTATTATGTAACAGATTCATATTTAAAATCATTGAAAAGAATACTGCCGTATTCCGAAAGAAAAGTGCGGATTATATATATTGATGATGTTTTTAAGTTTCCGTATCCGGTTGATTGCCTGATTAATTATAATGTATTTGCAAAAGAGTTATTTTATGATGAGCTATATCGGGAAACTGTGGTGAAACCGAAGTTTGTTCTTGGACCATTATACACACCGCTTCGTAAAGAATACCGAGATATACCAAAGCGGACTCAAACTAGGTATATTAAAAATGTTTTAGTATCAACAGGTGGAGCGGATCACTTACATTTATCATTAGCAATTGCAGATTATATAGAAAAGAGAATCAGTGATAACGATTATAAATTTCATATCCTGATTGGAGCAATGAATACTGATCGAGAAAAGATATCTAGAATAGCATATTTTTCGGATAAAATAATCATGCATGAAAAAGTAGATGATATGAAATCTTTGATTGAGTCATGTGATCTGGTGGTTTCAGCGGCGGGAAGTACATTATATGAAGTTTGTGCATGTGGAGTACCATTAATTACCTACTCTGTGGCAGATAATCAGATTAGAGGGGGAGAAGCTTTCGAAAATCTGGAGATAGGTGTGTATATTGGAGATGTCAGGGAGACCGTTGATATGGAGGCTTCTTCGCATGAATCAGAACAACTTACGAAAGTACGAGATGATGTGTGTCAAAAGCTGTTTGAGACCATTAAACAAATAGAGAATGACTATAAAAAACGTGTAAAGATAGGGAATGTGATGCAGAATTTAATTGATGGAAATGGTGCAGATAGGATAGTTAGAGAAATAGCCAAAATGGGGAAATGAGCTTCAAATGGATTATAATATATAATTTGTTTGAGCGGAACAATATATAAAAGAAGTTATTGAGGCTGAAACATTGGTACTGTGCGAAGAAAGGTGAACAATAAAAATGAAATCAATAATATTAGCAGGTGGGTTTGGAACCCGCATATCTGAGGAATCCCAATTTAAACCTAAACCAATGATTGAGATAGGTGAAAACCCGATTCTTTGGCACATCATGAAAGGCTATTCAACTTATGGTGTTAATGAATTTATCATATGTGCCGGGTATAAGCAGCATGTTATTAAAGAGTGGTTTGCAGATTACTTCCTTCATACTTCTGATATCACTTTTGATTTTGAACAGGATAATAGAATAATAATACATGATAAGCATACTGAAAGATGGAAAGTAACTGTAGTTGATACTGGTCTTAATACTATGACAGGAGGGAGAGTTAAACGTGTCCAAAAATATGTTGGGGATGAACCTTTCTATCTTACTTATGGAGATGCTGTTTCGGATGTTAATATCCGTGAATTGACAGAGTATCATAAAAAACATGGAAAATGCTTAACTCTTACAGCTGTAACAATTGGTCAGCAGAAAGGTGTTCTGGATATGACAAAAGATAATACCATCACGGCTTTTAGAGAAAAAGCAGGTTCGGATGGTGCCGTGATAAATGGCGGTTTTATGGTTTGCAATCCGGATATATTTGACTATCTGAAGGATGATACTACTGTTTTAGAACAGGAGCCTATGAAAGAACTTGCTGAAAAAGGTGAACTTAAAGGTTTTTATCATACTGGATTTTGGCAATGCATGGATACCAAAAGAGAAATGGATAAACTGGAAGGTTTATGGGCATCAGGAAATGCACCATGGAAAACATGGGTTGTTTAAGCATCGGTACAAATTCTTGTAACTATTGATATTACAGAAAACTTGTATGTCAGAATAGATGACAGAAAGGGAAGATGGTAAGTTTTCACGAGAGGAGTATTGTATTATGAGTAATTTTCTAAGTGAAAAAGAACTTGCCGAACTCGGCATTAAGTCCTATGGGAAAAATGTTCTTATTGGTCGGCATGTTGTTCTCTATAGCCCTGGACAGCTTACTTTGGGAGATGATGTCAGAATTGACGATTTCACAATAATCAGCGGAAAAGTAACGATGGGAAGTTTCATTCATGTATCACAGTTTTGTGGTCTTTATGGTGGAGAAGAAGGAATTGTTATGGAGGATTTTTCTGGGTTATCTGCAAAATGTTCGGTTTATGCGGTATCGGATGATTATACTGGATTATCTATGACAAATCCTATGATCCCCGCAAAGTATAAGCCAACATCCATAAGCAAACCTGTTTATTTGGGGAAACATGCGATTGTAGGATGTAACTCTGTAGTTTTGCCTGGAGTCTATATCTCAGAAGGAGCAGCAGTTGGAAGTCTCAGTTTGGTGACTCGTTCTTTGGAACCTTGGAGCATAAATACAGGAATTCCTGCAAAGAAAAAAGCCGATAGACATAAAGATATTTTAGAACTTGAAAAACAGTTCTGGTCTGACAGAAAGCATGAGGTGTGAAGATGCTGTTAAAGGACAAAGTTGCTGTTGTTACTGGTGCAAGTAATGGCATCGGCAAATCAATAGTAGACGTATTCATTGAGAATGGAGCTAAAGTAATTGGATTAGATATTGTTGAGATTGAATCTTGGGATGAGAACTTCATAATGCTCAAGGCTGATGTTTCAAGCACAGCTGATTGTGAGAGAGTATATGGTGAGATAACAGGTATTGTTGATCGCATTGACGTTCTGGTTAACTGTGCCGGGATTACCCGAGATGCAATGACCAAGAAGATGACAGAGGAACAGTTTGATCAGGTCATTGCAGTAAACCTTAAAGGTGTGTGGAATCTCACAAGGCTTATCGGACCTGCAATGCAGTTGAATCAGAAAGGTTCCATCATCAACATTTCATCAGTTGTTGGTGTTTTCGGAAACATCGGGCAGGCGAATTACGCAGCCACTAAGGCCGGAGTTATCGGAATGACCAAGAGTTGGGCGAAAGAATTTGCACTTAAGGGCGGAAATGTCCGTGTGAATGCTATTGCTCCTGGTTATACAATGACCAATATGATGAAGACTGTTCCAGAGAATCTTCTGGAGAAGTTCCGTGGAACTACGATGCTTGGTCGTCTTGCTGAACCGGTTGAAATAGCAAATTCGGTATTGTTCCTTGCCTCCGATCTTTCAAGCTATGTGACAGGTGAAGTTTTGAATGTCAATGGCGGGATGAGACTGTGAGGTGGACACTATGAAGAAAGTGTTCATCTTAGGGGCATGTAGAACTCCCATTGGAAAAATGGGTGGAGCATTAGCTTCTCTTTCGGCGGTGGAACTTGGTTCCATTGTTATTAGGGAAGCATTGAATCGTTCAAAAGTTCCTGTGGAACAGGTTGACCATGTGTATATGGGGAATGTTTTGCAGGCAGGATCAGGTCAGAATGTTGCAAGACAGGCGGCAATCAAGGCAGGTCTTCCTTACTCAACCACAGCTGAAACATTGAACATCGTGTGTGGTTCAGGTCTGGATGCAGTGAACTCAGCAGCTCGTCTTATTCAAGCTAGCGATGCGGATATTGTAATCGCAGGTGGAACCGAATCCATGTCTAATACACCTTTTGCTCTCAAACAAGCTCGCTTTGGTTATCGCATGGGCAGCCCGATGATCAACACACCATTGGTGGATATCATGGTGAATGATGGTTTATGGGATGCCATTAATGATTATCATATGGGAATTACGGCGGAGAATGTGGCTGAAAAGTACGGACTAACCAGAGAGGAGCTGGATCATTTTGCTTCCGAAAGTCAATACAAGGCATCTATGGCTGTATCTGATGGGAAATTTAAGGATGAGGTTGTTCCGGTGATTATCAAAGGACGTAAGGGTGACACAATAGTTGGTATTGATGAAGGACCTCGTACGGGAATTACGGTGGAAGAACTTAAAAAACTGAAACCTGCATTTAAGCCTGATGGTATTGTTACAGCTGGAAATAGCTCTGGCATTAATGATGGGGCGGCCGCAGTTGTAATGGCTTCTGAGGATAAAGTCAGGGAGCTTGGTCTGGAGCCACAAACTGAATGGATAGGTGGCGCTCTTGGTGGGGTTGATCCGTCAATTATGGGTCTTGGACCTGTGGAAAGTACAAGAAAGCTTCTTAGGAAGCTTGATATGACTATCGATGATATCGACTTGATTGAAGCTAATGAGGCTTTTGCTGCACAGTCCATTGTAGTTAAGAGAGAACTGGAGATTCCTGAGGAAAAACTAAATGTGAATGGTGGAGCGATTGCTCTAGGACATCCGATCGGAGCAACAGGTTGTCGTATTCTTGTGACACTTATTCATGCAATGAGGAAGAGAAATGCAAAGACTGGCTTAGCTACACTATGTATCGGTGGCGGTATGGGATGTAGTACAGTAATCCAGAACCACAGTGATGACTGATAATGCGATCAGTAATTGGTATTAATAGAATAAAGATGATGAAATATAATGATGGCTTCTTTTAAAGATTTTTCAGAGTATAGATTTAAATTTGATAGGTTAGAGAAAAGGATTACAAGCCACTGTACCCCCAATATGTATTATCATAGGTGGATGAGTGTTTTTTGCAAGCCCTTTTTGCATAAAGGGCTTGCAAAAAACAGTTCAGGACCGGATTGTAAGCATATCCCAGCCTTATGTGAGACCTATAGTCAGGGGCAAGAGCAAAGCTCCTGTAGAATTCGGTGCCAAGATTGATCTTAGTATCGAAAATGGTCTAGGCAGGTTAGAAAAAATATCCTTCGACGCATACAATGAGTGCGAGGTTTTGATATCCGCCATTGAAAAATTCTTCAAGCGCAATGGTCATTATCCCAAGCGTGTACTTGCAGATAAGATTTACAGAAATAGGGAAAACCTTTCGTATTGTAAATCTCGAGGGATAAGACTTGCAGGCCCGGCTTTAGGAATACCAGGGAAGAATGTTTCCATCGATAAACGTACAGAGTACGTGGATAGCTGACAGAATTGAGGTAGAGCGAAAATTTGCATTATCAAAACATAGTCATGGTCTTGGATTAATCATGACCAAGCTTGAAGAAACAAGTCGAAGCTCTATAGCCCTGTCGATCATATCCATGAACTTAGATTGCCTCCTGAGGCTTTCTTTGTTCCAAAAATTGATTTTGATATTTTCAAGGTTCAAGTATTTTTATGAGGTAGCCGTTTGAAAAAATCAGGCGGTTACTGAGCATATACTACTTAGTTAAGGTGAAACCAATGAATAATATAAGCCCCAAAATTGCTTTCCTCGGAGGTATATTTCCGGAAGAGAAAAAGGATGAAATCATTAGAGATACTATAGGACAGCCACAACATGCCGCAAATATTCTTCAATGTAATATTATTGGTGGTATTGAAAAGAATATTCACAAGCCAGTCACTATTTTTAATGCACTTTTTATTGGTTCATTTCCTAAACGTTTTAAAAAACTGTTTATTAGGCACTATACTTTCAACCATTATATAACAGCGCTACACACCGATTATAACATCGGTTTTTTTAATTCACCACAGATTAAGCAATTATCAAGAATAAAAGAAGTTTACAGATTTCTTGAGCACAGAGCAGACATCCGGCAATACAATATGATTATTGGGTATAGTATGACGTTAACCATTGTTAAAGGTCTAATAAGAGCCAAGAAATTAAATCCAAACCTGATAACCTGTCTTATTGTTCCGGATCTTCCGGAATACATGAATTTGGAAAGAACACCACCCTTACTAATTAATCTTGCAAAGCAATACAGCAACTATAAACTATACAGATCTATACAGGAAATAGATTGTTTCGTTGTACTAACGAAGTATATGGCAAAAGCATTAAGAGTAAATCACAAACCAGTTTCTGTGATTGAAGGGATGACAAATCCAAAAACGGTAAATGGTGTATACGATTCTACTGTAAAGAAATTTGTTTATACCGGATCACTAGGAGAAAAATATGGAATAAAGGATTTAGTTGATGCATTTCACAGATTGGATGAAAACGATATTGAATTAGTAATATGCGGAGGTGGGGACACAGTCGGCTACATAAAAAAAATAGCAAAAATAGATCAAAGAATAGTATATAAGGGAATACTTACTCCTGAGGAAGTGGATAATGTGCAGCAAGATGCATATGTGTTTGTTAATCCAAGAAGTAGTAAGGAGGAATATACAAAGTATAGTTTTCCCTCCAAGACGCTTGAGTATCTGGCATCAGGACATCCCATTTTGATGTATCATTTACCGGGAATGCCAGAGGAATATGATAAGTATATGATTTACTTTGACGACAATGATGAAGATGCAATGTACAAGGGACTTAAAAGAATTCTGTCTATGAATAGTGATGATATAAAAAAAATCGGAATGGAGGGGAAGGCATTCGTCGAACAGTTTAAGACAGACACCATTCAAGCAAAGAAAATAATAGATATGTATTATAGAGTTAAAGGATATAAAGAGAATGATTATAATGGGTAGCATGTTAAAACCGTAACATAGATGAGAGGCAGTAAAGATATAAAATGAAGGTTATATCAATTAACTTAGGTAATATGGGGAGCACCGGAAATATCGCAAGAAACATTAAGAATATTGCTAAGATTCATGGTATTGAAGTATATACAGCATACCCTCGTTCTTCAAGTGCGCTGCCTTTTGAAGACCATGATCTTTATATTGGAAAAGAATTATTTACAAAGATCAATCGAAAATCCGCATACTTTACAGGGTATAATGGTTACTTTTCACCCATTGCTACACTGCAGTTTATTGAGAAGGTAAAAAAGATTTCACCGGATATAATCCATTTACATAATCTTCACAATTCCTATTGTAATTTACCGATGCTATTTAAATACGTTAAGGAATCGCAGTCAAAAGTAGTATGGACATTGCACGATTGTTGGGCATTCACCGGGCAATGCCCATACTTTACTATGGCGAAGTGTGAAAGATGGAAAACAGGTTGTCATGATTGCTCACAATATCATCTATATCCGGAAGCAAAGATTGACAGGACGGCTTTGATGTGGAAGAAAAAGAAAGAATGGTTTACTGGAATTGATAATCTTCACATAGTTACGCCTTCTCAATGGCTTTCTGATTTGGTCAAACAATCCTATTTAAACAAATACGATGTTAGAGTAATTTATAATGGTATAGATACTGATGTGTTTCGACCTGTGGCCAGCAATTTTAAGTCCGAAAATAATATTAATGACAAAAAAATTATTCTAGGAGTTGCTTTTGGATGGGGCGAGCGGAAAGGATATGACATTTTTCTGAAACTGGCAGAAGACTTGCCCGACGAGTATAAGATTGTCCTGGTCGGAAATATTGGGACTCTACCGAGGAATGACAAGATTTTATACATTAATATGACTCATGACCAGCAGAAGCTGGCTGAATTATATAGTTGCTCGAACGTTTTTGCCAATCCAACGAGAGAAGAAGTTTTTGGGCTTGTAAATGCGGAAGCTTTGGCTTGCGATACGCCGGTAGTTACTTTTAAAACAGGAGGCTGCCCGGAAATCATCGACTCGACATGCGGATACACTGTTGATGTAGACGATTATGATGGATTCAAGCAAGCTTTATTCGAGTGTGTTGTAAAACAGCCTTTTTCGGAAAATGATTGCGTGAAACGGGCACAGATTTTCACTGTTGACAATATGGTGAGTAATTATATTGAACTATATACTTCCATTTACGAAACAAGCTAAGAGGCTTACTTATATGAGGTGATCTGAAGTGAGGATAGTTTTTGTTTCAAATTATTATACTCATCATCAAGCCCCTTTTTCAGAAGCAATGTGGCTTCAATTAAAGGGGGAATACTATTTCATTGCTACTGAATTATTTGAGAAGGAACGAATTCAGATGGGATGGAAGGCGGATGGATTCCCACAGTTTGTACACCAATATGCTGATGAGAAGGAATTATGCGATAGACTAATATCAGATGCAGATGTTGTAATAATTGGATCAGCACCGGTGAGGTTGATAAAAAACAGATTAAAAAATAATAAACTAGTGATTATATACAATGAAAGACTTGATAAAAAAAGGCCCGGTGTTTTTAGATTTTTACGCAATATGATAGGACTTAATCTACATTATGGTGGTTACAAGAGTATTTATTGCCTGTGTTCTTCAGCATTTACATCATATGATTTTTCGAAGCGTAATCTGTTTAAGAACAAATGCTATAAATGGGGATATTTCCCGGCTTTTAAGCGATATGGTTGTATTGAGGATATTATTGCCAGGAAAAGATCACGATTGGTTTCGATCCTTTATGTTTCCAGATTAATTGATTGGAAGCATCCGGAACTTCCTATACAAGTGGCAAAAAAGCTTAAGGAAGAAGGCATAGCTTTTAATATGACCATGATAGGCATTGGTGATATGGAACAATATGTAGAATCGCTTATTGAAAAGTTTGGATTAAAAAATGAGGTGACACATCTTAGGGCAATGTCGCCGGAAAATGTCCGTGAATATATGGAGAAAGCTTCTATCTTTCTTTTTACCAGTGATAGGAATGAAGGCTGGGGTGCCGTGCTAAATGAATCGATGAATAGTGGTTGTGCAGTTGTAGCATCCAGTGAAATTGGATCAGTGCCATATCTGATAAAGAATGCTGTAAATGGTTATATTTATGATGATGGAGATTTTGATGATCTGTATACTAAGGTTAAAGAATTCTGTCTTAATCAAAAGAAAAGGGAACAGTTCGGGCTAGAAGCGTATTACACTATCGATAATATGTGGAATGCCGAAAATGCAGCAATCAGACTACTGGACCTGATTAAGGATCTGCAGAACGTAGGTGAGTCAGATCGGTTTATGGATGGACCATGTAGCAGAGCGGATATACTTAAAGATGGATGGTTTAAGCCATGAGCATTAAACTCTCATAATGCAGCCAGAATACAGAGGAATAAGAATGACCGAAATTCTCTCATTCATCAGGAAAAGGTTTTTAACAAATAAAGAGGCTAAAAATGCGACTTGGATAATTGGCGGAAAAATCGCACAAATGGTGCTATCGTTTTTTGTGGGAGTACTAACAGCAAGATATCTTGGCCCCGGAGGATACGGTACTATCAACTATGTGGCCGCATATATTGCTTTCTTCACATCTTTCTGCACACTCGGGATCAATTCAATCATTATAAAAGAATTTATAGATAAACCTGAAGAACAGGGAGAAACGATAGGTACAACGCTGGTTTTGCGTGAAATATCCAGTCTCCTTTCTGCAGTTATGATTGTTACTATTGTTGCAACGCTTGATCATGATGAACCTACTACGATTGCTATAGCAATTCTTTCAAGTATGGCTTTACTATTTCAGGTGGCTGATACATTTTCTTACTGGTTTCAGTCGAGGTATCAATCCAGGGTATCATCGATTGCAACACTGTTTGCTTTTTTTGTTACATCGGTGTATAGAGTACTTCTGCTTGCTGCTAACAAAAGCATAGAATGGTTTGCTTTTGCTTTAACCATAGACTATCTCTGTATTGCTGTTGTGTTGTTCGCTTCTTACATACAATACAGAGGACAAAAACTATGTTTTTCATGGTCAACAGCAAAAAGACTGCTAGGAAAAAGCTATCATTATATTCTTTCGGGTATGATGGTAGCCGTATATGTACAAACCGATAAGATGATGTTGAAGCAAATGTTAAACGAAGAAGCAGTAGGATTTTACTCGTTGGCCTCTGCCATCAACTATATGTGGGTATTTGTTCTTGCTGCAATCATTGATTCGATCACACCTACTATTATTCAGCTGTTTTCTACAAGCAAAATGCTGTACGAAAGAAAGAACAGACAATTGTATGCTATTGTCTTGTACACATCTTTTGCAGTTGCAATAGGTATCATGTTGCTGGGAAAGTTTTTTATTAAAATTGTATATGGTGAGGCGTATTTGAATGCCGCGGGACCGCTCAGGATCATTTGCTGGTATACTGCATTTTCCTATTTAGGAGTTGCGCGCAACGCATGGATCATATGTGAGAATCAGCAAAAGTATTTGAAATACATTAGCGCTGGTGCAGCAATAGCAAATGTTTTATTAAACCTTGTTCTCATACCACTTTGGGGAGCTTCAGGTGCTGCTGAAGCGAGTTTGATAACACAGATATTAACAATAACATTGTTTCCATGGCTCATTCATGAAATGCGACCTAACGTAAAATTAATGATTGATGCCTTCCTTTTGCGTGGATTAAAGTGATGACATTGGGGCTTAAGGTTTGTTATAAAAATCATATAGATGATTTTTGAAAGATAGACGGAAGTGAAAATGAAATGGTTAAAATAAGATATCGGATGTGTGATTTGATAGAGAATATAATGATGTTTATATTCGCAATTATTACTGTATATCTGGTGTATTTATCCGGTTTTTCAACGGCAGTGATAACGTTTTATGAACGTACAATGCTGATTAGAGATAGTTTTAAAAATAATATAATCTGTCTGGTTGCTTTTCTTGTAATTGGTTATTTGTTTTTTCGCCACTTTAAATTTGTTGACAAAGAAATAAAAAGAATAAATTCAGATATTAAGTTATCAAATAAATACCGTAAGCTACTTTTGGGGATTATTGGTTTAACGGCAATTTGTTTTGTGCTTATAGTACAAAAGATACCGCGATCGGATCAGCTATTAGTTGGTGAGGCTGCAAACAATTGGATTAATTTAAACTATTCAGATATTGAAAAAGGTGGATATGTTGACCATTATCCAAACCAGCTTGGAATGGTCATTTTGTTATACTATTTGGCTCATTTAGTTGGTGGTAATAATTATATTGTATTTCAGATTATAAATGTCTTAGTACTAATTGCATTGTATAAAGGTTTTGCAGATCTGTCAGATTGTGCCGGAAATGACAATTTTACGGGTCTGGCTATCATTTTTGGATGTGGAATTTTTCTCCCGGGTATTTTGTATACAACTTTTGTTTATGGAACAATAATAGGCCTTTCATGTTCAGTAAATGCATTTAAATATATAATTTATTATAGTAAAGACCATAAAGTAAGATGCCTTATTTCCGGCGTTACACTAATGTTTGTGGCAGTAGCAGTAAAAAGTAATTATATGATTTTTTTACTGGGATTGATTATCATATTGCTTTATTTGTATATTCAGGGCGCTGATCATATGTTGTTAGTACCCATGCTAATGATGGTTCTTATTCTTTTGTTTAGTAATCACTTTATTAAAGGATTAACTGAAAAAATAACCGGTGTTAGTGTTGGAAAAGGTGTTACAACTCTTTCGTGGGTTGAGATGGGTTTTCAGAAAAATGATGAACTATTTGATGGATGGTGGAATAACTATAATATAGATTCATATAAAGAAGCTGGGTTTGATACGGAGCAACAAAAGGAAAGAGTCTTTCGCGATTTAAAGCAAAGTATAAGTGAATTTAAGGAAAACCCCAATTTAGCTATCTCTTTTTTTGCCGGAAAAAATGCATCTCAGTGGAATAATCCTGATTTTCAGGGGATGTGGATAAATCAGACTATGTCTAGTAATCTGAAATATACGGAATTCTTAAATGAATTATTTAGCGAACATGGTATAGGAAGATATTTCCCTATTCTGAATTATCTCCAATTCATATTGTATTTTGGGGTTTTGCTATTCGTACTGTTTGGTGAAAAAAATCATATAAATTTGTACTATGCAGTGATTATAATTGGAGGATTTATATTCCATACTATATGGGAAGCAAAATGCCAGTATACGTTTCCTTTTGCAATGCTCATGATCCCTCTGTCGGTTCAAGGGTATCTTAAACCGTTAGCAGCTGTCACAGGTTCGGAGACAGCAAAAAAAACGTATAAAAAATGCATGATATATGGGATATTATTCATTATGTTAGCTGCAATAATAAGGTTTGGAAACATTGATACTTTAAATAAAGTTGTTGTTAGAGGTGAGGATACAGAAGCTTATTACGAGTATCTTTATGACAGTTTTAATTGATTTGGATTACAAAAATACTTCAGGAGATTAAAAAAGGGTGGGTGTAATATGAGTTGCCGGCTATATATCATTATACCTTGCTACAACGAGGAACAGGTGCTGCCAATAACAGCACCTGAGTTTTTATCAAAGCTAAATTCACTGATCGATTGTGGAAAAATCAGTAATGACAGCCGTATCCAGTTTGTGAATGACGGGTCAGAGGATTCAACCTGGCGGATAATAAAGGATCTGGCAGAGCAGGATGAACATTACATTGGAATTTCCCAGTCAAGAAATCGAGGACATCAGAATGCGATTCTTGCCGGGCTGATGGAGGCAAAGGACCGGTGTGATATCACCATATCAATTGACTGTGACGGGCAGGATGACATTGACGCCATGGATGAGATGATAGAGCAGTATGGTAAGGGTTATGAAGTGGTATACGGTGTCCGTTCAAAGAGAGACACAGATTCATTTTTTAAAAGACTTACTGCCGAGACATTTTACAGGTTGCTGAACAGCATGGGGGTTGAAGCGGTGTTTAACCACTCGGACTACAGACTGATCTCGTCAAAGGTCCTTCAGGAATTCGCAAAGTTCCATGAAGTGAATTTATTTCTTCGGGGAATGGTTCCACTGGTTGGTTTTCCGAGTACTGAGGTGTACTATGAGAGACATGAGCGTGTAGCCGGGGAATCACATTATCCTCTTTTAAAGATGCTTGCACTGGCGTTTGATGGAATCACAAGTCTGTCTATAAAGCCTATCCATATGATAACATCTTTTGGATTTATGGTGACGGTGCTTAGTGTGATTGGCATTCTTTGGGCTGTTGTTACCTGGGTGGCTGGGAAAACAGTGTCTGGCTGGGCCAGTCTTATATGTATCATATGTTTTTTCGGCGGGGCTATAATTATGTCACTTGGCATAATCGGGGAATATGTGGGAAAGGCATACATTGAAATTAAGGCTAGACCGAGATATATCATAAGTGAGAGGACATATGAATGAACAACACAGCAAACTATAGTCAGAACAGTACCAAAGATTTAATGGAATGCTCCATTGATTATTCCGGGCTCCCGGCGCACCCCGGACGCAGTTGAGCGCACCCTGACCGCACTTTAGCCCATTTTTACCAATCCGCTGTTCGGCTCATTTTGGCCGCTGTTCAGCGCATAATGAAAGTA
>Ga0256404_1001140_pt1 | contig 66448 bp, 58 predicted proteins | sample RumenRJG_01DNA_FD_185990 | JGI IMG/M metagenome (GOLD analysis project Ga0256404, IMG submission 185990) | Bovine rumen microbial communities from Lethbridge, Alberta, Canada - RJG_01 | ecosystem: Host-associated > Mammals > Digestive system > Stomach > Rumen | place: Canada: Alberta | collected... | reverse complement strand
CCGCTGGTGTTCCGGTCCAGCCTGTTTACCACGGAAGGCCGGAAGGTCCGGAGCTCTTCGCGGGTGATGCTGCCGGAGTCCAGAAGGTATTCCAGGAGAAGTTCGTTGGCCGAAACGTCCTCCGGGCGCGCCTTCTGGGAAAGCATGCCGGCAGGTTTGTCAAAGACCAGGAGCTGGTCATCCTCATAAATGATTCTGTCCCGGAGACCGGGGATCCCGCCGGAGATTTTTCCCGGACTCCGGTGTTTTCCCAAAGCCGCGGAAGGCTTCCTTTCCCGGGACTTTTCAGGCATCACAGACTGCTCCGCCTCCCGGAATTTCTCTATGGTCTCCTCCGAAAGCCAGAGGGTGACGACATCGTCCTCCGCGACACGCTCCGCTCCGGTGCACTTTGCTCCGTTCAGTGTAATGTTCTTTTTCCGCATCATTTTATGGAAAAAGCCCTGTCCGGCTTCCTTCATATATTTTGCGAGGAATTTGTCCAGCCTCTGTCCGGCTTCATTGGGGCCGATCCGCACTTCGCGCATTCTGTACCGCCTCTCCTTCTCTGCGTCCCGGTGAATGTCCCGCGGTTTCCCGGTGTTTTTCCTGCAGCCGCATCCGCATGCTTTGTCCGCAGTCAGTAGGAAAGGTTCAGGAACAGCTCCTCCGTCCGCTGCATTTTCTCCGTCACCTCCGCGCAGGGCGGAAGGACGGAAAGGGCGCGCTGAAATTCTTCCATATCCGTGCAGATCCCGGCATGGACCCGCAGCGCCTCGTTCCTTAAGCAGCTTTCCAGATGCTGCTTCAGCGCCGTCTTTGCCGCCGGGCGCACCGGGCTCAGGATCACCGCGGCGCCGTCCCGGATCACACAGAAATCCGCCGGGAACACGCTGTCCTTCGTGGTAAAGATCAGGTCATACAGGATCAGGCCGCGGTCGGCATACTCCTGTACCTTGTCATAATCCGTGACCGGAGGGGTGCTGTATTTTGCCATGGCAATGGTCGGAGAAGCTACGTTCGCCAGCGGAAGCACACAGAGGATCCCGGTGAAGGTAAAGAGGATCCGCAGATTGCCGCCGATCAGACGGCCGGCAAGGATCTGCGCCGCGATCACTGCGGCTATGACCAGAAGGATCAGGATGTTCCGGATCCTGTGGGCGTTCCGGTAGCCGTAAGTTCCTTTGTTCAGAATCATTTCTGTCCCTCAGCCTTCAGAAGAATTTCAGGAGGAGATCCGCAGGCACAAGCTTTGCCAGTAAGCGGAACAGCTTCATGGGTCCGCCGTAGACAGAGACCGTCTTTCCGGCACGGGAATCCGCCAGGGCCCTGGCAGCCACATCTTCCGCCTTCGACATGAAAAACTTTTTATAGACCGGGGCAGAAGCATGTTCTTCCGCCAGCGTGAAAAACTCCGTGTCCACCGGTCCAGGGCATACCGCCGTCACCTTGATACCTCTGCCGGCCAGCTCCTTTCCGAGGGCCCGGCTGTAGGAAAGGACATAGGCTTTCGTCGCCGCGTAGACCGCGAATCCGGGCTGCGGCAGGAAGGCAGCCGCGGAGGCAAAGTTGATCACCCTGCTCTTGATGGTAAGATAAGGAAGGCAGGCCTCCGTCATCAGGGTCAGGGCTTCACAGTTCACCCGGATCATCCCGGCGCTCTCAGCCTCCGTGAGTGTTCCTTCCCGGCCGATCTTGCCGAAGCCGGCCGCATTGACCAGAACCATGATGTGGGCCTGCTCCGCTTCAAGGGCATCTGTGATAAGCTTTCTGGTCACCGGCTGCGTGATGTCTCCCGGGAAAGAGCGGATCCTGCCCGGAAGCTCTGCTTCCAGACGCTTAAGGACGTCTTCCCTCCGTGCATTCACCCAGATTTCCTCAAGAGACGGAAAGACTTCCGCGATCTGGTACACCATTTCCATTCCGAGACCGGACGAGGCACCTGTGACGAGCGCTATTTTTTTCATGGCAGTTCTCCTTCCACGGCGTGCTGCTGCAGCGCCTTCACAAAAGCTCCCGGTAATCCGAGATCATCCAGTCGGAAAGCAGGGCTTTCCTGGGTTCCTGGGACGCGGAGAATTCATCCCTCATCGCGCAGACTGTCATGCCCGCGCGCTTTCCGGCGATGATCCCCTCCGGTATGTCTTCGAAGACCAGGCATTTCTCGGGAATCACGCCCAAGTCTCCTGCAGTTTTCAGATAAATGTCAGGGAAGGGTTTCCCCCGCGGCACCTCGCACGCAGTGACCACCACATCCAGAAATTTTTTCAAGTCAAGAGCGTCCAGGACTGTGTTGACCATGAGGGAGCCGTTGCTGGTGGCAATGCCGAGACGTTTTCCCCGGGACTGCATCTCTTTCAGAAATTCCACGGCACCGGGCTTCGGGAATACCCGCGTCCGGTAAGTATCCACAGACATTTCTTCCCAGGTGCTTTTGATGGTCTCGATGTCGTCCGGGATCCCGAAGCGTTCCTTGAAATAGACCGCGGTCTCCGTAAAGCTTTTTCCGGCGATGCAGGCCTGAAGATCCTCCGGACAATCCAGTCCGAAGCGGGCCAGATACCGGACGTCTATATCGTGCCACATCCACATGGAATCCAGCAGAGTTCCGTCGAGATCGAAAATACAGGCCTCATAGCCGTCGGGATCCGGCGCGGTCTCCGGGAGCGCCGCGCCGCTGCAGAACTGCTTCAGCGCATCCGTTTCCTCCGGGGTAAGCTTCCGGAATTCCCCGGGCGAAAGATTCAGAGCTTCCAGGGACAGCGGTCCCATGGAGAGTCTGCGGAGATGAGTCACCGGGCACCCCGCCGCCAGAAACATCCGCTTGACCTGATGGAATTTCCCTTCCCGGATCGTCAGGATCGCCGGCTTTTCCGGGATCAGGTCCGCCGGCCGGCAGACGGTCCCGTCTTCCAGGACGATTCCTTCCGCGAAACGCCGCACTGCGTCCTCCGGAAGTGTCCCGTCGTATGTAACCTCATAGCACTTGTCCACATGACGGACAGGGGAAAGCAGCCGGTGCACCATGGCGCCGTCATCAGTCACCAGAAGGAAGCCTTCCGTGTCCAGATCCAGCCGTCCGCAGGGGGCCATGCCCTTCCGGGTGAGTCCCATATAGTCGATGACCGTCCGGTGCCGCGGATCCTCCGTCGCGGAAAGGATTCCGGCGGGCTTGTTCAGGACCCAGTATTCATATTCGTCGTACAGAAACGGTTTTCCGTCCAGCTGAAGCCGGTCTTTTTCGGGATCCAGCTTTGTCTCCGGCCGCGTGACCGGTTCTCCGTTCCGGGACAGACGTCCCGCACGGATGATCTTCTTCACTTCAGACCTGGTCCCGATGCCGGATACGGTCAGGAGACGGTCCGCCCTCATTTCACTCATATTTTTAACCTACTGCATCCGCCAGCCCGGAAGATACATGTTTTTCAGCCGGCTGCGGTCCTGTTTCACGAATCCCAGAGGATATCCGTCCACGCAGAGCAGCCGGAAGCCTTTCGTGTCCTCCCGGTCAGTATTGACGGTCTCGCCCTTCAGATAGCGGACCACGTCCGGATCATCCCTGGACAGGTCCACCGGATCCTGCCACTGTTCTTTGGTCAGGAACATGGCCAATGCCTGGGAGGGCCGGAATCTGCCGTTCTTCAGCTGTCCCAGGAGAAGACCGGTCCGGAGATACCTGAGCTTCGGCAGTGACGGGATCTCCGGGAGCAGGGAGACGTATTCGTTCTCCACCACGATCCGGTCGGGATCAGGACGGAAGGAAGTCTTCTTCAGGAACTCGTCCATATCTCCGGGAAGCGTCTCTGTCTTTTTTCTTCTGGCCGGAACTGCGGCACTGGGCGTCCCTGCAGCCGCATCCGCGCTCTTTTTCAGCCTCGCCACAAAATGCCCCTCCGCCTTTGCCTTGTGCGGGAACAGGCGGACACAGCCGGGAAGCAGCGCGGAATCCGTGAATCCATCGATTCCGGTAACGGGATCCAGTGTAAAGTCAGGATGGGACGCGAGGAATTCCGCGATCTGATCCTCGTCCTCGCAGCGGTTGTAGGTACAGGTGGAATAGAGAAGCGTCCCGCCGGGTTTCAGCATCTCTGCCGCGTCGCAGAGAAGCTTCTGCTGCACACCGCAGTAGAAGTCTTTTCCATGCTCCACCCATGCGCGGATCACCGCGGGATGCTTACGGAACATCCCTTCTCCGGAACAGGGCGCGTCCACCAGGATCCGGTCGAAAAACAGCGGGAATTCCCGCACCAGACGGTCGGAATCCTCGCAGGTCACCAGGGCGTTCCCGATCCCCATCAGTTCGATGTTTTTCAGCAGGGCCTTCGCGCGGGACGCGCTGAGGTCATTGGCCACCAGCAGTCCCTGCCCCTTCAGGTCCGCCCCGATCTGGGTCGTCTTCCCGCCGGGGGCCGCACAGAGATCCAGGACCCTTTCTCCGGCCTGTGTTCCGAGAAGCGCCGCGCTGCTCATGGCAGAAGGCTCCTGCATATAGTAAAGCCCCGCAAAATACCAGGGATCCCTGGTGTATCCGCCGTCCGCAGGCAGATAATACCCGTTGGGGGTCCATGGGACCCGCTCTGTAAGCCCGAACCGTGCCGCCACCGTCTCCGGCGCCGCCTTCAGCGTATTGACGCGCAGTCCGGAAAGGGGCACCTCTCCGATGGAACGGAGATACTCCGGATAATCCTCTTTCAGCAGGTCCTGCATCTCTTCCAGGAATTCTGCGGGAAGTCTGTCTGTCAGCAAAATGTTCTCCTTATCTTCTCTGCCGGATACACTAAAAAGAGTTTGCTCTCCAGCAAACTCTTTTTAAATTACGCATTGATCACTTTCAATGACACAGGCGGTCAGACCGGGATCTCCGGCCCGTTGTCATGTCCGCCGGAAATGCTGTTCTGAAGCGCGTTCCGGTTTCCGGTCACGAGGTTGTAATTCGAGGAAAGGGTGCCGCTCAGGTTCTCGAAGCTGCGCTGCGCCTCTCCGAGGGTGTGGCTGATAGCCTCCTGGACCGCGGCAAACTGGCCGTCCACATAGCTGTAGGCGCCCATCAGAAGGTCATTCGCCTGACGGGTCGCGTCTTCGATGATCTTCTGTCCGTCGGCGCGGGCCTGGGCGCGGGTGTTCTCCGCATCCACAAGGGCCTGCTGCATGATCTCATGCTTGTCGACCATCTGCTCCTTCATGCGCTGCGCCTCGGCAAGGATGGCGTCAGCCTGCGTCTTGGCGTCGGCAATGATCTGGTTTGCCTGATTCTCCGCATCCGCCATGATGGCGCGCTGATTGGTGATGATCTTCTGGCTCTGATTCACCTCATCCGGGATGGACATCCGGAGATCCAGGAGCATAGCCTCCAGATCCTCCTTCTGGACAGTGATCCTTGAACTGGAAAATGCGGAAGGTCTGCACTGCTCGATGAATTCTTCGATGTCGCCGATGCGCTGTTCAATTTTATTCATTTCTGTTCTGCCTCTCTCTGATCTTACGGCGGATCTCCTTTTCGACCAGCGGGTCGATGAAACTGTGAATGTCGCCGTCGTACGATGCGATCTCCTTGACGATGCTGGAGCTGAGGTACGAATATTTCAGGTTGGTCGTAAGAAATACCGTATCAATGTCCGGCGCGATCACGCGGTTCGTCTGCGCGATCTGGAGCTCATATTCAAAATCTGTTACCGCGCGCAGTCCTCTTACCATGAACTGTGCGCCCATCTTATGACAGAATTCAATCGTCAGGCCGTCAAATTTTTCGATCCTGAGATTAGGGATATCTGCCGTGATTTCCCGTATCATTCTAACACGTTCGTCAGCTGTAAACAACGGAGACTTTGCGCTGTTGTTCAGCACTGCAATAATGAGGCAGTCAAACATTTTCGCAGCGCGCCGGATAATGTCAAGGTGACCATAAGTTACCGGATCAAAGCTGCCGGGGTATACCGCTGTCGTCATTTTCAGGCCTTTCCGAGGAATATATGTTTATTTGTCTTGTATTCTTTGCTCTTTATAATTTTATAGCCGATTTCTTCGAAATGAGCAATATCTGCATGTACATTCATTTCCACGATCAGCAATGTTTCTTCCCCGACAAGCGAGGTATCCCGGATCTGCGAAAGGGCCCGGTCTTCAAGACCGCTGTCGTAGGGCGGATCCAGGAAAATGATGTCAAAGGGTTTTTTCCGGGATGCGGCGATCCGCTGGAGCGCGGCGAACGCGTCTCCGCTGATTACTTCCGCGTCATCGGAAAGATGGGTGTGCAGGAGATTTTCCTGGATTACACGGACCGCCTTCGGATTTTTTTCGATAATGGTCGCGTGCATCGCGCCCCGGGAAAGGGCTTCGATGGCGATGCCGCCGGAGCCGCCGAACACATCCAGGAAAGAACAGCCCGGGATCTCCGCCTGGATCATGTTGAACAGGGTCTCCTTGATCCTGTCGGTGGTGGGACGGGTGTCGTCCCCCGGGATCGTCTTAAGCTGCAGACGTCTGGCACTTCCTGCGATTACTCTCATGAGTTTCTCCTTCTGTCAGAATGATTATCTTTTCGTTTCCGGTACGTATCAGACTCTGTCCGGGATGAATGCTTCTTTCAGACTCCCGGTCCGATCTCCTGCGAACCGCCGCCTGACGGACTCACGGCGCCGGGTCCTGCGCTGCCGGGGCCCGGGGTTCCCGGGGCTGATGCGCCGGAGCTGCCGGGGCCGGAAGATCCCGGACTGCCCGGGCCTACAGTGCCGGAGCTCTGTCCGGAGGGCTGGGAGGCCGACGGAGCGGCCTGTGTGGCCGACGGGACCGGCTGTACCATGGCTGCGGTCTCCTGAGGGGCCGCGGCAGTTTCCTGGGCTGCCGGCTTAGTCTCCTGCGACGCGGGCTTTACTGCGGCAGTGGTCTCCTGGGCCGCTGCCGTGGTCTCCCGTGCCGCGGCGGTAGTCTCCTGGGCAGCTGCCGTGGTTTCCTGCGCTGCCGCAGTTGTCTCCTGCGCTGCCGTGGTCTCCTGCGCTGCCGCGCCGGAAGAGGTCTTTCCTGTCTCCGTTCCGCTCAGAGAATAGACGATGACCGGCGTCCCGGCAGAAATATTGTTGAAGATCTTCTCCGCGACAGCTTTCGGCAGATTGACGCAGCCGTGGGAACCGCTGGTCTTGTAAATGTTCCCGCCGAAAGAGCTTCTCCAGGAAGCATCGTGCAGCCCTTCACCTCCGTTGAAGGGCATCCAGTAATCCACCGGAGTCTCGTAATTCTCTCCGTGCAGGACCGCATTTCTCTGTTTGTAGGCGATCTGATAGATTCCCGTATGGGTCGGCGTGTTTTTCGACACATTTCCCGAAACAAAATCACTGTCCACGACGACCTTGCCGTCTTTATAGAAATAAAGATGCTGGGCAGTCAGATTGACCTCCACATAAGTGTCCCCGTAGTCTTTCGCTCCGTGGGATGCGGCGGTTTTGGAAAACTCCGGAAGTCTTGCCTGGGAAAGTCCCTGGGAAATGGCACTCCGCAGCCATTCCGCTTCAGCGGCCTGATTCACTCTCCAGCCGTAGCTTCCGCCGCGGACATTGATGTCCTGTCCCCAGGACGTGTGCAGCGGTTTCGCGCGGTTATATGTGTCATAGTGCGCCGCGACAGTCGCGGCGAAAGCGGTGACTTTGTCATCCTGCAGCGTGACCGTGCCTCCGCCCTCAATATTCAGCCAGTCGTTGACCATCTCTCCGGTCAGCACCAGACCGTCGCTCTCCGTGTACCTGATGTTCGTACGGACATACCGGTTCAGGTTCTTGCAGAGCTCGTTCAGGACTGCATCGTCCCTCGTCACAGACGGCGCCGCATACATTCCGCTGACAGACTCAAGATCGATGAAGTCCTCCATCCCGGTCATGGCGGAACGGATGCTGCTCTCCGCCAGTTCCCGGTCGATCTTGCAGCCCTGGTCCTCGCTGATCACGCGGTAGCCCGTGCTGCCCTCGTACTCTGAAAGACGGGCGTCAACGGGATCCGAAGCCTTCTCCGGATTCATACAGGCCAGGCCTTCCAGAGCCGCTTTAAACTCTTTTTCATCCAGCGCCGCGACGGTGTCCATCCGGTATTCTGTCTCTTTGCCGAGATGCGCCGCCCAGGCAAAGGGATTCTGTTCCCCGATGAGACGGTCCATCGTATCATCGAACACATAGCGGAATCCTGTCTGCGCCGCGGTCAGTGTTTCCGGCTCACAGTTTCTGGCGGAGACAGTCAGGGAATACTCCGCCGCCTCCCGGTTCAGGAGTTCTTCCGTCTCCGCCGCAGTAAGTTCAGAGACATCCACGCCGTTGATCGTGGTGTTCGGGAAAAAGCGGGTCCTGTATTTTCCTGCAGTAAACGCATATGCCCCCGCAGCGACAGCCAGTACGGCAGCGATCGCCGCCGGTGCAAGCCATTTCGGAAAATGAAGTTCCTCCACCGGAACCGGCTCATCATAGTAAGCTTCCTCTTCCGGTGCCGGCGCTTCTTCCGCCAGAGTTTCTTCCGCAGGAGCAGGGGCTTCCGCTGCCGGAATTTCTTCCGCAGCAGCAGTCTCTTCCGCAGGAGCAGTCTCTTCCGCAGAAACAGTCTCTTCCGCGGAAACAGCCTCTTCTTCAGAAGATGCCTCTCCGCTTAATGCAGGTGCTTCCTCTGCCCCGTCGGCCTCGTCCCCGTTTTTCTCGTTTTCATCTTCCTCGTCCAGGTCTTCGAGGTCCAGGTCCTCGAAGACCAGCTCATCATCCATTTCTTCCGCAATTCTGATTTCGTTCTTCTCTTCCATTGAAACCCGTTAAAAGCGGCACACGCCGCACTTATATTCTTAAGATCCTGTTACTCCGATATCATATCAGATTTCCGGTGACATAAAATTAATAATTTCTGTATATTCTCTGCAGCCGGGAAAACAGTTTTCACAGGATCACTCCGCGTCTTCCTGCAGGCCTTTCCCCCGGATCCGGCTGTGCCGTCCGCGCGTCAAGAAGCGCTTTCGCGTCCTTCAGGATCCCGTAGTCGTTGTAGATATCCCCGAGGCGGAAGGTCAGTTCGCCGCTCTGCAGCTCCCCGAACAGTTCTCCCGGACCTCGCATCCGGAGATCCGCCGCCGCAATCTCAAAGCCATCGTTGGACCGCTTCAGGATCTCCAGACGCTCGGAGGCAGTCTCCGACCGTTTTCCCTGAACAAAGATACAGTAGGACTGGTCCGCGCCTCTGCCGACACGTCCGCGAAGCTGGTGCAGCGTCGCCAGTCCGAAGCGCTCTGCGTTTTCGACCATCATGACAGTTGCGTTCGGGACATCGACCCCGACCTCGACCACAGTGGTGGAAACCAGGATGTCGATCTCTTTCCGGAGAAACCTGTCCATGATCTCCTGTTTCTCTTTCTCCTTCATCCGTCCGTGCAGGCTTCCGACAGTGGCGATGCCCCGGAAGCTTTCCGCCAGTTTTTCACTGTAGTCGGTCACATTCTCCTCGTCGGAGAGTTCGCTTTCCTCCACCAGAGGGCAGATGATATACGCCTGATGTCCTTTTTCGATCTCCTTCCGGATATGAAGCAGCGCCTTCGGACGGTCCTTCCGCGGGATCACGGCATTCTTCACCGGAAGCCGGCCCGCCGGACGGGCGTCCAGGACAGAGTTCTCCAGATCCCCGTACAGGATCACCGCCAAAGTCCGCGGGATCGGCGTGGCGCTCATGACAAGCATGTGGGGTGCCAGGCCTTTGGAAGCCAGCAGTTCCCGCTGTCCGACGCCGAAGCGGTGCTGTTCGTCTGTCACCACCAGAGAGAGACTGTCAAAGACCACGTCCTCCTGGATCAGCGCGTGGGTTCCGATCACGATGTCTGCCTCATGATCGCGGATCGCCTCCCGGGCCGCCCGTTTTTCAGAGGCCTTCAGGGATCCCGTGAGAAGCAGGAGCCGCGGGGCGTGCTCTGCCCCTGAAAAAAGCTGCTGCATGGTCCGGTAATGCTGCTGCGCCAGGACTTCGGTGGGAACCATTATGGCGCTCTGATATCCGTTCCGGAAAGCGATGTAGAGCGCAGCCGCGGCGACAGCAGTCTTTCCGGAGCCGACATCGCCCTGGAGCAGCCGGTTCATGACCGTTCCGCCCTCAAGGTCGCGGCAGATCTCCGCAGCCGCGCGTTCCTGCGCCTCCGTCAGGGTGAACGGCAGAAGGGCCCGGTATTCCATCATGCCCGGCTCCGTCTGCATCACATATCCGGAAGGCGTGGTCATGATCCTCCGCTTCAGCTCCCGCACATCCAGAAGAAAGCTGTAGAATTCGTCAAAGACGATCCGTTTCCGGGCGGTCTCGTACTCCTGCATATCCCGGGGCGCGTGGATCCGGCGGACCGCGGTGTCCTCTTCACAGAGCCCGTACCGTACCCGCTCCTCCTCCGTCATCCAGTCTTCCTGTACCGGCAGGCGCAGGAGAGCCTGTCCGATGGCGCCGGTCAGCGTCTTGTTGCTGATTCCCTGTGTCAGGGGATACACCGGCACCGGCCGTCCGGTCAGAGCTTCATACTCCGCCTCGGTAAAAATGGCCGGCTGCTCCAGCACAAGCTTTCCGGCCTTCCGCTGCGCCTTCCCGCAGTAGACCCGGGTCACATCCGAATGGATGCTCTTTTTCAGCCAGGGCATGTTGTACCAGACGAGGTCGATGCTGCCGGTCCCGTCAGAGAACCGCCCGCGGGTCATCACAAAACGGCCTCTTCGGATCACGTTCAGCGGTCCCTGCGGCGCCGCGGCGACAGCACAGAGCCCCTCCTCAGAAATCTCTCCGATCTCCTCAGGCTTCGGGTAAAATGCAAAGCGGGACGGAAAATGGCGGACCAGGTCCTCCGTCGTGCGGATCCCGAGTCTTGCCAGCGCTTCCGCTGTCTTCGGGCCGATGCCCTTAAGTTCCGTCACCGGAATTCCGCTCATATTCCGCCTCCTCTCTGTTTCATGTCTGTTCCGTGCCGGTCAGCTTCTGCCGTTCTTGGCCGGATGATTCAGTGTTCGCCTCCGGCTTTCCCTGAAAACCGGAATCGGGCAGGAGGTTCTTCCTCCTGCCCGCATGAAGTGTTCTCAAAAATGCCCGGTTTATTCCGCGGAGACAAAATAGTAGTACACCGGCTGTCCGCCCTCGTTCATCTCGACCTCGGCATCCGGATAGATCTCCGTGATCTCCCCGCAGAGCTTTTCCGCGTCTTCCTTTGACACATCAGCGCCGTAATACAGCGTGATGAGCTCAGTATCCTCGTCCGTGATCTTTGCCAGCGCGCCCTTCACGGCCTCCGGAACGGACTTCTCCACCGTGAGCATGCCATGGTCACCGATGGCCATGATGTCTCCCTCATGGATCTCAAATCCGTCGATGGAGGTATCGCGCACCGCATAGGTGATCTGCGCGGTCTTCAGGGATGCAGCCGCATCTTTCATGCTGTTCAGATTCTCCTCGGGATCCGCCTCCGGCATGAAGCTGATCATCGCATTGATGCCCTGCGGGATGTTGGTGGTGGGGATCACGATGATCTTACGGTCCTTCACCAGATCCCGGGCCTGTTCCGCCGCGAGAATGATATTCTTGTTGTTCGGCAGCACATAGACCGTGTCGGCATTGACCTCAGCCACCGCGTTCAGCACATCCTGGGTGCTGGGGTTCATGGTCTGTCCGCCGGAGATCATGTTGTCGACGCCGATCCCGCGGAAGATCTCCTCAAGGCCTGCGCCGACGGAAACGCTGACAAAGCCGTAGGGCTTGCGCTCACGCTTCTTTTCCTCTTCCGCCTTGCGCTGCTTCTCTTCATCCGCCTTCTTTTTCTCCTGCGCGGCGATCTGGGAAGCATTCTTGATCAGGCGCTCATGGTGCTCCTCGCGCATGTTGTCGATCTTCATGCGGGAAAGAGGGCCGTAGGAAAGGCCCTTCTGGATCGCGAGGCCCGGATCATTCGTGTGCACGTGGACCTTGACGAATTCGTCCGAAGCGACACAGACCAGGGAATCTCCCAGGGAAGAAAGATAATCCTTGAGCTTTTCAACTTCCTCGTCCGGAAGCGGTTCTGCCAGATTTACGATGAATTCGGTGCAGTAGCCGAAGGTGATCTCGGAAGTGTCCAGAGAAGAAGTATCGACGGAAATATGCTCATGTTCGCCGGAGACAGAGGGCTCCGCCGCACTGAATTCCGCCGCTTTCCCCGTCATGCCCTTCAGGGCGCCCTTCATGACGACCATCAGTCCCTGACCGCCGGAATCCACGACGCCGGCCTGCTTCAGCACCGGAAGCAGCTCCGGAGTCTTCTCCAGCGCTTCGTCGCCCGCCTTGATGATGTCTTCTGTGAAGGCAACGATGTCCGTATACTGATCCTTTATCTCGGAAGCGCGGGCGCTCATGGCGCGGGCCACTGTCAGGATGGTCCCTTCCTTCGGCTTCATGACTGCCTTGTAGGCCGTCTCCGTGGCGCGGACCATGGCTGAGGAAAGCACCTGCACCGTGATCTTTCTGCTCTCTGCGATCTCCTTGGTAAATCCCCGCAGAAGCTGCGAAAGAATGACGCCGGAGTTTCCGCGGGCACCGCGAAGAGACCCGGATGAGATAGTCTTGCAGAGCTTCGGGACATCCGGCTCATCCAGAGCGGCCACATCCTGCGCTGCAGTCATGATCGTCAGGGTCATGTTTGTCCCGGTGTCCCCGTCGGGGACCGGGAATACGTTCAGTTCATTGATCCAGTCTTTATTTGATTCCAGTTCGGAAGCAGCCGCCAGAAAAGCTTTCCGGATCAGGGCGGCGTCAAGCTGCTGAATATCCAAAATAATTCCTCCTGACATCAGTCAATGGACCTGACGCCTTCTACGTAGATTTTGATCTTTTCGATTTCCATTCCGGTGAACGCTTCCACTTTGTACTTCACGTTCTCGATCAGATTGTCGCAGACCGCGTTGATATTGACGCCGTAAGCGACGATCAGGTGGAATGCCAGCTGAAGCTTGTTCTCAGGAGTGATGGTAACGGAAATACCCTTTCTCATACTGTCTCGCCGCAGGATCTTGACCAGGCCGTCCTTCATGCTGACGGCCGCCATGCCGACGATCCCGAAGCACTCCACCGCAACGCTTCCCGCATAGGATGCAATAACGTCCGGCTTTACTTCAATCTGGCCCATTTCATTGTCCAGTCGTCCTTTGACCATGGATTCATCCTTTCTTTGCACGCCGCTGCCCGGCGGTACCCTTAACAGAAAAAGTATACTCTATTTTTGCCGAAATGAAAACCTTGCAGTCATACAATGAAAGCCCTGCGTACCGGACGCAGGGCTTTCCATACCGGTTTTGCTTAACTCAGGCTCTCTCAACAGCGCCGGAACGAAGGCAGGAAGTGCAAACATACATCTTATGAATGCCGTTCCCTGTTCTGACGCGAACAGACTTGACGTTCGCCTTCCACATGTGATTGCTTCTTCTATGAGAATGGCTCACATTGTTTCCGAAGTGAGCTGCCTTTTCACAAATTGCACACTTTGCCACGGTCAACACCTCCTATCCTCTGAACTGGATTCTGATGACGCCAAAATCCATAACATCAGCATTCTATCAGATGCGAAGTGCTTTTGCAAGCAAAATCTTATTCTTCTTTTTCGGCGATCTGCCTTGCAGCTTCCTTCGCCTCCGGAGAGATCTTACTTTCCGCAGTAAAACGGTTGATGAGGTCCGGCACCATGTCCAGGATCTTGCCGACCGCGTCCTGATTCCGGACATTGACCAGCTTCGACGCGCCGTTCTGGATGATCAGCACGGCTGCGGGGTTCATCTTGGTGCTCATACCGCCGGCTCCGTTGTCCTTCGCGTTACCGGCAAAGGATCCGACCGCCATGCCGCAGGAGACGTCCACCAGGGGAATGATGATGGCGTCCCCGACACGCTGCGGTTCACCCACGACCGTCTTCGTCGATACAAACGTATTCATGCCGTTGAAAAGGGATTCTGCAGTGACAGTGAATTTGTTCTCAGCCATGATCTTCCTCCGTTAAACTCTTCCTGTATTTTTTGACGCGTTTGAATACATACTGAAAATCTCTGTTGAACCATACCTGGGCTGCAGTCAGCACCAGGACAAACAGCCGGATCCTTCCCTTTAAGCTCAGGTCTGCGGCGATCTCCTGCCGGTCGAACAGCGGTTCCACGCTGATCCGGTCCTGAATGACCGGATAGATCAGCGCCGCGGCCGATGCTGCCGATCCTGTCGCAGCGGGATCGTCAAATCCGAACCGGACAAAACCTCCGTACTTCCGCGGCAGGATCTCCTTCAGGATCCGTTTTATCTTCAGGATCAGATAATCCTTCAGGCGCCTTGTCCTCCTGTGATTCAGGATCGAAAGGGCGCCGTCCGCCTTCTTCTTCAGCGAAGCGGCCTTGTCCGCCAGCGCCTCCAGTTTTTTCCGGATCTCCTCCACCTTCCTGTCGATCTTCTCATCGGGGGGGACGGCAGGAGCTTCTTCCCCGTCCGGCGCCGTCTTCGGCTTTCCGCGCCGCTTCGGCTTCGGTTCCTTTTCCCAGTCCCGGAATTTTTCTCCCTCTTCCGCTTCCTCGGCCTGCCAGCCGGTGAAGTCGGGCCGGTGCTGCGGTTCCGCGTCCGCCGGTTTTTCCGGGGCTGCTTCCTCTGCCGCAGTGTCTGCGGGAAGCTGAGACCCGGCCTCTTCCGGAAGCGCCGTGTCCGTTTCTTCTGCAGGCCCCTCCGCAGAACCTTCCGGCGGCTGCGCGGACTCAGCAGCAGTCTGCGGCGCCTCTCCGGCATTGTTCAGGGATTCCGCTTCGTCCAGTCCTTCAAACATGTCGTAATCATCATCGTCCGCAGGTTTTTTCTCCGGATCCATGGAACAGACATTGAAGCAGAGGACCCGCACCCGGGCATATAGCCCGTCCTTCCAGCCTGCCCGCACGCCGATCAGGCGTAGCAGCCAGGTCACGTACGCTTCTCCCTCCGGGGCATCTTTATACGATCCGCTGACCCGGTACCTTACCGGCACGAACAGGACCAGAAGCAGGACCGTCAGCACCAGAAGGAGCAGCACCAGCAGAATGATGCCGATCACTTTAAGTATGGTCAGTATCACAGAAGGCATCGATGTCAAAATCTCCCTTCCATCGGTACAGGTCGTCCACGATCTGACGAACCACTTCCTCCGCCTCGGTCCGGCTCATGGCAAGCCCGACCACCAGCGGATCCTTTTTCTGATAATACTCTTTCCGGAACTCCTGACTCCGGTAGATTTCCAGAATCCCGTCGGAATCCATGGCCCGGGTGATCACATAGACAGAGGGCATATCCTTTCCGTGCCGGAGCCCGCGGATGATGGAAGCCCTGTGGATCGAGGCATATCTTCCAGTATAGAGATTGCGGTACCAGCGCATGTTCCTTCCCCCTCTGTGCTTCGGTGACCCCTGCCGCATCCTTCCTTCGGCGAACGGTCAGACATTGTCCCGGATGACTCTCCGGAGAAGGTCCAGAGCGGCATTGACGGCCTGCTCCCGGATCTCATTCCGGTTCCCGGTAAAATGGTGCTCCTCCACCGTGACGCGGTCTTTCATAAAGCATCCGATAAACACCAGTCCCACCGGCGCGTCGGGCGCGCTCTCCGGCCCCGCGTACCCGGTGGTGGCGATGCTCACGTCCGCGTTTGCGGCGAAGGCCGCGCCGATGGCCATCTCCCTGGCCGTCTGGCGGCTCACCGCCGTGTACTTTTTCAGCGTCGCCTTGCTTACGTTCAGTTCCTTCCGCTTCGCCTTGTCCGAATAGGTGACAAAGCCTTCCTCAAACACCTCTGAGACTCCCGCCACGTTCACGAGCCGTCCCGCGACGAGGCCGCCCGTACAGGACTCCGCCGTGGTCACGGTCAGGCCGTTCTTCTTCAGAAGCTTTACGATCTTCTCTTCGACCGGAGCGTTCCGTTTGCTCTCCGTCTTGTTTTCCTCTTTCATAATACCTCAGAACACCTCGAAATGTGCAGACTTCAGGAAAGTACCTTCCTGTTTTTTGCAAGATAATCGATCAGGGACACCACCGTCAGGACCGTCATGACGACGATCATGATCTTTGTGAGCAGGAACAGCGGTCCTTCCGTGAAATTCAGGATGAGCAGGATGATGCAGATCATCTGGCTCACCGTCTTTGACTTTCCCCACATGCTGGCGGCGATGACGATACCCTGGTCGGAAGCCACGAGACGGAATCCGCTGATGATGAACTCCCGGGCAATGATGATGATGACGATCCATGCCGGAAGCTGCTTAAGCTGCACCATGCAGATCAGGGCGGAGCAGACCAGAAGCTTGTCCGCCAGGGGATCCATGAATTTGCCGAAATTCGTTACCAGATTGTATTTTCTCGCGATGTGGCCGTCCAGGTAGTCCGTAAAGCTGGCGACGCAGAACAGTGCCAGGGCAAGAAGCCTGAGCCCGTACACCGTGCCGTCCTTCCAGAGCAGCGCAGCCACAAAGAAGGGGACCATCACAGCCCGCATGACAGTCAGTTTGTTTGGAAGATTCCAGGTCATTTTGAAATTCCTTTCAGGTCATATTCCGAAGCTTCCGTGACCGTGACATTGACAAAGTCTCCGGAGATCCGCTCCCGCGGGGATGTAAAGAACAGGTATCCGTCCACATCCGGCGCGTCCATGTAGGTGCGGCCGATATAGACGCCCTCTTCCGGGAGATATCCTTCCGTCAGGACCCGCATGCGCTGTCCGACCTTGTTTTTCAGACATTCCGCGGAAATTTTCTGCTGGATCCGCATGATCTCGTTCCTGCGCTTCTTTTTGATCCGCGCCGGAACCTGGTCCGGAAAGCCCGCCGCAGGCGTTCCTTCTTCCCTGGAATAGGGAAAGACGCCGAGGCGTTCGAATTTCATTTCCCGCACAAAGTCCTTCAGGATCCCGTGATCTTCTTCGGTTTCTCCGGGGAAGCCGCTGATCAGTGTGGTCCGGAGGGCAATATCCGGCATGGCCGCACGGAGTTTCCCGATGATCCGCACCAGGTCCGCCCGCGAGGTCCGGCGCCCCATCCTGCGGAGCACGTCGTCGCTGGCATGCTGGATCGGGAGATCCAGATAATGGCAGATCTTCGTCTCCGAAGCCATGACCCCGATCAGCTCGTCGGTAATTTCCTCCGGATAGCAGTACAGGATCCGGATCCAGCGGATCCCCTTTACCCGGCAGAGTTTCCGGAGCAGTGTGGGAAGCTTTTTCTTCCCGTAGAGATCCTGACCGTAGACCGTGGTCTCCTGGGCAACCAGGATCAGCTCCTTCACCCCCGCCTCCGCAAGCTGCTCCGCCTGGCGCAGCAGGTCCTCCATGGGAACGCTGCGGAATTTTCCCCGCAGCGACGGGATGATGCAGTAGGTGCAGTGCTTGTCGCAGCCCTCCGCGATCTTCAGGTATCCGTAGTAGTGCATGGTGGACAGGACACGGGCCTCAGGGCTCTCAGGAAGCCGTGAGAGCTCCCGGAATGCCTCCACCCGTTCTCCGTCCAGGACGCGGTCCAGGATCCCGGAGATCTCGTCCCAGGCCGTCGTGCCGACGACGGCATCCACCTCGGGGATCTCGTCCAGGATCTCCTTCCGGTAGCGCTCCGCCATGCAGCCCGTCACGATCAGGGCCTTCAGGCGTCCGCCCTCCTTCAGCTTCGCCGCGTCCAGGATGGCGCGGATACTCTCATCCTTCGCGTCCAGAATAAAACAGCAGGTATTTACGAAGATGACGTCAGCATCTTCCGCCTCGTCCGTGAAAGAAACATTCCCCCGGCTGAGATAACCCAGCATCATCTCTGAATCCACCAGGTTCTTGTCACAGCCGAGGGAGATCATGCAGATTTTCATTCCGTTGCCAGATCCTCTTCGTCAGAAATTTTCACTTCCTGTTCCTCTTCGCTGACGATCTTCACCTTGCCCTTGTGAAGCTCTTCGATGGCAACGGACAGCGGCTTCTTCCCGTAGGACGGGACACAGGCTTCCTCGCCGGCGATAAGCTGGCGGGCGCGCTTCGCCGTAGCGATGACGATCGAATAACGGCTCTGTACGACGGGCTGCTCGCCGGGCTCAACATCACTGTTGACGGCGTTGATCAGATCACTGTAAGACGGGTGCAGCATATAATTATTCCTCCTTAAATCTCCTGTATAGATCTTCCTGCAGCTGTTCCGCGAATTCGCGGTTCAGCGCGTATCTCCGGTGTTGTCCGTCGATCAGGGTGTGCAGTTCTTCACATGCCTTCCCCAGATCGTCGTTGATCACGATATAGTCATATTCCGGCATCTGCCGACTCTCCTCCACCGCAAGGCGCAGGCGCGCGCGCACCTGTTCCTCCGTCTCGGTCCCGCGCCCGGTCAGGCGCTTTTCCAGGATCTCCGCGCTGGGCGGGACGATGAAGATCAGCATGGCATCCGGGAACTGCTCCCGGACTTTCATGGCGCCCTGGACCTCGATCTCCAGGAGCACGTCGCGGCCCTCCTGAAGCTGCTGTTCCACGTAGGCCCGCGGCGTACCGTAGTAATTGTTGTTGTACTGTGCGTATTCCAGGAATCCGTTCCCGGAGATCATCTTCTCGAACTCATCTCTTGTCAAAAAGAAATAAGTCTCACCGGGGATATCCACTGTCCGCGGCTGCCGTGTGGTGGCAGAGACGGACAGGCGGTAATTGTCATACCGTTTGCGCAGTTCCCGGATCAGAGATCCTTTTCCGGCTCCGGAAAAGCCGGAGATCACGACCAGAAGTCCTTTTGTCTTCATCATTCTGCCCTTCTCAGCTTACTCTATGTTCTGTATCTGTTCCCGGATCTTTTCGATGGTGGTCTTGAGAAGGATCGCGTTGTCCGCCACGGTGAGGTCCGAGGACTTGCTCAGGGTTGTGTTCGCCTCGCGGTTCATCTCCTGGGCAATGAAGTCCAGCTTCTTCCCGACCGGGCCGCCCTTCTTCAGTTCCTTCTCCATCTGGTCGATGTGGCTGTGGAGACGCACCATCTCCTCGTCCACACAGATCCGGTCAGCGTATATCGTGACTTCCGTGGTCAGCCGTCCCTCGTCGATGGTACGGTCCGCCAATATCTCATTGATCCTGGTGCGGAGGTTCTCACGGTATTCCTCCACGATGGCCGGTGCCCGCTCCTCGATGACGGCAAGGGCGCCGCGCATCGTGTCAAGCTTTCCGAGGATGTCGTTCTTCAGGTTTTCGCCTTCCGCCGTCCTGGCCTCCACAAAGTGGGCGCAGGCTTCCTTCAGGCCTGCGGAGAGCGCCTCCCAGAGCTGCTCCTCGTCCGTCTCCCCTTCTCCGTTCGTCAGGACATCCGGGAAACGGGCAAGCATCGATACGCGGATATCGTCCTGGATCCCCAGGTCCGAAGCCATCTGTCTGCAGTACTTCAGGTATTCCTCTGCCAGGGCGCGGTTATATTTCACGCTGCTCTCGGCAGCGGCGTAATTCTCATAGGAAATATAGAGATCGATCTTCCCGCGCTCGATGCCGGTCTTCAGCAGGGTCCGGATCTGCGCTTCAAACCGGTTGAAAGGCCGGGGCATCCGGATGCTGAGGTCAAAGTATCTGTGGTTCACGGATTTCATCTCGACCGTCAGTTTGTATGCCTCACAGACTGTCTCCGACCGACCGAATCCTGTCATGCTTCTTATCATGACCGCCATTCCACCTCCGCTGTTTTGGAGCGTTTTTCCGGCCGCAGACCATACTGCGGCAATGATAACGCTGAACATTAAGGATAGTATAATTCATCCCCAAAATCAAGTCAAACCGATCATTGCGGCTCATGACGGCAGGCGCTATAATAAAGGCACATTTCCAGTTCTCTTTTCCGGCAGGTTCCGGAAGGGAGCTCTTTTTATGCTCAGAAAAGTCTGGGGCGCCGGCGTACATGGTACGGAAGGCTTCCCTGTCTGCTGCGAAGCCGACGTTGAGAACGGCTTCCCGCAGTTCACCTTTATCGGCAGCCTTACAGGCGCGGTCCGGGAATCCGGAGACCGCGTGCGCACTGCCATTTCCAACATCGGCATCTATCTTGAGCCGAAGCATATCATCATCAATCTCTCCCCCGCGGATATCCGGAAAGAAGGAAACGGATATGACCTGCCCATCGCAGCAGCACTGCTGGCCTCCTACGGCATCGTCCCCGATACGCTGCTGGAGGATTCCATGTTCGCGGGAGAGCTTTCCCTGGGCGGTGAGATCCTGCCGGTAAACGGCGTGCTCTCCATGGTCAGCGCCGCGAAGGAAGCCGGCCTGAAGCGCTGTTTCCTGCCGGAGGAGAATCTCCGGGAAGGCGCGGTGATCCGGGGAATTTCCTGCTACGGCGTGAAGGATCTGCGGGAACTCACTGCCTTTCTGACCGGAGAACTTCCCCTCCCGGAGCCCGCGGACTGGCAGGAATCCCCGGAGGATCTGGAATACCCCCTGGACTTTGCGGACATCTGCGGCCAGGAGCTGGTGCGCCGCGCCACCCTGCTGGCGGTGGGCGGGCGTCACAACATTCTGTATATCGGCCCTGCAGGCACCGGGAAAAGCATGATCGCGGAACGTATCCCCACCATCATGCCGCAGATGACCATGGAAGAACGGCTGGAGATCTCCAGGATCTACAGCATCTCGGGACTGCTGTCCCCGGAGGAGCCGCTGATCCGCCGTCGCCCCTTCCGCCATCCTCACCACACCATCACACCCCAGGCACTGACCGGCGGCGGCGTGATCCCGAAGCCCGGTGAGATCTCCCTGGCGGACCACGGGGTCCTGTTTCTGGACGAGCTTCCGGAGTTCCGGATCCAGTCCCTGGAGATCCTCCGGCAGCCCATGGAAGAAAAGACCGTGCGCATCTCCCGCCTTTACGGTGCCTACGTATTCCCGGCAAATTTCCAGCTGGTCTGCGCCATGAATCCCTGCCGCTGCGGCTTCTGGCCGGACCGGACCCGCTGCCGCTGCACCGATGCCCAGGTCCGGGCCTATATGGGGCGCATCAGCCGCCCGCTGCTGGACAGGATCGATCTCTGCGCCGAGACCACCTCCGTGGACTACGAGGCTTTGAAACGAAAACCGGAGGGCCGGATCAGCCCGAAGCTCCGGGAGGAGGTGGAGCGGGTCCGGGAGATCCAGGCCCGTCGGTTCCGGGGCACCGGCATCCGCTTCAACAGCGAAATGCGGAGCAGCGACGTGGAGCTTTTCTGCGCTCTCTCCGAAGAAGACAACCGCTTTCTCGGGGAGATCTACCGGAAGACCGCCATGTCTGCCCGGGGCCTGCACCGTATTCTGAAAGTGGCCCGCACCGCCGCGGATTTTGCCGGCGCCGCGGAGATCCGTCACGAAGATCTCTGCGAGGCCATCGCCTTCCGCTCTCTGGAGGACAAATACTGGGGAGGCGGACGAGGATGACAGAACGGGAAATTCTTTACTGGCTTTCTTCCGTCGCCTGCGCCGGGAGGAAGACCATCCGTACGCTGCTGGAGAATGCGGACCCGCTCTCCGGCCTGTTTGAATTCGATTCCGAAACCCTGGAGCTCCTCCAGGTGCCGGAAGAACTGCGCTCACAGCTGAGGGACCCGGAAAAAGCCGCCGATGAGACACGCCGCGCCATGAAGCGGGACCGGGACATCGGGATACGCTTCCTCACCTTCCGGGATCCTGACTGGCCGGAGCGTCTCTCCCTGATCCCGGATCCGCCCCTCTGGCTCCACGTCCGGGGTTCCGTCCCCGCGGCGGAGGAACAGACAGCTGCCATAATAGGGAGCCGCGGCGCCGACATCTACGGACTCCGGATGGCAGAATTCATCTCCCGCGAACTGGCTGTCCGGAAGATCTCCGTCATCAGCGGGATGGCGGACGGGATCGACGGCGCCGCGCAGAAGGAGGCCGTCCTGGCCGGCGGCAAAAGCTATGCCGTCCTGGGCTGCGGTGTCAACATCTGCTATCCCAACACCAACTATGAACTGTTCCGGACCCTGAGTGAGGAAGGACATGGCGGGATCGTCAGTGAATTCGCCCCGGGAACACCGCCGGCCCAGTGGCATTTTCCGGACCGGAACCGGCTGATCGCAGGACTCTGCGACTGCCTGATCGTGGTGGAAGCCAGAGGGGCGAAATCCGGTTCCCAGATCACCGTGAGCTGTGCTCTGGATCAGGGAAAGGAGGTGTTCGCCGTCCCCGGACGCCTCACCGATCCTCTGAGCCGCGGCTGCAACGACCTGATCCGGAACGGCGCCAATATCCTGACTTCCCCGGACGACGTTCTCTCCTTTCTCGGAATGCAGCGGACGGGGATGATGCTTCCGGAGAAGGAGGATCTCTCCGGACTGTTTCCGGAGGAACAGCGGGTCTACGGCTGCCTCCGGGCGGCCGATCCGCGGCCCATGGAGGAGATCGTCCGGGAATCCGGACTGCGTCCCGGCGAGGTGATGAGCATCCTCCTGAAGCTCGAGCTTCGGGGGCTGGCAGTCCGCACCGCCGGAGACTACTACGCCGCAGCCCTGCGTCGCCGGAAAAAGAAAAGCCTGCCGCCCCGGTGACACCTGCCTGCTCTGAAGCCTGCCTGCCCCGGTGACATCTGCCTGGTCTGAAGCCTGCCTGCCCCGACGAGACCGCGGCCGCTGAAGCCTCCGTCTGTTCTTCACTCTGTAAAAAAGAAGCCGTATTGAGCACTGACTCAATACGGCTTCTCAATATTAACTAACTGTCAGAACTGCTTACGTACGTCCGGGCGCTTCTCAGCCCTTGACGATCGTTCCCTTTTTCCGGATCGTGAGCTCCGTGTCCTCGTATCCGTTGGGGTTGTTCTTCTGCCAGTTCCAGGAATCGCGGCACATGGTCTCCAGATCCCGCTCCGCCTTCCAGCCGAGTTCTTTCTCCGCCTTGGAAGGATCCGCGTAGCACTGGGGAACATCGCCCGCGCGGCGGTCCTTGAAGACGTAGTTGATCTTCAGGTCGTTCGCCTTCTCGAAAGCATTGATGACATCCAGGACGGAATAGCCGGTGCCGGTGCCCAGATTGTAGATGCGGACATCGGGCTTCTCGGCAGCCATCTTCTCAAGAGCCTTCACATGACCCACTGCAAGATCCACTACGTGGATATAGTCGCGGATGCAGGTGCCGTCCGGCGTGTCGTAGTCGTTTCCGAAGACGCCGAGGCATACCAGCTTGCCCACTGCCACCTGGGTGATGTAGGGCAGCAGGTTGTTCGGGATCCCCTTCGGGTTCTCGCCGATCCGTCCGGACGCATGGGCGCCGATAGGGTTGAAGTATCGGAGCAGCATGATGTTCCACTCCGGATCCGCCGTGTGCAGGTCCGTGAGGATCTGTTCCAGCATGGCCTTGGTGCGGCCGTAGGGATTCGTGACTTCTCCCTTCGGGCAGTCCTCGGTGATCGGGACGAAGGCCGGGTTCCCGTAAACCGTGGCGCTGGAGGAGAACACGATACTCTTCACGCCGTGGCTCCGCATGCAGTCGCAGAGAATCAGGGTCCCGGTGATATTGTTGTGATAGTATTCCAGCGGCTTGTAGACCGACTCACCTACTGCCTTCAGTCCGGCGAAATGAATGACCGCGTCGATCTTTTCCTTTTCAAAGACCGCGTTCAGCTTCTTCCGGTCCAGAATGCTGACCTCATAGAACCGGACCTTCTTTCCCGTGATCTCCGCGACCCGGTTCAGGGACTCGCGGCTGGAGTTTACCAGGTTGTCGACGACAACGACCTCATACCCGGCGTTCAGGAGTTCAACACAGGTGTGGCTTCCGATAAAGCCGGCGCCGCCGGTGACAAGAATTGCCATGATGGTTCATCCTCCTTAATTATCAATGGTGGAACAGACGGATGCCGGTGAAGGCCATCGCGATGCCGTACTTGTTGCAGGTCTCGATGACCTGGTCGTCACGGATGGAGCCGCCCGGCTGGGCGATATACTTGACGCCGCTCTTCTTCGCGCGCTCGACATTGTCGCCGAAGGGGAAGAACGCATCGCTGCCCAGGGCCACGTCATGCATGCCGTCAAGCCATGCCCGCTTTTCTTCCTCGGTGAAGACCGGCGGCTTCACGGTGAACAGACGCTCCCAGTTTCCGTCGCTCAGAACGTCCATATACTCCGGCCCGATGTAGACATCGATGGCGTTGTCGCGGTCTGCGCGGCGCACGCCCTCCTTGAAGGGCAGGTTCAGGACCTGCGGTGCCTGGCGGAGATACCAGTTGTCCGCCTTCTGTCCGGCAAGGCGTGTGCAGTGGACACGGGACTGCTGTCCTGCGCCGATGCCGATAGCCTGCCCGTCGATAGCGTAGCAGACGGAGTTGGACTGGGTGTACTTCAGGGTGATCAGGGCCACCAGAAGGTCCTTCTTCGACTCTTCCGGGATGTTCTTGTTCTCGGTGACGATGTTGTCCAGCATCGGCATGTCGATGTCCAGCTCGTTTCTGCCCTGCTCGAAGGTGATGCCGAAGACCTGCTTGCGCTCCACCGGATCCGGACGGTAAGCCGGGTCGATCTGGATCACGTTGTAGTTTCCGTTCTTTTTCTGCTTCAGGATCTCCAGTGCCTCCGGCTCATATCCCGGAGCGATCACGCCGTCGGAGACCTCGCGCTTGATCAGCTTCGCGGTGGGGACGTCGCAGGGATCAGACAGGGAAATGAAGTCGCCGAAGCTGGACATACGGTCCGCGCCGCGGGCACGGGCATAGGCGCAGGCCAGCGGGCTCAGTTCGCCGGCATCCTCGACCCAGTAGATCTTCTTCAGAACATCGGAAAGGGGTCTGCCGCAGGCAGCACCTGCCGGGGAGACATGCTTGAAGGAAGTCGCGGACGGAAGGCCGGTGGCCTTCTTCAGCTCGCAGACCAGCTGCCAGCCGTTAAGGGCGTCCAGAAGATTGATATAGCCGGGACGTCCGCAGAGGATGGTCAGCGGGAGTTCGGAACCGTCCGCCATATAAACGCGGGAAGGCTTCTGGTTCGGATTGCAGCCGTACTTTAATGCAAATTCGTTCATCAGATTTCTCCTTTCACCGGCGGCTCAGACCGCCGTTCAGATCTTGCTTTGCGGGGTTCACTCGTTGCGGTTCACGATGCGGCTCTCGCAGGAGCCGTCCTTCGGGTCGATGAAGCGGACAAACAGAGAGACCTTGTTGTCCTCGTTCAGATTCTCCCAGACCGCCTTCGTGAAGCTGTCGATATCTCCGCTGATCTCCACCGGCACCGGCTCGCCCTCAAAGGACGGAAGCGGACTGCCGTCGCCCTGATAGGTGTGGATGAAGTGTCCTTCGCCGGCCTTCGGGCAGTCATAGCTGAAGGTGAAGCGGAGCGTCTCCTCCGGATCCCCGTTGTTGCTCTTCAGGATGCTCATGTCATAGGTGAAGCCGCCGTCCGCCAGGACGATCTCTCCGGAGATCCTGGGGGTGAAGTTCGGGCCGTCGGGCTCGAAGGTGCGGCTGCGCAGGGACTGTTCAAAGGTGAGCCCCTTCTCCAGCCCCTCATAGATGGTGTCGGTCTGATCACCGTTGGTAACGATGGTGGTGTTGCCGAGGACACGGACCGGGGAATAGATGATCAGGGACGGATCCACCATCTTGGAGGGATCAAAGGCCTGGGTGCGGATGCCGGCACCGTCCTCCACAAAAATCCGGTTCCTGGAATTCGTGCTTCTGCCCATGATAAAGTATGCGATCACAGCCTTGGCGCCGTCTTCCGTTCTACCGAGGACGATGCCTCTGCCGGGATAACTGTTCTGCTTCAGATCCTGCATCAGTGATATTCTTTTCATTCTGCCTCCTATTAAGTACAGGGCCGTAAATTTCCTCAGAGCACGAAAATACAGTGCGGAAACTCCTTTCCCGCAGGATGTCCCGGCGGGAGGAGCTGTATACACGCACTCTTCGTGTAAAGTTTAACATTAAAGGGGAGAAGCTTCAAGTAAGACTGGATATTTCACGGCGCATCAGATATACTTTTTGTGACCCGGGAACTGCCGCACCCAGTATCTTGCGGTTTCCCCGGGAAACCCATTGAACCGTTCCTTTTTCCTGAAGGAGGCAGCATTTATGATCAGACACCTGCTGAATCCGCTCGATTTCTCCGTGGAAGAGATCGACGCGCTCCTGGATCTCTCCGACGACATCCAGAAAAGGCCCGAAGCCTACGCGCATGTGTGCGACGGAAAAAAGCTTGCGACCTGCTTTTACGAGCCCAGTACCCGGACCCGCCTTTCCTTTGAATCCGCCATGCTCCGTCTCGGCGGAAGCATCATGGGCTTCCAGTCCGCGAACTCCAGCTCCGCAGCCAAGGGTGAATCCGTCGCGGATACCTCCCGCGTCATCTCCTGCTACGCGGATATCATGGCAATGCGTCATCCGAAGGAAGGCGCGCCTCTGGTCGCTTCCCGCGTGGCCACGATCCCGGTCATCAATGCCGGCGACGGAGGCCATCAGCATCCGACCCAGACCCTCACAGATCTCCTGACCATCCGTTCCCTGAAGGGCCGGCTTGACGATCTCACCATCGGCTTCTGCGGAGACTTGAAATTCGGGCGCACGGTCCACTCCCTGATCGAAGCCATGGTCCGCTACCCGAACGTCCGCATTATCCTCATCTCCCCCCAGGAACTCAAGGTCCCCAGCTATATCCGTGAGGACGTGCTCCGCGGCAACAATATTCCTTTCGAGGAAGTCAACAGCCTGGACGATGCCCTTCCGAAGCTTGACATCCTCTATATGACCCGCGTCCAGAAGGAACGCTTCTTCAACGAGGAGGACTATATCCGCCTGAAGGACAGCTACATTCTGACTTCGGAAAAGATGAAGCTCGCAAAGAAGGATATGTGGGTCCTCCACCCCCTTCCCCGCGTAAATGAGATCTCTGTCGAGGTCGACGACGACCCGCGTGCCGGTTACTTTAAGCAGGTGCAGTACGGCGTTTACGTCCGTATGGCGCTCATCATGACACTTCTGGGGGTGAAAAAGCCATGCTGAACATCAGTGGACTGAACGAAGGAATCGTCCTGGATCATATCAAGGCCGGAAAGAGCCTGGACATCTACTATCAGCTTGGCCTGGACAAGCTGGACTGCCAGGTGGCCATCATCAAGAACGCCCACAGCCAGAAGATGGGCAGGAAGGACATCATCAAGGTGGAGGGGGACATCCTCGACCGCATCGACCTGAACGTGCTCGGCTATATCGACCACAATATCACCGTCAACATCATCCGCGACAACCGCATCGTGGAAAAGCGTAAGCTGGCACTGCCGAAAAAGATCACCAATGTGCTCCGCTGCAAGAACCCGCGCTGCATCACTTCCATCGAACAGGGACTGCCCCACGTCTTCTATCTCGCGGACGAGGGGAAAGAGCTTTACCGCTGCATGTACTGCGAACAGAAATACTCGAATAAAAACACCTGAAAACAGCTGCAGTGCCGAGTTTATTCTCAGCACTGCAGCTGTTTTTCTTTTCGTAAGGAGATGAACTGTAAGCCGGGTTATGTATCAAACGGTCATCTGTCTAGTCCTGCCGTTGCCGGCAGGCTCAAGCAACCTACCCGGACAGTGCCTCCGGTCTCCCGGAAGCCGGCGGGCCGCCGATCTGTCCTGTTCGGTCTTGCTTCGGATGGGGTTTACATGTGCCCCGCACGTTACCGCACGGGCGGTGGTCTCTTACACCGCCTTTGCACCCTTACCGGCTTTCGCCGGCGGTATATTTCTGTTGCACTGGCCTGGGAGTCGCCTCCACCGGACGTTATCCGGCATCCTGCCCTGTGAAGCCCGGACTTTCCTCACCTGCAGCCTTTCGTCTCTGCAGCCGCGACCGTCTGTCCATCTCCGCGATGTACTTTACCACAAACCGTTTCCTCTCGCAAGAAGCGTTTTTTATACCTTGTAGATCCCGCCGCCGATGAATTCCCTGCAGATGGAGGTCAGAGGGATGATGTCTGACGGCACCGCCAGAAAATAATCCAGGAACTTCAGGAGCCGCTTCGCCTCCACATATTCATGACAGCCGCGCGGGACTCCGAACAGCAGGGCCTCCACATAGGGCTTCATCACTGCTGTCTCATAGATCAGGGCGGAATTGAAGATCGCGTCCGCGCTGTCCTGGTACGGGAAGATGTTGACGTGCTCTCCCCGGTTCACGGAAGGCCAGCGTGCCAGCGTGCTCCGGGCGTCGTAGCCGCGGGTCCGGGCGTCCCTGACGATCCTCCGGAGGAGCCTCGCGTCCGAGGTCGGGAAGCGGTTGTGCTCGTCGATATTCATCTGCGTCAGGCAGCTGACGTAGATTTTATACTTGCTCTCCGCAGGCAGGGAATAGCTCATGGCGTCGTTCAGACAGTGGATACCCTCGATCACCAGGATATCATTCTTCTCCAGCTTTAAGTAATTCCCGTTGTACTCCCGGGTTCCCGTCCTGAAATTGAATTTCGGGATCTCCACTGTCTCGCCCTTCAGGAGCCGGCTCATATCCTCGTTGAACTGCTCCGTGTCCAGGGCGCCGATGCATTCGAAATCATAGTTTCCGTCCGCATCCTTCGGCGTCTTATCCCTGTTGTGGAAATAGTTGTCCACCTCCACGGGGAAAGGCCGGTATCCCAGCGCCCTCAGCTGGGCGCAGAGACGGTTCGAGGTGGTGGTCTTTCCTGAGGAGGACGGTCCGGCGATCATGACGAAACGGACGCCGCCGCGGTCCGCGATCTCCTGGGCAATATCTCCGATCCGCTTCTCCATGATGGCTTCCTGCATCAGGATCATCTCCTGTGTCCCGCCCGAGGCAATGCACTCATTCAGTCCTCCCACGGTATCCAGGCCCAGTCTTTCCGCCGATGTGGTGGATTCCCGCAGGGCGGCGAAGGTCTTCATGGAAGGATGGAACTCCGGGATGGTGGAGGGATCGTCCGAGGTCGGAAGCCGCAGGACAAACCCGTCCATAAATTTCTGCAGTCTGAACTGCTGTATATAGGAGCAGTCCGGCACCATGTAGCCGTAGAAATAATCTTCAAACCCTGCCAGCTCATACAAGTGGACCCAGGAGCTCCGGCGGAAGCGGAACAGATGCACCTTGTCGTGCATGCCGTGACGCCGGAAGCTCTCGATGGCTTCGTCGGTGCGGACCATCTTCTTGCGGATGGGAAGCTTCAGGTCCACCATCTTCCGCATGGCTGCCTCCACTCCCTGCAGGAGTTCATCCGTCAGTTCAAAGTCTCCCTCCGCGCGGCAGAACAGAGCACGGCCCACCGAGTGATCGATGATGATACGCCGGATGTTCTTCCTGCCGAGAGTATCGTAGAACGCCTTCAGCATGAGAAGCTCCGCGCTCCGCTCATAAGTGAGATGCGCCGGACGGTCATGGGAGGTGAGAAGCTCCGCATTTCCGTCCCTCACGATGGGCTTGTTCAGTTCTGTCAGCTTTCCGTCCAGATTGACCAGAAGGATCTGGGAAGGATAGTCCTTCTGGCAGTCCTCCGCAAGCTTCAGAAAGGGGGTACCTTCGGGGTACGTGTGGGGCGTGCCGAGAACGGTGATGGTACATAGGCGCTTTTCGGTTCCTGTGCTGTCCATTGCTCCTCCCTTCAGGTGTTCAGATCTGATCTTTAGTTCAGATCTTTAGTTCAGATCTTTAGTTCAGATCTTAAGCTCAGATATTCAGTTCAAATTGTTCATTTCAGATGTCCAGTGCGGTCTTCAGGTCCCGGATCTCGTTTTCCAGTTCAGCGATCCGCTCCATTCCGGAAACGGACAGTTCCTGCCGGTTCTCCTTTTCCCGGAGCTGCGAAAGCAGCTTCCGGTCTTTTTCCAGTTCCCGCTCCATGCATCTCAGCACGGCGGGATGGCGTCTGAAGGTCAGAACGGGGCCGAAGCGCTCCGCTGTCCGAGGGGGGATCCCTGCGGCAGCGGCTGCAGCATAGGCTTCTTCCGGATCCCCCGGAGAAGCGCAGATCACCGGGTAGAATTTTCCGTCTTCCAGGACCATGTTCTCCTCTTTGACTGCGAGTCCCGCCTCCCGGAGGAAGCGGCGCAGCACATCCCACTCCGTGTGAGGAGAAAGGATCCAGCATTTCACCGTTCCCGGAAAGTCCTCCCCGGTTCCGCTTTTCCGGGCGAAGGCTTCCTTCAGGATCCGGGTCATCAGTTCCCCGCCCATGCCGGCGATCAGGACGGTGTCGCATTCCCCCGGCGTCAGGGCCTGAAGCCCGTCGGAAAGCCGGGTCTCCGCCCTGTCGGCAAGTCCGTACTCCCGGATATGCTCCGCAGCCCGCTCCAGAGGGCCGGTGCCGATATCGCAGGCATACGCATAGGAGATGTCACCCGAAAGCAGCAGGGCGACAGGAATCCAGGCATGGTCTGTCCCGATATCCGCGAGGCGGCCCCCCCTGGGTACAGCTTCCGCCAGCGCTGTCAGACGTTCGGAAAGACGCGGTCCGTTCATTCGAGATAGTCCTTCAGCTGGCGGGAGCGGCTCGGGTGGCGGAGCTTCCGCAGCGCCTTCGCCTCGATCTGGCGAATCCGCTCTCTGGTCACGTTAAATTCTTTTCCGACCTCCTCCAGCGTCCGCGGCTTCCCGTCCAGCAGACCGAAGCGGAGCTGCAGTACCTTCTGCTCCCGCTCGGAGAGCTGGTTGATCACATTCATGAGCTGGTCATGCAGAAGCTTTTCCGTCGCCGCGTCCACGGGGATCTGGCTGGAATCGTCCTGGATGAAGTCGCCGAGGTGGGAATCCTCCTCCTCGCCGATGGGCGTCTCGAAGGACACCGGCTCCTGGGAGATCTGCATGATATCCCGCACCCTGGCCACCGGAGTGTTCAACCGCTCCGCCAGCTCTTCGGGAGTAGGCTCCCTGCCCAGTTCCTGCAGCATCTGCCGCTGTGTGCGGACCAGGCGGTTGATGGTTTCCACCATGTGGACCGGTATCCGGATGGTCCGGGCGGAGTCCGCAATGGCGCGGGTGATGGACTGGCGGATCCACCAGGTGGCATAGGTGGAAAATTTGAAGCCCTTGGTGTAATCGAACTTGTCCACTGCCTTCAGAAGGCCCAGATTTCCTTCCTGGATCAGGTCCAGGAACTGGAGTCCGCGGCCCAGATAGCGCTTTGCGATGCTGACCACCAGACGGAGATTCGCCTCGGCAAGTTTCCGCTTGGCTTCCGTGATCTCCTCCTCGCTGCCTTCAGTGATCTTCTGCGCCAGGGCCTGTTCCTCCTGGGCGTTCAGGAGCGGGATCTTTCCGATCTCCTTCAGGTACATCCGGACCGGATCGTCGATTCCCACAGTCTCGGGAACCTTGATCTCGCCGGACAGGTCCTCCTCCGATTCTTCCTCTTCTTCCGAGTCAAAGAACTCCCCGCTCAGCACGTCGGACTCGTCCGTGCTCAGCACCTCGACTCCGGCGTTTTCCAGATATTCATAGACATGATCCAGCTGGTCCGGCGTGAGCAGGACCCCGGCAAAATATGCCATCAGTTCTTCATTGCTGAGCACGCCTTTTTTTGCCGCGGCTTCCGCCGAGATCTGACGAAGCTTTTCCTCGAGATTCAGAACGGATTCGCTGTTATCACCCATATTCATGCACCTCCCAGATCGATCTTCATGGTTTTCAGTTCCGTTTTTTCGCGGAGTATCCGCTGAAGCGACGCCATGTCAGACGCCGCGCGGCTCTCCTGGTCCAGATGTTCCATCCGGATGCGGCGGATGCAGTCTTCCACCGCTTTGTATCTTTCCGCGTCTTCCAGCTCTGCTGCTTCAGACGCGTTGAACACTGCAGCAGCCCTCTTTTCTTTTTCTTCATCGTCCGCGTAGCGGCTCAGGATCCTGGCGGCATTCAGGTCTCCGGCCCTTATGCCTTCAAACAGCTGCTCCGCGATCTCCCGGTAGAGAGGATCGGTAAAGTCCTCCGGGGAGATGTATTTTTCAGCTTTTGCAAGAAGCGACGGCTCTTCCGTCAGACATGAAAGGAAGATCCGCTGGCTCTTCCGGACCGCGTCGTCCTTCTCCGCAGGCGTCTTTTTCCGCGGCACCTCCCAGACATCCCGGTCATAGGAAGACTTCAGAGCCTGGCTCTGGCCGATGGTATTCACAAGCCTCCGGAGTTCGTCCGCCGGGATCCGGTGCTCCCGTGCCACCGCCTGGATATAATTCTCCCGCTCCAGAGTCTCCGTGAAACCTGCGAGCCGGCGCGCCGCCTCCCGGTAAAAGGCAGTCTTCTCGCCGGGATCGTCAATGTTGTAGTCCTTCGCGGCCTGGTCGATCTCCCACAGGAAGGCGTTCCTGGCCTGATCGATGCGCTCCTGATAGGCCTCCGCCCCCAGTCCCTTGATAAACTCGTCCGGATCCTTGTAAGGCTTCATGGACAGGACCTTCGCGGAGATCCCGGCCTCCCTGAGCAGGGGGATGGCCCGCTTTGCCGCGTTCACGCCCGCGCCATCCGAATCGTAGGTCAGAACGACCTCCTTCACGTAGCGGCGGATCAGAAGACAGTGCTGGGACGTCAGCGCTGTTCCCAGGGATGCCACCGCGTTGCTGAACCCCGCCTGGTGCAGGGAGATCACATCCATGTAGCCTTCGCACAGAAGGAAGTAGTCCTTCCTGGAATTCTTCGCGTAATTCAGTCCGTAGAGATTCCGGCTCTTGTCGAAAAGCTTTGTCTCCGGAGAGTTCAGGTATTTCGGCTCCCCGTCTCCCATGACGCGTCCGCCGAAGCCGATGACCCGGTTCGAGACATCCAGGATCGGGAACATCGCCCGGTTCCAGAACTTATCCCTGGTATGCTTTTCCTCGATGGTCACCAGCCCGCTTTGCTTAAGGACGTCGTCCTTGTAACCCCTGCTCCGGAGAAAGCGGTAAAGCTCTCCCGGCTGCCGGCTGGAATACCCCAGACCGAAATGTCGGATGGTCTCGTCCGTGAGCCGGCGTCCCTTGAGATAGAGGTAGGCCCGCTCTCCCTCCCGGGTGTGCAGAAGCTGGTAATAGTGGGTCGCAGCCGCCTTGTGGATCTCCAGAAGCTGGGACTTCAGATCCTGGGCCTTCTTTTCTTCCTCTGTATAAGGGCGCTCCGGCAGCGTCACGCCGGCCCGCTTCGCCAGGAACTGGACCGCCTCGGGGAAGGTCAGATTCTCGTACTGCATGATAAAAGAGATCACGTTCCCGCCGGCGCCGCAGCCGAAGCAGTAATAGATCTGCTTGCTGCGGGAAACGGAGAAGGATCCCGTCTTTTCGTTGTGGAACGGGCACAGGCCGAAATAGCTGGCACCCTTCCGCTTCAGGGAAACATAGCCGGAGATCACGTCCAGGATGTCGTTTCTGGCACGCACTTCTTCGATCACTTCTTCCGGATAACGCATCCTGTCCCTCCTTTCCTCATCTTTCCCTTATGGTTCCGGTCCCGTTTCCGGGACATTTGCGGTCTTCGCTCAAAGCTGCGTTCAGAACACCGTCCACGCCTTCGGGATGAACTTGTCCTCGTAAGTCTTGATGGCGTACTGGTCGCTCATGCCTGCGATGAAATCACAGACCGTCCGCTCCATGGGCTGCCCCAGATCCCGCATGAAGGACTGATACTCCTCCGGCATCTCCTCCGGACGGCGGAGATAATATTCGTACAGCTGCGCAATCATCTGCTCCGCCTTGCCCTCCTCTTCCTTCGGGGCGCTGTTCTGATAGACGTTCTCGAACATCCAGCGGCGGAGTCCCATCATGGTCTCGAACATCCCCTCTGAGAGCCTGATGTCGGGAATGCCCAGACTGTTCCGGATCGCGTCGTTTATCATCGTGTTCAGACGCTCCCGTACGCTGTGGCCCAGCACTTCCGTAAAGCAGGCGGGAATGTCTTCTTCGCGGAAGATGCCGGCGCGGAGCGAGTCGTCGATATCGTGGTTGATGTAGGCGATCTTGTCGGAAATGCGGACCACCTTTCCCTCCATGGTGGAGGGATGTCCGGAAGTCCCGTGGTTCAGGATCCCGTCCCGGACCTCTTTCGTCAGGTTCAGGCCGCGGCCGTTTTTTTCGAGAAATTCCACTGCGCGGACGCTCTGCTCCGCATGGCGGAACCCTTCGGTCCGGATGCGGTTCAGGACCCGCTCCCCGGCGTGGCCGAAGGGCGTGTGGCCCAGGTCATGGCCCAGGGCGACAGCTTCCGTGAGATCTTCGTTGAGACGCAGTGATTTTGAGATGGTGCGGGCGATCTGGGAGACCTCCAGCGTATGGGTGAGGCGTGTCCTGTAATGATCCCCTTCCGGGGCGAGAAAGACCTGGGTCTTGTGCTTCAGCCGCCGGAAGGTCTTGCAGTGAAGGATCCGGTCCCGGTCCCTCTGGTAGACGGGGCGGAGGAAGTCCTGGGGCTCCTCTCTGTCCCGGCCTGCGGACCGGCTGCTGAGCGACGCGAACGGCGACAGGATCTTTTCTTCTGTCGCCTCCAGCTGTTCTCTGATCGTCATAGGCACCCTCCGTTGAAAAGCGGTAAAAACCGCAGGAAGAATTGCGCAGTCTAACAGCTATTTTATCACAAATGAAGATAATGAAAAACCCTTCCGATTTCTCGGAAGGGTTTTTATCGATGCGGGAAATGGGACTTGAACCCACACGACCTACGGCCACTAGATCCTTAGTCTAGCCTGTCTGCCAATTCCAGCATCCCCGCTCAACAGGAGAAAGTATAGCACACACCTTCTGTGAATGCAAGCGCAAATTGCTCCCGCCCGTGAAAAGTTTCCGGGGCTTTCTCCGGTCTAAAAAAGAAATATCTCCGCAAAAAAATGATTGACACATTCTGCTTCATACGGTATACTCTCTTTTGTTCGCAGAGATGGCGGAATTGGCAGACGCGCACGGTTCAGGTCCGTGTGACAGCAATGTCATGAGGGTTCAAGTCCCTTTCTCTGCACGGTAAGGCAGGTCGGAAGACCTGCCTTTTACTTTTGATACGCGCAGCACCGGTGCAGAGAAGGGGACTATCTCTGCATGTGCATTCTCCGCAGAGTATTTCTTTCTTCCGGACTATGAAAAACAGGACAGGCCCGCCGGCCTGTCCTGTTTTTTTCATTTCCGTTATCTTATATTCGATTCCCGAATTACGCCACTGCGCTCTTCGCGGTCTCGACCAGCTTAGTGAAGCCTGCCGCATCGTTGATGGCCAGGTCAGCGAGGACCTTGCGGTTGATCTCAACGTTTGCCTTCTTCAGGCCGTACATGAATCTGGAATAGGAAATATCATTCATTCTGCATGCAGCGTTGATGCGGGCGATCCAGAGAGAACGGAACTGTCTCTTTCTCTGCTTGCGGCCCTCATAAGCGGTTGCAAGCGCTCTCATGACGGTCTGCTTCGCAACTCTGTACTGCTTGGAACGAGCGCCTCTGTAGCCCTTAGCAAGCTTCAGAACTCTGTTATGTTTTGCCTTAGCGTGCATCGCACCTTTTACTCTTGCCATTGTGGTTGATCCTCCTTCTTAACTTCTCATCCCGATTACAGATACGGCAGAATCTTCTTCATGACCTTTGCATTCGTATGATCGGTCACGATGTCTTTTCTGAGGTTTCTCTTTCTCTTCGTAGACTTCTTCGTTAAGATGTGGGACTTATAAGCCTTATTTCTGACAAGCTTACCGGTACCGGACACTTTAAAACGCTTTGCTGCTGCTCTGCTGGTTTTTACTTTCGGCATGATGATATCCTCCTGTTAATTCTTTTTTGCGCTCATGAACATGACCAGGCTGCGGCCTTCCACCTTGGAAGGCTTGTCGATCACTGCGATGTCTTCAAGTGCCTTTGCGAAATCATCCAGAATATACCTGGACTGATTCATGTGGGACATCTCGCGTCCGCGGAAGCGCAGTGTAACCTTCACCTTGTTGCCTTTTTCCAGGAACTTCCTGGCGGCGTTCGTTTTTGTAGCCAGATCATTGTCATCGATATTTGGGGAAAGACGCACTTCCTTCAGCTCGACGATCTTCTGCTTTTTTCTGGCCTCCTTGTCACGGCGGATCATCTCGTAACGGTACTTGCCGTAATCGATGATCTTACACACCGGCGGCTTTGCTGCCGGCGCAACACAAACCAGATCCAGCTCTGCCTCCTCCGCAATCTTCAGTGCCTCCTGAGAAGACATGACTCCGAGCTGCTCTCCTTCCGTTCCGATCAGGCGGACCTCTCTGAATCTGATCTGCCCGTTAACCAATGATTCGCTGATAGCTGAACACCTCCAATTTCTTTCTGCAGATTCCTGCGTGACTGAATTCCGGCGGGAGACCTGATCCCCGCTGAAACAAAAAAAGTACGGTGGAAAGCTCCGCCGCACACACAAAACAAGAAACCGGACGTATCCGATCATCTCTCTGTATGAACCCGGGTCACTCCTGGAACCGTGCCGAGGTGAGGCGAACCTGCTTTCCTGTAAAAAACAACATTAGAATAATATCAGACGGTTAGAGATATGTCAACTACTTATTTTTGCAGTCTGCTCGGGCCTGTCTCTCCGGGAAAGACGCTGTGCCGCCGCACCCGGTCCTCCGGATGCGGCGGCCTGCGCCCTTTGACTGCTCTGATTCAGTTTCACATCTCCCCGGGGACTTCATTGAGCAGTTCCAGGGAGTGCTCCTCATTCATAATGTCGCACATATCGAGGAAGGTATCCAGCGGTACGTTGCGGATCTGCTTGTTGGAGCCGCGGACATTGATGGAGACAGTGTTCTCCGCCGCCTCCTGGTCGCCCAGGACGATGATGTACGGATCCTTGTAATTCTTGTATTTCTTGATCTTCTCCTTCATGTTGGCGTCGGTATAGTCCACCTCGTAGCGGATGCCGTTCTTCCGGAGAAGCTTTGCCACCTTCTCAGCATAGGCGTTGTGCTCGACGCGGATCGGGACGATGCCGACCTGGCACGGGGACAGCCAGAAGGGGAACGCGCCCTTGAAGTTCTCGATCAGGATGCCGATGAAGCGCTCCATGGAGCCGAAGATCGCGCGGTGGATCATGACCGGCTGCTTCTGGGTTCCGTCCTGGGCCACATACTTCATGCCGAAGTTCAGCGGCAGCTGGAAGTCAAGCTGGATGGTGCCCATCTGCCACTCTCTGCCCAGCGCGTCGCGCATCTTCAGGTCGATCTTCGGGCCGTAGAAGGCGCCGTCGCCCTCGTTGATCTCGTAATTGCCTTCGCCGTACTTCTCGTCCAGGATCTTCTTCAGATCCGCTTCCGCCTGGTTCCAGGTATTGATGTCGCCCATGTAGTCGTCCGGTCTGGTGGACAGCTCGGCGATGTAGGTCAGGCCGAAGGTGCCGTAAAGCTTTCCCGCGATCTCCATGATACTGTTGATCTCAGCGCCGATCTGGTCCTCGGTGACGAAGATGTGGGCATCGTCCTGGCGGAACAGCTGCACACGGAACAGGCCGTTCAGCTCGCCGGACTTCTCTTTTCTGTGGATCACGTCCACCTGGTTGATGCGGAAGGGCAGCTCCTTATAGGAACGGAGCGCGCGCTGGAACACCTTGATGGTGTTGGGGCAGTTCATGGGCTTTGCCGCCATGGTGTCTTCCGCGGTGATGGTGAGGTTTCCTTCCTCATCCTTTCCGGGGATGATGAACATGTTGTTGACGTAGTGATCCCAGTGGCCGGAGGTCTCCCACAGCTTCTTGTTGGAAAGCACCGGGCCGGAGATCTCGTTGTAGCCTGCCTCCTCGTGGATCTCTCTCCAGTAAGACAGCAGGGTGTTGAAGACCTTCCAGCCTCTCGGCAGCCAGTAGGGCATGCCCGGAGCGCTCTCGTCGAACATGAAAAGATCCAGCTGCGGTCCCAGCTTCTTGTGATCCCGCTCCATCGCTTCCTGGACCAGCTTCAGGTGTGCCTTCAGTTCATCCTTGGACGGGAATGCGTAGACGTAGATTCTCTGCAGCTGATCCCGCTTCTCGTCGCCTCTCCAGTAGGAGCCGGAGACGGACTTGATCTCGAACGCGGTGCTGAGCAGTTCCGCGGAATTCGCGATGTGCGGTCCGCGGCACAGATCGACGAAATCATCGCCGGTGTACCAGATGGTCAGCTTCTCCTCATCCGGCAGATCCTCGATCAGTTCCTTCTTGAACTTCTGGTCTGCGAAGAGCTCCAGCGCCTCCGCGCGGGTCATCTCCTTTTCGGTCCAGTCTTCCTTCCGCTTCAGGATCTCCCGCATCTTGTTCTCGATCTGCTTGAAATCGTCCTTGTTCACGGTGCGGGGAAGGATGAAGTCATAGTAAAATCCGTCCGCGATCTGCGGGCCGATGGCATACTGGACATTCTCCTTGCCGAAGATCTCGATCACGGCCTTGGCCAGCACATGGGCAAGGGAGTGACGGTACACTTCAAGGAACTCTTTTCTTTCCATGGTTTTCCTCCTTTTTCTGACGGCAGGAACGGTTTTGAAAAAACAGAAAGCGTCCCTGCATTGTTTGCAATGCAGGGACGCTTATGCGCGGTTCCACCCTGTTTATCCGCATCCGGTATCCCGGAACTTCTGCGGATCACTTCATTTGACGGTAACGGTGTCGGCCGGGCCGGATTGGGGCCGCTCGGAGATGGTCTTCAACAGGTTCCGGGGAAAGCGCTTCCAGAACGGGGCTGTCCCCGGCGCTTCTCTCTGGCAGCGGAAAGCTGTCTACTCTTCTCGTCAACGCTTATATATATTCCCGCGGCTTTGCGCCGCTTAAAAGATATTACTCCACGCCGCCGGAAAATTCAAGTACGTATAACATAAAAATGCGTTCCGCCCTCTCCTGCGGGCCGGGATGCCCGGAACCGCTGCGCCAAACGGCGGAGTTCACACTCCCAGGAAATGTCTGGCCATCTCGAAGTAGATGGTCAGGCTGACTGCGTCCACCAGGGTCGTGATCAGCGGGGAGGCCATGATGGCGGGATCGATGCCGATCCGCTGCGCCGTCATCGGCAGCAGGCATCCGATCATCTTCGCGATGATGATCGTGAAGAACATGCTGATGACCACCGTCAGGCAGACCATAAACTGGCCGGGATTGAAGATCGTAAGCCGGATCAGATTGATCGCCGCCAGGACGACAGCACAGGTGATGCCGACCCGGAATTCCTTCCAGAGGACCTTCAGCACGTCGCTCAGCTCGATGTCGCCGACCGCCATGCCTCGGATGATCATGGTGCTGGCCTGACTTCCGCAGTTTCCGCCGGTGTCCATGAGCATCGGGATAAAGGTGACCAGGATCGGCATGACCTCAAAGGCCGCCTCGTAGCGCGCCAGCAGGGCGCCGGTCAGCATGGCGCTGATCATGAGGAACATCAGCCAGGGAATGCGGTGCCGGGCCATCTCAAAGACGCCGGTCTTCAGGTAGGGCTTCTCGGAAGGCGTCATAGCAGCCATCTTTTCGAAGTCCTCCGTAGCCTCTTCTTCCATGACGTCGACCGCGTCGTCGATGGTGACGATACCGACCAGACGGTCTTCTTTGTCCACCACGGGAAGGGTGGTCAGGTCGTACTTGTTGAAGAGCTCGACGACATCCTCCCGGTCATCCGTGGTCTGGGCCTTGATGACATGGGTGTCCATGATGTCCTCGATGAGGGTCTCATAGGGATTCATGAGCAGATCCTTGACGGTGACGACGCCCTCCAGGGTCCGCTTGTTGTCCATGACGTAGCAGGTGTAGATCGTTTCCTTGTCCACGCCGTGCTTCCGGATGTAAGTAAATGCGTCCTCCACGGTCATGGTCTTCCGGAGGCCGATATACTCGGCGGTCATGATGGAGCCGGCCGAATTCTCCGGATACTTCAGGAATTCATTGATCTGGGAACGGGTCTCCGGTGTCGCGTTCTGCAGGACACGCTTCACGATGTTCGCCGGCAGCTCCTCGACCATATCGACGGCATCATCGACCGAAAGATCTTCGATGATGTTTGTCAGCTCTTTATCGGTGATGCTGCTGACGATATGCTGCTGCTTGTCCAGTTCCAGGCAGGCGAAGACGTCCGACGCAAGCTCCTTCGGGAGCATTCGGAACACGACCACCGTCTTTTCCGGATCCAGTTCCTCGATAAATGCGGCGACGTCGACCTCATTCATCTCGGAAAGCTCCTGCCGGAGCGTCCGGAACTGTCTCTCGTTCACCAGCTGAAGAAGCGCCTCATTTCTGGCCTCTTCCTCCTGGATCTCATTGGGGCTCAGTTCAGCCATGCGCGCACCTCCTTATCATCTTTGTCGGCCCGGCCCGGACAGAACCTTCTCCCGCCGGGAAAAAACAAGGGGCTGAATCATCAGCCCCTGTTCGACTCAAAGCATATTATAAACCAAACTTATCAATAATGACACAAAATTTTGATCACTTCTTCAGGTCAGAGGGACGCATGGTCAGATCGATGCGCTCCTTGCCGTTTCTGTCCTTGTCGACCTTCATGACCTTGACGGTGACGATATCGCCTTCCTTGACAACATCCTCCACCTTTCCGATCCGGCGGTCCGCCAGTCGGGAAATGTGGATCATGCCGTCGGTGTTCGGCTTCAGGTTGACAAAAGCGCCGATCTCCAGGATCCGGACCACCGGGCCGGTGAAGATCATGCCGGGCTCGATCTCGGTGACGATGTTCTTGATGGCTGCGATGGCGCCGTTGATCTTCTCCTGGTCGATGCCGGCGACGTTCACGCTGCCGTCTTCCTCGATGTCGATGGTGACGCCGAAGTCCTCGATAAGCTTGTTGATGACCTTGCCCTGCTTGCCGACCACGTCACCGATCTTCTTCGGATCGATCTTGATCTGGACGATCTTCGGCGCATAGGGGCTGATCTCCGGCCGCGGCTCGGAGATGACCGGGTTCATGACCTCGTTCAGGATGTACATTCTCGCCTCGCGGGTGCGGGCGATCGCTTCCTCGACGATGGGTCTGGTCAGGCCGTGGATCTTGATATCCATCTGGATCGCGGTGATTCCCTTCTCGGTACCGGCGACCTTGAAGTCCATGTCGCCGAAGAAGTCCTCGATGCCCTGGATGTCGGTGAGGACGATGTAGTCGTCATCGGTGTCGCCGGTGACCAGTCCGCAGGAGATGCCTGCCACAGGGCGCTTGATCGGGACGCCGGCTGCCATCAGGGACATGCTGGACGCGCAGACACTGGCCTGGGAGGTGGAACCGTTGGACTCCATGGTCTCAGACACGCAGCGGATCGCGTAGGGGAACTCTTCCTCGGACGGAAGCATCGGACGCAGAGCGCGCTCCGCAAGGGCGCCGTGACCGATCTCGCGGCGGCCCGGGCCTCTGGAGACCTTGGTCTCTCCGACGGAATATGCCGGGAAGTTGTACTGGTGCAGGTAGCGCTTGCTCTTGATGTCGGTGTCCATGCCCTCAAGGCGCTGGACCTCGGAGAGGGGTGCCAGGGTGCAGATGTCCAGGATCTGGGTCTGTCCTCTGGTGAACATCGCGGAACCGTGGACCCGCGGGATGATGTCGATCTCAGCGTCCAGCGGACGGATCTGGGTGATCTGACGGCCGTCCGGTCTCTTGTGGTCGCGGAGGATCATCTTGCGGACCGTCTTCTTCTGATACTGGTACATCGCGTCCGGAAGAAGCTTCAGCCACTCCTCATTGTCCGCGAACTTCTCCTTTGCCAGGGCGGTCAGCTCATCAACAGCCTTGTCGCGGGCCTGCTTGTCGTCGGTGAAGACTGCCGTTTCCATGGTCTCCGGCGGAATGACTTCCTTCAGGGCAGCCATCAGATCCTCCGGCATAGCCGCGGACGCGTAGCTGTGCTTCTTCTTGCCGACCTCGGCGCGGATCTTGTTGATGAAGGCGATGAGCTCCTTGTTGACCTTGTCCGCCTCATAGATCGCGTCGATCATGGTCTGCTCTTCGACCTCGTTGGCGCCGGCCTCGATCATGATGACCTTGTCCGCGGTGCTGGCCACGGTCAGCTCCAGATCAGAGATATGCTTCTGGGCATAGCCCGGGTTGATGACGAACTTTCCGTCGATCAGGCCCACCTGGGTCATGGCGCAGGGGCCGTCAAAGGGGATGTCGGAAATGGTGACCGCGATGGCGGTGCCGATCATGGCGACCAGCTCCGGGGTGCACTCCGGGTCGACGCTCATGACCAGGTTCTCCAGGGTCACGTCGTTCCGGTAGTCCTTCGGGAACAGCGGACGCATGGGGCGGTCGATGACACGGTCCGTCAGGATCGCGTTCTCGGAGGGCTTACCCTCTCTCTTGTTGAAGCCGCCCGGGATCTTGCCGACAGCATACTGTCTCTCACTGTACTCGACAGACAGCGGGAAGAAATCGATACCCTCTCTGGGCTGCTTGCTGGCAGTCGCGGTGGAGAGCACGACGGTATCCCCGTAGTGCAGCAGCACGGCGCCGTTTGCCTGTGCGCAGACTCTTCCGATCTCAGCGGTCAGCTTCCTTCCGGCGAGATCCATGCTGTAGCTCTTGAATTCTTTGCTCATCTTTTCTCCTTCTCTTCTTCCGTTCGTGTTGCTTGCGTACATGGTGCTTAAAAACACAGTTTCAGGGTGGAAACGAATTTCCACCCTGAAAAGAAAGCCGTATGGTATTACTTTCTCAGTCCGAGCTTCTCGATGAGTGCACGATAGCCATCCAGATCGGTCTTCTTGAGATAGGTAAGAAGTCCTCTTCTCTGGCCGACCATCATCAGAAGTCCTCTTCTGGAATGATGATCCTTCGGGTTTGCCTTCAGGTGCTCGGTGAGCTCGCGGATACGCTCGGTAAGGATCGCGATCTGGACCTCCGGTGAACCGGTGTCGCCTTCCTTTCTTCCGTATGCTGCGATAAGTTCTGCCTTCTTTTCCTTGCTGATCATAGTTCTTTTCTCCTTTTTCTTTTACTGACCCGGGACCGGGAGACCGGTGGAGTATTCCGGAACCTCAGCCGCGGGCGAACATATTGCCGTGTCATATTAGCACAGTCGTGATAATTATGTCAATGAGATAAATCTTAACTCTCCTTAACTATGCTGCATATACGCGATGTCTTTCGCGATCTGTGTCCGCAGCTCTTCCAGAGAGCCGAATTTCCGTTCCGGCCTGAGGAAGCGGAAGAAGCGGATGCAGATTTTTTCCCCGTAGACATCCCCCGAGAAATCCAGAAGGAAGGTCTCGATGCGGACCCGGTGGTTCAGCCGGTCCTCAGACACTGTGGGGTTTTCTCCGACGTTGGTGATTCCCCGGACGGACACGCCGTTCCCGAAGACCACCTCCGTGGCGTAGACGCCGAAGCGCGGCAGAAGCTTTCCCGCCGGCACGTCCAGATTCACAGTCGGAAATCCCAGCCGGCTTCTGCCGATGCCGTTCCCGTGGGTGATGACTCCTTCCACAGAGTAAACAGCGCCCAGCAGGGTGTTGGCCTTCTCCACATTTCCGTTCTGCAGTTCTTCCCGGATATAGGTGGAACTGATGTCCCGGTCTCCGTCCTTCTCCTTCTCGATGATCACCGGGAGGAAACCGCATTCCGGTCCCATCCTGCGGAGGAGATCCGCGCTGCCGCTTCGGTTTCTGCCGAAGGCGCAGTCCGGGCCGGCGACGATCGCCTTCATATTCATTTTTCCGATCAGGATATCCCGGACAAAGTCCTCACCGCTCATGGAAGCGATCTCCGGTGTAAAGGGATATTCGACAATATACTCGATCCCCGCGTCGCGGAGCCGTTCCCTGCGCTCTGCGTTCGTGTTGATCTGGGGGCGGAAATTCCCTTCCACCACCGCGGAAGGCGGCGTCCCGAAGGTAAAGACCGCCGTCTTTAAGCCCTTCTCCTCCGCGATGCGGAGCATGGTGCTGAAGATCTTCTGGTGCCCCTTGTGCTCTCCGTCAAACTTTCCGATGGAGACCACCGTCGGGACGCCGATGCTGACGTCCGTTGTTCCGATCCATTCCTTCAATATGATATGCCTCCGATCCTCAAAGGAACATTTTTTCCGGCCGGTAATAATTCCCGGCCTTTCTGTACAGCCCGGTAAACTGACCGCTGCTGTCATAGACCCGGCAGATCTCCTCCGTCTCCGGATGGATAAACTCCACTGCGACCGGATTTCCGTTGTGCAGGAACCTGTCTCCTTCCGGGTCTGAAGAAACCGCGGGATGGTCCGCCAGGACCTGGTCCACTGGGATGAGATAACGCTCCGGCTCCCCGGCATCACAGCCCTCCCGCAGTGCGCCAAGCGTCACCGCGTCCCCGATCCGGAACTGCCCGGAAGCAGTCCGGGTGAGTTCTTCCATACATCCGCCGCAGCAAAGCTTCCGGCCGATGTCGTCGCAGAGGGTGCGGATATAGGTCCCCTTTGTGCATTTCACGGTCATGGTGACCCGGGGCAGCGAGATCTCTTCGATCACGATGGAGAGGATCCCGACTCTCCGGGGCTTACGCTCCACCTCGATCCCGCGCCGCGCCAGGTCCACCAGTTTCTGTCCGTTGACCTTCAGAGCAGAATACATGGGTGGGATCTGGTCGTATTCCCCGACAAACCCGAGGATCGCGTCCCGCACCTCTTCCGGGCCGCAGGTGACCTCCTGCTCCGAAAGCACCGTGCCGCTCATGTCCTGGGTGTCCGTAGCGATCCCGAGACGCAGGACCGCACGGTATTCCTTGGAACGGTCCGTCAGAAGATCGCAGAGCTTTGTAGCGTTTCCCAGACAGACCGGGAGCACGCCCACCGCGTCCGGGTCCAGAGTCCCGGTATGGCCGATCTTTTTCTGCCTGAAAATACCTCTCATTTTCGCCACAACGTCATGAGAGGTATATCCTTTTTCCTTATATACATTGATTACGCCGTTCAGCATCCGGCTTCCTGCCCTTCTCCGAGCTGCGCAGCCACTTCCGCCCGCACCTTCCGGACGATCTCATCGATATTGCCGGCAAGGTTGCAGCCGGCCGCGCGGATATGTCCGCCGCCGCCGAATCCCCGGGCTATCAGGGAAACGTCCGTTTTTTTCACGGAGCGGAAGGACAGACGGTACTTTCCGGGCTCGGACTCAGAGATCAGCACCGCGCAGTCCACACCCTCCGTGAGGCGCATCTGCTCCGCGATCCCGTCCATATCCCGGTAATCCACATCATATTCCGCTTTGTCTTCCATTGTGATCACGGACCAAATATACTGCCCGCCGCAGTCCAGGACACTCTTTTCCAGTGCCCGGCCCATGATAAGCTGCTGCTTGCGGGTCTTCATATAGAAAGCCTTGTCGATGATCTCGCCGAAGGGGATTCCCTTTTCCATCAGGATCCCTGCGATCCGCATGGTCTCTTTGGACGTCATTTCATATTTGAAGACGCCCGTGTCCGTCACGATCCCGGTATAGAGGCACGCCGCCGTATCACGGCTGATCCGGTCCTCCTCAAAGAATCCGGACAGGACCTCGCAGGCGGAACTTGCCGTGCCGCGTATCACATTTGTGTCCGCGAACCCGGTGTTCGTGCGATGGTGGTCGATCAGGAAGGTCTCTGACGCGTTCTCAAAGATTCCCCGGAAATCTCCGAGGCGGTCGATGCCGGCCGTATCCAGGGATACCGCCAGGTCCGCCCGGAACTCCGGGTCCGGTTCATGAATGATCTCCCCGTAGCCCCGCAGAAATCCGAAACGGTCCGACGCGGGCTCCAGAAACACCCGCACATCCTTCTCGGGCCAGCAGTCCGTTACGTAGCTTTTCAGCGCCAGTGCAGAGCCCACGCAGTCTCCGTCCGGATGAATGTGGCCGAGGACCGCGATCGTTTCCGCCCGCTCGATCTTATTCTTCAGAATCGGGTCCGCCATCCTGATCCTCCCCGCCGTTTTCCTCTTCATTTTCCTCATCGCTGCCCATGCCGCCGGCTTCCTTCAGTTCCCCGAGGATGCTCTCGATGTGGGCGCCGTAGGACATGGAGTTGTCCGCGACGAATCTCAGTTCCGGCGTGATGCGGAGATTGACGGTGTGCGCCAGTTCCCTGCGGATGTACCCGGAGGCGCTCTTCAAGCCCGCCAGCGTGTCCGCCACTGCCTGCTCGTCTCCCAGGACGCTGACATAGACGGTGCAGTATTTCAGATCCGCAGTCACCCGGGCGTCCGTGATACTGGCCATGGGGCTGACGCGGGGATCTTTGATCCCCCGCATCAGAATGGCCTGGATCTCCTTCCGCACTTCCGCGTTGATCCTGGTGTTTTTAATACTTCCCTTTTTCATTTCAGTTTCTCGGTACCTCTACCATGGCATAAGCCTCGACCAGGTCTCCTTCCATCAGATCACTGAACTTCTCGAAGACCAGACCGCACTCATAGCCGGCGTTGACTTCCTTGACGTCGTCCTTGAAGCGCTTCAGGGAAGCGAGATTTCCGTCAAAGATCTGTTTTCCGTCTCTTGTGATCCTTGCCTTGCAGCCTCTCTGGATCTTGCCGTCCAGGATGTAGGAGCCGGCAATGGTGCCGACGCCGGAGGACTTGAACAGCATACGGACCTCGGCGTGGCCGATGACCTTCTCCTCGTAGACCGGGGCAAGCATACCCTTCATGGCGCTCTCGATATCCTCGATGGCCTGGTAAATGACCTTGTACAGGCGGATATCCACGCCCTCGTGCTCCGCGGTGCTCTTGGCCATCGCGTCCGGACGGACGTTGAAGCCGATGATGATCGCGTTGCTGGCGCTGGCCAGAGCCACGTCGGATTCGCTGATCGCGCCGACTGCGCCGTGAATGACCTTGACCTGGACCTCGTCGTTGGAAAGCTTGAGGAGGGAGGTCCTGACAGCCTCGACAGAGCCCTGGACGTCTGCCTTCACGATGATCGGCAGCTCCTGGACATTGCCGGACTTGATCTGGTCGAAGAGGTTGTCGATGGAGATCTGCTTTGCCTTGGTCTCCTCGATGAGCTTCGACTTGCCCTCGCTGATGAAGGTCGCCGCGAAGTCCTTCGCCTCCTTGTCGCTGTCCATGGCCACGAAGATCTCGCCCGCGTTCGGGACGTTGTTAAGACCCAGGATCGCCACCGGCGTGGAGGGCTTTGCCTCCTTCATCCGCGCGCCGTTCTCGTTCAGCATGGCGCGGACCTTGCCGGAGCATGCGCCTGCAGCGACGAAATCGCCCACATGCAGGGTGCCCTTCTGGACCAGGATGGTAGCCACCGGGCCTCTGCCCTTGTCAAGCTGTGCCTCGATGACAAGACCGCGGGCGTTCCGGTTCGGATCCGCCTTCAGTTCCTTCATGTCGGCAGTCAGGAGGATCATCTCCAGGAGGTTCTCGATGCCCTCCCCGGTCTTCGCGGAGATCGGGCACATGATGGTGGAGCCGCCCCAGTCCTCAGAGATCAGCTGATACTCGGTAAGTTCCTGCTTCACGCGGTCGACGTTGGCATTCGGCTTGTCGATCTTGTTGATGGCGACGATGATCTCGACGCCCGCCGCCTTCGCGTGGTTGATCGCTTCGATAGTCTGCGGCATGACGCCGTCATCCGCCGCGACAATCAGGACCGCGATGTCCGTGGCCTGGGCGCCGCGCATACGCATGGCCGTGAATGCCTCGTGGCCCGGCGTATCCAGGAAGGTGATCAGACGATCGTTGATCTTCACCTGGTATGCGCCGATATGCTGGGTGATTCCGCCGGCCTCGCGGCTGGTGACGCTGGTATTCCGGATCGCGTCCAGAAGGGACGTCTTGCCGTGGTCGACGTGACCCATGACGCAGACGACCGGGGGACGCGGAACCATTGCGGACTCGTCCTCGGCATCCTCACGGAGGAGTTCCTCGATGACGTCGACCTTTTCTTCTCTGGTGCAGAGGATATCGTAATCCAGCGCGATCTCCTCAGCCTTCTCATAGGGGATCTCGGAGTTGATGTTGTAGATCTCACCCTTGATAAACATCTTCTTGATCAGCTCGGAAGCGTTCTTCTTCATCTTCTTCGCCAGATCATTGATAGTGATGGTATCGGGGATGATCAGCTCCTTGATCTCTTCCTCGACCTTTACTGCCTTCGGCTTCACGCCCTGCTGCTCAAAGGCATGGATGCTGCCGCCTCTGCCGCCCTTGCCGGTCTTGAAACCGTCCTCAGTCCTGTGCCGCTTGTCGTTCTTGTCCTTGAAATTGTTCTTGTTCGGGCGGTTGCTCACAGACTTCTTGACCAGAGCGCCGTCGCCCTGCGGCTGTGTCTTCCCGCCGAATCCGCTGCCCGGACGGCCGCCGCCGAATCCGCTGCCCGGACGGCCGCTGCCGCCCTGGAAGCCGGTACCTGCCGGACGGTTCCCCTGGAAACGGTCGCCCTGCGGACGGTTCCCCTGGAAGCCGGTGCCTGCCGGACGGTTCCCCTGGTAACCGGTGCCCGCCGGACGGTTCCCCTGGAAACGGTCGCCCTGCGGACGGTTCCCCTGATAGCCGGTGCCTGCCGGACGGTTCCCCTGATAACCGGTGCCTGCCGGACGGTTCCCCTGGGGACGGTCGCCCTGCGGACGGTTCCCCTGATAGCCGGTGCCTGCCGGACGATTTCCCTGATAACCGGTGCCTGCCGGACGGTTCCCCTGATAGCCGGTGCCCGCCGGACGGTTCCCCTGATAGCCGGTGCCTGCCGGACGGTTCCCCTGATAGCCGGTGCCTGCCGGACGGTTCCCCTGATAGCGGTCGCCCTGCGGACGGTTCCCCTGGTAGACGGATCCTGCCGGACGGTTTGCCGGAGCCTGGGGCTGCTGTGCCGCCGGTCTTGCTGCAGGAGCTGCCGGTCTTGCCGCCGGAGCCTGGGGCTGCTGTGCCGCCGGTGCCGCTTCCTTCGGCTGCTGTGCCGCCGGTGCCGCCTCTGCCGGCTTCGGCGCCGGTGCTGCTTCCTTCGGCTGCTGCGCTGCCGGAGCTGTCTCCGCCGGCTTCGGTGCCGGTGCTGCTTCCTTCGGCTGCTGCACTGCCGGAGCTGTCTCCGCCGGCTTCGGTGCCGGTGCTGCTTCCTTCGGCTGCTGCGCTGCCGGAGCTGTCTCCGCCGGCTTCGGTGCCGGTGCTGCTTCCTTCGGCTGCTGCGCTGCCGGAGCTGCCTCCGCCGGCTTCGGCGCCGGTGCTGCTTCCTTCGGCTGCTGTGCCGCCGGAGCTGCTGCGGGCTTCGGAGCAGTCTTCGGCTTCAGGCGGAGCTGCTGCGCATTCTGCGGACGGAAGACCGCGGTAAACTTCTTCTTTTTCGGTGCCTCGGCAGCGGTTCCGGCAGCATCTGCCTTCGGAGCCTCCTGCTTCGGCGGCTCCGGCTTCTTCGGCGCAAAATGAGTACGGATCATGCCCTCTTCCTGGGCAGAAATATTTGACATGGGGACTTTATTGTCGATCCCCTTTTCACTCAGATAATTCAGGATATCCCGGTTTGATTTCCCGAGTTCCTTCGCAAGTTCGTTAATTCTCAATATCATTACCCCCGCTAGACTTCAGATGTTTGAATATCGCATTGGCGAATCCTTCATCATCCAGTGCGACCGATGACCGTTCTTCCTTTCCGATCGCGTGTCCCAGTGTTTCCTTGTCTGAGATCACCGCAAAGGGAATTTCGTAAAATTCACATTTGGTCCGGAACTGCTTCTTCGTATTCTCGGAAGCATCGCCGGCGACGAACACCGCCGCAGCTCTTCCGGACTGGATCATCTTCTCCACGGCGAAACCGCCGCTGGCGACATGTCCTGCCTTCATTGCCATACCGATCAGTCCCAGGATCTTAGCTTCCTTCTGCAATTCCGCTCATCTCCTTTTCCAGCTGCCGGCATACATCCTCCGGAACTTTCTCCCGGAAGGAACGGTCCAGGCCCTTTGTCCTGATGGCCTTCCGCATGCATTCCGGATCACGGCAGATATAAGCGCCGCGCCCGTTCATCCTTCCGCTTTCGTCAAGAAGGATCTGTCCCTCCGGCGTCTTTACGACGCGGATCAGTTCCTTCTTCGGTTTTTCACAGCCGCACCCGATACAGGTCCGGATCGGTAGTTTCTTCAAGGCTTATTCGTTCGCCTCCTCTGTGGTCTCTTCCGCGGCAGGCTCTTCGTATTCCTCGAAGTCCGCAGCGCCCTCCATCTGATAGTCAATGCCGAGCTCATCGAAGAGTCCGGACTCTCTTGCCTGCGTCTCGCTCTTGATGTCGATCTTGAAGCCGGTCAGCTTTGCCGCAAGTCTCGCGTTCTGGCCTTCCTTGCCGATGGCCAGGGACAGCTGATAGTCCGGAACGATGACCTGGGCCTCACGGCCTTCCTCGTCCGCGACGACGCAGATGACCTTTGCCGGGCTCAGGGCGTTCTCGATCAGGTACGCGGGATTGTCATCCCAGTTGATAATATCGATCTTCTCGCCCCGGAGCTCATCGACCACCGCGTTGACGCGGGAGCCGTTGATGCCGACGCAGGCGCCCACCGGATCCACGTTCGGATCGTTGGACCACACCGCCATCTTGGTGCGGGATCCCGCCTCGCGGGCGATCGCTTTGATCTCCACCGTGCCGTCGCGCACCTCGGTGACTTCCTGCTCGAACAGGCGCTTCACCAGCTCCGGATGGGTCCGGGAGACCGTGATCCGCGGGCCCCGCGGGGTATCCTTGACCTCGACCACGAAGAGCTTGATGCGGTCTGTCGGCTTGAAGACCTCGCCCTTGACCTGCTCGCTCTCGGTGAGGATCGTGTCGCAGCGGCCGAGGTTGACGGAGATGTTCTTTCCGATGATCCTCTGGACCGTTCCGGTGGTGATGTCGCGCTCCTTCTCAAAGTAGTCGTTGTAGATGACCTTCCGCTCTTCCTCACGGATCTTCTGAAGGATCACGTTCTTCGCGACGCCGGTGGCGATGCGTCCGAACTCGCGGGATTTGATTTCAAAGGGGACCACATCCTCGACCTCGTACTTCGGATCGATCATCTTCGCGTCCGCAAGGGAGATCATGGTCGCCTTCTCTTCGACGGTCGGGTTCTCCGGCATCTTGTCGACGACCAGCTTTTTCTGTACGACGCGGTACTTGCAGGTCTCGCGGTCCATAATTACGTCCACGTTGTCCGAGGTTCCGTAATTGTTCTTGCAGGCACTGAGAAGAGAGTTCGTGATCGCATCCAGAAGAGATTCTCTGCTGATGTTCTTCTCTTTTTCAAGCAGTTTAATAGCTTCCAGAAGCTCGTTGCCGGTCTCGACCGGTTCCTTGTTTGCCTTTCTCATGGTTCTTCCTGTATCCTCCGTTGTTTAAAAATCCAGTGCCAGTCTGATCATGGCAATATTGCTGCGCTCCAGTACCGTCTTGGTCCCTTCGCTCTCGATGGTGATGCTCTTTTCATCAAAGCCCTTCAGGATCCCGGAAAACTCTTTCTGTTTTTCAATGGCCTTGAAAAGCCTGATCTCAACTTCCTTCCCGTTCTCACGGATCAGGTCGCGGTCCTTTTTCAGCTGCCGGCCCAGTCCCGGGGAACTGATCTCCAGAATGTAGTTCTCGGGGATGAAATCTTCCCGGTCCAGCCAGTCCGAGACCTTCCGGCTGATATCCGCGCAGTCGTCGACGCCGATGCCGCCTTCCATGTCACAGTAGGCCCGCAGATACCACATACCTGCCTCCCGGACAAATTCCACATCGACGATCTCAAAGTCCATGCTTTTCTGCAGCTCGCGGAGGAACTCCTCCGTCCGCTGGGCATACTGCTCATGTTTTGAATTCGATTTTGCCATGGCACTCCTGTCCAAAAAAAGATGTGGACCAGATCGGTCCACATCCTTAAAATTATTCAGCTTCAAGCAGATTCTAGCACCCTGCTTTTCAAAAATCAAGCATTTTTGCGGGTTTTCTTTCTGCAGATTCTGAAAAACTGTTGTTTTCAGCCCTTTCCCGGACTGCCGGGTTATTTTCTGTCACCGGTCAGCGCGCACATGATCTCGTTGCTGCGGCGGATAAAATCAGCCATCCGGTCAGGGCTCAGGCTTCCGTGCTGGATCCGTGCCAGGTCATAGAGCTGCTCGCAGATCTGCTTCGTGAGGGACGGCTTCTTCGGAGCGGCGGCCTCTTCCGCCTTCTCCTCCGCGCCTTCCGCAGTCTCTGCCGGTGCTGCCGTATCCGCAGCTTCCGCAGTCTCTGCCGGCGCTGCCGCCTCTTCGGCAGCCTCGTCCGCCTTCTTCTCCTCAGTCTTCTCGGTGACCACCACCTTGGAGCGGAGGAATTCCACCAGCGGGTGCTTCGTGTTCAGGACCAGGGTCTCGCCCTCGCCCGCGAACATGGAAAGATCCATGCCCATGCTGTACTGCTTCATCATCTCCTGCATGCGGCGGCTCTCCTCGGAGACCGTCAGGATCGAAGCGGTCGCTGCGTCCTTCAGCGCCTCCAGCTTCACGGTCAGTTTATCGTTTCCGATGGCCTTCTTCACTGCCTTGGCCAGCGCCTCGTCCTGCTTCTTCTGCGCCTCGTCCGGATCCGGGGTCTCCTCCCGGAAAGCGTCCGCCAGGTCCGCGTCGATGCGCAGGAACTTCAGATCCTTGTTCTTCTGCTCCAGTCTGGAGATGAAGGGCGCGTCGATGGCGTGGGGAAGGATCACCGCGTCGATCTTCTGCTCGCGGAACATCCGGATGTACTGACTCTGCTCGTTCTCGTCGGTCACATAGAACACCTTGTTCTCAAAGCGCTCCTTGTTCTCCTCCATGCAGTCCTTCAGCGTCAGGTACTTGCCGTCGATGTTCTTAAAGAGGATATAGTCGTTCATGCGGTCCGCGAACTTCTCATCCTTCAGACAGCCGTACTTGATGAAGGGGGCGATGTCGTCCCAGTACTTTTCATAGTTCTCCCGGTCAGTCTTGCACATGCCGGTAAGCTTGTCCGCCACCTTCTTGGAGATGTAATCGCTGATCTTCTGCACAAAGCCGTCATTCTGCAGCGCGCTTCTGGAGACATTCAGCGGAAGGTCCGGGCAGTCGATGACGCCCTTCAGAAGAAGAAGGAACTCCGGGATGACCTCCTTGATATTGTCCGCGATGAAGACCTGGTTGTTGTAAAGCTTGATCTTGCCTTCCGCGGACTCGTACTCCAGATTGATCTTCGGGAAATAAAGGATGCCCTTCAGGTTGAAGGGATAGTCCATGTTCAGGTGGATCCAGAACAGGGGCTCACGGTAGTCCATAAAGACCTTCCGGTAGAATTTCTTGTATTCGTCGTCCTTGCACTCGTTGGGGTGCTTCGTCCAGAGCGGGTGGATGTCGTTCAGCATCACCGGCCGCTTCAGGATCTTATACTCCTCCTTCGCCGGCACGGTCTCCACCGTCTCCTTAGTGCCGTCCTCTTTTTCCTTTTCCTCGGTCTGCGCCGGGGTCATGATCGTCTCGACGATGGTGTCGTCGTCCCGGAGATCTTCCTTCGGGATGATCTCCGTCTCGTCCTTCTTGTCCGCGTTCTCCAGATAGATCGGGATCGGCATGAAGGAGCAGTACTTGTCCAGGATCTCACGGATCCGGTACTCATTCGCGAACTCCTTGCTGTCCTCGTTCAGATACAGCGTGACGGTGGTGCCGCGCTCCGTCTTTTCGCCGTCCTTCATCTCGAAGGTCACGCCGCCTTCCGACTCCCAGTGTACCGGGATCGCTTCCGGGACATAAGACAGCGTGTCGATGGTCACCTTGTCCGCGACCATGAACGCGGAGTAGAAGCCCAGGCCGAAGTGGCCGATGATCTGGTCGTCGTTTGCCTTGTCCTTGTATTTCGCCAGGAAGTCCTGGGCGCCGGAGAAGGCGATCTGGTTGATGTATTCCTCGACCTCATCCGCGGTCATGCCCAGACCGTTGTCGGAGAAGCTGATCGTCAGGTTGTCTGCGCTGACTGCCACATGCACCTCGTACTTCTCATCCGCCGGTGCTGTATATTCGCCCATCAGCGAAAGCTTCTTCAGCTTCGTGATGGCGTCGCATCCGTTAGATACCATTTCACGGACGAAGATATCGTGGTCGGAATAAAGCCACTTCTTGATGATCGGAAAGATATTGTCACTGTTGATGGAAAGATTTCCCTGCTTGATTGCCATTCTGTTTCACCTCTTGTCATAGTATATGGCTGCCCCGCCTAAGCATCGCAGCCTCTCCGGTCCTGTGGCCGGATAATTGCCCCGAAGACTATTATAGTACATATAGAACAGATGTCAACATGAAATCAGCACTCGCGATCAGCGAGTGCTAACATTTTTTCCAGAAGCTGTTCAGTTCCTCTTCAATCCGGGAAAGATCCGTACGCCGGAGGTCCGCCCACTCCAGCGGAAAAAGGCTGCGGGAGCGCGGCGTCAGGAAACGGTCGTCCAGCAAAAGGATCACTCCCCGGTCCCGGTCGGTGCGGATCAGCCGTCCTGCGGCCTGCCGTACCTTATTCATACCGGGATAGCGGTAGGCGTAGTCAAATCCGTCCTTTCCTGCCGCGTCAAAATACTCTTTGACCAGCTCCGATTCCGGATTGATGGCCGGGAGTCCGGTTCCCACCACGATGCAGCCTATCAGCCGGTCCTCCGCCAGGTCTATGCCCTCGGAAAAGGCTCCGCCCATGACACAGAGCCCCAGGCGGGAATTCCCGTCGGCCTTAGCGAAGACGGAAAGAAAGGCTCTCCTCTGATCCTCGTCCATCTCCTTCTCCTGGACCAGGATCTCTGTACCGGGGATCCGGAGCACCTTCTCCACCTTTCCGAGAAACTCATAGGAAGGAAAGAAGGCCAGATAGTTTCCTGTCTTCGCCGAAACCGTGATCCGGAGATACTCCGCGATCCGCCGGAACTCAGTCTCCGTCCGGCGCTGATAGCGGGAACTGACGTCCGAAGCCGCCAGCAGGAGCCTGTTCTCCGGGTCGAAGGGACTTTCCGTATAGATCGCGTATTCCTCCGGATTCCCCGTCAGCATTTCCTTATAATACTGCACCGGCAGAAGCGTCCCGGAGAAGAATACTGTGGTCCGCGCGCTCTCCAGGCATTTCTTAAGCCGGGCGGAAGGATCCACACACAGAAGCCGGATCCGGAACCCGTCATCGTCAAAGCGGGCATAGATCCGGTATCCCTCCCCGGCCTGCTCCGCAGTCTCCAGAAAAGTGCGTATCTCAAAGAAGCCGGTCAGGACTTCCTTCCGCTCCGGAAAATTCTTCTGCTCCTCCAGAAGGCGGCTCAGTTCAAAATAACTTCCGGTCAGCGGCTCCATCAGGAAGTTGATGTCCGGCAGCTCCGCCACAGTCCCGGACAGGATCCCCCGGCCCACCTCGGGATAATCCCCGAGATTCCGCCGCAGGGAAAGCATGGCACGGTTCAGCCGGTCCAGCGCCCGGGATGCCCTTCCGTCTTTCTTCATGATCAGCTTCTTCAGCGCCAGCACATCCTCCTTTACCAGAGAAGCGCTGTACATTTCCGAAGCCCGGTCCGGCAGGTTATGGGCCTCGTCCACCAGAAAGATATAATCTCCGCCGGCGCCTTCCGAGAAGTACCTGCGGAGGCGCACCCGCGGGTCAAAGGCGTAATTGTAGTCCGCGATGACCGTGTCGCACCAGACACTGACGTCAAGGGCGAATTCATAGGGGCAGACCCCGGCTTTCTCCGCCGCGGCCAGCAGCCGCTCCGCAGTGAACAGCCCGCCCTCCTTCAGCAGTTCAAAAACCGCGTCGTTCACCCGGTCAAAATGGCCCTTCGCGTAAGGACAGAGCTCCGGGTTGCACTCGAATACTTCGTTCGGGCAGAGCTTTTCCTTTGCCCTGATGGTGCAGGCCAGCAGGTCCAGCCCCCGGCTTAAGAGGACCTGAAGGTTCTCCTCCGCCACAGACGCGGTGACGGTCTTCGCCGTCAGATAAAAGATCCGCTCCGTCAGTCCTTCCGCCATGGCCTTGACCGAAGGAAACAGCACCGAAAGCGTCTTCCCGACACCGGTGGGCGCCTGGACAAACAGATTCCTGCTGCGCCTGACCGCACGGAACACGTCCACCGCGATCCGCTTCTGTCCCTGCCGGTAATCATAGGGAAAATCCAGCGCTTCCCCGGAGCGGTTCCTCTCCTCGCGGTGATCTGCCTGGAAATGTGCCCAGCGGAAATACTGCTCCGCCAGATCCGTCATCCACGTTTCCAGCTCCTCCGCCGTCCGGACTGTCTGAAACCGCCGGATCTCCTCAGTGTCAAGATCGCAGTAGGTGATCTGGCAGGTTACCCCGGAAAGTCCTTCCTCCCGTGCCAGCATGCAGGCATAGCAGTATGCCTGGGCCAGATGCAGGGGCTTCGCTTCCGTGAATCTCGTCACATCCGCATAGACGCCCTTGATCTCGTCCACCAGCACCATGCCGTCCCTGCGGTCGATGCCGTCGGCCCGCCCCTCAACGACCAGCTGAAGGTCTCCGTCTTCAAAGGTCGTCTTCAGCGGGACCTCCGCCCGGTAGGTGGAGGGCATGGACCGCTGGATCTTCCGGTGGATCCTTCCGCCCGCCAGCATCGCCTCCGGGTCCGGACCCGACTCTGTTCTGTTGTCGATATCTCCGGACCGCAGGATAAACTCGATCAGCGCCCGGACTGAGATCCTTACTGTTTTCATGGTTCCTATTATAGCATTGCCGCGGCAAAAGTCTTCCTTAACGAAAATGCCGCATCGGAATGTTCTCCGATGCGGCGTGTACGATTATTTTACGACCGATATTACTTTGCGGCAAATTTCAGAAGTGTCTTCTCGAATTCCGGATCAAATCCTTCATAACGGACAGTCAGATCTCTTGTCAGGTCCAGGCCGAGGACGCCAAGAATCGACTTTCCATCGACAACAATGCGGTCGTAGCAGACATCCACATTGAAACTGCACTCGGCAGCTGCCTTAACAAACTCGCTGACCGAATCCCTGTCCCGAAGACGAACGGTACGTTCAAACATGTTCTATCTCCTTTCATTCGTGCGGAACCAGATCACTCCGGTTCCCGTTTCGGGTTGCGAAAACTATAGCAGATGTTATTTTCCATTTCAATTATCAATAATGACGAAATGTTTTGCGCTTTTTTGTCATTTTGTCAACATTATTTACATTTTTACCATCCCGGTCCGGGTTTTTCAGGAGAACCGGTCCGGGTTTTCCGCCGGGTTTTCCGGCGGGTTTCCCGGCAGAAATCTCCTTGACATAATACGCCCGGCTATGGTATAGTTTCATGCGTGGCTGGAAACAGCTGCGGTCCAGAGGAATAGTTCAGTGGTAGAACGTCGGTCTCCAAAACCGATAACGGGGGTTCGAGTCCCTCTTCCTCTGCGGAAAACGTCATCCGAAGGGATGACGTTTTTTCTATTTCACATCACAGGCCCCGCTCAATCTGAGCGGGGCCTGTTTTGTTTCACCGTACCTTGTTCTGCTTATCGCTGCCGGTCAGCCGAACAGCTCCCGTATCGCTTCGCTGACGCTGGATACCCCGACGCAGCGGATCCCTTCCGGGATATGGATCCTGGATATGCAGGATCCCGGAAGGACGCAGCGGGTGAAGCCCAGCTTCGCCGCCTCCCGGACCCGGTACTCTGCCATGGATACGGAACGCACTTCCCCGGACAGGCCGACCTCTCCAAAAAGCACAGTCTCTTCTCCCACCGGGATGTCCTTATAAGAGGAAACGATGGCCATCACCACTGCCAGATCCATGGCCGGCTCGTTCATCCGGATACCGCCCGCGATATTGATGTAGGCGTCATAGTGAGAAAGCGGGATCCTGCACCGCTTTTCCAGCACTGCCATCAGAAGGTTGACCCTGTTGAAATCCATGCCGGCAGCCGTTCTCCTGGCGATCCCGAAGGCAGTCTCCGTGACCAGGGCCTGGATCTCCAGAAGAATAGGTCTGGACCCCTCGACGGAGCACGCGACCACCGCGCCGCTGGCGCCCACCGGCCGTCCCTCCAGCATATATTCCGAGGGATTCGGCACCTCCCGGAGTCCCTGCTCCGTCATCTCAAATACGCCGATCTCGTTGGTCGAGCCGAAGCGGTTCTTCACGGCCCGGAGGATCCGGTAGGACACATTTTTCTCCCCTTCAAAATACAGGACCGTGTCCACCATGTGCTCCAGGACCCGGGGTCCTGCCACCTGGCCGTCCTTGGTCACGTGGCCGATGATGAAGATGGTGATGCCTTCTCCCTTGGCCAGCTGCAGGAGAACATTCGTCGACTCGCGGACCTGGCTCACGGAGCCCGGCGCCGCGGACACATTCTCACTGAACATGGTCTGGATGGAGTCGATGACCGCCACATCCGGCCGGTCCTTCTCCATCACGCCCCGGATCAGGTCCAGGTTCGTCTCACAGAGAAAACGGAGGTCGTCCTCCATCTCTCCGATCCGTTCCGCCCGCATCCGGATCTGGCGCAGGGACTCCTCTCCGGAAATATAGAGGACCTTTTTCCCGTTCTTCGCGTAGTTCCGGCAGATCTGGAGCAGGATCGTCGATTTCCCGATGCCGGGATCGCCACCGACCAGGACCATGGATCCCGCGACGGTGCCGCCGCCCAGGACCCTGTCCAGTTCTTCCGAACCCGTGGTGAACCGTTCCTCGCTGTCCGCCGGGACATCCTTCAGACAGACCGGCGCGGCCGCGCCCCGGAGCGGGGTTGCCCTTCTTGCCCCGGCCCCCGCAGTCTTCGGAGCCGTCGGCTCCTCCACCATGGTGTTCCATGCATGGCAGGCCGGACATTGTCCGGCCCACTTTGATGATTCATATCCGCATTCACTGCAGAAAAACGCAGTGCTTCTGATCTTTGCCATGCTTATTTCCTGATCACCCTGACCTTGACCTGCTTCCCCTGGGAAAGCTCCACGCTGAAGGTCAGCTTGCCGCTCAGGTTCGTCGTGATGACGCCGATGGAAGCATCGTCCAGGAAGACTTCATAATCCGTCTCTTCCTCCATGCCGAGTGTGATCTCCGCATCCTCCGGCCCCTCGACCGTGAATTCCATGACTCCGTCTGTCTCCGTCAGCCGGTGGACCGCCGTCCCCGGCACCGATTCGTAGACCAGAAGGTCATTCTGCTCCAGACGGGTGCTCTCCTTGTAGGTCTTCACCTTGAAGAAGTTCCCCTCAAAGGGATAGTCGGAGACTTTCTTCTTCTCGGAAAGAGTGTAGTCGCCAAAACTAAGATACACTTCGTCTTCAACGCGGATCAGCTCACTGATTACTGCCATTTTTCACTCCGTTTCTTCAGATGCTCTGCCTGATGCATAATTGCTGCTGCCTGTTCCGTGGTTCCGTCAGGTTTCCGCTGCCTTCACAGGTTTCCGGCGCTTCTTCGGCTTTTCCGAAGCTTCGGTCTCTGTAAATACAAGCCTCCGTTCAGATTCCTGCCCGGCCTCCGGACAGGTCACAAGGATCTCGGACCGCTCCTTCACGGTCCCCTCCAGCAGCGCCTCCGCCAGACGGTCCTCCAGTTCGGTCTGGATGGTCCGCTTCAGCGGCCGTGCGCCGTATTTCGGATCGTAGCCGCGGTCGATCAGGAATTCCTTTGCCTCCGGGGAGACTACAATCTTCAGCCCCATCTGGCTCTCCGTGCGCTTCTCGATGCCGCGGAGCAGGATATCCACGATCTCCTTCATGTTTTCGCGGGTCAGCTGATGGAAGACGATCGTCTCGTCGATGCGGTTCAGGAACTCCGGCTTGAAGAGCCTTCGCACCTCGTCCATAACGCCGTCCTTCATATGCCTGTAGTCCGTCTCGGCGTTTTCCCGCGCCGCGAATCCCAGGACCTTCGGCGCGACGATACGCTGGGCGCCCGCATTGCTGGTCATGATGATGATGGTATTCTTGAAATCGATCTTTCTTCCCTGGGAGTCGGTGATATGGCCGTCGTCCAGGACCTGGAGCAGGATGTTGAAAACATCCGGATGGGCCTTCTCGATCTCGTCAAAAAGAATGACCGAGTAGGGATTCCTGCGGACCTTCTCGGAGAGCTGTCCTCCCTCGTCATAGCCCACATATCCGGGCGGGGATCCGACCATCTTGGAGACGCTGTGCTTCTCCATGTACTCACTCATATCGACGCGGATCAGGGCCTGCTCCGTGCCGAACATCGCCTCGGCGAGAGCCTTGCAGAGCTCCGTCTTTCCGACGCCGGTGGGTCCCAGGAACAGGAAGGAACCGATGGGCCGGTGCGGGTCCTTCAGCCCCACGCGTCCGCGGCGGATAGCCCGGGCCACCGCGCCGACCGCTTCTTCCTGTCCGACCACCCGTTCGTGAAGGACCGATTCCAGCTTCCGGAGGCGCTCATTCTCCTCCTCCGTAAGCTTCTGGACCGGGATCTTCGTCCAGGCGGAGACCACGTCCGCGATGTCCGATTCGCTTACGATCAGCTTCCTGCTGCGCTTGTCCTTTTCCCACTTCTCCCGGACCTTGTCGATCTTTGCCTGCTTCTTCTCCTGACGCTTTTTGATCTCGCCTGCCCGTTCAAACTCCTCGGAGCGGACGGCAAGCTCCTTCTGCTTCTCCAGCTTTTCGATCTCTTCCGTCATTTCCCGGATCTCCGGCGGCTCCACAAAGTTCTGGAGGCGGATGCGGGACGCGGACTCGTCGATCAGGTCTATAGCCTTGTCCGGCAGGAAACGGTCGCTGATATAGCGGGCAGAGAGATGCACCGCCGCGCTGACAGCATCGTCCGTGATGGTGACCTTGTGATGCTGTTCGTACTTCGGACGGAGGCCGGTCAGGATCTGGATGGATTCCTCCTCCGAGGGCTCCTCCACCGTGATCGGCTGGAAGCGCCGCTCCAGGGCGGCATCCTTCTCGATGTGCTTCCGGTACTCTTCGATGGTGGTGGCACCGATGAGCTGCAGCTCGCCTCTCGCCAGGGACGGCTTCAGGATGTTGCTTGCGTCCATAGCGCCCTCAGCCGCGCCGGCGCCGATGATGGTGTGGATCTCGTCGATGAACAGGAGGACGTTGCCGGAATGCATGACCTCCTCCAGAACCTTCTTGATGCGCTCTTCAAATTCGCCCCTGTACTTGGATCCGGCGATCATGCCGGAAAGATCCAGGGTGACCAGGCGTCTGCCCAGCAGCGTCTCCGGAACGGTTCCTTCCACGATCATCTGGGCAAGGCCTTCGACGACGGCAGTCTTGCCGACGCCCGGCTCGCCGATCAGACAGGGATTGTTTTTCGTGCGGCGGCTCAGGATCTGCATGACCCGCTGCATCTCCGCCTTGCGGCCGATGACCGGGTCCAGACGTCCGTTCCGCGCAAGCTCCGTCAGATCCCGGGAATACTGGTCCAGGGTCGGGGTGTCCTTCGGATCCCCGCCCGCAGCCTGCTGCGGCCCGTAGCCTGCACTGTCGCCGGAAACGCCTTCTTCTCCCATGGCACCCATGACGTCCACGTAAAGCTTCTGTGCCTGCACACCCATGGTATACAGGAGTTTGCTGGCGACACAGGTCTTTTCCCGCAGGATCGCGATCAGAAGGTGCTCTGTCCCGATCTGGGGTGAACGGAAGCGTTCCGCCTCCCGGTGGCTGTTCTCGATGACCCTCTTCGCCATCGGGGAATACTGGGGTTCATCGCCCACCAGGGTGTTCTGACGGGGCTTCAGGACATGGTCGATCATGTCCGTCAGCTTCTTCTCCGTCACCTCGTTCTCCGCCAGGACACGGGCTGCGACGCCGGTGCCCTGCCGGACCAGCCCCAGCAGGATGTGCTCAGTCCCGATATGGCTGTTGTTCATGGTGCGTGCGGCCCGGTAAGCAAGATTCAGGGCCTCACGCGCCTGTTCGGAAAAATAATCCGCCATGTAATTCTTATACCTCCTTAAGTTCCGGCAGCTGTTCCCGGATATAATCCGCCCGGACAGCGTCGAGCTTTTCCCGGTCCACCGGCATGGTGGCGCCGGCGATCAGGTTGGAGGACTGCACGCCCAGATAAAGCCTGTACAGGCAGGCGGGCTCCTCCGTCCTCACGATCCCGTCCGTGATCCCGGCAATGACCTGGGAAAGATAGCTCAGGGCATCCCGGAGGGACAGCTTCCTTGCATATTTCAGAAGTCCGTAGGACTTGAACGCTTCGTCCTCCCGTTCCAGGCGGTGGGACTCCAGCGACTTTCTGCGGATCTGGTTTTCTTCACTGTTCAGCTGGGCAGCGACCTTGGATACCAGATCCAGGATCTCCCGCTCGCTCATCCCCAGCGTCTTTGCGTTTGAGACATCATACAGTGCCCCGTAGTTTTCCTTGCCGGTGCCGTACACGCCCCGGACCGTCACGCCGAAGCGGTTCATGGACGCCAGCAGATTCGGGAACTGTTTCCCGGTGGACAGGGCCGGCAGATGCACCACGATATTGGCCCGCATCCCGGTACCGACATTGGTCGGGAAACTGGTGAGATATCCGTACCTGTCGTCAAAAGCATAGCTGAAACGCTCGTTGATATAGTCGTCGAGACGTCCGGCCTTCTCCCACAGCTCATAGAGATGGGAATTCGGCGCCAGGACCTGGAGACGGAAATGATCGTCCCCGTTCAGGACGAGGGAGATGTCCTCAGACTCCGAGAGCATGAGCCCCACCGGCGTCTTCTTCTGAAGGATCCCCGCATTCAGCACCCGGCGCTCCCGCATGGCGTCCCGCGCGGCATCCGGCAGGTCGGAAAGCAGGCAGGAAGACATGGTCTCTCCTTCCACGGCGCCTATATCTTCCAGCCTCGTCCGCATGGTCTCGATCAGGCGGAGGGAATCCTGCCCGTTCAGACGGTTCGGAAAGCACTGGTCCGCGCAGTTTCTGGCGAGACGTATCCTGCTGGAAATATAGTTGTTTCCGGGTTCCATCCGGACCTGTTCATACCATTTTTCCATCTCTTCAGTCCTCGCTTTCCAGTGCCCGGATCTGATCCCGCAGCGTTGCGGCTTCTTCATAATTCTCATTTCTGACCGCCTGGTTCAGCTTCGCGCGGAGCTCGCTGATCCGGTTCATCTTCGGGTCTCCGGCGGAAAGGACCGCATTCTCCTCGCCGGTATGGTCCGCGGACGATGTTTCAGGCCCGGTGCCCTTCAGATCTTCGGTGAGACTCTTCGGCACCATGCGAAGCCCGTATTTCGGGTGTTTTCCCTTGTGCACGTCATTTCCCTGTATCTGCTTGATGCTGTCCTGGATCAGAAGATCAAAAACTTCATAGCAGTCCGGACAGCCGAAGCGGGAGTTCTCCACAAACTCCTGATAACTCATCCCGCAGTTCGGGCAGACGATCTGGGCGTAGCGCTCATCCGACTGTTCGCCCTCTTCGCCGAACAGGGCGGACAGAAGCTTCGCGAAGGGAAATTCCCCGTCAAAGAGGACCGACGCCGCCCCGAAATTCAGTTCCTGTGCGCACTGGGTGCAGAAATGGTGTTCCGTCTTCTGGCCGTTGATGATCTCGGTGTAGGAGATGGTCGCCTCACGGATCTTGCATCTTTCGCAGATCATATAAATTCCTCCGTCGTTCCGTTCAGGAACGCATCATACAGTTCGTCCACAAGGGAGTGCGCGTCATCCCTGCTCACGCCGTTGCAGATGCCCCGGGCCAGGACGACGGCAAGCTCCCGCTTCATGTGGTCCAGGACACGGAGCCGGTTTGCGTCCACACTGATGACCGCGCCCTTTCTCCGGTCCAGCTTGATAAAGCCTTCCTGCCGCAGGATCGAATATGCCTTGTTCACGGTGTGCATGTTGATTCCGATCTCCTCCGCCATCTGGCGGACCGAAGGAAGGCTGTCCCCGTCCCGGATCTGATCTGTCGCGATGCCCAGGATGATCTGGTTGATCAGCTGGACATAAAACGCTTCGTCACTGTTGAAATCAATATACAGCTGCATGCTTTCACCTCTTGCAGAATATCTTTTGGGTAGTTGTTATACTAATTATATAACAGATTGCCTGATATAGCAAGAAGAAGAAAGACTGTACAGGCAATGCAGATCTGCTTTGCCTGTACAGTCCCGAATAAGCTAATGTTTACTTTTCTTCATCGTCGAAGGTCAGCTCCTCAAAATCAAGATCCTCGAAGCCGTCATCCTCGTCCTCAGGCGCTGTCTGTGCTGCAGGCGCAGGTGCCGGTGCGGATGTGGGTGCCGGAGCTGGTTTGGGTGCCGGAGCAGGTGCCGGAATCGGTGCAGGTGCCGGAGCAGCTGCAGACGCCGGAGCAGCTGCAGACGCCGGAGCAGCTGCAGGTGCCGGAGCATAGGCAGCCGGCGGGACCGGTCTCATGCCGGGAGCCCCTGCAGGCGCGGACGGGAAGAAGGGTTCCGGAGCAGGCTCCGGTCCGAAGGCCTCGTCCTCTTCCGCGGAAGAAAGCTCCGCGTCACCGGAATTGCCGGACTCGTCCTCGCTGTAATCACTTCCTGATTCGTCTTCCGGCTCATCAGGGCCGCCCTTGCCGCCCCGCATCGCCATCAGGATCGCCGCGATCACGGCAATCGCCGCGACCAGGATCAGAGCGATCAGCATCATGCCTCTGTTCTTGTACTTCTTCTCAAGTTCCTCGTACGCGGAATCCGGCTTTTCCTTATCTCCGCCGTTCTCCGGTTCTTCCGCCGCATGATCCGCGAAGTATCTCTGGATCGTCTTTTCCTTCAGGTCGAAGCGGTAGAAGCCGCGGTCGCCGTCCTGATTCATGCCGTAGAAGACACAGTAGTTTTCGCCGTTGTCTTCTTTTCCGACCCATCCGAGGACCGGACGTCCGTTCAGATTCAGACGGCTCTCCGTCAGTTCGGACGGTACCGTGACGCCGCTTTCCATCGGCACTGCGGTAATCTTCCGGGCATTCGCGCCCACCTCGACGTAAGGTGCCCAGTTGCCGCTGTTCTGATCATAAAGGAACAGGTCGCCGCTGCCGTCCGCACCGATCAGGTACATCATCCGCATACTTTCGTCGCTGCCCTTGCCGGCGGTGATGTAGCTGCCGTCGAAGCTGTAGCTTTCTGCAGACCAGCCCTCCGGAAGAAGCGTAGTGTCAAAGCTCTCCGCGATCTCGTAGCTGCTTCCGTCGACTGTCACGGAAAGACCGCCCTCGCCGCCCGGAGCCGCAGTCGGGGTTTCGCCTTCCTGCTTGACTACGACGATCGTATACCCGCCGAGAATGCTTCCGTCCGAAGCGGTCAGATTGCAGTTGATGGTGTTTTCTCCCAGCTGCAGGTCTTCATTTCCGGTGATCGTGACCTTGACATTCGGATCCGCCGCCGGTGCGCTGATCGCGATCCTGGTGACCTCGTCACCAACGGTGACGCGGTATTCGCGAATGTCAGGCGCGAAGGCCGGCGTCAGGGTTCCGGGGCTGACCTGCAGGGAACTGAGGACTGCCTGGTCCGATGCCGCAGTGCCTTCTCCGCCGCCTTCGGTTACTGTGACCGCCGAGCTTCCCTGGTGGGCGATGGTGGCAATCTTCTGATCCTGGTCATAGATCTCAGCCGTGCTGATCTCGATTTTTGAGGTGCCGGCTTTCAGCGCCTTGAAGTTCAGACCGTACATCCAGTCCTTTGCGTCCGTCGTCGCCTGTCCCTTGACGCTCAGGGATCCTGCGCCGCCTTCCGTATTGTCGCCGTTTACGAATTCCAGCGCTTCCGGATCATACTTAAGCATGATCGATGCGCTTCCCAGCGGTTCTCCCGTCGAGGATACCACATGCATCGCGACGTTGACCGTATCCCCCACGGCCGCCGAAGGATCTGAGAAAGATATTTTCACGTCCATGGCAAATGCCGTCAGGCAGAAAAGGGACGTCAGGGAAACTGCCGCCGCGATCAGTGCGGCGGTCAGAAGCCTGCGCAGATTTGCAAATGTTCTGTTCATATCATGGAACTCCTTTGATATTCAGTTTACTGCCCTGAGGGGCCCACCAGCTGTACGGTTCCTGAGCTTCCGGCCTGGGGTGCGCCGGAATCCGGAGCGGGACTGCTGCTGATGCCGGACTGGTCCGTGTTGATGAAGCCGGACTGATCCGAATTGATAAAGCCGGACTGATCCGAATTAACAAATCCGGGGCCGGACGCGGAAGGATCTCCGCCGCCCTCCGGATAAGGTCCGCTGCCGCCTGACGATCCGTCTCCGCCCTGCGCGCCGTTTCCGGCCTGTCCGCCGGCCTGCTTCGCGACGTTGATCGTGTAGCTGCGCACATCTCCGTTCGCGGCGGTTACCGTGACAGTGACCTGGGCCATTCCGCCGGAAAGCGTGATCCAGCCGGTTCCCTGCACAGTGGCTCCGGAATCGATGGCGGAAGCGCTGACATTGACGCCCTGGACGCCCGGATCCACGATCAGGTCATAGGAATTTACATCCATGGAGAAGCTCGGCGTAATACTGAAGCCGTCCACGGAAAGCGCTTTAAGCTTGTTGTTCGGGCTGCCGTCCTTTGTCGGGCAGGATGCCGCCGTCTCCGGCATACCGGTGTAGACCGGAATCCGGAACACCAGTGCCTGCTGCTTCAGGGACTCGCTGTAAGCCTGACCGAGTTTGAAGCCTTCCGACGCCGCGCCTTCGACATTCGTCATGTACTGATGCTGGTAGCGGTTCTTTGAAGTCACATTGAACTTCTTCAGATAGAAGGTATCCTGGCCTTCCCGTACGAAGTTTTCCCCGTAGCAGTCTGCGCCGCCGATGATGGCTTTCTCAATGCTGTTCCAGGGCCGTCCGTAGGAACCGGCCTGGGAAG
>Ga0256404_1001138_pt1 | contig 66485 bp, 50 predicted proteins | sample RumenRJG_01DNA_FD_185990 | JGI IMG/M metagenome (GOLD analysis project Ga0256404, IMG submission 185990) | Bovine rumen microbial communities from Lethbridge, Alberta, Canada - RJG_01 | ecosystem: Host-associated > Mammals > Digestive system > Stomach > Rumen | place: Canada: Alberta | collected... | reverse complement strand
AGGAAAATCCAAAAGTTTAGATTTTCCCACAATGCTTATCTTTTGGTCTTTGGTTCGGAATAGTGTAGTGCTGGCGGTCTATCTCTTGTTTTCGGTTGCTTGCTTCCTTACCGTACATGAGCATTATCTTATGGCGGAAAACTGGCCTAAGGGCAAGTATAGTAATGCTGCGTACAGCTATTACAATGAGACTGACTATTGGCTTTCTGAACCAAGGGGCTTTGCCATGGCAGAACATAGTGGCCGTTCTGGAAATTCTGGTGCTTCTTATTACAGTAGTGCTTCTTCTGCCGGAGACTCCGGTGAGAATGCTTGCAGCGGATATTTTTCCCTTGGCTATATGAGGAACTTGACCTTAGAAGATTCTTCCGATTCTGGCTTGCTGAATTTTCAGAAATACGGAATTGAGCTTGCCTTTGAAACGCCTTTTTACGAGGACGGTTTTTTCCTGATTTTTGCCGCAGATTACATTACGGACGGAGAGGGTGAACATAAGGAGCAGGCTTTGCTTACCGGTCTTGATGTGGGCTACTGCGTGAATTCTATTATTCAGCCCTATGTGGGGACTTTTGCCGGAGTAAAATGGACAGACACTTTTTCTTTGGAGAACATTGGTTTTGCGTGGAAAGTCTGCGCTGGCAACCGCTTTTCTTTTTCGTCATTTATAGTGCGGGCAGAAGTATCCTATTGTTCTGTTCTAAAAGGGACGGCTATGGTAGCGATAGGAATTGGGCTTTGAGGATGCGGCAGAAAAAAGCGCGGCAGGCACTGGAGGGGCGGTTGGTTAAAAATTGCATCCATGCAATTTTTAACCATGAGTTTTCCGATGGAAAACTCACCTGTTTTGATTGTCAACATATTGACGCGCCCTCCATGGCGCTATTTGTTTACAGATACGGGCCGGAACCCCGCAAGCGCCACATTATTTAAAGAAAAAAAACTTGACTTATGGCTGTTGTTAATTCAGAATTGAGGGTGGAATATTTTTAAAGTGAGGAATGATTATGTATTTGGCGAAGGATGAACGCTATGACACTATGGTCTACAGAAAATGTGGGGAGAGCGGATTAAAGCTGCCGGAGATTTCTCTTGGGCTTTGGCACAATTTTGGGGACAATTCAACTTATGCGAACATGAAGCAGATGATTTTTACTGCTTTTGACAACGGTATAACCCACTTTGACCTTGCAAACAATTACGGTCCTGTTGGCGGGGCGGCAGAAAGCAATTTTGGAAAGATTCTGCACGAGGAGCTGCCGCACTACCGCGACGAGATGATTATAAGCACAAAGGCAGGCTATACGATGTGGCCGGGACCTTACGGGGACAACGGAAGCCGCAAGTACCTGCTTGCAAGTCTTGACCAGAGCCTAAAGCGCATGAATCTGGATTACGTTGACATTTTTTACCACCACCGCATGGATAAGGATACTCCGCTTGAAGAAACCATGGGTGCTCTTACCCAGGCTGTTAGTAGCGGAAAGGCCTTGTATGCCGGGCTTTCAAATTATGACGGTGCAACGCTAAAAAAGGCGGCTGCAATTTTGGATGAACTAAAGGTTCCCTTTGTGATTAACCAGAACCGCTACAATATTTTTGACCGCGAGATTGAAAAGAACGGCCTTAAAAAGACGGCGGCTAAGCTTGGCAAGGGAATTATCTGCTTTAGTCCGCTTGCCCAGGGGCTTTTGACTGACCGCTACATTAACGGCATTCCGGAAGATTCCCGCATAAAGACGGACGGACGCTTTTTGAAGGAGTCAAACCTTACTAAAGAGAAGCTTCTTCAGATAAAGAGGCTGAACGACATTGCGCAAAAGAGGGGGCAGTCGCTTGCCCAGATGGCGCTTGCCTGGCTCTTGAAGGACGGTGATGTTACAAGCGTTATAATTGGGGCTTCAAAGACTTCGCAGATTTTGGACAACATTGCGGCTCTTAGGAACACAAAGTTTTCCGCGGCGGAACTTTCTGCTATAGATAGGGCTTCGGTTTAAGTGCAATTTGTTGCCGTGGCCTTTAGGGGGCACGGTGACTTTTGTTTGTGGAAGTTTTAGCCGAGGCGGCTTATCCGTGGGGATAGAATGTGCGAAGTAAGTCCATTCTGCCTGCGGTCTTGAGGGCTTCTATTACAAGGCTTTTGTTTTCCCTTTTATTGAACTGCAAGAGAGCCCTTTGCAGTTTGCGCTCTCGTGCACCGCGTGCGACGTAGACTTTTTGCAGGGAACCGTCGGCATTCTTTTTGTGGGGATTCAGTCCCGTCCAGTACATACATGTGGAAAGGCTTCCCGGCGTTGGGTAGAAATCCTGCACCTGGTCGGGGACAAAGCCTGTCTTTTTAAGATAGAGTGCAACTTCTATGGCCTCGTTAAGTCCTGCTCCCGGATGTGAACATATATAGTAGGGAACAAGGTACTGCTTTTTTCCAAGTTCCTTGTTTACGCGCGCATATTCTGAACTGAATTCTTCATATAGCGAGTGGCAGCTTTTTCTCATTAGTGCAAGGACAGAGTCGCTTACGTGTTCCGGGGCAACTTTAAGCTGGCCTGAGATGTGGTCTTTGCAAAGTTCGTAGAGGAAGGTTTTGTCTTTGTCCATCATCAGGTAGTCAAAGCGGATTCCTGAGCGGATAAAAACTTTCTTTACCCTTGGCAGAGATTTTAGTTTGCGTAGAAGTTCCACATAGTCTGTGTGGTCAACTTTTACGTTGGGGCAGGGGTTTGTGCCAAGGCAGTCACGCTTGGGGCAGGCTCCTCTTTTGGCTTGAAGTTGGCAGGCATCGTGGCGGAAGTTTGCGGTTGGGCCTCCTACGTCGTGTATGTAGCCTTTAAAGTCCGGGTCTTCCGTCATAAGTGCGGCTTCTTTTAAAAGGCTCTGGTGGCTCCTTGACTGGATTCTTCTTCCCTGATGAAAAGTTATTGCGCAAAAACTGCAAGCTCCAAAGCATCCCCTGCAACTTGTAAGGCTGAATTTTACCTCTTCCAGTGCCGGTATGCCACTCTTTCCGTTTTCCGCAGGCTTGTCGTAGATTGGGTGCCATCTTCTTGTAAAGGGAAGCTCGTAGATTGCGTCAAATTCTTTTGTTGTTAGCGGAAGGGCAGGTGGCTCTTGTACTACATAGCGGCTTTCCGCTGCTTCTATAAGCGTGTGGGCGTTTATTGCATCCGTGTTTTCTTCCTGCACAAGATAGGACCTTGCAAACAGGTCTTTGCATTCTGCCGTGTCTTTGCAGATTTCTGCGTATGGGGGAAGCATTAGGGCCGGTTTTTTCTGGGAAGCGGGGTTGTCGCTTGCGGAAGTTTCTGTTTCTGTTGCCGGGGTGGCATCTGGTGCTTGCAGTGCGGGAATGTATTGCGGCAGTTCTTCTGCTTTTCCTGTGTACCAGCAGGTTCCCCTTATTCCGCGGATTTGTCTTACAGGAATTCCTTCCCTTAGCTTTGCTGCTATTTCAAGTATTGCGTGTTCACCCATGCCGTACATGAGCAGGTCTGCCTTGGAGTCAAGAAGGATTGAGCGCTTTATTGTGTTTGACCAGTAATCGTAGTGGCTGAATCTTCTAAGCGAGGCTTCTATTCCGCCGATTAGCACAGCAACGCCCTTGTAGGCTTCGCGGATTTTTGCCGTGTACTTGATGATTGCCCTGTCCGGCCTTCTGCCTGCAATTCCTCCGTGGGAATAGGCATCTTCGGAGCGGGGCTTGTTGTTTGCGGTGTAGTTGCTTACCATGCTGTCCATGGCACCCGCGCTTACAAGAAAGGCAAGGCGGGGGCGGCCAAATTCCTTAAAGCTTTCTGCGCTTGTAAAGTCGGGCTGGGCAAGGAGCCCTACCGTGTATCCGTTTGCTTCTAGCAGCCGGCAGAGCAGGGCGGCGGCAAAAGATGCGTGGTCTACATAAGCGTCTCCGCTTACAAAAACAAAGTCAACCTCTTTTATGCCGCGCTTTTCCAAGTCCTCTTTGCAGATGGCAAGAAATTTGTTTTCCATAGACAGCTTGCTTAGACTAGCCTTGTAAGACTAGCGCGTGATGTTTACGGAAGATAGTGAAATTTCTTTTTTGTACTTTAATGGCAGGTTTGGAGCGTATGATGTCTCCGGGAAGGAAAGGCCTGAATCAAGTACGAATGTTGGGTTTGAGCCCTTTTTGTTCAAGAGCTGGACTATAAAGTTGCCGGACTTTAGCGTGTTGAGAGAAACCTTCATCGGGATTTTTCCTGATGATGCGCTGATAGAATTTCCGCCTACAGGTGAAACATTTGCGAGTGTTTTTCCAGCAGTGTCCTGAAGTGAGCAAGAGTTGATGAGGAAGTTCCAGGCGGCGCTTCCTGCGTTTGCAACGTTAAGGTCAAAGTTAAGGTCAAGGTTAAGGTCAACTCCGTCAAATGTGTCTGAGCTAAGGCTGCGTCCTGCCAAAATTGATGCGGCTACTGTTGCTGCCTTAACAGGGTTCATTCCACCGTTTACCAGGGAGCTCTTTAGGTCTCCAAGCGTGGGCAGCTGAATCTTTGGGTTTGAAACGGAAAGGCTGGGCTTAATTACAGGCACTTCAAAGCTCTTGCTGAAGGGAAGGGTAAGGTTCTGGCCTGCACCAAGGGCCTCGCTAAGGTTAAGGGATACATTGCCGTCAAATGTGAATGGAAGGGCCTTTTTGCTGCTTGAAGAAGATGCTCCCTTTGCCATGCTGATGATTTTGTCGTATGGGATCTTAAAGTTTACGCTGTTCGTCTTTGAACCCATGGCGGCAACGCTTATGCCTTTGTCCGTAACAATTTTTGCATAGGTTGAACTGTCCTGAAGCAGATTTCCTTCCAGCTTGTCGATTGTGAATGCAACCGGATATGGGTTTGTGATTGAATAGTCAACATTGAATGTAATTCCTTCCAAATCCAGGGATTTGATTCCTACTCCCTTCATGGAAAGAGAGGGTGTAGCTAAAATTCCCGAAAGAGATTCGCAGGAAAATGTTATGACCGAAAGAATTGCAGCCAAAGCTCCGCAGAAAAATACAGATTTTTTCATAAAATAAACTCCTGTTTTTACGGTTTTTTAAGACTGTCTATATTTTAATGCCTAAACATAGGAAATTTCAAGACAAATAAAGTAAAATTCGCTATACTTCTACTTGGAGTATAATTTGAAGAGAATTCTGCCTGTATTGTTTTTTATTCTTGTTTGTATGGCAACACTTGTCTATCTGGGAAGGGCAATTCCCTCTTTTAGGGCCGACGTTTCCGAGAACAAAGGCATTTACAAATCTATTCCCATGAACCGCAGCCAGTTCTTGCGCCAGACTTATAACAATTGTGCCCCCTATTCAGCAATGGCCGTTATTTCTATCCTAAGAAAAAATATTATTGATCCTGAAAAGCTTGCTTCGGAAATAAACTGGAGAATGGAAAAGAATTTGACTTTCCCACAGGGGCTAGTGAACCTTTTGCATAATTATGATGTGGAAACCAAGGAATATGCAATGTCCCGTTATTCCAACGAGGAAAAAATCAACTGGCTAAAGAATATGGCAGACAACAATACGCCTGTGGTTCTTTTGGTAAAGCAGCATAATATACTTCATTTTATAACCTTGCTTGGCTATGATTCCCACGGCTTTATGTTCTATGACTCTATGCAGGAGCGCCGGGGTGAAAATTCCGAGATGACAAAAGTTGACCATCCCGAATATGAAGGTAACCGCTATTATTCAGCAGAAGAATTTCTTCCCATGTGGAATGAAGGGCATGTAGGCATTTTCTTTAAGAACTGGGCTGTCGTCTGTTATTAAGCCTGTTACTAAGTTTGCTAAAAGATAAATAAAAGGAGATTTTTTATGGAATTTAATTCATTTGAAAGGACAGGAAGCAAGAGCACTGCACCTGTAGCGCGTGAGGCTGTAAACCGCAAGATTGCCCGCGAGTCTGCCGCAGAAGGAATGGTTCTTTTGCAGAATGACGGTGTCCTGCCACTTTCAAAAGATGAAAGCATAGCAATATTTGGCAGCGGAGCCAATCACACAATAAAAGGTGGAACTGGTTCCGGGGAAGTGAATGAGCGCGAGTGTGTAACCATACTTGAAGGTTTGCGCAATGCCGGTCTTAAAATAGAAAATGAGGACTGGCTAAAGGAATATGATGATTCATACCAAAAAGCCCGCCTTGAATGGAAGGACCGCATAATCGAAAGGTGCCACGGAAATACGGAATCTGTGGATTTTTTTGTTGCCCATGCAGAAAATCCTTTTAGGGCTCCAAAGGGCAGGGCAATTACAAAGCAGGACCTTGGAAAGGCAGACGTTGCAATTTATGTCGTAAGCAGGATTGCCGGTGAGGGAAGCGACCGTAAGGAAGAAAAAGGCGACTACTATCTTAGCGATTCTGAAGAGCTTGAACTAAAGACACTTTCCTCCCTTGCAAAAAAGCTCGTCGTCCTTATAAATACCGGTGCCCAGATAGACATGGGCTTTATTCATTCCCTGCCGAACCTTTCTGCCATTGTGGACGTAAAGCAGCCTGGCATGGAGGGTGGCAATGCCGTTGCAGACCTTCTTACCGGAAAAGTTACCCCCAGCGGAAAGCTTACTGCAACCTGGGCAAAGAAATACTCTGATTTTCCCGGAGCCGCAAATTTTAGCTATAAAAACGGAAACCTTCAGAAGGAATACTATAATGAAGGAATTTTTGTTGGCTACAGATATTTTGACGCATTTGGCATTGATGTTGACTACCCGTTTGGCTTTGGACTTTCCTATACGGATTTTTCTATTAAATTCCTTTCTGTTGAATCCGGTAAAAGTGTCCGCATAAAATTTTCCGTTACAAACACAGGTTCAAAATTTGCAGGAAAAGAAGTTGTTCAGCTTTACGCTTCTTGTCCACAGACAGCACTTATAAAGGAAGAAAAAAGGCTGGTTGCCTTTGCTAAGACCCGCATTCTTAATCCCGGCCAAAGCGAGGAAGTTGAACTTTGCTTTGAAACAAAAGACATTGCTTCTTTTGACGAGCAGAAGGGAGAATGGGTTCTGGAAAAAGGTCTCTATGCCTTGTCCTGTGGAAATAGCAGTGCGGATGCAAAGTTGTGTACTGTCCTAAAAGTTGAAAATGACTTTGTGGTGGAAAAAGTAAACCATGTTTGCCCGCTAAAGGAAGAACTAAAATCTCTTGAACCCAATAAGGATTTGTTAAAAAAGGCGGAAGAGGCATGGCAGGCAAAAGCTAAGGAACTTGGCCTGACACCTGTGGAATTTGTGCCCAGCGTAGAAGAAAAGAAGCCCTATGCAGAAGATGAAAAAGATGCGCTTGCAAAGAAAATGGCGGCTACTCTAAATCGTGAGCAGCTGATTACCTTTGTGCACGGTGTCTTTAACAAGGCAAAGGGGGCTACTGTAGGCGATGCTGGAAAGCGTGTTCCCGGTACGGCAGGCGAGACAACCGATGAATTGGTGGACTTGGGAATTCCTCCTGTAATAATGGCTGACGGTCCTGCGGGTGTGCGTATTGTACAGAAGTACGAGGTGGACAGGGCGACTGGAAAGCCATATTTTGACGGCCTTACCCAGTCAATGGCTCAGGGCTTTTTTGCCATGGACCACCACAGGCAGAATGTGGACGTTTACTGGCAGTTCTGCACGGCATTCCCAATCGGCTCCCTTCTTGCGCAGACATGGGACAAAGACCTGATTGCAAATGTGGGAAAAGCTGTTGCCGTAGAAATGGAAGAATTCCATGTTTCATGGTGGCTTGCTCCCGGAATGAACATACAGCGTAACCCCCTCTGTGGACGCAACTTTGAATACTTCTCCGAAGACCCCCTTGTAAGCGGAATTTGTGCATCTGCAATGACGGATGGTGTTCAGTGCGGAAACGGAACTGGCACTACAATCAAGCACTTTGCATGCAACAACCTGGAAGACAACCGCAAGGGTTCAGATTCAGTCTTGAGCGAGCGTGCATTGCGCGAAATTTATTTGCGTGGCTTTGAAATTGCAATAAAGAAGTCTCAGCCAATGGGATTGATGACTTCCTATAATCTTGTTAACGGAGTTCATTCTGCAAACAGCTATGATCTTTGCACACAGGTTGCCCGCAATGAATGGGGCTACAAAGGCATGATAATGACCGACTGGACTACGACGGATTCACTCGGCGGCAGTGAAGCCTGGATGTGTCCAAAGGTTGGCAATGATTTGATAATGCCGGGTGCCCGTTCTGATGAGGAAAGCATGGCGGCTGCATTGGCGGAAGGAAAGCTTACCGATGACGACTTGCGTTCATGTGCGGAAAGACTTATCAATGTAATTTTGCGCACCAATGCCTTTAAGAATTCCGTTCCATACAGAACAAGGTTCGGTTTTTAGAAAAAGCTTAGTGCAAGTTTTTTTATAGCATAGGCCACTCCGCTTTTGTCGCAGTCTTTTGTTACAAAGTGGGCGGCCTTTTTTGCTTCCTCGCAGGCATTTCCCATGGCAACAGAAGTAAATCCTGGAACAGTTAGCATGGGAATGTCGTTGCCACTGTCTCCAATCACCATGATTTCTTCATTCTTTAGCCCGATGATTTTTGCAATCTTTAAAAGCCCCTTGCCTTTGTCTGCTTCTATGGCAGTAACCTCTATGTAGTTGCCGTAGGGAATAACCTTTAGATTCCGGGGCTTTAGTTCTTCTATGATTTTTTCCCTTGCCTCATCGTCATTTGCAATAAGTGCTATTTCCTGGGCATTGTTGGTCTTTGCAAATTCATGAATGTCTTCTACTTCCATGCATGTTGCGGAGATGTAGTTTTCCAGAACCGTGCCCTTGAACTTTAGAAGCCTCTGCTTGTAGACTTGGGGATTTTCGTAGGCATAATTTTCCGTAAAGAATTCAACTGGTGTTTGGGTGCGCTTGGAAAGTTCCATTACAAAATCTATGTCTTCCCTGCTTAGCGTAACCTGGCTTTTGCATTCAGGCAAATCTCTGCCGTTACAGTCGCTTACTACGGCTCCGTTCATGCTTACGACAAAGCGGGGCTTTAGCGCCAAAAATACATCCTTTGGAATTCCGTAAAAGGGGCGGCCTGTTACCGGTACAAATTCTATTCCCCGCTTGATAGCCTTTCCTATAATACGCAAATTCTTTTTGGAGACTTCCTTTTTTCTGTTCAAGAGGGTGTCGTCCAAATCCAAGGCAATTAGCTTTACTTTTGCTTTTGCAGTATTCTTGTTCATGGATGGGATTATAATGAACTTGTTTACTTCTTGCAATTTTATAGACAATGCATAATACTTTTTTACCATGAATGAATTTTCAAGATTGCAGATGACTATAGGAAAAGAAGGCTTGGAAAAGCTTGGCAAGTCCCGGGTTGCCGTCTTTGGCGTTGGCGGAGTTGGCGGCTACGTGGCAGAAGCCTTGGTCCGCAGCGCCATAGGTGCAATTGATTTGATAGACAATGACACCGTTAGCCTTAGCAACTTGAACAGGCAGATTATAGCCCTTCACAGCACGATTGGAAAATACAAGGTGGATGTTGCCAAGGAGCGCTTTTTGGACATAAATCCAGAATGCAAGATAAATGCCATCCGCTGCTTTTTTACAAGCGAAACTTCCTCCCAGTTTGATTTTTCAAGCTACGATTATGTTGTGGACTGCATAGACACCGTTAGCGGAAAGATTCAGATTGTAATGCAGGCAAAGCAAGCGGGGGTGCCCGTAATTTGCAGCATGGGTGCCGGCAACAAGATGAATCCTGCTCTTTTTGAAGTGGCGGACATTTACCAGACCAGCGTTTGTCCTTTGGCCAGGGTGATGCGCCGTGAGCTAAAAGAGCGTGGCGTTGAAAAGCTTAAGGTTGTTTATTCAAAGGAAAAACCCATTCAGCCACAGTATACCGAAGATGAATTGCAGCAGATGATGGTGGCAGGTGCAAAAAGGGCTCCGGGAAGCAATGCGTTTGTTCCTGCAACTGCCGGTTTGTTGATTGCGTCGGAAGTAGTAAAAGATTTGTTGCTCAAGGCCTGAGGCCGGATTGGAAGGGCGCAAGTTGCCGTAGGCAATGGAGGCGAAAGCCGGAACCCTGGAAAGCCGTTCCACGATGAATGCCTGTTCTTGAAAAAGATGATTGCAAAAGATAAAACTGCCGTCCAGAAAAATATTTTTTCTATAACTATTGCATATATTGGAAATATAAACTAAACTAACTTACTTTAGAAATACCATATTTGTACAAGGATAGGGTAAAGCCGATGCAAAATTCCTTTTACATTAGCCGTCAGGAAGAAACGGAGTCAAATGCGCGTTCTTATCCGCGCAAGTTTCCATTCGCTCTTGCCAAAGCGCAGGGCTCTTGGGTTGAAGATGTGGAAGGCAACCGCTACCTTGATTTTTTATGCGGTGCGGGTACCCTTGCTTTAGGGCACAATGATGCAGAAGTGAATGCTGCCATGGTTGAGCTTATAACCTCAAATGCGCCGCTTCACACCCTTGACTTGACAACTCCAACAAAAGACACATTCGTAGAGACTCTTCAGAATCTTTTGCCAGGTAATCTTAAGAACAACGCAAAGATTCAGTTTTGCAGCCCGGCCGGAAGCGATGCAGTTGATGCCGCAATAAAGCTTTGCAAAACTGCAACTGGACGCGGTACAATTGCTGCTTTTAGCGGCGGCTACCACGGCATGGGTCACGGTGCTTTGTCTGTAACAGGAAACCTTGGTGCAAAGGGCAAGATTCAGAACCTTATGGGCGGAGTTCAGTTTTTTCCCTATCCATATTCATACAGGTGTCCCTTTGGCTTGGGCGGAGATGCCGGTACAAAGGCTGCATGTGCTTATTTTGAGCGCTTGCTTAAAGACCCCGAAAGCGGAGTTCCTCTTCCTGCAGCCGTAATCATAGAGCCTATTCAGGGTGAGGGCGGTGTAATTCCGGCACCTGTTGAATTTTTGCAGACCGTGCGCCGTGTAACAAAAGAGCTTGGCATTCCCCTTATTGTAGATGAAATTCAGTGCGGTATGGGAAGAAGCGGAAAACTTTTTGCTTTTGAATGGGCAGACATTGTTCCCGATGTTATTCTTATAAGCAAGGCTATTGGCGGAAGTCAGCCACTTTCCCTTGTTGTTTATAACAAAGACTTGGACAAATGGCAGCCGGGAGCACACGCTGGAACTTTCCGCGGTAACCAGCTTGCAATGAAGGCCGGAACCGTTACCCTTAACAGAATCAGCAAGGCCGAATTCCTTGCAGACGTAAAGCGCAAGGGTGACTATCTCTTTTCTAAACTGGAAGAATTAAAGCAGCAGGTTAGCATTATTGGTGATGTTCGTGGCAAAGGCCTTATGCTTGGCATAGAAATTGTTGATCCCCACGGTAAAAAGGATAGCCTTGGTGCTCTTCCTGCATCCGGGGAAATTTGTGCCCAGGTTCAGAGGGAATGTTTTGCAAACCGCCTTATTATGGAAAAAGGCGGCAGGAATGGTGCCGTAATGCGCTGCCTCTGTGCCCTTAACGTAAGCGATGAAGACCTGGACAAAATGATTTCTATTTTTAGTGCGGCTGTTAAGAAAATTGATGCCCAGGTAAAGAAAAACTAATTCAAGGCTAGCATTACTCTTTGTGCGGAGGAACTCATGGGATGTTTGCTTTCCCCAGAATCTTCGGATTTGGATTTATACAGGGAGACTGTTTTAAAGACAGCTGATGCAATTATCGCTTCCATAAAGGATGGAAAGGCCTATGCTGGTCCAGAACCCAGGGCATTGAACAAAATAATTTCGTCCTACGAGATTCTTCCCCAGCATGGAAGTGGCTTTGATTCTGTACTGGCAGACTTAAAGAAAGACGTGCTGCCCAATTTTTTGCGCACTTTTTCTACGGAATACATGGCCCACCTGCACAGCGCAGCCCTTCTTGAATCCCTTGCCGCTGAACTGATAATTTCTTCCTTTAACCAGAGCATGGACAGCTGGGACCAGTCGCCTGTTGCAACCGAAGTTGAAGAAGCCGTTACAAAATTCCTTGCCTCTCTTTATGGCCTTGCAGACGGAGCTTTTACAAGTGGCGGTTCACAGTCAAATTTGACAGGAATCCTTTTGGCCCGCGACTGGTACTGCAAAAGCGTCCTGAATCACGATGTGCAGAAGTTGGGGCTTCCCCAAAGCTATTCAAAGCTAAGGCTTTACACAAATGCAGTCTCCCACTTTTCTATGGAAAAATCTTGCCATCTTTTGGGGCTGGGCTATAACAGCGTAGTAAAAGTTCCTGTTACTAAGAATCAGAAGATGGATTTGGACGAGCTTGAAAGGCTGATTCAAAAAGACAAAAGCCAAGGAAATCTTCCTTTCTGCGTGGTTGCAACAATCGGAACAACGGACTTTGGTTCAATCGATGAAGTTGAAAAAATCAAGGAGATAACGGACCTCTACAATATGTGGCTCCATGCCGATGCCTGCTACGGAAGCGCTTTGGTTCTTTCTTCTAAATACAAGGAGCGCATGGGAAATCTTGGGCTTTGCGATTCACTTTCCGTGGACTTCCATAAGATGTTCCTTTTGCCAATAAGCTGTTCCTGCATTCTGCTAAGGGATCCTTCAGATTTTGCCCCTCTTGAATACCATGCAGACTATCTTAACCGCGAAGAGGACGAGGCAGACGGCTTTACAAACCTTGTGGACAAGTCGCTCCAGACTACAAGACGTGCCGACGCTTTAAAAGTGTGGGTTTCCTTTAGAACAAGGGGAGCTGACGGTTTTGAGACAATCATCAATACGCTTGTGGAAAACGCGGCCTACACTTACGAAAAACTGAACGACGCATCATCTTGCAACTCAGGTTTTTGCTTTGAAAGTGGCCCCAAGCCTCAGATAAGCTCTGTGGTGTTCAGGGTAAAAAAGCAGGACGGAAGCTTTACTCCGCAAGGGGAAGATGAACTTAACAAAAAAATACGCCGCCATCTTTTGCAGGACGAAGGAATTGTTATTGGGCAGACTGTTTACGATGAGCGCGTTTTCCTAAAATTTACGCTTTTAAATCCAAACGTAACGCATAAAAACTTGGACGGCATACTGGACACAATTTTAAAAAGCGCAAGCACTTATGGCCAACTTTAACCTTGCCCTCCTTTTAAAGCAACAAAAGGAATTCACTTTTGCGCAAAAGATAAGCTATGTTTGGCAGTTGAGCCTTCCGGGAATCTTTGCGCAAATTTCTTCTATAATAATGCAGTACATCGATGCCGCAATGGTGGGCAGGCTTGGTTCAAATGCTCCGGCAGCAATCGGGCTTGTTGCGTCTTCCACATGGGTGCTGGGCGGCCTAACAAGTGCAATGTGCACAGGCTACACTGTTCAAGTGGCACACGCTGTTGGGGCTGGAAACAAGAACTTGGCCAAGCATATTTTGTGCAGTTCAATCTTTATAGGCCTTATTTTTTCTTTGGCACTGGCATTGCTTGGTCTTGCAATAAGTTTTCCGCTTCCTCTCTGGCTGGGTGCTTCCAAAGAGCTTTGTGGCGACGCTTCCTTTTACTTTTTGATTTTTGCCCTTTCAACACCGCTTTACATGCTTGTCTACCTGATGAGCGGAATGCTTCAGTGCAGCGGTAACATGAAGGTTCCCGGTTTTATGAATGTGCTGATGTGCATTCTGGACGTGGTCTTTAACGCACTTTTTATTTTTGGAATGAATCTTGGCGTAAAGGGAGCGGCTTTGGGGTCTGCTGCTTCTGCTTTGGTAACGGCTGTCCTTATTTTTTATTTTACGCTTTACAAGTCAGATTATCTGAATCTTAGGGGCTTTAGGGATAGCAATGTTTTTGACCTGCCTCTCTGCAAAAGTGCTGTAAGAATTGCAATGCCTGTTGCGGTAGAAAAAGTTGCCTTTACCGGAGCACTTGTTGCCGTAACAAAAATAATAGCTCCACTTGGGGCAGTTGCACTTGCTTCCAATTCCTTTGCGGTAACGGCGGAATCACTTTGCTACATGCCTGGTTACGGAATAGGGGAGGCTGCTACCACTTTAACCGGGCAGGCTACTGGTGGCAAAAGAAAGGACTTGGTCAGAAGCTTTTCCTGGATGACGGTTTTGTTCGGAATGATTGTAATGGCGGTTATGGGCGTAATAATGTACTTTATTTGTCCAGCGGTATTCTCTTTGCTTACCCCAATAAAAGAAGTGCAGGCTCTTTCTGCAAAGGTTTTACGTGCGGAACTTTTTGCAGAACCGCTTTACGGGGCATCCATAGTCTGTAGCGGTGCCTTGCGGGGTATGGGAGACACTCTTGTTCCCGGCATAATGAATCTCTTTAGCGTGTGGGTTGTCCGCCTAAGCCTTTCCTTCCTGCTAATATCCAACTTGGGTCTTACAGGCATTTGGATAGCAATGGCCGTAGAACTCTGCTTCCGTGGCCTCATCTTCCTAACCCGCCTCTTGGTAATGACCAGAAAGTAGGTGAGTGGTAAATCACTTCTCCACTCGACTAAATCCAAAATTTGATTATACTTAATTCATGCGTAAAAACATTTTCTTTTTGATTCTTACTTTTACCCTTTTGCTGGCACAGGCACTTTTTTGCCAAGAAAAAACGCCTTCAAAAGCCACACCCCAAATTTCTGTAGAAAAAATAGGAACTTACCCTTGCGGCCGCCAGCCCAAGCAGGTGCTTTTTTCTCCGGACGGAAAATTTATTGTCATGCCCCTTTTGGAAGACAACGGATTTGATATTTTTAGCGTGGAAGAAAAAAAAGTTGTAAAAAGAATAAATCCCCCGAATGCAAAAAAAGAAGGTTTTGCCGAAGGACTTTTTATTCCTGCAAAGAATGCCTTTTTTGTTTCGCAGATGACTACCGGAAACATTTATGAGTATTCATACCCCGGCTTTGAATTCCGCAGGACGGTTTATACCCATGGCAACTGGTCAAAGTTCATTGCCTGGTGCCCGGAAAAAAATATGGTCGCTGTTTCCAACTGGATTTCCAACGACATTTCTCTTTTGGACTATGATTCAGGAAAGCTTCTGGGCAAGCTAAAGACTGGCGCTGCACCAAGGGGCATGGTCTTTTTGGACGGAGGAAAAAATCTTCTGAGCCTTTCCTTTGATTCTGGTGTTATAGAAAAATTTGAAGTTGATTCATTCAAAAGAATTGATTCAATAAAGATACCCAAGGCATGCATGAGGCACGTGATTCTTTCTAAGGATTCAAAGTATGCCTTTATTAGCGACATGTACAACTGCAAGGTTTACAAGCTGGAGCTTGCGGCCTTTAAGATTGTGTCATCGGTAAAGATTTACATCAACCCCAACACCATAGACATGTTCACTTCCGGGGGACATTCGTTTATCTTTGCTTCCACCCGCGGCCCAAACAACCCAAAGGACTACACAAAGCGCAGCCCTTCAAACGGAAAGATTCACATAATAGACGCAGACACAATGTCGATTTTAAAAACATTCTACGGCGGAAACCAGCCCACAGGCCTTGACGTAAGCCCAGACGGTTCGCTGCTTTGCTTTTCCAATTTTCAGGATGCAAACATAGAGCTATACAAAATAACCTGTGAGTAAAAATAAGAGATAACGCAATGGAGAATATGATGAAAAAGATAATGCCAACAGCTGTACTTGCCACCATCTGCCTTTGTGCGGCCAGCCTTTTTTTTACTGGTTGTAAAAAAGACCAGTCGCTTAACGAGCGGAGCATGTATTTTTGGAAGAGCAGTTTAAAGCTAGACCAGGAAGAAAAGTCTTTCGTAAAAAAACACAATGTAAAAAAAATCTATGCCAAGTTTTTTGATGTTGTTGAATCAAACAGCGGCAAAATAGATGAATACGGGCTGTCCCCAATTGCAACTCTCAAGTTTGAGGAAGAACTTCCAAGCGGCGTGCAGATTGTTCCGGTTGTATTCATAAGCGAAAGTTGTCTGGATGGCAACAGCAAATACTATTTTAAATTTGAATTGCCAAAGCTTCTTTCCTACCGCGTGCTCCAGATGTGCGAAACCCATGACATTCCGGTAAAAGAAGTGCAGATAGACTTTGACTGGACGGAAACAAACCGCGAAGACTATTATGAAATGCTTGAAGAATTGCGCAAACTCCTTGCGGAAAAAAATGTAGCGCTTTCCGTTACGGTACGCCTCCACCAGCTAAGGATGGAAGAGCCGCCCTGTGACAGCGGGGTTCTGATGCTTTACAACACCGGCAACTTTAGGGACATCAACTGCAAGAATTCAATTCTTTCCTGTGAAGATGCAAGCCCTTATATTAAGAATCTTTCGTCTTACAAACTGCCGCTCAGACTTGCTTTTCCAAACTTCAGCTGGTACCTCTGCTTTAAGGGTAATGAATTTGCCGCCATTTCCTACAATGTGGACACCAGTGACAAAAAATCATTTAAGGACAAGGGAGACGGAAGTTTTTCCGTGCTGCAGGAAATCTATCTTAAAAACTGTTCGCTTACGGAAGGAGATACAGTCCGCTACGTAAAAGCTGATTTTGAAGAAATTTCAAAGGTTTTGGAAGAAATAAAACAGGTGAACAAAGACCTTGCCAGCAACAACATTCTATTTGACTTGAACAGCCGTAACCTTAAGAACCTTGGGGGGAGTGAATATGAAAAGATTTTTAACTAGTGCTATTTTTGCAACGGCCATGGCATTTTCCTTTGCATGTGGCCCATATTGGATGACTCCTGTAGACTTAAAGTCCCTCTACAACGTAACCCCTAGCTGCAACAATAAAGTTAATTTCTATACCAGCGTATATTGGACAAACTATAACGAGATTGGTGCTACGGAAAGCGACCTTAACAAGCTGATTGCGGAAGGTTCCCAGGCAATAGAAACCAGCGTTAACCCGATTGCAAAAGCTTTGCGCCAGGGCGGGAACAAAGAAGACATCGAGTACTTCAAGATTCTATGCGATTACTATGCCAAGGGCTGCGTAGACACCAAAAAGATGCAGGAATACGGTGACTGGTATTACCCCACAAAAGAGGAATACAAGAACTGGGGCGTGGTAAAGTCCAAGCTGCTAAAGAAAATAGAAGAGTATGACGGTGAAAGGCTTGCAGACCGCTATGCCTATACCGCAATGAAGATTTACTTTGACCACATGGATTTGGACGGCGCAAACAATTACATCAATACTCATAAAAAGGAAATGGAAAGCCTTAAGGAATCGCCTCTTTACGACATGTGCAGAAGCCTTTACGCAGGAATCCTTTACCGCACGGGTCTTGAGGCAAAAAAAGCGGCAGAAATCTATGCGGAAATAGGTGACATTGAAAGCCTTGAGTATATGGGGGCCTTTGGTGACGAGGTTTATGACCAATTGTATTTTATATGGGAAGACAACAAAAATTCCCCCTTGCTGCCATATCTTTTGGAAAGGGCTGTGTCGCGCCCTTCTTCTACGGACAAGGCACTCTGCGACTTTGCAAATTCAGTGGCCAATGATGCCGACTGCAAAAACCAGCAGATGTGGAAGTGTGCCGCCGCCGCAATACATTCAAACCCGCTTTCAAAAGCCTACGATGTGTCTGCCGCGTTAAAAGAGATTAAGGAAGCAAAAGACCTAAAGGGAAATGCCCAGTCCAACCAGACAACCCGCGTGCTTACTTTCTACATCAAGAGCCTTACCCAGAAGGAATGGTCTAACGACTTTGCAAACTATGCCTTGGGTGAATACAACTGGATTGCTGGTCTTGGAGAAAAGGGCAACAATGCTCTTGCAACCATTACCCTGGAAGCTATAATTCCCCTTCTTGAGCGCTGCGGAAAAAAGAATGTGGCAGGCCTGCTTTCTATGCGCATAAATCCCTACGAGCCATACTATGTTTTGGATTCCAAGCTGAATTTTTATTCCAACAGGTATGTGGAAATAATGGATGCGGATGCAACGGAGAAAATGTTCCAAAAACCATCTTCCCCGGACAAATTTGTTGAATGGGTTTATTCAAGCCTTGAATCCTCTGTTGCGGAGAAGCAGACGGAAATTACAGAATACATAGGAACAAAATATCTTCGCGAAGGAAATTTCTCCAGGGCGGAAGAGTTTTTGTCCAAGCTGGATGATTCTTTCTGCTACGAAAACCGCGTTTATACTGTTCCAAGATGGTTCAGGGAAGAAAACATAATCAACTCCTATAATAATTTGAATGAATGGACTGACAATGACTATTCTTCTGCCCTTACCGCTGAGCAAAAAAATACCCTTGAAGAGTGGAGTAAGGTTAAGAATAAAAAGCTCCAGTATTGCAAGGACATCCAGACTCTCATAAAAGCATACGAGGCGGAAAATCTTTCTTCTTCCGACGGAAAATATGAGCTTGCCTATAGAATTGCCGTGCTTTTTGACCAGGCTTCACATTCAGGCTACTGCTGGTACCTGCGTCAGTATAGCCGTGGAAGCTGGAGGTTGCCGCCGCCAGAAAAAGAAGCTAAATGGCAGGGTGAAGAGGGCGGAGACCTTAGCCTTTTTTACAGGAGACCCTTCTATTTTGAGAATGAGGCAAAGAAATACTTGGCTTTGGCATCAGAAAGCCCGGATCAGGAGCTAAGCTACAAGGCCAAGTATGCGCTTTTGTTCCTAAGCTATGACGACGGCGACAGCAAGAAGATTGCACCAGCGCTCAGGACTGAATTGTACGAGGCTCAGCAGCAGGGATTGCTTTCTGGTGAGATGGCCCGCTGCGATTTGCTTGCTGACTACACGGCAAACAGTTGGTATTAGCCTTTAATTGTTGATTTTTGCCAATGCTCTCTTAAATTCAAATAAAATATTCCGATATATAGAAGGAACAGAGTAGTTTTTTTTGAAAAAATGGGGCATAATATGAGTATGGATGTAAATAATAGTGAAGATTTTGGCGCAAAATTCTTAGCCGCTCTCAAAGAAAAGGAAGCTTGGTTAAATTCAACGCTGCTTCCAAAGATTCATGATGATTATAGGCTTCACTTGACTTGTCTTAACAATTTGGTAGAGGCGCTTACAAAGAAATCCCTCATAACTCCAGACCCCTACCAGAAAGACAAGAAAATTACGCAAATTCAAAAACCGGAAGAGTCCTCTTTTACCGATAATGAACGCCCTGTTAAGCTTGGGTTGCGTATCTGTGACTACCAGAGCATGATTGACTATGTCTGCAATTACATGAAGTTCAACACCGACCAGCTGAATTTGGACAAGGTTCAGCGTCTTATGGATTTGAACGGAACCTTCCAGTGGGCAAATTTGACTGCAAATTCCCCAAAAATGAACACCCAGGCATTGGCTGTTTGCATTGGAACCCTAAAGACAGGTGCCCAGCAGCTGCAGATTGCAATGATTAACGATAGTGTTCACAAGACCATAGAGGCTATGGCAGAAATTTCCTCTGGACTTAGGCAGACGGCAGACTTTATTCGTGAACGCTACAAGGGTGAAGTTAGAAAGAATGTCATTGCAAGCGACAAATTTGATGTTTCCAAGAAGGTTAACCCAACAACTTATCTTTCTGAAATAAAGCGCCTCTTCCCTTCCGTTATGGAAAAGCGTCCATTCTCCAATGAATTGATAGAAGAAATCATTCAGGAGGATATAGGCGAAAATAAGGTTGCCATTCAGAAAAAGACCCTGGATAAGCTTCGCATAGAAGAAACAAAGGTTGTTGCAAAAGAGACCGGCCCCAATACCCATGAAGTTCTTATGGAAGCAATCCGTAACCTTGGCACTACTTCCGAGCAGTACGAGCAGGTTCTGATGAAGATTGTTTCTAACAACAAGGTTCTTCAGGGCGGGCGCAATAGCTTGAAGGACAAGGTTATCCGCTTTATCCGCAAGATTTTTGGCCTTCCTGAGCAGCAGATTGACTATTCAATCGTAACAACAGATGCCGCAACACACGCAAAGAAGCACGAAAGCTTGAATTATACCGAATTTGTAAGCAACTTGGCAAAGCGCAACAAGTTCTACTCTGGTATTGCAGTCAAGAATTCAATAGCATACAATCAGATTTCTTCCCAGGACGAAAAGAAGGCTTTGGCATGGCTTAATAAGCAGATGACGGAAAACAGCCGTATTCAGGTTGTGCTTGCGGGGCTTGACGCTTTCTTTAAGTCTTCCGTATCCGTTTTGGACAGGCCAAAAATCAAGGGAATTACGATGGAACTTACTTCTTTAAAGAACATACTCGTAAAAACCAACCAGTTGCGTGCGGAGTATGTTGCATATATAGAAGAAAAGGAACAGATGAGGAAATTAGGAATTACTGAATGAAAAATAAACGCATTTTTTCTTTGGTCACTTGTTTATGCCTTGCTATTCCGGCAGTTTTTGCGCAGTTTAATTTTAATCTTCCAAAAACAAAGGATACAGCTCCAATTCCGTCTTTGCAGCGGGTTCTTACCATTCAGGATATGGTGCATGAATATGACCTAAATCCTTATACTGCAAGCTATAATTCGGAAGCCCAGCTTTTTACGGCCTTGTATGAAGGGCTTTTTTCCTACGATCCAATAACACTTGATCCTGTAAATGCAATCTGCGAAACATACAAAATCTCACGCAACAAAATGCGCTGGACCTTTACTTTGCGCAAGGGACTAAAATTCAGCGATGGAAGCCCACTGAATGCCTCTGCAATCCGCAACTCTTGGCTTAGCCTGCTTGCCACAAAGAACGCTCCCTTTGCATCTCTTATTGACTGCATCGAAGGTGCAGAAGCATACCGTACAGGAAAAGGCTCTGCAGATGATGTACGCATAATTGTCCGCGACGAAGAGACTCTTGTTGTTCACCTTACCGAGCCAACAGAACACTTTCCCCGCATTCTTTGCCACCATGCATTTTCTGCCGTAAGCAAAAAGAAGAATGTCTTTTCCGGACCTTTTGTAATCAGCTCATACAGCAACGGAGAGCTTAAGATGGTAAAGAACATGAACTACCGCGACGCTGCGGCTGTTCAGCTTCCTGGAATTACGATACGCCAGGGGGACGATGCAAAGGAAAATGCCCATCTTTTTAATACCGGGGAGGCAGACTGGGTTACCGGAGACGTTGAAGTAGAAAAGATTCTTAACAAGGATTCAATCAATATAGCCGGTGAATTTGGCACTACATTCCTCTTTTTTAAGCAGTCCAAGAAAATCTGGAACATTCAGGAATTCCGCACTGCGCTTTTGGAAGCCGTACCCTATGACGAGTTAAGAAAGGACTATGCGGTAAAGGCAAACTCTTTGGTCTATCCACTTTCCGGTTATCCCTCTGTTATAGGCTGGGATGATTACGACCCGGAAGATGCCCTTGAGCTTATGAATATTGCCCGCAAAAAAGTAGGCCTTTCTTCTTCGGACATTTTAAAAATCAACTTCAGCATAATGGATTTGGATTATATGAAAAGCTGGGCTGAAGTTCTAAAGAAGGCTTGGGCGCCTCTTGGAGTAGAGCTGGTTGTAAGCGTTGACGGCAACTTTACTACTTATGTTAACAAGATAAAAAATTCTCCGGCAGACTTGTTCATGTATTCATGGATTGGGGACTTTGCAGACCCTACAACCTTCCTGGAGCTTTTTAGGAGCAATTCCACGCTGAATGTTTCTGGTTATAAAAACAGCCGTTACGATGAGCTTTTAAAGCAGGCCGCCGGTACTGCAAAGCAAAAAGACCGTTTTGCCATTCTTGCAGAAGCAGAGCAGGTTATACTTGATGATGCAGAAATAATTCCAATATCACATCCGGTTTGCATGCATGTTATCAACACGAATGTGATTGGCGGTTGGAAGAGCAATGCCTTAGACATTCACCCTTTTAAATATCTTTACATTAAGGCGGAAGAAACTGATGTTCCTAATCTTGTTTCTTATCCTTTGCAGCTGTTGCCTGAGCAAGGACGTCTTCCAAGTTCACGCTTATAAAACCTGAACGGCCAGTCTTGTAAAAGATGGTTTGTTCCCATGCAACATATAAATAGTTTCCGGCAATTGCAACTTCTCCATAGTTGTAGCCAGCCGGCATTAACGGTAGTCTGAACGCAACAGTCTGCGAGTCGGCTGCCGTTTTTTTTATGTAAGTTGTTCCGTCCGCAAAAACACAGGCAACGTAGCCTGCAAGGGGGGCCTCTATTCCGTGAGCACTAACAGGAGATGCTCCGTTTCCGCTCTGGTAGTAGCTTAGCGGTGTTGTTCCAGATTCATCACGCCAGATAAGATAGAATGGGAATTCGCTGGGGATTGGGGAAAGCAGTTCCTTTACTTTTTCCGGGGCAGAATTGTATAGCTTTGGCAGAATAAGCTTTTTGTACTCGTCTTCGCTTGAAGGCTTAAAGAGCAGCATGTCTTCCGTGTTTAGCGCAGGAGAAAGTTCAGAAAGCTGAACGTAGGGTTCCCATGTAAAGTATGAGAATTCAAATCGGTTTGCATCAGGCTTTCTTTTTGCAGAGCAGGCCCATGTCTTTCCGTTCCACACGTAGCCTGTTACCTGATCCTCTCTTGCCAGATGAAGGTTTTCGTAGGACACAAGCGGAAAGAAAAGCTTTGCAGATGGATTGAATTCCACCAGGAAGGGCCTGTGGGTTGGCTTTTGGGCTGGTTCTGCTGTTTGCGAAAAGGGTTCCTGTAGCTGGTTAAAAAATGTGCTTTTGTAAAGATAGAAAATGGGAACGCCCTTGCTAAAGACCAGAGAGTCTGCGGTTTCGCTTGTAAAAATGGAAATGTCGCTAAAAAATTCTATTCCGTCTTTTTTTAGGGCAAGTATGCCTCCGTGGTTTACAAGAGCGTAAGCCTGGTAGGCAGATGCTTCACCTTCCATGGAGGGCACGCTACCCGCAGAAGAAATGCGGACTGCTTCTGTCCAAGGCTTTTCCGGTACGGCTGGGGCTTTTTGCGGAAGGTCACATTTTTCAAATCCGTTCTGGGTAAAATAGTACCAGGTGTGGCTTTTTTGAACGGAGCGCAGTTCCATAAGGCTGCTGTCTTTTTGCTCGCTCTTCTTTTTAGAGCAGGAGACAGATGAGAAAACAAGTATTGTCAGGCCTAAAAATATAGGGAATCTGTAAGTTACGGCTTTAATATCAATAATTTTCATTGCATTACTATATATTAGATTTCGGCTTTATTCCACCGTAACATTACCTAAGCCTTATGTCGCTTTTTTTGAACTTGCCGGAAGAAATTGCCTTCATAATCCGCTCCTTGTCCAAAAGCCAGGGATCTGCTGACTTTTCAAGACATGTTTGTTCAAACTTTTGCCAGTTAAAGCGCGTAAGGAATTCCTGTACGTCTGTTGCGTTTCCAGAGCATGTTCCCAGATAGAGTGAATACAGGACGGAAGCCGCAAATCCGTTTTGAAAGGAAAGCTCCGTGTTAAGTGGAAAAATTGCCCCCGTAGGACGCGGTATGCCTTTGTTTTCCCTGTTTGGAGCGCAAGGAAAAACTGGTTCTGCAAAAAAAGAGGCAACCCGGTTTTTGCATACTTGTGCCTTGATTGTACTTCCAGACGGAATCATCTGCATCTTGCCGCAGTTGATTCCGTCGCTGTATGCCATGTTCCAGAATTCAACAGGAAGATAATTTCCATTGGAATCCATTGTACAGCAAGGTAGCTCTATTCTTACATCTTCTTCGGAAGAATTGACCGCCTGCACTTCGCTGCATCCCAAGATTAGGCATAAAAGTGCCGGTACAAAAAAGAAATTTATTTTATTCATCATATAATATATATGCTTTAAAAATTCAAAAAGGTAGAAAAAAACGTAAATTTTATATATTATTGTGCTTATTGCGGAGGAATTATGGATCCAAAAAAAGATGCCGTTGTGGAGACAATTGGAGAAATAGGAACGGAAGTAACGGAACAGACAAAAACCCTTTTTCATATTGATGAACTAAAGGATTATATTACATGGAACAATCTTTTTAAGGTAGCAATCAGCATAGTTGCACTCCTTGTGTTTTATACCCTTTACAGAATAATAAAGCGCATAATCAAAAAACGTGTTGCCGTAAAAATGGAACCGCACAATGCGCAAATGTTAAGCAAAGCCATAAGCTATGTTTTTTACATACTGATGGGAATGTACATTCTTAGTCTTTTTGGAATTGACCTTAAGGCAATATGGGGAGCTGCCGGTGTTGCAGGACTTGCAATCGGTTTTGCAGCCCAGACAAGCGTTAGCAACATTATCAGTGGACTCTTTGTTGTTTCCGAAAAGACGCTCAAGATTGGCGACTATATAGAAGTTGGCGGTGTGGCAGGAACCGTAGACACGATAGGTCTTTTGAGCATAAAAATCCATACGGCGGACAACCAGATGATCCGCATACCAAACAGCTCAATCATCAACAATAACCTTATCAACTACAGCCGTTTTCCCAAGAGGCGCTTTGTTTTTGAAATTCCCATTGGCTACGATATGGATCTAAAGTACGTCTACAATGTGGTAAGCAAAATTCCTGCAAAGTGTAAGTCTGTCATAAAAGACCCGGCACCCCTTCTTTTCTACGACGGCTTTGGCGATGCAATAAAACTAAAGCTTGCCGTTTGGTTCAACAACGGAGACCTCTTTGCTGTAAAGACAGAAGTTTATACGGAAATAGTAAAAACATGCCGCGAAGAAAATGTTACAATACCGTTTACCCACTATGACATTACGATTTTAAATGACAAGGGCGAAAAGGAAAGCCTTCCCGAACTTGCAATTCCTTCGGGTAGCAAAAAAACTTCTGCGTCAAAAAAATCCGCCGCAAAAAATGTTGCCGGTAGAAAAAAGCGCGGACCGGTTTCCGCTGCGGAAAAAAGAGCCATAGAAGCAGGCATCCTAAGCGATATGGAAGAAGATGATATTAAGTAGGGCTTGGGAAAAATTCCTATTCACCCTTAATTTGCAAAAAGCGCTTGTATTCCTCTTCCGTCATTTTGGATGAGGAAACAGCGTCTAAAATTGCCATGCTAAGTACCCGGGAAGCCAATGTGCCAACAAGGTTGTAGTCGCTTTTTATGTCTCCGCATGAAACGGCATAAACTGTGTCTCCGTCCGCGCTGGTCCCAACAGGATTTATGCTGCGCGCAAGACCAGCCCGGGTCATTGCCGCTATCTTGCACATCTCCTGCTGACTGAATTTTGCGTTTGTAATTACGGCTCCAATAGTAGTGTTTTTTCCTTCCTGGATCTTATTCTGCATCCCTTCCTGCATGGAATAAAGAACTTCTTCGCTGTCTATAAAGGCTGTCCGTTCGGCATTCATTGCACCGGCAACTTTTTTTCCATTTCTAAAGTCAAAGACATCGCCAAGTGCATTTACAATTACAATGGCGCCTACCTTAAGCTCTCCAACCTGAAGTGCGTAATAACCAATGCCACTTTTCTGAGCCCGTTTAAGACCGCATAGCTTTCCAACCGAAGCACCACATCCGCCGCCAACATTTCCTGACTGGGGAAGGGCATTCCTTTCTGCGTCTTTGCATGCGGCGTATCCCATCTTTGCATCCGGCCGTACTTTTGTCTTTGTGCTTAGGTCAAAGATGCAGGACTGGGGCACAATTGGAATCACCATGTCTGCAAGACGGTAGCCCATTCCGTGTTCTTCAAGATACTGCATTGCCCCGGTTGCAGCGGCAAGTCCGTATGCAGAGCCACCGGATAAAAGCAGGGCTGTTATGGATTGCTTGTAGGAAAGCGGTGTAAACAGGAAAGATTCCCTGGCAGCAGGGCCTCCGCCGCTAATGTCTATTCCGGCAGTATTTTCCCTGTCAAAGACAATTGCGGTAACCCCGGTCATGGCATCGTAATCCTGTGCGTTCCCTATCCTAAAACCTCCAATGTCTGTTATGCTGATTTCTTTTACTTCCAAGATGCAGTTCTCCTTTTAAGCTACTATTGCCTTTGTTCCATAAGCAAAACAATTTCATCAAGAAGACAGTCGGCCGCTTCTTCTTTTTGCATTACTGGCAATTCCTTTGTGCTAGAAGGAGAAATTAGGGTAAGCACGTTTGTGTCAACCGCAAATCCGGAATCCGGTGAAGAAAGTGAATTTGCCGCAATCAAATCAAGGTTTTTCTTTACGAGCTTTGCCTTGGAATTTTCAACCATGTTTTGGGTTTCCATAGAAAATCCGCACAAGAACTGTCCGCTTTTTTTGTTTTTTCCGCACCATGCAAGAATGTCTTCCGTGCGTTCAAGGGGCAGGCTTAGGTCGTCATCGTGTTTTTTGATTTTTTGGTCGCTTACATTAGCCGGCCTGTAATCTGCAACTGCCGCCGCTTTTATTAGAATGTCTGAATCAAAAAAATTATCCTTAACGGCTTCTGCCATTTGGGCAGCACTTGTTATGTGAACTGTGTTTACAAAGGGAAGTTCCTTTAGGGCAACAGGTCCGCTAACAAGTGTTACTTCTGCACCGCGCCTGCTTGCGGCTTTTGCAACGGCATATCCCATCTTGCCGGAAGAATGGTTTGTTATGTAGCGTACCGGATCTAAAGACTCTTGGGTTGGGCCTGCGGTTACAAGAATCTTTTTTCCTGCCAAGTCTTTTTTGCAGGGAAGTTCGTGTTCAATCCAGGCAAAGAGGTTTTCTGGTTCTGCAAGCCTTCCTTTTCCGCTTGTTCCGCAAGCAAGGTATCCTGCATCGCCCTCGGCTATGCTCATTCCGTAGCTGCGGCATTTTTTTAGGTTGTCCTGGGTAACTGGATTTTCGTACATTGCCGTGTTCATTGCGGGTGCAATTATTTTGGGGCAGGTGCAAGCAAGAAAAGTTGTTGTTAGCATGTCGTCTGCAAGACCATTTGCAACTTTTGCAATTACGTTTGCACTTGCTGGTGCGATTATAAAAAGGTCTGCCCTTTGCGCAAGTGAAATGTGCTGGACTTTAAATTCGTGGTTGCGGTCAAATGTTTCCAAAAGGCAGCGGTTGCCCGTAAGGTTTTCAAAAGTTGCGGGCCCAATCAGCTGGGTTGCGTTTTTTGTCATTATAACGTGGACATCTGCGCCGGCCTTTACCAGCATGCTTGTTAGGGCTGCGGCTTTGTATGCGGCTATGCTTCCGCTTACACCCAATACGATGCATTTATTTTTTAGGGTCTGAATTTCCATACAATAATTATAGCAAAGAAAATAAAGGCAAGCAAGTTTTTCTGGAGAGGTCTTTCTGGTTTTACTGTGCGTAAGGTTACTGTAAGGTCTTGCAATCGGGGCTAGACTTGGTTATCCATTCGCCGTTAAGCAAAAGTTCATGCGGAAAAAAGTTTGCCTTGTAATTCATCTTGGGGTGGCCTTCAATCCAGTAGCCAAGATAGTAATAGTCATAGCCGTGTTCTGCAGTCCAAAGGATTTCGTTTATTATGCTGAATGTTCCTATGGAGCGTTTTAGAATTTGCGGAGAAATGTCGTAGTAAAAATAGTTTGAAGAAATTGAATCAAGCGCAAAGTCAAGCACGCTTACGGCCACGAGCTTTCCGTCCAGATAATAGTCAAAATTTTTTGTTCCGCAGTAATTCTTTCCTTGCTCAAAACCAGAAAATACCGCTATATCCGAAAAGGCATCTTCTTTAGAAATATTTTTTTCGGGGTTGTGCCGCTTCCAGTAATTCTGGTAAAGCGAAACTTTTTCTTCCGTAACAAAATCATTTGCTTCTTCTGTAATGCGAAGTTCAAGCGATGAATTTTTTCTTATAAGATGGCGTGCGCTTTTATTTGGCCTGTATTCACCTGCGGGAATTCTTATTGGTATGCATTTTTTGCATTCAGGGCATGTTGCGCGGTAGATTATGTTGTCTGTTCTGCGGAATCCTCCTTCCAGCTGAATGGTGTAGAAAAATTCCTGTCTGGTAACTTTCTTTCCATACCTCTTTTCTGCTCTGCGGACAATTTCATCCGGAATAAGGTCTTTAAGTTCGTCTTCATCTGGAAAAGAATATATCTCTTGGTTCGAGATAAGTCTGTCAAAATAACCACATGGGGATTCATACAGATTCATGAGATAATTATATTCTTGCTCTTTTGCGGATGTCAACTATAGCTTGTAATTCTTCCCATTTGCTTTCAAGCTTGCTCAATAGACAATTCGTTGCGTCTGGTGTAGAATGGTAGCGTGAAAATTATTTCTATCGTTGTGGCTTTTGTTCTTGCCTTTGGCATTTTTACCTCCTCCACTTATGCACAAACAACCCGTGCCTTTACACAAGCAACAAGCTCTGATATTTTTGAGCCTGTCTTGGATGCCCAGAATAGGCTGCAGGAGTATTATGATGCGGTGGCTTTGGAAGAAGATGGTAAGCTTTCGGAAAAGCGTACTGATGAACAGAATGATTTAATAGAAGAGGCAGTGATAAGTTTTAGGGAAGCTGCCATCACCCTTGCAGAAAAATATCCTGATGACACCGAAAAATTTCTTGAAAACATAGAACAGGTTGAAAGTTCCAAGAGGTCAATCCTCAGGTTGCGTTTTGAAAAATCAAAATCACCGGAAGCAAGCTCTGTTGAATATGCTTCGCAGGTAAACCTGGACAAGTCTTACAAGGTTCTGGAGAACAAGGTCTATACGGCAACGTCACTTACGGACACCCTTGTTTTGCGCGGCTATGCATACAACTCTTTGCGCAACCGGTGGACTATTTCTGTCAAGTCTAATTTTTTTAACTACACATCATTATTCTCTATTGATTTGCCATTGTCTTACAAGGCTCTTACCGGGAAAGAGGTTAAGTCCCTTGTAAAGATGACCAAGGAAGAGCGCGATGAATACGAGAGGAACATTATGCTCTATGACAGCCTCTTCCGCCAGGCAGTGCCAGTTGTCTATGTGCGCTTAAAATATAAAATCCGCAAGTGGAAGGAAGCATCAGAATACCGCTTTGAACCTGAGCAGCTTGAGCTTGTGCGTACCGATACAAACAAGACAATCTTTACCTTTGGAAAGGATTTTCTTTCGGAGACCACATTTATTGTCTATCCCCGCATCGAAATACGAACTGCATCTGAGCGCGAGGCAGATATAAATTCAGCCGCAAGAGTCCTTATGGGAGAAATGAAGACAAGCCAGGAAAAGGCCGTTGCCAGGGCAGAGTCCAGGGGGCAGATTACCATTGTTGATGATAAAAAGAAGCAGGTTGAACAAAAGGGACGGAGTGCAGTCTACCTTTCAACGGACACAAGAATTACAAATTCCATGCTGGATGATTTTGAGGCAAAGGACATACAGCTTAATTCCATAGTTTTGAATGTTGCCTTGGGACTTGGAAAGTTTGGCTTTGTTGGCGGTGACTTTGGTTATGATTACAAGAACCGGTCAAAAGAAAACAGCGCTTACTGCTTTGGTGCTTTTGGCGGCGTGAATTTTATGCCAACGAATTTTATTCGCCCCTATGCAGAACTTGCGCTTAATTATCACACGGATGAAAACCTGACTCCGGAAATTGGTGTGGGAACCGACTTCCTTATTGGAAAAGTTATGCTAAACCTTGGCTACAACTTTGGCTGGAAGATAAACCTTGAAAACTACTTTGATGAAAAAGAATTCCTTGATGATGATATTTCAACTTACCACCTTTTTACCGTTGGCTTTGGTTTTACTTGGCGGTAAAGAAGTGGTTCAATAAGCCTTTAGAAATTCAAGTGTACGTTTATTCCGTAAGGGCTGAACATAAGCTGCGGTTTTTTTGACGAATCCTTTTCTGATGAATTGCTTTGGGCAAAAAGATGGTGGACAAATGGAACTGCAAATCCTACTGCTGTACCCATTGCGGCTCCTGCTAGCACGTCTGTACAGAAGTGGTTTCCGCTTGCCATACGCAATGCTCCGGTTCCTGCTGCAAAGAGGTATGAAGTTGCAATTACCGGAATCTTTAGCTTTGAATCTGGATAGTAGCTGCAAAAAACGTAAGAAGTGAATGTTGCTCCCATAAAGGCATTTGCTGTGTGTCCGCTCAAGAAGGAATATTTGTAGTCGTTGCTGTCTATTTCGTCTTCATCGCGCTCGTCAAAATACATGTAGGGCCGTTCACGTCTTGCACCTATCTTTATCCAGTCTTTGATTCCGTTTGTGAACAAAAGTGCTTCTGAATACATTACGGCAACATCAAAAAGATTCTGCTTGCTAAAATTTCCACAGGCGCTTTCTGTTAGGAAAGTTGCAAAAGGAATTCCGGCAGTGGCCACTAGGCATGTCGCGGTTCCCATGTTGTGCAGGCTCTTGCTGTATTCATTCATAAAAAAACGGTCAAAGGGATTAACATTGTCCTTGTCGTAGCTTTTAAAATCATCAACGTCATCGTTTGAAGAAAAATGGTCTTTTAAAAGTGCCCCTCCATAAGTTATGGCTCCTGCGCCAAAAATAATTGGATCCCAAACCTTGTCCAGCGCAAAAGGAGAGCTTTCTTCTGGAAGGCAAAGTTCATTCTGAGGAATGTTTACATTGAAAATTTGTGCGCCCGCATTTATTGGGAAGAGGCATGCGAAGGCAAGGACTGCAAAAGTCTGTGTGATTTTCATAAATTTATTTCCCCATAAGTTCATACATGATAACGGATGATGCCTGGGCAACATTAAGGCTGTCGATTACAGGCTTTGAATCCGGGAATCCTGCGTAAGGAATAAGAACCAGGTGGTCGCAGAGGGATTTTACCTCTTTGCTGATTCCGTTTTCTTCGTTGCCAAGAATTATTATTACACCTTTGTCTTGGCACATCTGCTTTATGCTGCGGGTTGTCTCTTTTGCATCCAGTGATGTTCCTATTCTTACCATTTTGCCCGCCATGTCATTCAAAAGGCGCGGAATTGATTTTATGGAATAGATGTTTACAAATTCCATGCCGCCTTCTGCCACGCGGTAGCTGCTTGTTGTAACAGATGACTGTGCTTCGTCCAGGGGAATTACGACGTTCTTTATGCCAAAGAAAGCAGCGCTTCTGACAATTGCGCCAAGATTGTTTGCGTTCCCTACGCGGTCAAGAAGAATTGCAGACTGTTTTTCTTCCACCCATTTTGCCGTAATTTCTGTGTTAAGGGCTTTTATTTCCGGCGTCTGAATCATGGCAACTACGCCCTGATGGTGTACGCTGCCACAGAGACGCTCAAGTTCAACTTCATCCTTAACCTGATTGTAGGGCTTTTTTGCTGCGGCAAGTTTTTTGCAAAGTCCTCCAAAGAGTGGGGCCCTTGCGGAAGAAAAATAAAGTCTGGTGATTCGTTCCCAGTTTGCCTTTTCCAAAGTTTTTACTGCTGCAAATCCGCAGACTGCAAGTTCATTATTCAGCGTGTTCTTCATAAAATTTTGCTCCTATTCCACCCATTACCTTAAAAAAGCCAGGGAAGCTAACTGCGCAACATTCTGCGTCGTTTACAATAATTTTTTCTTTTTGTCCAAGCGCCAGCCCCATGCAGGCCAAGGCCATTGCAACCCGGTGGTCCTTGTAGCTTTCTACATTTGCTCCGTGAAGGGAGAATTCCGGGTTTGCAGAGCCGTCTGCTTTTATTGGGGAGTGTCCGTGGATAACAAAGTAGTCTTTGCCTTCTTCTGTAACTGCCCCAAGCTTTGCAAGTTCTTCATGAAGCACTTTTATGCGGTCTGTCTCTTTGCGGCGGCAAACGCTTATGTCTTCTATAAAAACCTTGCCTTCTGTAAAGCATGCTATTGCTGCTACCGCACAGATTGCATCGGGGTAGCCTGAAAGGTTTACGTGGAGTTCCTTGCCGGGAAGATTTTCTGTGGAAAGCCGTCCAATTCCGTCTGAGGATTTTTTTAATCCGCGAACACGAAGGGTCTTGGCTTCTTTGTTCCACTCTATGTCTGCTCCAAGTGATTTTAACACCTGAACAATTGCTTCGTCTCCCTGAGTTCCCGAACCGTCTATGTCTTTTATTGTGATGTCGCTGTTTGTGATGAGGGCTGCCACAAGAGGAAAGGCAACCGCTTCCCAGTCGCTTGGAATTGTTGTGTCAAAGGCCTTTATCTTTACGGGACCTTGCACTTCTATGTGCTTAAAATCCGGGCTTATCTGAACTTTTGCGCCAACGCTTTCCAGCCACTTTTGGGTCATGGTAAGGTAGGGCGTTTCTTTTGGGTCGGTTAGTTCAATCTGTAGAGTTCCGCTTAGCCTTAGGGCTGCCATCATGAGGCCAGAGATGTATTGGCTAGAAACAGTTCCGCCTGTGGTGATTTTATTCTTTGCGGAAATTGGTCCTTGTATTAAAAGTGGGCAGGTAGAGCTTCCCGGAACAGAGGTGCAAGCCTTGGCACCCAGCTGATTAAGTGCATCTACAACGTGGTGGACGGGGCGCTTTCTTATGCTTTCGTCTCCAGTAAAAATGCTCCATCCGCTGAAAGTTGCGGCTATTGGAGAGAGGAAGTAGAGCAGGGAGCCTGAATTTCCAACGTTTACAACATCGCTTGGCAGATGAAGTTTTTCTCCGGCGCCGTAAACAGTCCATGTCTTTGAAGGAGAGCCGTCGCTTGATTCGCCCAAGTTTGCGCTTGCTCCAATCAGGGGCAGGGCAGCGTATGTGCTAAGACAGTCTTCGCTTGGCAGGGGGTTTGAGATTTTGCAAACTCCGTCAGACATGGCTGCCAGAAGGAGGGCTCTTATTGTATGTGACTTTGAACCGGGAACTGAAACTTCTCCGCTGAGTTCAGATTTTTCTGTTGAAATTTTCATGCTGATAAAATAGCACAGAATGGTATTAAAAACAAGGCGCAAGTTTTTACGCACAGTTTTTTCCAGCCACATTGGCCTTGCAAACCAAGAAGTTTTTGTGCCCAAAATTTTTGTTGACAAATTTGTGCTAATGCATGATAAATAGAATATGTCCTACACACAGCCATTGCCACAGAATGTTTCTCTGCAGGTTTTTAACCGGGATTCTTTGATTTTTGAAAGTTCCGGTAAATGGTTGCATCCTTTGTTTGAGCTTGAAGAATTTTTAAAGACCTATGACGGTGAGCGTGACATGCTTTGCAGTCATGATTGTGCCGTTGGAAAAGCTGCCGCTGTTTTGACCATTCGGCTTGGGATAAAAAAAATCAATGCGGATCTTTTGAGCGAAAATGCGCTTAGATATATAAATCTTCATAACGCTCATGCTGCGGAAAGTGACCGCGTGGGGGTTGAGTATAGCCATCTTGTTCCCAAGCTGATGTGTGCCACAGAAAATCAGCTGGAAGAACTTGACGATGATGACTATATGTATTTTCTTTTAAGGCAGAGGGCAAAACTTGTTCAGGGTGTTGACGTTAGTGTGCAAGACCTTGTTCATCCCTTTGTTGGCAAGAAAAATCTTTCCTTTGAACTTAAGGCGGGTTCCCATCTTATGGTGCTGGGCGAAAACGGTAGCGGAAAAACCACCCTGCTTAGGCTCATTTGCGGAATAGAAAAAAACTATGACGGAAAGATTCTTGTTGACGGAAAGAGCCCAGACAGTTTGCAAAAGTTTACGGTGGGTTATATTCCTCAGTTTACAGATGCTCCTTTTTTTAGCCTTTCCTGCCGGGAAGTGGTTGGGCTGGGGCTTGATTCAAAGGCTAAGAATAAAAATCAGCTTATAGAAAAAACGCTTTGCCGCCTGTCTTGCCAGCATCTTGCGGACAGAAGCTTTTCTTCTTTGAGCGGCGGTGAAAAACAAAAAATCCATCTTGCGCGTTGCCTTGCCCAGAATGCAAAGCTTCTTCTTTTGGATGAACCTACCGCAAGCCTTGATGCTGAAAACAAAAAGATGGTTACGGATATCTTGCGCTCTTTAACGCTTTCTGAAATTCCAACAATAATTGTTGTGACTCACGACAAGGAACTTGCCACTTTGCGGGGTTGGGAAAAGCTTGTGCTTGGGGGAATCTATGACTGATTTTTTTGAACGCATAAGTTTACTCTTTTCCCTTGCGCCGGTATTGCGGGGCTTTCTTGCCATGGTTATAAGCGGGGCCTGCTTTCCTCTTTGCGGAGTGATGGTCCTTCGCTTGAACCTGATTCCCCTTCGCTACATGCTCATGCACGGTGTTATTTTGGGCGGTGCGCTTAGTCTTGCCGTAAACCTTCCCCTTGTACCGCTTACAATTTTTGTAAACCTGCTAATGGTTTTGGGAATTGTTTTTCTTGGAAGGAATCAGGCCTTTGGATTTGGTTATGCAAGTGCGGCAGGAATGATTTTGAGCATGGCATTTGCCTCTATAATAATGCATGTAAAGAATGTTCCTGCAAAAGACAGCCTTAGCCTTTTGTGGGGAAGCCCCTTTGCGCTAAAGCTCTACGATGTAATTCTTCTTTTGGGAATTTCACTTTTGCTCTTGCTTTATCTTGTGATTAATTTTCACAACATACTTGCTCTTTTCTTTAACAACGAAATTTCCAGGTCAATTGGAATTAATGTGAAGTTGCATTATGCTTTTATGGTAATGCTTATTGCGCTTGTTGTTTCTGTTGCAATGAAACTTCTTGGCGCTTTTTTGATTGACTCCCTTTTGATACTTCCAGTCCTGTGTGCAAGCAGAATCAACATAAGGCGTTTCTGCGGGATTAAGAAGCTTTTCTTGGTCAGTTCTGTTCTGGGACTTTTGTTTTCTCTTGTCGGATATGTAATCGCGGTAATTTGCAATCTTCCTCCGGCTGCGACTATCTCGGTTGTGGCTGGTGGCATATTTATAATATTTAGCGGGGTTTTAAAATGAAAAAAAATTGCTTTCTTTTTGCAGCAAGTATTTTGTTTCTTCTTGTGGGTTGCAAGAAGTCTACTGCAAAAGTTGAGCCTGCGGCAAACGGTCAGCCTGCCCTAAAATTTCTTGCGTCTACAAGTTGGACTGCGGGCTTTATGGATATTGCCGGAGTTGACGGTGTGGAAATCATTGCTCCTGCAAGCCTGCGCCATCCGCCTGAATATGAGGTTACTGTTTCCGACATTCAAAAAATCAATGACAGTTCATATTTTGTTTATGCAGGTTTTGAGCGCATGATGAAAACCCTTGGTGATGCGGCAACGGCAGATTCAAAAATGATAAAAATCAAATGCGATAATTCAGTTGAAACTGTTTCTTTGGAAGCCAAAAAGCTTGCGGAAATTTTTGGGACCCAGGATGAATGTAAAAAGCGTCTTGAAGAATATTGTGCGGTAGTTGAAAAAGGAAAAAATCGTCTTGCAAAAGAAGGACTTTCTGGTGCAAAAGTTTTTTGCAACAAGAACCAGATTTATCTTGCTAAGGACCTGGGGCTTGAACTTGCGCAGACCTTTGGGCCAGGGGAAGTGACTTCTGAACAGATTGCCTTTGCAAAAGAACAGGATTTTGTTTTTATTATAGACAACGTTCACAATCCGGTTGGTAGTCCGCTTCTTGAAGTTGCTCCTGATGCAAAATATGTTGTCTGGCGCAATTTTCCAGAGACGGTAGAAAGGGCTTCGTTAAAGAAAGTAATAGAAAGCAATATTGATTGCTTGTTCAAAAAGGAATAGCAAAAATCGGGCACTTTTTAACAATAAGGCGCTTTCTATTTTTTCTTTTTAGTTTATCATTGTTTTTATGATAGGGGGAATGTATGGCACTTGATTTAACAAAGATACCAAAGCTTGGTTTTGGACTTATGCGTCTTCCGGAAAAGGACGGGGCTATCGACATTGACCATGTTAAGATGATGGTAGATAAATATATAAATGCCGGCATGAATTATTTTGACACGGCTTATATCTATCACGGTGGTCATTCGGAAGAAGCTGCCAGGGATGCTCTTGTAAAGCGCTATCCGCGGGAAAGCTTTATGCTTGCAACAAAGCTTCCAATTTGGGAAGTGAAGCAGGAAAGTGATGTTGAGCGTATTTTTAATGACCAGCTTGCCAAAACTGCTGCCGGATATTTTGACTTTTATTTGCTCCATTCAATTGAAGAGGCTAATTATGACTCATACGAAAAATATGACTGCTTTAACTGGGGATTTAAAAAGAAAGAGGCTGGTCTTATAAAGCATTTTGGTTTTTCTTTCCACGGAAGCCCGGAACTGTTGGAAAAGGTGTTGGACAAACATCCGGAGATGGAATTTGTTCAGATTCAGCTTAACTACCTTGACCGGACAAATCCTGTGGTTCAGTCTCAAAAGCTTTATGACATTCTTCACAAACGGAATATCCCTATGATTATCATGGAGCCGGTTCGCGGAGGAATGCTTGCCAACATGCAGCCGGAGATTGAGACAAAATTTAAGAGCGTGCGCCCCAATAATTCAGTGGCATCATGGGCCTTGCGCTACGTTGGTTCCCTTGAAGGAGTTGTTACGATTCTTTCTGGAATGTCCAGCGAAGACCAGATGGATGACAATATAAGGACATTCACTAATTTTGAGCCGCTTACGCCCGAAGAGTTTAAGATTATTGATGAAGTGACGGAAGAAATCTTGCGCATTCCTCAGATTGGCTGTACTGCCTGCAAGTATTGCACTGACGGTTGCCCAATGAAAATAAGCATACCGGATGTCTTTAGGACGGTTAACACTTTAAGGCGTTATCCTGATGACTGGCGTGCAAAGAATTTCTATTCCGGTCTTGTTAACAGGAGCGGCAAGGCTTCTGACTGCGTTGAGTGCGGTCAGTGCGAAAGCGTTTGTCCTCAGCATCTTCCGATAATCAGCCTTTTAAAAGAAGCGTCTGAAATTCTTGATGCCAAGAAAGAGGCCTAGGCTAATTTTTGGTGAGCCGTTGAAAAAAAAACTGGCCTTGAACTGCTTTGCATTTGTGCAGTAAAAGGCCAGTTTGCTGAAGCCTTGGCAGCAAGTGCGTATCGGCGCACCTAAAGCCAAGAAAATAAATGTAAAAGCCTCAAATATTGATGAGTATTTATTTTGTTACGTTAAACTTAAAGAATAACACATCCCCATCCTGTACGACGTATTCTTTTCCTTCCGTGCGGTATTTTCCGGCTTCCTTGATTTTTTCTTCGCTGCCGTACTGGCGCAAATCGTCCACGGTGTAGGCTTCTGCCTTGATGAACCCCTTTTCAAAGTCGGTGTGGATGACTCCTGCTGCCTGTGGCGCCTTGTCTCCGGCGTGAATTGTCCATGCGCGGCATTCGTCTGCTCCTCCTGTAAAGAAGGTGCGGAGACCCATCAAGTGGTAAACCTGGCGGGCAAGAACTGTAAGTCCGCTTTCTTTAAGTCCAACGGATTCCATGAATTCTTTGCGTTCTGCTTCATCGGTAATCTCTGAAAGGTCAGCTTCGAATTTTCCGCAAATAACAACCACTTCGGATTTTTCTTCTGCGGCAATTTTCTTTACGGCTTCTACGTATTTGTTTGTGCCGGATTCAATTGTGTCTTCGTCTATGTTGCAGACAAAAATCTGCGGCTTAATCGTAAGCAGGTGAAGGTCGTAGATTGCCTCGCGCTCATCATCCGTAAGGTCTGCCATGCGGGCACACTTACCGTCCTGGAGCAGGGGCTTAATCTTTTCTACGGCGCTCATGTAAGGGGCAAGTTTTTTTTCTTCTTCTTTGCCCATTGCACGTATCTGCTTCGTTATTTTTTCCTGCCTCTTGGTGATTGTGTCCAAGTCTGCCTGTGCAAGCTCAAAGTCTATGGTAAGGATGTCGCTTTCCGGGTCGATTGGGGCATCTGTCTTTGCGTCTTCGCGTACGTGCTGAATGTCCGGGTTGTCAAAGCAGCGTACAACGTGGGCTATAACGGTCGTTTCGCGAATGTTTGCAAGGAACTGGTTGCCAAGGCCTTCTCCCTTGCTGGCCCCCTTTATGAGTCCTGCAATGTCTACAAAGTCTACGGCAGCAGGAATTTTCTTTTTGGGCTGGAAAACGCTTGCCATAAAATCAAGGCGTTCATCCGGAAGGTCAACAACGCCAACATTTGGGTCTATTGTACAGAAAGGATAGTTTTCTGCGGCGGCAGGTGCCTTTGTGAGAGCGCAAAAGAGAGTGGACTTTCCAACATTAGGAAGCCCGACGATTCCACAGTTAAGTTTCATATATGATTCCCTTATTTATAGAAAATATTTGAGAGATTATAGCGCATTTTGCAAAATTAGTTAAGGGCAGAACTTATGTAAAAAAAACACGGACTTGTTCGGCGGGTCCCAGTAACGGAAAAAATCAAGGAATCCTCCCTAAAGGGTCCCTCCTTGCTTTTTTCCTACGTCCCGCCGAGCAAGTCCGTGTTTTGTTAGTACGCTAATGTTGCAAATGTTAGAAGTCAAAGAGGTGGAGGTAGGCTCCGAAGATCCAGCCTTCTTTGTCTTCGCCTTCAACCCTGCCGTAGTACCAGTAGTCTGTTATGCCGTTGATTGTCTGGGTGTGCTTTGTGCGCTTCTGGGCAAGAAGAACCTGGTAGTTGCTTCCGCTGCCAAGGCCTTCAACTTTTGCTGTTACGGAATTGTCTGCGCTTGTTCCAGGCTTGCTCCTCATGTTGATTGTGGAGCTGGAGTCTGCAAAGATTGCCATTCTGAGCGTTGAAGAGAAATCGTAGAAACCGCCTTCTTCCAGGTCTACGCCGTGCAGATATTCATCTGCGGCCTTTACTATGGCAGAAATGTCTTCTGTGGATTTTTCCTGGAGCTTCTTAAGGTTGTTAAAGCTTGCTTCCTGGGCTTTTTTTGTCTTTGCCTTCTTAATTTTTGCAAATACCGTCATTGCCTGGCGCATAGCCTTGTCTGTGGAAGACTTGCCTTCGAGAATGTAGCCGGTTGTTACGCTCTTTATTGAATAGTTGTAGTACTGGATTTTTGTGAGCGTTGCGAGTTCCTTCTTTGAAGTTCCGCAAGAAAGCACGAGTGCGCCGGTCTTGAGAACTGATTTTCCGCAGTTTACAAGGTCAAGTCCGTCGAATACGGTTGCATCTTCTACGATGATGGCCATTGCTCCGTCCGGGATGGAAGAGATTTGGTTCTTGTTTGCCCAGAGCTTTTTGCCCTGATAGCTTACCTGAACTTTGCCGTCTTTTTCTTCTCCGCCAAGAGTTTCAAGTGAAGTGCCAGTGGAAAGCTTTGCGGCCTGTGCCATCTTACCGTCTTTTTCTTCGTAGAGAAGTCCGTTTGCCATGAGCATATAGGCTGTTGCCGCAAACAGGTTTGCCCCTGATGCTGCCATAACAAAAGCTATTATAAAATTTCTTATTGTCTTTTTCATAACTGGTTCTCCGTCTTTTATTCTTCTATTCCAAAGTCTGGGGTTCCAGAGCTTGGGGCTGGTTCAAGGACACCGTCTTTTATCCATGCGCTGAATGCCCAGCCTTCTACAGCGTTTGTGTAGTCAAAGTATGAGTGTGATGAAAAGCGTGTTGGGGAAATGTCCAGTTTGTTGCCGTTTTCAAGGGCGGAAGGTGTGTCTTCTCCCGGCTTGCCTGTGGTTACGTAGAGCCACTTTCCTTTCTGGCCTGCAACAGTGCCTGTCTCTGGAACTGACATGCGGTAGTAGACAGGAGTTTTGTCGTCTAGCTTTGTCTTTACTGCAGAAGCTGTTGTTGGCTGCAAGCGGAGGGATATTTTTGAACCGTCGCCTGTGTTTACGTAGGCTACGTACCAGTTGCCCATCTGGGTTATTTTGTCTGTGGAAACGGAAATGTCTCCCTTGTCGCTGGTTGCGTTTACCATCTGAGAAAGCCTGTAGTCTGTTGAAGATGAGAGGCTTCCGCTGTTGCCTACAGACCTTGCGATTGCAACGAGGTCTTTCTTTACGGTTGCATTTGCGGTGTTTTCTGCACGGCCAAGGAGCATTTCGCAGGCAATTTCTGAGCTGTTGGACTTGATGCAGTCTGATTCAATGTAGAAAGTCTGAAGCCAGCCTGCGCTCGTCTTTCCGTAAACCTGATAGAATCCGTCTGTTTCTGAACCGATTCTTGCAACAATCTGATCCTGGGGGTAGTAGATGCCGTCATCGCGGATGTTTTCTATGGAAGGTTGGTCATAGGCAAGGGCATCTCCGCTTCCGCTGATGATTACCGGTGTGCCGCGTACTGCAACGAGGTCTTTCTGAATCCACCTGTTTTCCTGATTGTTGAACACTACATGGAGCCATGTACGCTTCTGGCCGTCGTATGTGCGGATTGCCTCTTTTTCTTCCGGTTCACCGCTTGAATTCTTGAAGGCGTAAAGAACTGTTCCTGCTGCTGCCGAGGCTTTCCAGTCCATTCTGCCGTTCTTGTTTTCTTCGTAAACACCGGATTCTGGTGTCCATACCATTACGACTGGAATCATTCCTGCGGTATTGTATTCCTCTGCAACAATTGGGGCTGCTGGGCTTTGTCCGCTGCTGGAAGTGGCTGTTCCGTCTTCTGAAACGGTTTCAAAAGTGTCTTCGGTATAAAGTTCTCCACCTTCTTCGTCTCCGTCTCCTTCTTCTGAGGAAGACTCCTGGTTTTCTGTTTCTTGATCTGTTTCGCTGCCTGATGAATTCTTGCTACCATCTTTTTTTGAACAAGAAAGGATGGCTGCGGCAAAGATAAGGACTGCCGCAACTTTTATGCATTTTTTGAATATCTGCATGCTCTGCTCCTAAAATTTTTAGTTATGAGAGAATATAACATTTCTGCATATTTTTCAAGGTTACGATTTTTTTAAGGCAGGGCCTTTAGCAAACAAAAGCCTAGCCCCGATTGGAAGGGCGGGCGCAAGCCCGTTGCCGCCAGGCAATGGAGGGGGTAGGGGCCCCCGGAACCCTGGAAAGCGGGTAAAAATTGCAACTTGCGGTTTGCAGTTTTAACCGCCGGTTCAAATTGCAGTATGCTCCAAAATAAAAAAGAGAAATTTCTGGTCCACTTGCTTATTTTGCATTAAAAAAATAGAATTGCAGTATAAGGGGGTTGGCGATGGGCTTTTTAAAACACACGGGGATTTCTACTGATTTTAATTCTGCGCGCTACCATAAAATTCTGTGCGCCGATTATCCTGACTTTTTGGACGAGTATTTAAGGCTTCCCATTTTGCAACGCTTGGACGGCGTGACGCTTTTGTGTGGGACTGACTGGACTCCGCTTTTTAAGAACCGCTTTTATTATTCGCGCCTGGAACATTCGGTTGGGACTGCCCTTATAGTTTGGAATTTTACCCACGACAAAAAACAGACCCTTGCGGGGCTTTTTCATGATGTTTCTACCCCGGCCTTTAGCCATGTGATTGATTTTAGGAACGGAGATACGCTTACCCAGGAGAGTACCGAGCTTAACAACCAGAAGATGATTAACGAGGATTTGGAACTTAGCGAGCTTCTGTTTAGCCACGGAATCTACAAGTACGAGATTGACGACTCCCACCGCTATCCAATTGCAGACAACAATATTCCGGGTCTTAGCGCAGACAGGCTTGAGTACATGTTTCCCAGCGGATGTTCGCTGGATGCAGTTTGGAACATGGACGAGATTGAAAGGCTTTATTCCCAGGTTGCGGTTCTGGAGAATGCCGATGGGCTTCCGGAGCTTGGCTTTTTGGACCAGCAGGCGGCTTTTGACTATATGCGCAAATTCATAGAAGTGAGCATGATTTTGCAGCACAACGAAGACAAGGTTTCCATGCAGCTTTTGGCGGATATTGTTTCGCGGGCACTTGACTGCAAGCTGATTGCGGAAGAGCAGCTTTTTACGATTAGCGAAAAGGCCCTTGTGGAAAAGTTTGATGCGCTTGCAAAGGATAATGTTGACGAGTCTTTTACCAGGCTTTACCACACTTTCCGCAACATGAAGGTTGTTCAGCATACGCAGGAACCGCTTCCGGACAGTTATTGCGTTTCTGTTTCCGTAAAGAAGCGCTATGTTAACCCGCTTGTTAAGCTTGGAAATGGGGCTTCTTCTTCCCATGCCAAGGCTGTAAGGCTTTCTGAACTGAACAAAGAGGCAGACTCTTGCATAAAGGAATTCCTTTCTTTTGCGGACACTCAGTTTGGCTGCGTTCCTTGGTGCTGATGTGCGGTTTGTTTTGCGATGCGTGTTTTGCGGTGGGTGCCTTGCGGGCCGGGGAATGCCGGTGTGCTGATGCGTGGTTTGTTTTGCGGTTGCGTTTTGCGGTTCATTTTTTGCGGTGTGCTGAATAACCGTGTACGGAATAGCTGATGTACGGAAGAAAGAAAATACTTTTTGTTGGGACTGACCAGAAGATGCTCGTATGCCTTTCTCGAGATTACGATACGGAGGTTATTTCTTCCGTTAGGATTCTGGACAGCATTTTGTTCAATTTTATTCCCGACATGCTGGTTTTTGACTCTTTGGAAGACCTTGACGTTAAGGCTGTAAGGCGCTACGAAAAGCTTAGGAATGTGCCAATAATGGTTATAAGCGACAGTTTTAACGGTTTTGGAAATGAGAGCCTTGTTGCAGATTTTCCGCGTACCATCCTTTGTAATACCGCCATTGCTTTGGGTAAGCCCTTCTTGCAGCGCATAAAGTCCATTCTGGAAAAAAAGGATGCCATCTTGCCGCCAAGGACAGGTAAGCTTGTAAAGCGCGCGGTTTTTTTTATTAACAAGAACTTTGGACAGCAGATTTCCCGGGAAGACATAAGCGCTTACTGCGGGGTTTCTCCCGACTATCTTACCCGGGTCTTTGAAAAAGAGATGGGAATTCTTTTGTGGAGCTATATTGCCGAATTCCGTCTTTACATGGCAAAACTCATGATGGAAGAAACTTCCCTTACTGCAAAAGAGGTTGCGCTAAAGTGCGGCTTTGCAAACGATTCGTATTTTAGCAAGGCTTTCCGCAAGGCTTATGGGGTTACGCCCAATTCGCTTAGGAAAAATTAGTTGAATTATTTTGCGGCAGCTTCATCTCTGACTGCTGTTTTTTCCGCTGACTCTTGTTTCCCGTGTGTGGTGCTTGCGGGGTTCCGCCTTCCGGCTCCATTACCGCTCTGCGGTAACGCCAGGGCTGCAAGCAACCCCGGCGCCCCTCCAGCGCCTGCCGCGCTTTTTTATGCTGCAAGATTGTGTGGTTGTTGCGTGACTAAAATATTTTTATCCTGTAGCATTATATGCGACAGGTCTTGTGATATAATAGTAAAAGTATTGAAAAAATACGTAAATATCTGTTTTCACTTGTACAAAAGGAGTTTTGCCATGAATAAAAATTTTAGTAATTTTACAGGGCTTTACACTTTGTCAAAGACATTGCGTTTTGAGTTGAAACCTGTTGCCCAGACAAAAGAAAATATTAAAAAAGGAAAATTTCTTGAATCAGATAAAAAGAAAGCTGATGATTATAAAGACGTAAAAAAGATTATTGATAACTATCACAAATTTTTTATCGATGACGTTCTTAAAAATGCAAACTTTGATTGGACTGTGCTTGAAAAAGAAATGTCAGATTTCAATAAAAGCAAAGCAGATGATTCAAAAGTAGAGGCGGAACAGAAAAAACTTCGGGATCAAATTGCAAAAAAAATGACAAGTGACAAACGTTTTAAAGCTTTAACTGCATCAACACCGAGTGACTTATTCAATAAGGATAAAGATTTTATTGACTGGTTTACACAAAATTCGACAAAAGACATAAACAAAGAAGCACTGGAGACCTTCAAAAGATTTTCTTCATATTTCAAAGGCTTTCAAGAAAACAGAAAGAATGTTTATTCAGCCGAACCAATTCCAACAGCTGTTCCTTACAGGCTTGTAAACGATAACTTTCCAAAATTTCTGCAAAACATCGCTTTGTTTAAAATTATACAGGAAAAATGTCCACAAGTTATAAGCGATGTAGAAAAAGAACTTGCTTCATATTTAGGCAAAGAAAAGCTTGCTGATATTTTTACTGTTCAAGCTTTCAATAAATATCTTTGCCAAGGAGGAAAAGAGAATCAGCGCGGAATTGATTTTTACAATCAGATTTTGGGTGGAATTGCAGAAAAAGAGGGCGGCATAAACTTGCGTGGAATAAACCAGTTCTTGAATCTTTACTGGCAGCAGCACCCTGATTTTGCAAAGCAGAATAAGCGCATAAAAATGATTCCACTTTTCAAGCAGATTTTGACTGACCGTGAGAATTTTTCTTTTAAGATTGAAACTATAGATACAGACGAAGAATTGAAAACTGCAATTGCTGAATATGCAGATAAGCTTGAATTAAAATCTAAAGATGAAAAAAAGTCAGTTTTTGACATTTGCAGTGATTTGTTTGCTTCTATAAAAGAACAGAATTTGCAGGAAATCTATATAAACCGAAAAGACATAAACAACATTTCGCGAATTTTAACCGGTGACTGGTCTTGGCTGCAGTCACGTATGAACGCTTATGCCGATGAGGTTTTTACAACAAAGGCGGAAAAAACTAGATGGCAAAAATCTGTTGATGGTGATGAAGGTGAAAATAAATCAAAAGGTGTTTTCAGCCTTGCAGAACTGAACCGTGTTCTAGAATATTCAAGTGAGAATGTTGCAGAAACAGACATTAGAATCACAGACTATTTTGACCATCGAAACAGATTCTATTATGAAAAAGAGTCTGGCCTCTTTAAACAAGGCGATGAACTTGTTGCTTTGTCTATAAAAGAATCTTGTGAAGACATTTTGGCTAAACGCAAGGCTATGGATGAGGCGTTTGCGAATATTTCTGAGAACAATTCTTTGCGTGATAATTCAGAAGATATTGCAAAAATCAAGAGTTATCTTGATTGTGTGCAGGAATTATTGCACCGTATAAAACCACTCAAGGTGAACGGCTTGGGCGATCCGGCTTTTTATGCAGTCTTTGATACCGTTTATAATTCGTTAAGCGAAGTTATTTCTTTGTACAACAAGACTAGAAACTACATCACAAAGAAAGCTGCAAACCCTGAAAAGTATAAGTTGAATTTTGACAATCCGACTTTAGCAGACGGCTGGGATTTGAACAAAGAACAAGCAAATACTTCTGTTTTAATGCGAAAAGACGGAATGTATTATCTTGGCGTTATGAATCCAAAAGACAAACCGAAGTTTGCAGAAAAATATGAATGCGGCAATGAAGCTTGTTATGAAAAGATGATTTATAAGCTTTTGCCAGGCCCGAATAAGATGCTTCCTAAAGTTTTCTTCTCTACAAAAGGAAAAGAAACATTTAACCCGCCAGAAAATATTTTGCAAGGATATGAACAAGGAAAGCATAAAAAAGGGAATAGCTTTGACATTAACTTTTGCTATGAACTGATTGACTGGTTCAAATCTGCTATAAAAAAGCATGAAGACTGGAAGAAGTTTGATTTTGAGTTTTCAGATACAAAATCTTATAAAGATATCAGCGACTTTTATCGTGAAGTAACTGAACAAGGGTATAAGCTTTCATTTATCAACATTCCAGAAGCAACAATCACTCAAATGGTTTCTGAAGGTAAACTCTACCTCTTTCAGATTTACAACAAGGATTTTGCACCAGGGGCAAGCGGAATGCCGAATATGCACACACTTTACTGGAAGAATCTTTTTAGTGAGGAGAACCTCAAAAACGTTGTGCTGAAACTGAATGGGGAGGCGGAACTCTTCTACCGTCCGGCAGGAATAAAAGAGCCTGTAATTCATGCAAAAGGTTCTTATCTTGTAAACAGAATAACAAAGGACGGTGAACCGATTCCTGAAAAAATACATGATGAAATATATCGGAACGCCAACGGCAAACTTGAAAGTCTTTCAAAAGAGGCCACCGAATACAAGGCTTCACATAAAGTTGTGATAAAAGAGGCTAAACATGACATTATAAAAGACCGGCATTATACCGAGCCGAAATTCCTTTTCCATGTTCCGCTTACGATTAACTTTAAGGCAAACGGCAATTCCTATTCGATAAACGAAAATGTCCGCAGGTTCTTAAAGAATAACCCGGATGTAAATGTAATTGGGCTTGACCGCGGTGAACGCCATCTTATTTATCTTTCACTCATAAATCAGAAAGGCGAAATCATAAAGCAGTTTACTTTTAATGAAGTTGAGCGCAATAAAAACGGACAGGTTATAAAAGTAAACTATCACGAAAAACTTGACCAGAGAGAAAAAGTCCGTGGCGCTGCAAGAAAGAGCTGGCAGGCAATCGGAAAAATTGCTGAACTCAAAGAAGGTTATCTTTCTGCTGTCATTCATCAGCTTACAAAACTCATGGTTGAGTATAATGCTATTGTTGTTATGGAAGACTTGAACTTTGGCTTTAAGCGTGGCCGTTTTCATGTGGAAAAACAGGTTTATCAGAAATTTGAGCACATGCTTATTGATAAACTTAACTATCTTGTGTTCAAAGACAGAGGTTTAACAGAAGCGGGTGGTGTTTTAAACGGCTATCAACTTGCGGGACAATTTGAAAGCTTCCAGAAGCTTGGCAAGCAATCTGGCATGTTGTTCTATGTTCCGGCGGGATATACATCTAAAATTGACCCTAAAACCGGCTTTGCGAGCATGTTAAATTTTAAAGATTTGACGAATGTTCACAAAAAACGTGAGTTTTTTAGCAAGTTTGATGATATTCATTTTGATGATGCAACTGGCTCTTTTGTGTTCACATTCGATTACAAGAATTTTGACGGCAAGGCAAAAGAAGAAATGAAGCAGACAAAATGGTCTGTTTATTCAAAAGACAAAAGAATTGTCTACCTATCAAAAACAAAATCTTATGAAGATGTTCAGCCTACTGAAAAAATAAAGGCCTCATTAGAGTCTGTTGGCATTGAATATATGTCAGGTAACAATCTGATTGATTCAATTATGGCAATAGGCGCGGAACTAAAAGACGGAGCAAAACCTTCAAAAGAGATTGCTGATTTCTGGGATAGGCTTCTTTATAATTTCAAGCTTATTTTGCAGATGCGCAATTCTAATGCTCGAACTGGTGAAGATTATATCATCTCGCCTGTTATGGCAGATGACGGTACATTCTTTGATTCTCGTGAGGAATTCAAAAAAGGCGAAAATGCAAAACTGCCGGTCGATGCTGACGCAAACGGCGCATATCATATAGCGCTTAAAGGATTAAGCTTGCTTAAACGGTTGGATGCTGCAAGTGAAAATGAATTAAAGAAATTTGACATGAAAATCTCAAATGCCGACTGGTTCAAATTTGCTCAGGAGAAAAGTTATGCAGAATAAAGGCGAAATTGTAATTTATCAGACTGAAGATGGAATAACAAAACTTTCTGTAAATCTTCAAGATGAAACTGTATGGCTTTCTCTTGAACAGATGGCAGAGCTTTTTCAGCGCGACAAATCCACCATTTCTAGGCATATAAAAAATGTGTTTGGGGAAGGAGAGTTGCTGCAAGCTTCAACTGTTGCAAATTTTGCAACGGTTCAAAAAGAAGGTGGACGAGAAGTAGTTCGAAATATTGAATACTACAATCTTGATGTAATTATTTCTGTGGGTTATCGCGTAAAATCCATTCGAGGTACTCAATTCCGAATTTGGGCAAGCTCAGTTCTGAAGGAATATATCAAAAAAGGCTTCGCTATGGACGATGAACGGCTCAAAGGAAACGGTGGCGGTTCATATTGGAAAGAACTTCTTGACCGAATCCGCGATATTCGTTCATCAGAAAAAGTTTTATATCGGCAAGTTCTTGATTTATACGCGACAAGTGTGGACTATAATCCTAAAAGTGATGAATCAATACAGTTTTTTAAGTTGGTGCAGAATAAACTTCATTATGCGGCTCATGGGCATACTGCTGCAGAAGTTATTTATGAACGAGCAGATTCTCAAAAGCCATTTATGGGCTTGACAAGTTTTGAAGGCAAGCTTCCATCTATAAAAGACGTTAAGATTGCAAAAAATTATCTTTCTGAATCTGAATTAAAGATTCTTAACAATCTTGTTTCAGGTTATTTTGACATTGCTGAAATCAATGCGATTGAACACCGTCCAATGTATATGAGTGATTATGTGGAGCAGCTTGATTCTGTCTTAAGTTCTGGAAAAAGAAAACTGCTTGAAGGAGCTGGGGAAATAAGCCATGAGCAAGCTATAAAAAAAGCAACGGACGAATATAGAAAATATCAAGTTCTTACAATTTCTCCTGTTGAAAAGGCTTATTTGGAATCGATAAAGGCTGTAGAAAAAGAAGCAAAAAAGAAAAGCGGGCGAAAGTAGGGAGGCTTATGGAACTCTACTTAAAAATCAGTTATCAGAATGATTTTGTCTTTTTGAAATGTATGGTTTTGATGTATATGTTGGAATTCTGCATACTCAATTTTTTCATAGAAAATCACTTGTTTGCGATTTGGAAGAACCGTTTCGTCCTATTGTGGATGCTGCAATTTTAAAGGCAATGAACCTAGGGCAGGTAAGCGAAAAAGATTTTTGAGTTAGTTGAGGATGGAGAGGCAAAATAATGCTTTTAATTAGTTATGATATTAGTAATGATAAAGTTCGCACGAAATTCGCGAAATACCTTTCAAAGTTTGGATTTCGTCTGCAATATTCTGTTTTTGAAATAAGTAACAGCGACACTGTACTGAAAAATATTGAAGCGGAAATTCAAAATACATATATGAAAGCCTTTACAGAAGAGGATTCTATCATTATATTTAATATGTCGGAAACATGCAAAAAAACATGCTACGGATATGCCAAAAACGAAGAGAAAGAAGTCTTTGTAATTGGCTAAAAGTTGCAAACCCTGTGTCTTACTGGAGTTTTTTATGAAAAAACAGGCATTTTTGTCAATTATGACCGTAACAAATGCAAAAAACAGCAAGATACAGTACTGTTGTACATCGCAAAGGGTTTCGGCTTTATAAAGAATTTCTACTGTTGTAGATATGACAAATATTTTGAACCTTTGGAGTTTCGGCTTTATAAAGAATTTCTACTGTTGTAGATACTATTAGGAACAAGAATATGTAGGAGTTTCGGCTTTGCAAATGATTCATATTTTAGCAAGGCCTTCCGTAAGGCTTATGGGGTTACGCCCAATTCTTTGCGTAAATGAATGCTTTGCAAAAAGAACATTTCTTTCCATAATAAAGCCTACCCCCGATTGGAAGGATGGCGCAGCCAGACCGCCGCAGGCGGGCCGGAGCGAGAGCGTAGTCCTGGAAAGCGGGTTTGCGAACAAAAGCGGGTCCAAAAAAAAACAGATATTTTATGCTTACTTTTTTACAATCACGTTGTAAATGCGGTCAAGATCTGCCTGGTTGTAGTATTCAATCGTGATGGAGCCCTTGTCGAAGCTGCCCTTCATCTGAACCTTTGTTCCCAGCATGTCGCGGAATTTCTGCTCGATTGCGATGTAGTTGGGGTCTCGGGTGTCTTCTGCCACCTTTGGAGCCTGTATTGATTTGGAAGCGCGTTTGCCAGCGTTCAGATCCGTTGCCTGCTGCTCACACTGGCGTACGCTAAGCCCCTGCTTTGTTATGCGGTCAAATAGAAGCTTCTGGTCTGCGGGGTTCAATACGCTAAGAAGTGCCCTTGCGTGTCCGGGAGAAATGGAGCCTGCTGCAAGTGCGTTCAGCATGTCGTTTGGAAGCTTTAAGAGGCGAAGGCTGTTTGCAACCGTTGAGCGTTTTTTGCCGACGCTTTCTGCAACTTGGTCTTGGGTAAGGCCGTCAGTCTGCATTATTTCTGCATAGGCCTGGGCTTCTTCCACAGGGTTAAGGTCGCTTCTGTGGATGTTTTCTATAAGTGCAACTCGTAGTTTTTGGCTGTTTGTATATTTTTTTAGCTGAACCGGAACTTTTTCTAGTCCTGCGGCCCTTGCTGCCCTTGTGCGGCGTTCACCTGCAATAATTTCAAAGGAACCGTCACCAGAATCCTGTATGACGATTGTTTCTACAATGCCTTCTTTTTTTATTGATTCGGTAAGTTCGGCAAGCTTTTCTTCGTCAAAGTATTTGCGGGGCTGCCTGGGGTTTGGCTTTAAGAGTGCCGGGTCTACCCACAGGGTTCCGTTTTCGTCTACGCTAATGCCTTTTGGGAGGTTTGATGGTGCGGGCTTGGCAGAAGGAATGGATGCAGCTTTTACAGCTGAATCTTCTACAACGGTATTTACACTAGCGGTATTTTCCGCAAGGTCTACAGGTATAAGGGCATCGAGTCCCTTGCCCAGAGCTTGTCTTTTAGCCACGGTGAACCACCTCTTCCGCAAGCTTTTCGTAGCTCTTTGCACCTACGCAAGTTGGGTCGTAAAGGCAGATAGGCTCTCCGTGTGATGGAGCTTCCGAGAGGCGGATGTTGCGGGGAATAATGGTATTGTAGACAACGTCCTTAAAGTAGCTCTTTACCTGCATAACAACATCCTGGGCAAGGCGTGTGCGGCTGTCGTACATGGTAAAGAAAATGCCGCCAAGAATAAGGTTTTTGTTTATACCCTGCTGAACTTTCTTAACGGTCTGCAAAAGAAGGGTAATTCCTTCCAGGGCAAAATATTCGCACTGCATGGGAACAAGCACTGCGTCTGCCGCCGCCAAACCGTTCATCGTAAGTATGCCAAGGGACGGAGGGCAGTCAATAAGTATGTAGTCGTATTTGTCGCGGACAGATTCCAGGGCCTTCTTTAAGAGGAAGTCGCAGTTTTCCACGCTAACAAGCTCTATGGAGGCACCGGAAAGATTTATGGATGCGCTTATAACATCCAGATTTTCTATCTTTGAATGCTTTATTGCTGATTCTGTTGTGGCTGCGATAGGGTTGTCCGGCTCTACCATGCCGATGATTACTTCGTATATGGTGGGCTTATCTTTGCTTACCCCCACGCCGCTGGACATGTTGCCCTGGCTGTCAAAATCCACAAGCAGAACTTTTTTGCCTGTCAAAGCTATATATGCGCCTAAATTTATAGCGGATGTAGTCTTGCCAACGCCGCCCTTTTGGTTCACAAAAACAAAAACCTTTCCCATAATATTTTAATTATAGCACGATTTATGCCATGCAAGCAAGAGAATGGCATGTTTTTGAACATGCAAGTTTTGAATATGCATGTTTTGGACGGCATGCCCGGTTTTACTGTGTCCGGTCACTACATGCCCGGACAGAATGCAATTTTACCCCGCTTTGCGGGGTTCCGCGGGGCCCTTACCCGCTCCATTGCTGCCGCAACCCGCCTGTGGCGGGCCCCTCCAATCGGGCGTAGGCGGAATGGCAAGTTAGGAAGAAGCGGTAATTTCTTTGCGGGCAAGGTCGTAATGGCTGCCGGTAAGGCCAAAGTCCATTTCCTTGTAGCTCCAAAGTGCGCGGCCAATCTGGTGCTTTTCCAAAGCCTTGTGAATGTCCCTAAGCCAGCGGACTGTATCTTCCTGGGGTGCGCGGTCAATTACACCGTATTCACCGCAGTAGAGCGGAACACCTGTCTTTTTTGAAGTCTCTATGGCCGGAGCAAAAAGGTTTTCAAAAAAGTGTTCGTCTATCTTAAGACCGTCCATGCACTTTGCAAAAACCGCACCGTGCTGTGCCTGTGGAATAAGAGCGCTTTTTTCGCGGATGTATTCAATGGAGCTTTCGGGGTAGCTAACTTCAAAGTCGGCTGTCATACCCTTTACCCAAGGCGCTTTCTGGTGGGTAAAGACAAGCGGTTCGTAGCAGTGGAAAGTGAATACGGTTTTTTTGTCGTAGGGAACGTCTATTCCCGGTACTGCGGAAACGCTGTTGTAGTCAACTCCGCCAACCACAATCCATGAATCCGGGGCAATGCCTCTTATTGTCTTTATTGCCCTGCTTGCAATGGCATTCCATTCGCGCTCAAGCTTGGGGTTTACAATCTCGTTCAAAAGTTCAAATGCAAGCATGGAAGAGTAGGAAGCGTAGCGGCTTGCAAGTTCCGTCCATATCTTTACAAACAAGTCCTGAAGGGCTGCGTCGTGGAAAAATGCGTCCGGGTTTGGAACCGCATTCGTGTCGAACATGTAGCCCGGGGTTTTGTGCAGGTCCAGAATCATGTTGAGTGAATTTTTCTTGCACCATTCAATGCAGCGGTCTATGTAGGAGAATCCGCCTTCTATAAAATTGCCCTTTTCGTCAAGGATAACCTCGTAGTCAAGCGGAAGCCTAACATGGTCAAAGCCCCAGCCCTTTATGGTCTTTATGTCGTCTTCACAGATAAAAGATTCGTAATGCTCTTTTGTGTATTCACTGCACTGCGAAATCCAGCCGCCAAGATTTATTCCCTTGTAAAAACCTTCAAACTTGCTCATAAAAACCTTCCTGCTTGTTAGTGTTAACACCATGAAAATCAGTTTTGGGCTCCACTACAGGCAAAATCTATCTGAAACCCCATGGCGTTACGCTTTCATTATCACAAAAAAGTTTTGGACAAAGTGTAAAATATCCATACTTTATGTCATAAATCCACCACGCATTTTTGCCAATTTAAAAATTTGTGTTGATAAATAATAATAATGATACAATTTTGACATTAGCCTTTGTAATCTGCTGCATAATTACTGTGTTTGTTTATAGGAGGTTTGTATGGAACTTAAAAAGACACTGAGGCTTGCAGTAAGCGCAAGTCTTGCAGTAGCTACAGCTGCATCCGCACTTCTTTTTGCCCAGAAGGGGCAGGGTACCCCCTCAAAATATACGGAAGCGGATTTAATCTGGAAAGACGACTTTAACGGCAGCAAACTGAACAAGGACGACTGGAACTATGAAACCCACAAGCCGGGTTGGGTTAACAGCGAGCTTCAGGCCTACGTAACCTCGGAAGAAAACACCTACCTAAAGGACGGCTACCTTGTGATTCAGCCGGTAAGAAAAGAGGACAAAAACGGAAATGTTTCCTATACATCCGGCCGCATAAACACATACGGAAAGCACATCCCCACCTACGGAAGAATAGAAGCCCGCCTAAAAGTTCCAAGCGGAAAGGGATTCCTTCCAGCCTTCTGGATGATGCCCCAGAACGAAGGCCGCTACGGTCAGTGGCCCAAGTGCGGCGAAATAGACATCATGGAAGTTTTGGGAAACAAGACCAACACCCTCTACGGAACCCTCCACTTTGGAGAACCGCATACCCAGGTTCAGAAAGCCTACACGCCGGGCAAGGTTGACTTTTCAAAAGAATTCCATGTCTTTGCCGTTGAATGGGAACCCGGAGAAATCCGCTTTTATTGCGACGGAGTAAACTATCAGACCGCAAAAGACTGGTTTACAAAGAGGCGCGGCGCAAAAGAAGAATCATACCCTTACCCAGCACCCTACAACCAGCCCTTCTACATAATCTTTAATGTTGCAGTTGGTGGTGACTGGCCAGGAAACCCGGACAAAAGCACAAAGTTTGGCGAAAATGCCCAGATGGTGGTGGACTACGTAAAAATCTACCAGAAGCCTTCCTATGACGAAAACGTAAAAAGACCGGAAAAAGCACCTGTAAAAACCGTTGTAGACTGCATTGGAAACATTGCAAGAAGCGGAAGCGGTGCATGGGAATTCCTTAAGGCACAAGGTGGAGACGGAAGCATTAATGTAGACGGCAACAAGCTGGACATAATACCGACCAAGGACGGTTCTGTGGAATATTCTGTACAGGTAGTGCAGCCAGCCCTCCCCATGGAAAATGGCAGAAAGTACAGGATTTCCTTTGACGCATACGCAGACAAGTCCCGCAAAATGATAGTCGCAATTTCTGGCCCCGACCGCAACTGGGTACGCTACTTTAAGGACACAAAAGTTTCCCTGGGCAAAAAGAAAAAGCACTATTCCTGGGAATTTACCATGACCGATGAATCCGACGCAAACGCCCGCATTGAATTCAACTGCGGAGCTCAAGGTTCAACAGCCGCAATCCACATCACAAACGTACGCCTGGAGTTCGTGGACAAGTAAAGTTTTGCATCTAGGAGGGGGAAGTCTCCCCCTGCGCGCCCACTTCGTTGGTCGCTACCCTCTCTGCGGGCTCAAACGCCGCCCGCAACGCCTGCTGTCTGAAAACCGTCATGCTGTCCTGCCAACAAGCAAGGCTTTTCTAAAATACCGCGGTAGCGATGGGAGGGGCCCGCCGTAGGCGGGTTGCGGAACGAAGTGGAGTAATGGAGGCGGGAGCCGGAACCCCGGACGTAGCGACGGCAACTTGTTGCCGGACCGCCCGGAGTAATATTAAAAACTAAAAGCTTCTTCCTCCGCCGGAATGGCTTCTTCCGCTGCTGCCCCTTGAAGAATGGTAGCCAGAAGAATAAGAAGAGCGTCCGCCGCCACCGCCACTTCTAGTGCTGTTCGATATGATTCTTTCCCTTGTTTCCGTAGTATTTATAAGCACATCGGATGAATCGGTAAGCACAAAGCTGTTTTGTTCGTAATAGGGTTCAGCGTCTATGGCTTTTTGGATTGTTACCATTCCACGGTAAAGTCTTTTGCGGTATTTGCCGGCAACAATAAGTGCCAAAATTAAGCCCAGTAGAATTGGCCAGAAGAATTCCAGCTTGGGAAGGGTAAAGCCCAGCTTGTACATTAGGCCCGCATCGGTTAGGAATCTGGAGGCGGCGCTGTAGCAGTCTCTTTCATCCATGGCAAACGCTATGTATTCGTGCATGTGATCCATGTTTTTTTCGCTGTAGCATTTTCTTTGGGCATCTCCGGTTATTAAAGACCACCTCCTGCTGTAGTCGTCGCTGATTATGCAGAAAACAAGCGCATCGTTTGCATCTCCTTGACCGTATCCGTTGTAGCGGTAGAAGTCTTCGGCATACTTTGTTGGCGATTCACCGCGGATTGTATTTTCTGCGGTAAGGATTATTATGTCTGAGCCAAATTTTGTTGAAAGTGCCTTAGCTCTTTGTTCAAGCAGGTCCCTTTCTTCTTCGCTGAAAACTTCTCCCTGGTCAATTACGTATTTTTTGTCTTGGGCCTTAAAGCGTACAAAGCTTGCCTTGTCTTTTGGATACCAGTCGGGGATTTTGTAAAGGTCGTAGATTCTTTCCAGATATATAAGAGCTGCTTCTCCGTAGGTGAAGTTTTCCGAAGTAAAGTATGATCTTACTCTTTCGTTCAGCTTTCTTACTTCGTAGTCCGTATAGATTGGCTTGCATTCTCCGTCTGCATAAAAGCCTAAGCCTCTGTTGCGGTTTTCTGTGCACATAAAAAGAACTGAACCTGTATAGTCGTCGCCGAATCCGTAGCCATTGTATTTGAAGAATTCTTCCGCAAGAGTGTCCCTGTCTTTCCAGTAGCTGCAGTCGTCGGTGTAGATTGCCACATCCATTCCGTATTCATCCTGAATGCGCTTTATTGCGTCCTGGATTTTTTCTTTTTCTTCTTCGCTAAAGATGTTTGCGTAGTCTGCAATGCGGCTTGCGCTTTCGTTGTGGAAGGGCTGGAATGCGGCCTTGTCTGCGGGGTACCATTCAGGAACCCTGTAGAGGTTTTTTACGTTCTTTAGGTAGTCTATGACTCCTTCGCCGTACTTTCCCCCGACCATGTAGGGTTCAAGGGCATCATCCAGGTAGTTTATTACGTATTCAGAATATATTTCTTCACATTCGCCGGTTGCATCCGTCCACCAGCCGCGGTTGCCTTGTTCCATGCAGATAAAAAGCACCGTTCCCGAAAAGTTGTCGCCGAATCCGTAGCCGGCCAGTTCGTTTATGTCTGCCGCAAAGGTTCTGCGAGAAAGTCCGTATGTGGTAACGTCCGTATAAACAACTATGTCTTTGCCGGAGTCTTTCTGGATTGACTTTATTATAGAAAGCATCTGCTCTTCTTCTTCCAGCGTAAAGATGTCTGCAAGGTCTACCAAGCGGGGTGCATCTGGATCGTGGAAGTCTTTAAAGGTTTCAAGGTCTTTGGGGTACCATGCGGGTTTGCCGGATTCCTTTATTTCCTGATTTCTTTCTTTTATTAAGTTTACGTAGGCGGTTACTATTTCTGACCAGGAGCGTTTTTCTTTTTGCATAAGAGAAAGCTTTGTGCAGATTTTTTGGTTAAGCTCTTTGTTAAGGAACCAGTGTCCAAATCCGTAGCCTTTGGCAAATACTTCTTCCTTGTCCGTGTAAAGAACAAGCATTACTCCGTCTTTTCCGTCTCCCCAGCCCAGACCGTTGTGGGCGTAAAAGGTGTCTGTGTATTCTTCTGAGCTTTTACTTCCTGTTGTTTTTAATATGATTGGAAAGTCCAGGTGGCATTCTTCCATTTGTTCGCAGACAAGGTCATCCAGCTGGTCTTTTTCTTCTGGCTTAAAAACTTCGCCCCAGTCGTTTATGCGGTAGACGCCGGTTTTGTACATCTTCTTGGGGCTTCCTTTCATGCTGCCACTTTCGCTGCCACCAGATTCACTCCCGCCAGATTCACTTGCACCCTCCGCGTATATGCTTGCGGAAGGGACTGCCGCCAACAGTGCAGTCAAAAGCAAAAGTGTTATGCTGCGTAAAAGTCTATTTCTTTCTTTCATCTTTGTTACCTTACCCCTTAGAAAATAATCTGAAGCAAAAGCATGATGAAGGCTGTTAGCCCTCCAGTCATAAGGAACATGAACCAGTACCAGAACTTTGCTTTTTTCTTGTCTATTGGAAGCTCGCCAACAATCTTTCCTGTCTGCCCGTTTACCGCATACTGGTATTTTTTTCCTTCGTAGTTGCATTCAAAGATGTAGGCTGGAACCATTGCATATATTACGCTGGGGTTTTCCGTGGTGTAATTGCAGTTTTTAATCTTTACGTCTGAATAGCCGGAAATTGTCTTGGAGAAATGCTTTTCCGCTGTCCTTGCCATTCTGTCTTTTGCGCGGGGAAGCTCTTCGTCCGGTGAGCGGTCAAAGCGGTCTGCGCAATATCCTGCAAGGTAGCGGTTGTCAAAGTCCACAAGTTCCGAATAGTTGAACGGTTCTAGGGAATCCATAAGCTCGTTGTCCATTTTTTTGCTTGCGTCTACAGGAACCTGCTTAAAGCTTAGACTGCCCGACCTGTTTACGTCATAATGCTTTGTTTCGTGGTAGCGGTAGTCACCCTTTGTGTAGCTTCTCGTTTTTTTTGCGGAAAATACTGCGTCGCCGGAAAGCTTTGTGTCAAAGAGCCAGAAGGGAACATATACCCCGATAGGTTCTCCGACTTTGTTTGCGGTAAAGAAGTTGCGTGGAAGAAGCTTCTTTTGCCAGTAGAATGAGCGCAATATGCCCGGCAGCTTGTCCTTGGTGAATTTGAAGGGGATTATCTTGTTTGGTTTTAGGCCGCCTGTTGCAACTTCGTTCAAGACGGTGTTGTTGTGGCAGTAGGGGCAGGTCAATGCCATGGTGGTAGAGTCAGTTTCTATGGATGCACCGCACGACTTGCATTCGAATATCTTTGTTCCTTCAAGTTTTTCGCCGGAAAGATTTGCCTTGTAGTCTCCCCAGTCAAAGGCAATTTCGGAAGGTTTTGCTTCTTGTGTTTCCGCTGCCTCTTTTGCTTCCGCAGATTGATCGGCTTCCGCAGCTTCAACTTGCGCAATAGTAAATTTGTTTCCGCAGTAGTCACAGACCAAAAGCTGGGAGTTGGGATCAAAGTGCAGAGGGGCTCCGCACGCAGGGCATTTGTGTTCTGTAGTTGTTTCCATAAAATAGATTATAACACAGTATTGGGTATATTCAAAAATTATTTGCTTTTTTTATCTTGCGGCAATGCCAGCTTTCCAGCGGATTTTTTTTATGCAACGCACCAGCCGCTTTTGTGTGGGCTTTCCGGGGTTCCGGCTTTCGCCTCCATTGCCGGTGGTTCGGTTGGGCAAAGCCCGCTCTCACCCACCGGCAACGGCTACGTCGCCCCTCCAATCCCTGCCGTGCTTGCTATTGCACACAAAATTTATTCGCGCGGAAGGGTTGAATACCCCGCCCCTTGGGGCGGAATAAGGGTATTCAACCCTGACTGCAATACCTTTTAAGAACAACGCACACCTCGTTGGTTCGCGTAAGGATGTTTTGATACAGGGGGATTCGTTTTATGAGGAACTCATACCCCGTAGCTTGCTGCGGGGTGCGTTGATTCGCGCGGATGGTTCAATACCCCGATGCTTTGCGTCTAGGTTCGTTGATTGCCTTTTCTATTTGGTGTAGAGCTTGACTTTCCCGGTCCTGCCACGAATTTCGGACTCGTCAACAAAGGTCAGTTCCTCGCCGGAAAGGTTTGCCGTGGTGTCGGAAATAAGCAGGTCCGTCTTGTAAGTCTTGCACAAGCCTTCAATTCTGCTTGCGGTGTTTACCGTGTCTCCAATAACGGTGTATTCCATCCTGCTGGAAGCCCCAATATTCCCTGCCAAAACTGGCCCGGAATGCAGGCCTATGCCAAAGTGAATCTCCGGCATGCCTTTTTGCACAAAGCTTTTGTTCATCTCCACAAGGGACTTTCTCATGTCCAAAGCTGCAAGGTAAGCATCAGTGGCGTGGGTGGAAGATGGAACTGGTGCCCCAAAAAGTGCCATAACTGCATCGCCAATGTACTTGTTGATTACCCCGCCGTGGTTTGCAATGCATTTTTCAAGGCCGGTAAAATAGCTGTTAAGCAAAGAAACCACTTCCTCTGGCCTCATGTGTTCAGAAAGGGTGGTAAAGCCCCTTATGTCGCAGAACATAACCGTAATCTCAAGCGTCTTTCCGCCTAAGCCAGCGTTTCCGCTCAAAAGGTAGTCGCGAACCTGAGGAGTAACAATCTTTCCGAATGTATCCCGCATAAACTCCTTTTCCTTTAGCGATTTTGCCATGGCGTTAAAGCTGTCGCCCAAAATGCCCATTTCGTCATTAGAACAGATTTTCGTTGAAACGTCGTAGTTGCCCTTGGAAATTTCGTTGGCGGATTCAGTAAGCTTTTTAAGCGGCCTCTGGAAAAAGTAAGCTATCAAAAATGTAAGGACCAGGCCAATCAACAAGAGGAGCAGGGTAAAAACAAAATCAAGGTAGTTTGGAATCTCTACGTTGTATCTTTTGGTAAAAAAGAGCCTTATGCCAAGGTATGCGGTTGGAAATACCGCTGTAGAAAAAAAGTAGAAAAGGAACATGTTTTTTAGAGAAGACAAGGAAGCCCGGTTTACCCTGGAAATGTTTCCCTGGGGATAGAGTGCGGGCAAGACAAGGTTCCTGTTCAGCGTCTCCAGGGAAAAGAAGGAGAGCGTAAAAGTAAGGATGGTCAGAAAGATGTAAGATGTAAATGACGAAATCAGGATGAATGCAATGTCCATGTTTGCAGTAATCTTTAGGTAGAGCAGAATAACAACTTCGCAGAGGGCATTGGAAATCCAGCCTGTGGTTCCCCGCAACGAGTATGCAATGGGCATGTGGACTAAAACTTCCGTGTATTCCTTTGGCTTCTGCCTGAATTTTATTGTTTTTAAGCCGTATAATATGCAGAGGATTGTGGGCAGCGAGTAGCAGCTTATGGCTATTGCAAGAACGAGGACACTGTGGTTGTGCATAAATTCAATCCATTCGCGCAGGGGAGTGGTGTCCGGCATGGGGAAGCTTGTCAGATTTGTAGAAACAACGGCAAGAATGTTTGCTATAAGACAAATAAAGCCATAGTGGATAGAGTGGTGCTTTACAAAAAATTCCCTAAACTTCATAGGCCTATTATATTATATTTTTCTGTTTTTTTGGAGTGCCTACCTGCCGCAAGAATTACTGTTTGGGCATAAAAAAAGGATTTACAACCAAAAATTGTAAATCCTTAAAGCATGGGCCGTCTAGGACTTGAACCTAGGACCAAGGGATTATGAGTCCCCTGCTCTAACCAACTGAGCTAATGGCCCATTAAAAGTGAAAAAAATATAGCAGAAAAAACGCCTTTAGTCAATATGCCGAAAGGAAATCAGATTTTGCTTTCTCGTTGCGCCCAAATCTGATTTCCAACTGCTTTACATAAGAGAAAATTAGAGCCCATACACCGTGGAAAATGCTGAACACCCCAAAAACCTTAAGCTTGTCTCTAGAATAAAATAAACTGGGTTCTTAGGGCGTTAGCCCTAAGCCGTGCCGGGAAAGGGAGGGGTTAAGGGGCACTTGCAACGAAGTTTCAAGCAGGGAAAAACCTCGCTTCGGAGTAGGCAACTTTTTTAACGTTAAAAAAGTTGCTCCCCTTAAGTTTGGGGTCCAAGGGTACTCCCTTGAAAAGAGTTTTTCAGTAAACACTAATTAATTTTTTTATAGACAAACCGTACTATATAAAATACAATTTATAGTATATATGGGTGACACAATTAAACTTATCAGCATAGTAGTTCTTTTTGGGCTGGGCTTTTTTTGCCTTCAGACCGGGGTGTTTTTGATTTCTGGGCATAAGCTTAAGGACAACAGCCGCAGAACTTTGATTATTTTGCAAATCATTACGGGGTTACTCCTTATTTTTGATGCTTTGGCCTATATCTTTAGGGGAAACGGCAGCCATACCGGCTACTATATGGTCAGAATCTGCAACCTTATGGTTTTTTCCCTTAATTACGCAACAACTTTCTTTTACTGCCTTTATTGCGTAGAATTCATCAAGTCCGACATTTTAAATTTTAGGTTTCTTTGCTATCCCCGTACATCTGTAAAAAGAGGAATTCCGGTTCATCTTTATGCTGTCTTTTTTATTTGCCTTGTGGGACTTGGCTTTACCATTGCAAACCAGTTTACAAAAATCTTTTACTACTTTGACGAAGGAAATTTCTATCACAGGAATGCGCTCTACCCCCTGAGCGTTGCTTTGGGACTTTTGCCGGGCCTTATCTCTGTGGTAATGCTTTTCCAGTATAAAAAATTCCTGCAAAAGAATGTTTTTGTTTCCCTTTTCCTTTATTCTGTTTTTCCTCTTGCCGGAATAGTTTTGGCTTTGTTTTTCTACGGAATTTCATGGATAAACCTTGGCTACGGAATTGGAGCTCTGCATCTTTTTTATTCATCAATCAAACTTATGGAACTTGAATTTTATTCGGACAAAAGAAACGGTGCCCGCCTAAGTCCAGACTACAAGCAGGGGTTTACAATCCCAGAAATGAAGAAGAGGATTGCAAGAAACCATTTGTGGCAGGTTATTTCTGCGGTTTCGGGCGGACTTCTTTTGATTCTTATAATAGTTTCCATTACGGGAATCAGTATTCCAGAAAGAGATATTGTTATAGAAGAGCCCTACCAGGAAAACGACAGGTCAAAATCTGTTTGCGTTACATTTTTGCGCGACGCAGAAAAAGTATGGGTTGATAACGATGACTACAGCAGGGTTGGGGCCCAGTACAACGGAATAATCTATAACAACATGAAGGCAACAATCATCACCGACTGGAAAGTTTCCATAGATGTTGCTGAGGACTGTTCAATCGACCCAGGCCCTTGGAACGGAACTTTCTCTATTTCGGAAAAAGTGATGTATGTTAGGAAACCACAGGACAAAGATGCCGAAAATATTCACGGTGCAAATTATTACCAAGTTTCTCCGCTAAGAAACCTTGGCTTTGGCTGCATCATGTACTCTCCGGCAGACTTCTCTCCGCTAGAGTCAAAAATTGTTTTCTCCTATGAAAGCGTTCTTAGGCCCCTGTCGTACATTTTCTTTGACATTGCACTGGGCGTGCTTGCGGTTATTTTTATTGTTTCAATCACAATTTCTTTTGCAGAAGGAAAGATTATCCGCATTGAAGAAGAAAACAGAAGGCTGGAAGATACGGTAGAGGAGCGCACAAAGGAACTCCAGGAAGAAAAGAACCGTTCAGAAGAGCTGCTTTTGAACATCCTTCCAAAAGAAGTGGCAAAACGCCTTGCTATGGACAAGAATACAAAAATTGCGGACAAGATAGAAAATGCTTCCGTGCTTTTTGCAGACATTGTTGGCTTTACAAAAATAACAAGCACCCTTGATGCAGGCACTGTTGTTGGTGCACTAAATTCGCTTTATTCCCGCATAGACGAAAGGGCCAAGCGCGAAGGAATAGAAAAAATAAAGACCATAGGCGACTCTTATATGGCCGCAGCCGGACTTTTTGGAAAAGAACCTGCGGAAAAGAATGCACTCTTGCTCATCAGGTTTGCAAAGGGAATGCTTAAGGACATAGAAGACTTTAATGCTGCCAGCAATGTTAAGCTCTTCATGAGGATAGGAATCAACAGCGGCAACCTTATTGCAGGTGTTATTGGAAAAACAAAATTCGTTTACGACATTTGGGGAGACACGGTTAATGTTGCAAGCCGAATGGAAAGTTCTGGAGTACCATCCAGAATTCACGTTTCGGAAAGTACGATGGCACTTACAAAGAGGTTCATAGCCTACACGGAACCTGTTGTAATGGAAATAAAAGGTAAGGGCATAATGAAAACTTATTTTTTGAGGTAGTATAGCTTATGAAAAGATTGTTTTTCCTTGTTTTTTGCCTTGCAATTTTACTAAGCTCAGGGCTGGCTTATGCGGAATATGACGGAGACTTGCAGCTTAACGCAGGCTATGCGCATCTTTCTGTTTCCAGGGATGACAGAAATGTTGACAATAGCGAAAGTTCCGAAAATTTTGCGCTTGGATTTTCAAACCACAACCTCTGGAGCATTTCGGACTTGTTTTCCGTAGGATTTATGGAAAAGCTGGACTTTAGCTTTGGAGACTTGTCCGGCGATGAAGATAAATTCTGCTTTGAAATTGGCGTGCTCTGTGGTCCTTCCGTGGGATTCAGTATTAATCAAAACATTAGCGTAATTCTTGGCGCAGGTTTTGTTGTTGGTGGGGCAGCTTTTTCTGGGGAGGAAGATTCTTCTGTTGACTGGGTTGGCTTTGGCGGCGGAACAGATCTTCAGGTAAAATTCCTGGCATCCAAATTTGTAAGCCCCGTCATCGGTTTTTCCTGGCTTCATTTTACAAGCGACGAAATGACCCTTACCATAAGCGAACACAGCTACGACTTTGCCGTAGACACTACAACAAATGTGTTTAGAGCCTATGCTGGAGTTAGCCTAAATTTCTAGTGCAAGCGAATGTGCCAGCCCCAGTCTCCTTTAATTCTGCCGCTTTGGCCTACCGCCTGTACATACCATTTTTCCGCTTCATTTGGTACACACATTCGTAGCAAGTGCGTGCGAATGTGCCTGAACCCGTAATTCTCGGAGCTTAGCGTCTATATGTACCGCGCTGTTTTTTCATTTCATACATACGTGTGTCCGATTTTCTAAGCAGGTCGGAAAATTCGTTTGCCGCACCGGTAATCTTTTGCAGTATGGGGCCGTAGCTCATGCCAATCGTGTAGGGGAGCTTCAGTTTCTGGTTCCATTCAGCAATGATTTTTTCTGTTCTTGCGCTAAATTCCTCTGCAGTCTTGGTGGCATCGTCTTTTAGCCCCAGGATCAAAAATTCATCACCGCCAATTCTAAAAGCCATGTCATCCTCGTCCGCAGCCTCTGCTATGATTTGCGAAAGATTCTTTATGGCCCTGTCGCCCTCTCCGTGCCCAAAGTTATCGTTTATAAATTTAAGACCGTCCATGTCGCAGATGCAAACAAAAAGAGACTTGCCCTTTTGCAAAGCTTCCTTGTAAAGAATGTCGGAAAAATATTCCATGCCCTTGCGGTTGTAAAGTCCCGTCATTGGGTCTATCCTAAGTTCCTTTTGCAGATTGTACTTTTCCTTCTTTAAGTGTTCGTATTGCTCCGTCGTGTCAAACAAAACGTAAAGCTTTCCAAAGTTTTTCTTGTCCCTAAGCAGGTCATTTTCTTCTGCGCTGTAAAACCTGTCCTTTATGCTAATAGCACCCTTGTTCAAAACCGCGTCCTTAATTTTTTGAATCAGGTTTGCAGAATCGCTTTCTATTCCGGGAAATATTTCTGCCGCAGTCTTGTTGCAGTATTGAATGTTGTCGTTTGCGTCCACCGCGATTATTCCTTCCGAAAGGTGATCTATAATAAAATCGCGCGCAATTTCCTTTGTTCCAAGAAGGTCGTACCTAAAAAACGCCACGAACATAACCACTATGCCTATTACGTAGCCAAAAATCGTTATGTCGTAAACCCTTGCCAGCTCAATCAGTTTTGTCTGGTGGATAATAAAGAACAGGAATTCAATAAAAAAAGAAATTATTACAGACATGAGCCGCTTTTTTCTAGTGTGGTTGTTTGCCTTGCGCCAAGACCTAAAAAGCCAGTTAAAGCCCATGGCAATGTAGAAAAACTGAAGTGCCATAAAAATATGGTGGACAATTCCGTTCCCGTGAAGCAGCCGTGGAAAAATCTTGTCCGTGGAAAAATCAGTCCATGTGTAGTAAAGGTTGTGCCGTGTAATCGTTAGAATGGAAAGGTAAATCAATATGTGCACAATCACAAAAGAATTTTTTATAAGCTTGGGGAACTTTACCTTGCAAAGTTCAATCGTGAACATAAAAAGAAAAAGCGTAATCCATGTGCGCCCCGCGTAGGAAAACCTAAGGGCTATAACATAGGCTTCCTCCGTTGTGGAAAGCAGCTGGAAAAGGTAGCCAATGTTGTTCACAAGGATTGCAAGGCAGCTCAGAAAAAGATATGAAAGGGGAGCGTGTTTTAATCTGCGGAAAATAATCCAAGACTCTACAAACAATCCGACTATGCTTGCATATTGAATTGAGAGCAAAAGGCTGCGCACAAATTTCTCCCTCACAAAGTATACTTATAGTATAATTTGTTTTTTTGTTTTCTGCAAGATTTTTTGGCCTTTCAGCTTTTTGGCCAGAAACCTGTGCGGGAACCTTGGTTGTAATTTACGCCCTATTGAAAGAGAAGAGAACCGCCGTAGGCACTTGCCGTTGAGTGAGCTCAGTCGAACCCCAGCAATAGAGCGTAAGCGGTTCTTTCAACAAAGTTCCAAGCGACCCTGAAAAGCGAAGATAATTTTTATGGGCCTTATTCTACTTCTTGTAGTTTCTCTTTACCTTGAGCGTGGTCGTCATCTCGAGCGGTTTTTCCAGAATCGTAAGCCGGGTAATCCTCTGGTAAGGCAAAAGCTTGCGGTTTATTTTGTTCACAATCTCCTGAACCTCTGCCTTTACAACGTTGTCGCTCATTTTGTCCTCGCGGGCAACCCCAAGCCGGGCAAAAAGCGAGTCATCCGGATAGACCAAAGCCTCAAGCTCTTCCGACACATCCGAGCCTTCTGCAATATAGCCCTGAACCGTAATCTGTGAAATTTCAGTTTCCAGCTGGAACATGTCTTCTATCTCTTCCGGGTAGACGTTCTTTCCGCCGGAAGTAACAATCATGTTCTTTACGCGGCCAGAAAGCATAAGGTAGTTTTCCTTGTCCAGCCAGCCAAGATCCCCTGTCCTAAAGAAACCGTCTTCCGTAAACATCTTGGCAGTTTCCTCTGGCATCTGGTAGTAGCCCTGCATGACCATTGGCCCCTTAACCGCAATTTCTCCAATGCCGTCCTTGTTGGGGTTAAGAATCTTCATCTCCATGTGGCCAACAAAATAAGAACCAACGCTCTGAATCTTAAAGTGCTCGATTGGGTTCAGAGTAAGAATTGGGGAAGTTTCCGTAAGACCGTAACCCTGCACAAAATTTATGCCCATGGAATTAAAGAACTTAAAGACGCTCTTTGCAAGCGGGCCGCCACCGCATATTGCAATTCGCAGCGAATAGATGTTTGCCTTTTTTAGCACGCTCTTGAACATTTTCTTGCCCGGGTTAACACCAAAGACCTTCTTTATAAGGTAGGAAAGCCCCATAAGAAACTTCATTATTCCGTAGACAAAGGCACCCTTTTCCTTTATCCCCTTGATGATTCCGGCAGCAAGCTTGTTAAAGAGAAGAGGTACGCCCAAAAGCATTGTTATATGGCCTTCCTTAAGCTCCTTCATCAGGCGGCTAACTGCCATGCTCTTTCCAAAGACGCATTCCGCCCCTACGGAAATGGTTTCTATCAAGACGGCAAGCATTGTGTAGGCATGGTGAACCGGCAAAAGGGCATAGAAAACGTCGTCCTTGGTAATAATCATGTTGCGCTGGGCAATAAAAGCATCACTAACAAGATTCTTGTGGCTAAGCATAACCCCCTTGGGCTTACCGGTAGTTCCGCTGGTAAAAAGAATGGCTGCGGTATCCTCAAGCTCCGGCATCTCAATCTCCGGCTTTTCGTCCGTAGTAAGATTGTAGGCGTACTTGTCCTTGAACTTGGGGCTTAGCGAATAAACCTTAAAATCATTCTCCTTATTTGCGTAATATTCGTATTTTTCCTCATCAACAAAAAGAAATTTGGGTTTTGCTGTAGCCAAAAGATTTTCCTGCTCCTCGTTGTGAAGGGCAAAATCCAGCGGGCAAATTGTAGCACCCGCAAAAAGGGCCGCAAAATAAACCACAGCCCATTCGGGAGAATTTTTTCCGGTAACGGCAACCCTGTCCCCTCTTTTTACACCGTTCACGGCAAGCCAGTCTGCCAAGCCCTGAATCTTCTGTACAACCTGGGTGTAGGTAAGGGCATTCCTTGCTCCGCCTGGACCTTCAAAATCCGTAAAACAGGCATTATTTGGCACGCGGTCAAGGCTAATCTTAAAAAGCTCTGGCAGCGTAGGCCATTCACCTGAATAAAGCTTTCCCTTGTAGGGCGTAATTATGGCGGTCGGGTCGTAATTCTTAAGACTTTTCATCTCTACATCCTGGTTTTTAAGTTTAAATAAAATCTTCTATATAATTCAAGAATAATACTAAATTCCATCGGTGTAAAGTTTTTTCTTTTTATTTCTTTCTGGAGGGTAACTTGTAAATAATAATTCCCCACTTTTCTGTCATAAATTACAACATTTTTTATAAATCATGGCGGGGGTAAGACCGTCATGAATCTTTCTAGGATAGTTGTTCAT